>Ga0213866_10003227_pt1 | contig 11170 bp, 11 predicted proteins | sample PICome_11_FD_160079 | JGI IMG/M metagenome (GOLD analysis project Ga0213866, IMG submission 160079) | Coastal seawater microbial communities near Pivers Island, North Carolina, United States - PICO284 | ecosystem: Environmental > Aquatic > Marine > Coastal | place: USA: North Carolina... | reverse complement strand
ACAATCAACCGAAGGGACGGTAGGCGGGTGATACAAGTACAGGCGGATGTTGAGCCGCCATCGCAAGCTAATTCGGTTATTGCTACAATACAGAAGGATACATTGCCTGAGTTAGAGCAGAGATTCCCTGGCCTGAGTTATTCGTTTGAAGGTCATCAAGCTGAAATACGAGATAGTATATCAAGTTTATTGTGGGGGCTTTTTGCAATATTGTTTGTTATGTATGCGCTTCTTGCGGTCTTGTTTTCAAGTTATAGTCAGCCTTTTATGATTCTTATTGCAATACCTTTTGGCGCTGTTGGGGCTATTATCGGTCACCTTGTTATGGGGTATTCATTAAGTGTGATAAGCTTGTTCGGAATTATGGCATTGGCTGGAGTTGTGGTAAATGACTCGCTTATATTAGTAGATTTTGCCAATAGACGTAGAAAAAAATCTAAAAACCCTATTGAATCTATAATTGAGGCCGGTGTACAACGTTTTCGGCCTGTAACACTTACTACGCTTACTACGTTCATTGGTCTGACTCCGATGATATTTGAAACCTCTAGGCAAGCTAAGTTCCTAATTCCTATGGCCTTATCACTTGGTTTTGGAATATTGTTTGCAACATTACTTACCCTGATATTGATACCTTCATTATACATGATAATTGAGGATATTAAGTCTATAGCTATGAAGTTGACAGGGCAGAAAAAGTAAATCCATTCTATCAGCATGTATTGGTGTAATAATTGTTTAACTATTTGTTGTTATTATTAGTTAATATTAACAACAAATATGGTTTTATAAGAATGGCCGAAAAAGATGAGAAGCCTCCTTTTAAAGAGAAGGTTGAGGTATATAAAAGCAAAAGTGGAAAAGAAAAAATATATATTGAAGGCCAAGGGAAGGTCTTGCAAGAGCAAGAAGATGCTAAATTAGCGGCAGAAAACAAAACGGCCGATATGATGTTAAAGGGAGCAACCATAGTTGCCTCAGCTGTTGCTGGTCCTGTAGGCCCTGTTATAGCACCTGTTATAGCGGCAACAAGAGTGGGTATTCGTAAGGCTAACAATATGTTTGATAGAAGTAAAAAGGGTGAGCGACCTTCTATTGAAGAGGATGTTGCAGACCCTTTTGCAGATATAGAGCAAAAGGCATCAGAGGCTACTATAGCAAGTAATATCTCAGAGGCGGTTGGTGAATTTGTAGAGGAGGTTGTTGATGAAATAGCTCCTTGCTCGTCGGATGTAGCAAAGGGAGCTGGCATTGCAACAGAGATAGCCACTGATGGTGGAATCAGTGTTGCAGCAGATTATGTTGAAGAAGAGATAGATAGTGCTGCAAGGTCGGAAGGAAGGAGGTATGTTGAAAGTAGTGGTTTATCAAAGAAGAGTCCTCAAGATATCATAAAAGAAAAAACTGAAGAAAAATCTGGCAAGGCAGACAAAGTAAACAGATCAAGGTTCATGTAAAGTTTTCTTATTTTTATCTATTTATCAAGCCAGAATATCATACGGCATGTAATACCTGTATCTGCAGGGTTATAGGTGGCTGAAGAGGCTGTATGATTATTGGTTCCAAGTGTGCATCTGTCATTCTGTCCTGAAAAATCCGCGCCTTTTGCACTAGATATTATTCCAGTATCGGCTGCGCCATCATCGGCTTTAGTGTCTAATGATGCTGCTTCTTTTACTGAAACAGCCGAATTCCACCATAATGAACTTCCGCCATTTAGGTTTATTGCATTCCCTGATTTTCCGTATATGTCATTTGCACCACTATGGTGCCAAAAATTATACCACCTCCCAGACAAAGCTGCTTCAGGAAGCTTTACCCCAAGTCTTGGGTTGGTGTCATTAGGCCATAGCAGTGAGGGGTTGTGGCTACCAGTTCCTGTGAATAAATTAGGGTATAATTTAGCGAGTTGTAGGTGGCGCCATGCAGCATAATTTTCTATCTTAACCGGGTCAAGGTTGCTGACAGGTGACTCGCGGTTGTCAATACGCCTGTTGCCATTACCGTTGTTAGCTCCGCCGCTTCCGGGATTTCCCCAGTATGATGTTGCATTGGAAAGGTCGCCAGGCAGTTCATCATATTCAAGTTTGAAGGTGTTGGTTAATAGCCTTATGCTTTCTATATCAGATAATACTTTGCGAAGCTTTGCTTGCTCCATCAAGCTCCTTCCTGCAAATACTGCTGATACTAAAAGACCAATAATAACTATTACTAAAGATAGTTCAACTAAGGTGAAGCCATTTTTTGGTGAATTTGATGGGCTCATCTTATAAAGTTCCTTTAGTTTCTCTTAGTTCATAAGAAGTCTTAGTAAGCTATTGAAAACCCCGTTCATAAATGGGTCCAGTCCTCCAATTTTTGCAAGTAGGCCTTGATTAGCCATGATCTGAGCTTTTGTTTGTTCAGCCCTTTGTTTCAGTGCGTTAAAAGCAGCCGTTTCTTGAGGGTTCATGTTAGGTTTGCGAAGGTTGTTCTTTTCTCTTATGAGGCTTACAATTTGCTCCATTGACTTCTTGATTTCAGCATCCATGTTGCTCATCAGCGCTTTAAAATTTGATGAAGTGCCTTTCATACATTCAGTTGGAGCTAAGCTTATAACGGTTGCAGAGCGGGGGCGGCTGTCTATAAGTGCCATCTCGCCAAATACGGCATCGGGCCCAAGTTTTGCTAAAGGTACTTTTGCTCCTCCTTCTGTTTTAGATATTTCAACTCCACCGGATAAAATAAAATATACACCATCAGGGTGGTCACCTTCTTTGAAAATTACATTACCTGCTGGAAATTTTACTGTTTCAATAGCTGTCATTTGTTTATTCTGCCTTTATTTTATTATTACATTATAAAAACTACTAAATTTATACTTAACATACAAATCTTTGTTAGAAGTTTTTATCCTCCGCCAACCATTGCACCCATTTGGAATATTGGCATATACATAGCGACTATGATGAAACCAACGGTTACGCCCATTGATACTATCATTATAGGCTCAAGTGCTTCAGTTAATCGGTCAACAGCCAAATCAAATTCCTCTTCATAGAATCTTGTTGTAGCATCGAACATGTCTTCCATGTTACCTGTTTCTTCACCAACAGCTAACATCTGATAAAAAGTTGGCGGGAATATGTCACATGTCGAGTATAAAGAGGATAGGGAGTTACCGGATGAAACTCCGTCTTTTATTATATCAAATGCATCAATATAAACTGTATTGGTCATTGTTTGCTCGATTATGTCCAGTGACTCTATTACTGAGACACCAGCGGCTGCTAAGTTTCCTTCAATCATTGCAATTTTTGCAAGTGTTGATTTTTGGATACAAGCACCGATAATAGGAACTCTTAAGACCATTTTGTCCCACTTTTTCTTAAATGCCATGTTGTTCTTTTTTAGCCATTTTACGGCAAAAAATGTTACAACCATAATGCCTAATACCACGCCTCCCTTTGTGGGGTCGCGAACAAATTCACTAATATTTACAATCAGTTGAGTTGGGCCAGGTAGGTCATGCCCCATTTGGCCGAACATTTTTTGAAATACCGGTACAACTTTTACAAGCATTAGTGTTATTACAGCAAATGCAACACACAAAAGGATTATCGGATAGCTTAAGGCTCCTTTTAGACGCTTTCTTATATGCTCAGCTTTTTCAAGCTGTGTAACTAGCCTTTGCAAGAATGTTGTTAATTTACCTGACATTTCACCAGCTTTTACAAGGTTCACATAAACCGTGTCAAAAATAGCAGGATGCTCTGCAAATGCTTCTGATAAGGTTGAGCCTGATTCAACATCTTCTGTTATTGCCCTTACTACCCATTTGAAGTTAGGGTTCTCTTGCTGGCTTTCAAGCATTTGTAGGGTTTTTAATATTGGTAATCCAGCCGCTACCATTGTTGAGAATTTTTTAGTAAAAATAACCTTATCTTTTACTTTTATGCCTTTTGCTTTGTATTTTTTAGGTTTTGGACCTTGTTTTAAGGTAGTTTCTTCGATTTCTTCTTCTGTTGGAGTTGGTACTTCTTGTCCACTTATCAACACGATGTTTGTAACGATGATCTTCTGTTCTTTAAGTTTTTTTGTTGCCTCGTCAGAATTTCTGGCCTCAATCTCGCCATTTGCAACTTCACTTCCTTGAATACCTTTCCATTGGAAAATTGCCATTTTATCAGTCCTCGACCATTAAAACCCGTTTAAATTCTTCAACGGCTATTATGCCTTCTTTTATTAATCTTTTACCTACTTCCTGCATTGATTCAAAGCCATCTTTTTCTTTTGCCACTGTTCCAAGCTCTAAGTCATTTGCTCCGGCTAAGATAGCTTCTTTTAAATTCCTTGTTACTACCAAAACTTCGTGAATCGCTCTACGACCTTTAGAGCCGCTATCCATGCAGTTAGAACAGCCTTTTCCTATATATGCTTTAGTTGTTCCATCAGCTAATGCTTCTTCGGAAAAGCCTAACGCTAATAATTGTTCACGGTTGCAATCAGGATCTTCTACCTTACACTCAGGGCAAATCTTTCTTGCCAGCCTTTGTGCTACAACTAATGTTAATGATGATGTTATCAAATAAGAAGGGATACCCATGTTTATAAGGCGGGTGATTGTGCTTGGAGCATCATTTGTGTGAAGTGTGCTTAATACTAAGTGGCCTGTAAGTGATGCTTTTACTGCAATGTCACCTGTGTCTTTGTCACGAATCTCACCGACCATTATAACTTCAGGGTCCTGTCTTAAGAATGAACGTAAGGCCGCAGTGAATGTAAGGCCTATTGAATCTTTTACGTGTACCTGGCCAATCCCGTCAACGTCAAATTCTACAGGGTCTTCTGCGGTCATTAAGTTAACTTCAGGTGCATTCAGTGTATTTAATACGGCATAAAGAGTTGTTGATTTACCCGAACCTGTTGGACCTGTGACGAGTATCATTCCCTGGGGAGAGTTAATTGCTTTATGTAGTTTTTTCTCGCAATCTTCAGAAAAACCAAGTTCAGATAATGGCATATTAAGAGCGCTTTTATCCATCACCCTCATTACGATTCTTTCTCCGCAAGTCGTCGGAAGGATAGAAACACGTAAGTTAACGATATCAGTTCCTTGCTTATAATCAAATTGTATAGCACCATCTTGAGGTAGTCTTCTTTCTGAGATATCAAGTGATGATAGAATTTTTACACGAGTTGCTATAGCTGAGTAATTTTCATGCAGAAAATCGGAAAGTTCAGGAACTTCGCGTAGTACTCCATCTCCTCTGTAACGAAGGCGTGCCGTGCTTTCAAATGGCTCAAAGTGAATATCACTTATGCCGAGTGTAATTGCATTTTCAATAACATTGCTTACAAAATCAATTACATTTGAACCACAAGATGCTAATTCAGTACTTGGGTTTGCCTGTCCTCCAATTTTAGCGCCATCTCCATCTCCCATTGAAAGAGCTTGCTGGAAAGCTTCTTTGGGTGATAAAATGCTGGGTTTTGTAGGTGGTGCGGCAGCAGGGGGGGCTGCAGCTTGGGCGGGAGCCGGAGTATTAGCATTTGGTGCAGTTGGCGGAGCTTGGGGTGCGACTTGAGGAGCCGCTCCTGCAGTAGGAGGAGCCGGTTTTTGTGCCATCGGAATCTCCGGAGGTGGAGTTGGCGGAACTCCCGGAGGTAACCCTGGATTTTGTGGCTTTTCGTCGCTCATACTTACTAATACTTTTAGTTTACATTATATAATGTTGCCTTATACGTATAGGCTTACGTAAGTATGATAGCTTAAAAGTATTAATATTTTGTTAAGTCCATTAGTACTGTTTATGGGAATTAATACTAGTTTTATATATAAAAATATGAAAAAAATATACTGCTTATTAATATAAATAATTGTTGAAAATTATGCTTTGTAGATTTTGTATTTTATTTTTTCTATGTGTTTTTTATGCGGATTTTTCATACGCAAACATAATTGTTGAAATTCCAAGCCATGTAAGTTGGTTCGGCGGCTTTTTTGTTATTGCAGTTATTTTGGGTATTAGTTTGCTAGTTGAGCCTTATTTCGCGAAAATTTATTTTCGAGATGAATCTAAAGTAAAAATGAGTCTGGTTGTAAAAGTAATAATTTTAGTTAATATTATTACTGTTCCTATCTCGAATATACTTGTTAATTCAGTGATTAAGGGGGAGAGGGCGGAGTGGTTGTATTTCGTCCTATTATACTTACTTGCTGAAATTTTCGTTATTACTATAGAGGCTGTCACATTTAAGTTTTGTAACATCACAAGGCCAATTAAGTTAAGTATATTTGTAAATTCTGGTGTTATAGTGATGGCAATGTTGATAGATGTCGCTTTGTCGTTTCGTCGTGTTGGGGGATCTTTATTTTGGCCTTGAGTGATTTTATTGGGAATGGGTAATTTATGTGTTGGAGTGGCGAGGCGTCGGCAGTTTTGGCAGTTTCTGGGTTTGCTGGGACCGTATATTTCTACCGTAAGGGGGAATCTAAGGTGCTATGTGCCGCATTAGGGTATTTTTCCTTGATGGAACTACTACAAGCATATACTTATACTGTAGTTGACCAGTGTTACAATCCTGCAAATCAAATAGCAACATTGCTTGGATATCTCCATATTGCTTTTCAGCCAGTTTTTATCAATGCTGTATCATTATATTTCGCTCCAAAAGAGCTGCGTGAAAAATTCTCTAAACCTGTGTATAAATTATGCTTATTTGCTGCTTTTGTATTTTTGATGAGGCTGTATCCTTTTGAATATATGTATTACTGCTATGAGCTGGTTTATACCTTTTTCTTTGCGCCAGACTTCAAGTTTGCCATGCCGTTTTGTGGAGAACAAATATGTTCAAATTCGGGTGATTGGCACATATCTTGGCAAATCCCTGCAAATGGCAGTGCTTTAATGGCTTGTTCTTATATTATGGCTGCATTCTTGCTTCCTTTATTATATGGCTCATGGAAAATGACCATATATCACCTTATTACAGGTCCTTTATTGGCTTATTTAACTACAGATAATATGAATGAGTGGGCAGCGGTATGGTGCTTATACTCAATAGGGTTATTGTTCTTGTTAATAAAAACTCCTATTAGAAAGTATCTTCATGTTAAAACATGGTATGGAGTTTCTCTCAAGTAAGTGATTGTATAGGCTATATAATTCTAGGAGCTATGAATATCATCAGCTCTTTTCTATCATTTGTACGGCCATCCCTGCGGAATAATTTCCCCGCGCCCGGTAAGTCACCAAAGAATGGAACTTTGTCTTCGGAGTCAGTTTTGCTTTGAGTATATATACCGCCAATAACTACTATTGAGCCGTCTCTTGTTACAAGATTGGTGTTAATAGAGCTTGATGTTATAGGTGGGTTTGATATTGAAGTGTCAACAGTGTCTTTGTTAAGACTTATTTGCATCATTAAATTGCCGTCACCAACAACCGTTGGGGTTACTTCTAAATTTAAACCTGCTGACTTAAACTCAATGCTAGTACCGTCTGCTGAAACTGTTTCATATGGTACTTCAGTACCTTGGAATATAGTGGCCGTTTGGTTGTCCAGTGTAAAAATTCTTGGATTTGAAATAATTTTTGATACTGAATCTCTTTCTAATGCTGTTAATGCAAGTTTTAGATCTGCTGCGTCCCCAAGGCCTATAAGACCAGCAATACCGCTTGTTGCGCCATCAACCGAGAAGTTAGCAAGTGCATTTGAAGCTGTATCTTCTGTTAAACCTGTTACTGATCCGCCAGCGATACCTGTTGTGCTAACATTATATGTTTTGCCGTTATCACCTTTTACTATTGAGTGGGAAAGGTCAGCACCAAGCTGTACTCCTAACTGTTTTTCGAAATCATCATTCACTTCTACTACAAATGCTTCAATGAATACTTGCTTAGTTCTGGAGTCAATTTTACTTATGACTTTTTGTATCATGTTAAGGTCATCTTTGCGAGCTTTTACAATTAGTTGATTAACTCTGTTGTCGATGGTTATCTGGGCATTTATATTCCTGCCTTCAGATTCTTCCCCCTCGGAGATGCCTAGAACACTATTTAATATTCCTCTTACTTCCTCAGGGTTTGTATAAAAAAGTTTGAAAACCTCGGTGTATAGTGGTTCACTAGCTCTGGATAATTCAACGGTTCTTTGCAGGTCCGCTTTTCTTTGTCTTTCAAATCCTTCTAGTGCTACGATAGTGCTTTGGCTATGGATTCTTATTATATTTGCTTTATTATCAACGTGTTTTGCCAGACTCTTTAAGCTTAGTACCGAATCAAGTGCGTTTGGCCATGAAACATCTTTTAGTTTTGCTGTAACAAATCCGCTAACTTCATCGGATACTAAAAAGTTGATATTTGTTATGCGTGATAACATTTGTGTGAATGTCCTTATATCAACATTTTCTACATTTAGGTCAATTGGGAATATTTTACCAGTTCCGTCATCTTGAAGAGTGTCATAATCAGGAGCTTCTTCTTTATTTAGAAGTTCGCGGGTTGCTTCCCTTATGTTGGAATCATCAATCTCCTCTACGTCAGGGCCGTATTTTAGTACTTTGTCGGCTCTTTTTTTACTTTCTTCAATGAATTGCTTATTATTTATAAGACTTTCCTTCTCAATAAGCTCGCCTTCCAATGCCTTTTCGGCATCCATGCAGCTGGTTGTTAACAAAAGTAATAATGTAATATTTAATAATGTTTTAATTGCTTTCATTTTGAATATCGAACCTGTTACTAACTGTTAAAGGAATTAATTTACCATTTATGTCGACAATAATACCTTCTGATGACATTTCGTCGATCACTCCCCCTTCGTTGCCAATAGAGTCCCCAATATTAGCAAAATAATCTCGTTTACTAAGAGTCCTTACAAGTGCTATCGAGTCTGTAGGTGAAATTATAACCCCTGCTAATTGATATGAAGTTATAGGGTCTTTTGTAAGTGGTGTTACGTTAAGATCGTTAACTTCAGTGCTTATAGGGTCTTCGGCTAACATGCCGCTATTTCCACCTCTTGAGAAAGGATCGCGCAGATCTTGTGCTACAGAGAAAAACGGGAATGTTGCTACTGTAGCAAAAACTAATAATTTGTTTTTCATTTTACTATTCTCCATAATCCTAGTTTACCTCTTGCTTAATTTTTTCAAAAGGTTTCATGTCAATTGCGTATGTTGTTAAAGTAAGTTTTGAGTATATTTTTCCAGTTTCGTCCTTCTTAACCTTAACTGTTTCCTCGTTTATTTTTAGCATCATTTCTGATACGGCTAAATCTTCTTTGAATTGTATATATTGGACATAAGGGCCTTTTAGCTCTACCGTTACTCTAACTTCATGCACTTCAGTTGCGTTTTTCTTCTTAACAGTCTTTTTGCCTTTAGAATTCAAAGGTTTTGGAGCCGGGGCTTTTTTAGGAAGCTCTTCTATGTTTAAAACTTGTAAATCGTATTTTAAGCTAAGGTCACTAATCGTTTGATATAAACCGCCTAAATCTTCACTATTACCAAAATGCTTTAGGTTCTCTAAAAATTGTTCTTTTGAGCTATCTAATTGACTTTTAAGATATGCAATTTTAGCTTCTATCTGTGTGGTGTCTGTTTTTAACTTATTAAGTCTAGCAATCTCTTCTGAGTTTGTTTTTATTGTTTTTTGTACTTTGATGTAATGAAATTGATAGTAGGCTCCTGAAGCGCCAATTATAACAAAGAATATAATTATAATGTTTAAGAAAGGCGATATTTTTTCAGATAATGATCCACCCGCTGCGCTCGATGCATTAGAGCTGCCATCATCAGAATCTCCCTTGCCTTTGCCAAGAAGATCTTTTATTAACGCCCCCATATCCTGATTTAGATCAATTGCCATTTTTATCCTCTTTTCCTAGTATTTCCATTACATTTCCTTGACCGTCCTTAATATTTATTGTTCCTGATAGCGTAAAGTTCTTAATTGAAGTGGGTAATACTTGTATTCCAGGTATTGAACTTGACTTTTTGTTTGTTTCGGTTTCCATGTTCTTTAATGCAACTTTCATTATTTTTGATTGGCTATTTAACCTTTTCACAAAGCTAAGAATTGCATGGTCGTTAACAGAAATTCCTTTAATAGTAAGCTTGTTAGGGTTCTTGTACTTAACTTCGTTCAATACTATGCCCTCAGGGTAAGAATCTGAAATATGTTTGAATGAAATTATGATTCCAGGCTGATTTGAAGGTAAAGAATCCTGAATAGTACCAAGAGAGTTGACCTGATTCGTTAAAATGCTCAGTTGTTGTTTTTCATAGCTTTTTTCTGCAAATATTGACTCTACGTCACCCATGCCCGTGATTTCTTCTTCAAGGGATGCATTTTTGTTTTTTAGTGATAAAAATGAAGCGCCCACACCTGCCATAAAAACCAACAGCATTATAATTCCAATAAATGTAGAGAAGATGCTTTTTATCTTATTTTCTTTATTTGCTTTATGTGAAGGTAATAGGTTTGATAAATTAATATCAGCAACACCAGAATGTTTCTCCGTATCAAATATATCAAGCTTTCTTGTGGCTATACCTACTGTAGTAGCCCATGCTGATATGTTACCTTCTGCATTTACCTGTTTTGCGAAGTTTTCAGGTACTTCGATATGACTGCAAAAATCACATTCTTTTATTGTACGTCCAGTCATATACTGCTTCATTTCCCGTACAAACATTTTCATTGTAGGTTCTGAAGATGCGTCATTAACATGTAGTGGTGCAGAAGATGTCGCAAATAAATGTATTATTGCATCTGTATGATGATTTTGTTGGTGGTCTTTGATTATCTGTAGTGCCTGACTAGCGTAATTTTGAACAAACACTTTCATTTTTTCAACGTCTTCAGCGCTATAGACAAGACTCATTATGTCGTCTTCAGACATATAAATGTTGTATATGTCGGTTTTTTCACCATCTACTACAAAAACATAATTGTCATCAGGGCCGAACTCAAAAAATGCATATGGTTCTCTGATTTCTTCAAATATTTTTGGATGGCTTTCTAAAGCATGTTTTAAAGCAAGGCAGCGTACATCTGCAAGTACTGGCTTTAAACCAGCTTTTTGTATTATATCTGCGTATAGATCTACGTCAGCAGTTTTGGTTGCGATAAATAAAACATCCATTGTAGCGCCTTCTAAAGGAGCTTCTAGAATGGGTGTTCAA
>Ga0213866_10003223_pt1 | contig 11178 bp, 13 predicted proteins | sample PICome_11_FD_160079 | JGI IMG/M metagenome (GOLD analysis project Ga0213866, IMG submission 160079) | Coastal seawater microbial communities near Pivers Island, North Carolina, United States - PICO284 | ecosystem: Environmental > Aquatic > Marine > Coastal | place: USA: North Carolina... | reverse complement strand
CATCTCAGGCAGTAAACGCTCAATGCTGGCTGCCACCCGATCGAGGAAGCTCGCATCGGGGCACAGTAGCAGTGCCTGCGCACTCTCGTCGTGTTCTGCCTGCGAAAACAGGTCCATCGCCACCCAGTCGGGCTCGGTCTGGCCATCGCAGATGACCAGTATTTCCGACGGCCCGGCCACCATGTCGATACCCACCTGGCCGAACACCTGGCGCTTGGCCTCGGCCACATAGCGATTGCCTGGACCAACGATTTTATCAACCGCCGGAATGGTTTCTGTCCCAAAGGCCAGAGCCGCCACCGCCTGGGCACCGCCGATGGTGAATACCCGGTCGACGCCCGCCAGGTGAGCCGCAGCCAGCACCATATCGCTGATTTCGCCCCCCGGGCTGGGTACCACCATGATGATCTCACCGACTCCGGCCACCTTCGCAGGCAGGCTGTTCATCAGCACAGAAGAGGGATAACTGGCCTTGCCACCGGGAACATAAATACCGGCGCGGGCGAGCGGCGTGATCTGCTGGCCCAGTTCATTACCAGCCTCGTCGGTATACCGCCAACTGGCTTGCGCCTGGCGCTGATGGTAGTCAGTGATTCTCTGTGCGGCGGCCTCCAGGGCGGAGCGCTGCTGGGCCGTGACGGCCGACAGCGACGCTGCAAGCCGCTGGGGAGACACCTCGAGCTGAGCCACCGTCTCGACACTGACGCGGTCAAAGCGCCGGCTGTAATCCAGCACCGCGCTATCACAGTCTCGGCGCACCGTGGCGATGATGTCACTGACGGTCTCGACCAGGCCATCATCGCGGGATTCAACCCAGTCAGTGAGGGAGGTCAGCGCGGCATCAAAATCCGGGGCGCGGGTATCAAGCCGTTGCATCGGAGGTCACCGCCTGATCGGCCACAGACTCGGAAATAGCGTCGACCACACTGCCGATCGCCGAACAACTGGCACGCATAGCCGCCTTGTTCACTACCAGCCGCGAGCTGACGCCTGCTATTTCATCGCGCGGCTCCATGCCGTTGGCTCGAAGGGTATTGCCGGTATCAACGATGTCCACGATCAGGTCAGCGAGGTCCATGATGGGCGCAAGTTCCATGGCGCCGTAAAGCTTGATCAGGTCAACCTGCATGCCACGACCTGCAAAGTACCGGCGCGCCACGTTGACGAATTTGGTTGCCACTCGCACGCGGGCGCCAGTGGGTTCCCACCCAACCGGGGCCGCGGTCATGAGCCGGCAGCGGGCTATACCCAGGTCCAGAGGCTCGTACAGCCCTTCGGCACCCTGCTCCAGCAAGATGTCCTTACCCACAACGCCGAGGTCAGCCGCACCGTGGCGTACATAGGTAGGCACGTCCGTGCCGCGCAGGATCACCAGACGCAAGCCCTCGTGGTTGGTGTCAAAAACCAGGCGCCGGGAGGTCTTGATGTCTTCTGTCGGTTCGATGCCTGCCCGGGCCAGCAGCGGCAAGGTTTCCTTGAGAATTCGGCCCTTGGTCAGGGCGAGTGTGAGCGGTCGGCTCATGGCGTTACCTCAATCCGGCAGGCGCCGGATGTCGGCACCCAACTGCTGGAGCTTCTCCTCAATACACTCGTAACCGCGATCTATGTGGTAAATCCGATCCACCTGGGTCTCGCCGCTGGCAACCAACCCGGCAATGACCAGACTGGCCGAGGCCCTCAGATCGGTAGCCATTACCGGGGCCCCCTTGAGCTTGGCCTGACCGGTAATGATTGCGGTATTACCCTCGATGACGATATCGGCACCCATACGGTTCATCTCGTGGGTCTGGATCAATCGGTTCTCGAACACGGTTTCGGTGACCGCGCTGGTGCCCTCGGCCACGGCATTCATGGCGGTGAACTGGGCCTGCATGTCCGTGGGAAAGCCGGGATAGGGAGCGGTTTTGATATTCACGGCCTGCGGGCGACGCCCTTCCATATCGAGAGCGATCCAGTCTTCACCGGTCGTCATCTTCGCCCCGGCCTGCTCCAGTTTCTGGATCACCGCCTCCAGGTGCTGGGGACAGGCGCCTCTGAGCTTGAGACTGCCGCCAGTGGCTGCTGCTGCCACCAGGTAGGTGCCTGCCTCAATGCGATCGGGCATAACCTGGTAGTGGCAACCTCCGAGGCGTTCTACACCCTGGATGGTGATTGTATCGGTGCCATGGCCGCTGATTTTTGCCCCCATGGCGATCAGGCATTGTGCCAGGTCCACCACCTCGGGCTCACGGGCCGCGTTCTCGATGATGGTTTCCCCATCAGCCAGCGCGGCCGCCATCAACACGTTCTCGGTACCGCCCACCGTGACCGTCTCCATGATGATGTGCGCGCCTTTGAGGCGGCCGTCCACACGGGCGTTTATGTAGCCGCCTTCGACCGTGATGTGGGCTCCCATGGCCTCCAGGCCCTTGATGTGCAGATCCACCGGGCGACTGCCAATAGCGCAGCCACCGGGAAACGAGACATGGGCGCGCCCGAAGCGCGCCACCATGGGCCCAAGCACAAGAATGGACGCGCGCATGGTTTTCACCAGCTCATAGGGCGCGGAGTACTCGGTGATGCTGCGGGCATCCACTTCGATACTCATTTTCTCGTCGATGGTAAGCCCCACGCCCATACACCCCAACAGTTCAATCATGGTGGTGATGTCGTGCAGGTGCGGCAGGTTGCCCACGGTCACAGGCTCATCTGCCAGCAGGGTTGCGGCGAGTATAGGGAGCGCGGCGTTCTTGGCGCCTGAGACTCGCAGTTCGCCGTGCAGCGCGCGCCTACCCTTGATCAGGAGTTTATCCATGGTCTGTCCGGGCGCCGATCAGGCGTCGCCCTGCTCCTGCCACTGTATGGGGGTGAAGGTACGGATGTTAACCGCATGAATGTCGCCACTGGCAATGTGCTCACTCAGAGCGGCATACACCAACTGTTGCTTCTTGACCGGGCGCAGGCCCTCAAAAACATCACCGATGACCGTGATGTCGTAGTTAGCACCCTCGCCGTTAACGGCGATGTCGCAGTTGTCCAGCTGTCCGCGGAGAAGGCTTTCTACCGTGGCTGCATCCATGATCAATCCTCAGAAGTCGGTGCGGCCCAAACCGGGCTCACAGCTCGAGGTACGCTGGCCAACAGCGGTCCCCGAAGAAGACCGCGCATTTTAGGAGAAATAGGCAGGTATGGCGAGGGTTTACAGCCGCGCGCGCCGGATCAGGTATCCAGCTCCTCAACCGTCCAGTTGGCGATCACCTGGTCCAGGTCGCCACCGTAGCGTCGTGCGGCAGACTCAAACTGGTTACGATAGATTTCACCGAGGTTTACGCTCTCGATGATCATATTGCGCAGTTTCCACTCGCCGCTGCGATCCAGTCCCATCTGGTACATCACCACATAGGGTTCAGTCTGCTCACTGTAAATGAGCTGGCGTACTGTGGCCCGCCGGTCGTCATCCGCCGCGTCGTCGGGATTACTGAGCTCAATCCGTGAACCGCCGAAAGCCAGGAGACCCTTGCTGTAGGTCCTGACGAGGCCGTCGCGCATCACCTCAGTGAACTGGTCCAGTTGACCGCGCAATTTCTCGCGTCCCGCCTCATCCAGGGAACGATAGCGCTCACTGGTGGCGTAGGGCCCCATCACACCGCGGGCAAACCCACGAAAGTCCACCACCGGATCCAATACGCCCAAAACGGCTGCGTAGTAGCGATCAGGATCCTCGTCTGCGTAGGACTCGGCCTCACGCACGACCTCCATGACCTGTTCCGTGGCCGCGTGCACTACCTGGTGCGCATCCGGCTTCGGCGCCTGTGCATTTACCTGGACAGCGGTGGCCAGCAGCACAAAGCAGGAAATCTGGTAGAAAAATGCCTTGATGGGGCTCATTCGAGAATCACCTCACAGTCTCAGGTTTTTTTACTTTTAACCCGCCTTCTGGCCTGTATAATCCGCCTTCGCGCAGCTGACCTGCCTGGTTTAGCAGGGTTGTTGCGACATTGGACAACAGGGATACGTAACCAGTTCACTGGCCTATGCTTAAGTGGCGCGTACTTTAACAGGAATAATGCTCCTATGCTGATCGCCGCCGCAACCATATTGGTCGGCTTCATTGTCCTCATCTGGAGCGCGGACCTGTTTGTGGCGGGAGCGGCTTCAATCGCCGAGAACATGGGTATGTCGCCCATCATTATCGGTCTGACAATTGTCTCCCTGGGCACATCCGCGCCCGAGATTCTGGTCTCCATTACCGCCGCCCTGTCAGGAGCGGGGGAGCTGGCTATTGGTAATGCCATTGGGTCCAACATTGCCAATATTGGACTGGTGCTGGGTGTGACCGTGCTGGTAGCGCCGCTGATGGTGCATCCCAGTTGCATGCGGGTAGAACTGCCCACTCTGCTGATCGTCACCCTGGGTGCCGGCATCCTGCTGATCGACGGACGGCTCTCCATGCTGGACGGCAGCCTGATGCTGGCTGCCCTGGGCTTTATCCTGTTTCAGATGGTCCGCTCGCAGTCGCGGGATGAAACCCTGCTCGAGGAGGCCGGTGAAGAACCCCTGCCCCACTTAAGGCCCCTGCGCGCCTGGCTAACCTTCTTCGTGGGATTGGCCATGTTGATTGCCAGCTCTCGCATGCTGGTTTGGGGGGCAGCAGAAATTGCCGTTGGCCTGGGCGTATCACAACTGATCATCGGCCTGACCATCGTTGCTGTTGGCACCAGTCTGCCGGAATTAGCCGCCACCATAGCCAGCGCCCTGCGCGGCCACACCGAAATTGCCGTCGGCAATGTCATCGGTTCCAACCTGTTCAACCTGCTTGCCGTGATGGCCATACCGGGCCTGTTCAAGACCATGGTGCTCACTCCCCACGTTCTGGACCGTGATTACGCAGCGATGAGCATCGCCACGCTGATGCTGGCCGCCGCGATTTACATCGGGCGATCACGCAAAGTCGCACCCGCTGGACATTCCTATGTCGGCCGATCCATGGGGGTGTTGTTAGTGTCTTTTTACTGCCTGTATTATTACTGGCTGTACGTCACTATTTGAGGGTCAACCTCCCACCATGCCGGCCGACCAGAACTACGACTTTGCGGCCTCCGCCAGGCGTACCATCCAGATTGAATCTGAGGCCGTCTCCGCGTTGGATCTGCGCATTGGTGGCAGCTTTGATCAAGCCTGCGCCCTGCTCCTGACCACCCCGGGACGCGTCATCGTGACGGGCATGGGCAAGTCCGGTCACATCGCCAGTAAGATTGCCGCCACCCTGGCGAGTACCGGCACGCCCTCTTTCTTCGTACACCCGGGGGAAGCATCCCACGGCGACATGGGCATGATTACCGAATTAGATTCGGTACTCGCACTGTCCAACAGCGGCACAACGCCCGAAGTGCTGACTCTGCTGCCCCTGTTGAAACGCCAGGGCAATGTCCTGGTCAGCATGACGGGCAATGCAGACTCAGCCCTGGCACAGGCGTCCGATGCGCACCTCGATACCAGCGTGACCACGGAAGCCTGCCCGCTGGACCTGGCCCCCACGTCCAGCACGACCGCGTCACTGGTGATGGGTGACGCCGTGGCCATTGCCCTGCTGGAGGCCAGGGGATTCACCGCAGAAGATTTCGCGTTCTCCCACCCGGGGGGCGCACTGGGCAGGAAATTGCTGTTAAAGGTTCAAGACGTGATGACCACCGGTGACGCCGTTCCTGCGGTGAGCCCTGACACCAGCCTTGCCCAGGCGCTGCTGGAAGTCACCAACAAGGGACTGGGCATGACCACAGTGACAGACGCGTCCGGGCGTCTGCAGGGCATCTTTACAGACGGTGACCTGCGCAGGGCGATCGACGCCCAGGTTGATATCAATGCCACCCGTATCGGGTCGCTGATGTCCGAGGGGGGTAAAACTGCCAGCAGCGGTATGCTGGCCGCAGAGGCACTGCGTATTATGGAAGAAAACAAGATCACCTCACTGGTTGTGGTGGACGATGAGCGCACCGTCGCGGGTGTGGTCCACCTGATGAGCCTGCTCCGCTCAGGCATCGCCTGACCCGTGGCGAACGATATACAACAACAAGCCTCGCAGGTGCGCATGCTGGTCCTGGATGTGGACGGCGTATTGAGCGATGGCCGTCTCTACTACGGTAATGCCGGCGAAGAGCTGAAGGCTTTCAACATCAAGGATGGGCTCGGCATAAAACTGCTGCAGCGTTCAGGGGTGGCCGTGGCCATTATCACGGGCCGCAACTCAGACATCGTCCACCGACGCGCCGCAGAACTGGGAATCACCGACATCATCCAGGGCCGGGAAGACAAGCTCACGGCCCTCACTGAGCTGTGTGAGCGCAACAATCTTGCTCCCGCTGACTGTGCCTACATGGGTGACGATTTGCCGGATCTGGCCGCTATTTCGGCGGCAGGCCTGGGCATGACCGTCGCCAACGGTGCCGCAGCGGTGCTGGAGGCCGCCGACTGGTGCAGTCAGGCCCGGGGTGGCGATGGTGCTGTGCGCGAGGCCTGTGAATTCATTCTCGCAGCTCAGGGAAACCTCGATGCGGCCCTGGCGGCATTTCGCTGATGCCGCGCACGTCGCTGCAGGTCATGCTGGGCATCACACTGGTGATGGCCATTTTCTACTTCTGGAAACCGGCCGACCTTCTGACCCCGGACCAGGCCACAGCAGAACGCAGGGGCGAACTGCCCCAGACTTACCTCTACGCGATCCAGCGCAGGGCCTACGACGACCAGGGGCAGCTCGCTGACATCATGGAGGCCATACAGGCGGAAGATTACCCCAACCGCCAGGAAACACGGTTTACCATGCCACGGGTGTTTACCCACGATGGCAATGATCGCACCTGGTCGGCAGCGGCTGATGAAGGTCGCCTACGGCATGGCTCGCAGAAACTCTACCTGCGCCGCAATGTGGCGCTGGTTAACGACCAGACCAACATGCGCCTGGACACCCGCGCCATGACACTGGACCTAAAGCAGAAAACCGCGGTCTCAAGAGTGAAGGTCACCGTCGCTGATGGCGTCAGCAGCATTACCGCCAGAGGCATGGAAGCGGATCTTGTTACCGAGCAAGTTGTCATGAAGCCCGATGTGGAGAGCCTGTATGTCCCCGATTCACCGCGCAGTTAGGCGTCTCCTGGCCCGGTCCCTTCTGGGCAGCCTGTTGCTGGCGATAGCGCTGGCTTCCCAGGCCCTGCCGGAGGACCGGGATCAGCCGATTCGCATTACCGCGGACCAGGCGCTCAGGGACGAGAAACAAGGCTTCACCGTTTACAGCGGCAATGTAAAGATGGACCAGGGCAGTCTGCATATCGACGCCGAGAAAATCACCATCTATCACGCGGAAGACGAAGCCGACCGGATCGTGGCAGAGGGCAGCCCCGCCCACCTGCAACAGCAGCCAGAGCCGGAAAAACCGCTGATGCATGCCGAGGCGCAGATTATCGAGTACTTCAAGGCCGAGGAGCGCGTACAACTGCGCGACGCAGCGAAGATCGAACAGGACGGCTCCATTGTGACCGGCGACACCATCGATTACTTCATCGCCGAACAACTGGTACGAGCCGATTCCAATCAATCGGACGCAGGCAGCCGCGTAGAGGTGGTCATTCCCGCCCAGGCCATTCAGGACAAGGAAACGCCCAGTGGCGACACTGACGGCAACTAAGCTCGCCAAGGCCTACCGCGGACGCGAGGTCGTTCAGGACGTCAGCATCGGCCTCGACAGCGGCCAGGTGGTAGGCCTGCTGGGGCCCAATGGCGCCGGTAAAACAACCTGCTTCTACATGATCGTGGGTATTGTTCGCGCCGACCGAGGGCAGATCGCCATCAACGGCGAAGATATCACCGCCCTGCCCATGCACGAGCGCGCACGCAGGGGCATAGGCTACCTGCCCCAGGAGGCGTCGATATTTCGCAAACTGACAGTGGGCGACAATATCCTCTCAATCCTTGAGACCCGTCCCGATCTCAACCGCCAGCAACGACTGCAGCGCCGCGACCAGCTACTGGAAGAGGTCAACGTCAGCCACCTGCGCGACAGCCTGGGCCAGGCGCTGTCCGGCGGCGAACGACGCCGCATTGAGATTGCCCGAGCGCTTGCCACCGAGCCGGATTTTATCCTCCTGGATGAGCCGTTCGCGGGCGTGGACCCCATCTCGGTTAACGACATCAAGCAGATCATTCTGCACCTCAAAAATCGCGGTATCGGCGTATTGATCACTGACCACAACGTGCGCGACACCCTTGATATCTGCGAGACAGCGTTCATCGTTGGTGAGGGCCACATCATCGCCTCGGGTCAGGCAGACGATATCCTGGCCAATGCCAAGGTGCGTGAGATCTACCTGGGAGACCAGTTCAGGCTATAGAGTGCCCACCTGCCGCGCTGGCATGAATCTCGCAAAAAGCAATTTCCTTGCCATGTCCTTGCCCTGCCGGTAACGCCGGGTCTAAACTGAATTTATCTTCCCAGGATCTGCGAGCATTACCAGCAGCCCCATGAAACAGTCGCTCCAGCTAAAACTCGGTCAGCAGCTTACGATGACGCCGCAATTGCAGCAGGCCATCAGGCTTCTGCAGCTGAGCACGCTCGATCTCCAGATGGAGATTCAACAGGCGTTAGAGAGCAACCCCATGCTGGAGATGGAGGAGGAAGAGGAGACCGCCATAGAGGAAGACACGCCTGTAGAGGCCACGGCGGAGTCGGACGCCGCCGTTGACGAGACCGGGGACTATGAGGGCGAGTGGCAAGAGCAGCTGAAGGACGATCTGCCCGTCGATACCCAGTGGGAAGACCTGTTGCCGAGCTCTGCGCCACCGCCCGCCGGCGAGATGGCTGACTTCGACCAGGACAACCGGCGAGCGGGCAGCCAGTCGCTGCAAGACCACCTGTTATGGCAGCTCAATCTCACCCGCATGTCCGATACCGATCGCGTCATAGCCATGGCCATCATCGATGCCACAGATGATGAAGGTCGGCTCACCGAAACGGTGGAAGACATCCACGAGTCTCTCTGTGCTGATCTCACCGACGCGGAGATCGAGATCGACCTGGAAGAGGTGGTCGCTGTACTTCACATGCTGCAGCAGTTCGAGCCCGCCGGCGTCTGTGCCCGGGATCTGGAGGAGTGCCTGAGAATCCAGTTGCAGCAGCTGCCGCCCGATACGTCTCACCTGGAACAGGCAAAAATACTGATTACGCGTCACATGAATCAGCTCGCCTCCGGGGATTTCGCGCAGATCATGCGGCGCATGCGAATAGACGAGGACGCGCTGCGCAATGTCCTGTCAGTGGTACAAAGCCTGGATCCCCACCCCGGCCTGGGCATTGGCGAAGACAGCACCGAATACATCGTGCCGGATGTGTTTGTTCGCAAACGCGAGGGACGCTGGGTGGTGGAACTCAATCCGGATATTGCACCCAGGCTTCGCATCAATGAACAATACGCCAACCTTGTGCGTCGCGCCGACCAGAGCGACGACAATAACTTCCTGCGAGATAACCTGCAGGAAGCCCGGTGGTTCCTGAAGAGCCTGCAAAGCCGCAACGAAACCCTGATGAAGGTAGCGACCAAGATCGTGGAGCACCAGCGCAATTTCCTCGAGTACGGCGCCGAAGCCATGAAACCCCTGGTTCTTCACGACATTGCCGAAGCGGTGGAAATGCACGAATCCACGATCTCCCGCGTGACCACCCGCAAGTACATGCACACCCCACGTGGCATCTTCGAGCTCAAGTATTTCTTTTCCAGTCACGTGGCTACCACCAGCGGGGGTGAATGCTCGTCCACGGCTATACGAGCCCTGATCAAGAAGCTGGTATCAGCGGAAAACCCACGCAAACCACTGAGTGATAGCAAGATTACGCAGCTCCTGGAGGAGCAAGGCATCAAGGTGGCGCGGCGCACCGTTGCCAAATACCGCGACACCTTATTGATACCGCCCTCCAACGAGCGCAAGAGATTGGTCTAGAATAATTATGGGGACCAGCCCCATCCGCCGGTCACTATCCGGCAGCACTGCAAAAGGAGCATCGTATGCAACTGAACGTCAGCGGACACCATGTCGAAGTTACCGACCCACTTCGGGACTACGTGGAAACCAAATTCGAGCGGCTGCAGCGGCATTTCGACCAGATAACCAACACCGAAGTCACCCTCATCGTGGAAAAACTGGTACAGAAGGCAGAAGCGACCGTGCATATTTCAGGCGCCGATATTTTTGCGGCCGCCGAATCCGACGACATGTACGCGGCCATCGATTCCCTCGCCGACAAGCTGGACCGTCAGTTGATCAAGCACAAGGAAAAGTCGCGCGGCCACTGACGTCACTTATGTCCGTACTCTCACAGCTCCTGAGCCCCGAACGCATACTCTGCCTTGCTGAAGCAGGGAGCAAGAAGCGCCTGCTGCAGACGGTGGCAGGCATGATCGCTGAAGACCAGCTCTCCCTGGACGCCACTGAAATCTTCAGCCAGCTGGTGGCGAGGGAAAAATTGGGCAGCACCGGTTTAGGTGACGGTATTGCCATTCCGCATTGCCGTATCGAAAACTGCAGCCATCCCCTGGGCATGCTGGTTACGCTCAAGACCGGCGTCTCTTTTGACGCGCCGGATGGCGGCGACGTCGACCTGCTGTTTGTCCTGCTGGTACCCAACGAAGCACACCAGGAACACCTGGACATCCTGGCAGACCTGGCCCGCCTGTTCAGCCAACAGCCATTCTGCGCGCAGCTTCGGGGGGCAGAAACCGCCGACGCCCTTTACCAGACAGCCCTGACCTGGGAAACCTGACGGCGTGGAACTGGTGATCATCAGTGGCCGATCAGGCTCCGGCAAGAGTACGGCGCTGCATCAACTGGAGGACGAGGGTTACTACTGCATCGACAATCTCCCGGTGTCCTTGCTGCCAGCCCTGGTCGCTGAGGTCAGCCGCGAAGACTTCCAGCACTTTCGTGGCGCGGCTGTCTGCATTGATGCTCGCAATGCCTGGAAAGACCTGGCGCGATTCAATGAGATCCTCGAGGCTTTGCCCGATGCGGTGAACAGCCAGATTCTGTTCCTGGATGCGCACGACGATACCCTGATCAAGCGGTTCAGCGAAACGCGACGCCGTCATCCGCTCAGTGACGAAAACCTACCCCTGGCCGAAGCCATAGACAGGGAACGCCAACTGCTGGAGTCACTGG
>Ga0213866_10003221_pt1 | contig 11180 bp, 10 predicted proteins | sample PICome_11_FD_160079 | JGI IMG/M metagenome (GOLD analysis project Ga0213866, IMG submission 160079) | Coastal seawater microbial communities near Pivers Island, North Carolina, United States - PICO284 | ecosystem: Environmental > Aquatic > Marine > Coastal | place: USA: North Carolina... | reverse complement strand
GAACCGAATTATCTACCTTGATAATATCTTCAAAAGTTTCTTTCCAGTGTGTTATATCATTTTTTGTAGTAATCCATTTATCTTCGGCTTTATCTAAATCAACGTAAATGTCCCTATTAAAAAATATATTATCAGCAGTCATTTTATCCCATTTTTTACAAAGTTCAATATTGAAATCTTTTTCAATATCTTTAATCAGCTTAGATAATGAGTTGTGAGGCAATACTTTATTTTTAAAAGTGATATAATCTTGTATTTTTTTATCATTATCAAAAATATCGTTTATTTGTTTTATAACAATAAAACTATCATACAATTTTGCTATATCAAGTGGAGTTCCTTGATTTAAAACAAATTTCCGGTATAATCGTTCAATATCTAGAACATTTGAAAGTAAACTTCTTATACTTAAAATGTGTTCGTTGTTAGTTAAAAGATGTTCTATTGCGTCATAATCTTTAACAAGAATATTTGAATCATTTGTAGGAGATACAATAGTATTTTTAAACTCTCTTTTCCCCATATTTGTTTTACATTTATTAATTAGTCGTAGAACACTAGAATAAGGACCATTATTAAATTGAGTATCAAGAATATTTAATTGTCTCAGTCCATGAGTTCTTACGATTAATTTATTATTTAAAGTTTCAACAATAGGGGGTGTTAATTTGTTTATTATATCATTATCATAATTAGATAGGATTTTTAACAATAGACAATATGAAAAAGTAGCATTTTTATTATATTCAAATCTATTCGTATCATACCAAAAATCGGGGTCATTTGGTTGAAATTGTTCTAGTAAAATTTCTTTTTGAATTTCAAGTTTATTACATTCATTAATTAATTTTGTGTATCTATTATTTTGATTACGTGATAATATATTAACTCTATCACAATTTAAATTAGAGAAATTAATAATATCACCAATTCTATTTTCTGGAACATTATGAATAATCCAAACTTCTTTTGGTATATTAATAGATATAAAACGGTCAAGTTCTTCAAAAATAGATGCATTATAATCAGATAGAGGCATCAAACATTTATATTCATATAATTTTGAACAACCAGACATAGTATTTATACTAGAAACACCAATTGTAATTTGAGGACTTTTTTTAACAAAATCATACTTATGATCTATTACAACACACACACAATTATTAGTAAGTAATTTATTGTTATTTATAGGAACGAGTGTTCCAGGTGAAATTGTTTTTAAATGGCCGTGTGCTTTTTTCTTTTTATTTTCAGGTGCGGGTCCTATTTCTTCTAATATTTTAACGTGCCATCCTTCTCTGGCTAATTTTCTACAAGTAGAATCTATAGAAGCAGTGTTATGTCCGCAACAATATACATCTTTTTCACCTAATTTTGCTTTCCACCAAGGTGGTGCACAATCCATAATTCTATAGTATTCAAAAATTGGGTCATTTTCAACATGAAATCCATATATTTCAAAAAACGTTCCGCATTGTTGAAGTAACATAATTTTTTCATCTCCACTATATTCTTTAAATAATTTTTCTCTTTCAGCAAAAAAATAAGGAATACCTCTCAATACTTCTTCATTATTACTTTTTTTCTTTGGCATTAATCTTTATAAATATATTAGACTTTCTTTAATATATTTATTTAAATGCTTAAGCTTTCATAAAGTTATGCAGTAAAGTATCAGGATTTTTGTTATATATATCACCAGATAAGAAAGAACTTTCGTAAATATTTCTCAGTACATCATCGGGAGCAGGAGTGCCAATTTTAATTAAATTGTGTTTTCTTAAATATCTTTTAATATTTGTCATACTTTTCTTTTCAAGATTAGATACTTCTTTTTTAATATTTTTTCTTGTTTTTCTGTTTTTTATTAATACACCAACCATACCATGTTTTTTTCCTAATGTTATTTTTCTTTTTACGGTTTTTAATTTGTGTTTCTTTTTTTTCTTTTTCTTTTTTTTAATATTTTCCTGTGTTTCAAGAGGAATAGGTGGTGGAGTAGTTTGTTGAACGATAGGAATAGGTGGTGGTGTTAGAATAGGAACAGATGGTAAAATAGTAGCCTTTGGAACTTTATTTTCAATGTTATTATAATTAACTTTTATATTGGTAAAATTTTTTTGTCGTTCATCAAATGGTTCATTATAAACAGGGGTATCATTAAAAGCAACAGGAGGACGAATATCATTTTTGGGTTCATCTCTATTTTTCAAAGTTTTATTATATTGTTTAAATGTAGGTAATTTGCCACCTTTTAAGCATCCAAATTTTGGTTGTTTTAAAGAAATATTTTCTTTATCAACAACACTTGTTTCAACTTTTAATTGTGGAGAAACTGGTGTTGAATTTACACTTTCATGATCTCGTCTTTTTTTTAAGGTTTTTGCTTTATTTTTTCTTTTTTCTTTCTTTTCTTTTCTTTTTTTAACAATATCATTTAAGTAATCAATACTTTTTTCAAGTTCATCATCGACATTTTCGTCTAAACCAGCTCTTTGATTATTTTTTTCTTTTTCTTTTTCTTTTCTTTTTTGATGTTCTTTTAGTTTGTTAAGTAAATTTTTTTTTAATCCTTTATTTACACTAGAAGAAAGTATATCATTATCTCTTCTTTTCTTCTTTTTTTCCTTTTTATCTTTTTTCTTTTTTCCGCTAATTTTAAAAAACTCAGGGTTAATAGAAATTACTTTTTTTGAATTACTCGCCATTAACAATACATACTATTAAAAAAATCAGCTTTATCTCTATTTTTTACTTCGTCATTTTTTAAAAATATATCAAATCCATTGTTCATATCTTCTAAAGTAATTATTTTTTTAAACTTTTTATCCAAACAGAAAACACGTTTGCTATGAGCGATTTTAATTTTTGCTAGTAAAGTTTCCATATCACGTCCAAAATAAGTAAAATATTTCATTTTATTTTCAAACCATTTATCTTTTATAGGTTTATCAAAAGCCCATTTGATTTCATTAACCTTTTTTGTAAAAATTTCATTTAATTCATTGTGACTATAATTATCAGTTTTAAATCTCCATGTAAATCTAGAGTCTAAACCTTTATTATACTCAAAAAAGCAATTTTTCAATTCTTTTTCATATCCAGCTATAATAACCATTAAATTTTCTTTATTGTCGCTTAAAGCTTCGCATAAAGTATCGATACATTCTTTGGCAAAAGAATCGCGTTTTTCAGAATTACCCAAAGCATATGCTTCATCAATAAATAATACACCACCTAAAGAGTCTTTAATAACCTCTTTAGTTTTTAAGGCTGTTTGTCCCAAATAACCAGCAATTAAATCGGCACGTGTTACTTTTTTCCATTTTTTGTTTTTTAATACTCCTAAATTGGAGAAGATTTCTCCTAATATTTTTGATATTTCAGTTTTTCCAGTACCTGGAGGTCCATAAATAACGGTATGCATAAAATCGTTGGAACCAACATGAAAATATTGCGAAAAATACAATATTTGATCTACAATTTGTTCTTTTAAAGATTTCATACCAATCATATTGTTTAATTTTGTAATAGGGTGTCTTATGTTATGAATAGCTTCCATATTTATATTGTATTCAAATTCATTAGATAGAGGATATTTATCACATAAATCTATCAAATCTTTAATACAATTAATATTAACGTTAATATTAACGAAAGTTTTTTTCATAGGAATAGGTCTTGGTGGTTTAAAATGATTAATAGGAGATTTTAAAAAGAAAGGAGAATTTTCTTTTTTTTCAATATGAGAATATTCTCTGTTAATTTCATCAATAAGATTTCTAATATTTTTCAAATCAATAGGTTTTCTTTTTCTAAAGGAATTATTATCTAATGTGCTAGTTAAATTATATGGATAATTACTCTTGTATTTTGTCATAAATTTATTATTGGAAATGCTTTTATATTCTTTTTTATTATGTAACTTTGATTTATCTCCATTACATAGAAGTAAGGGAGTTTTTTTATATTTATTCTTATCAAAGAAGAAAAGATTGTTAGACAAATCGTTTACTTTATTGTTTTTGTTATTGTTGTTATTATTATTGATATTCATATATTTTTATAATATTTAAAAATTGATTTAAAAATATTCAAACAGTATTAATTTAATAATGAGTGGAAAAACGAAATCAGAAAGCATCTCTTGGAGAATAATTGAAAGTTATTTTACAGGACAGCATTTGAATAGGTTGGTAAGACATCAAGTAGAATCATACAATAATTTTGTAAGCAATCAGATCAATGCCACCGTCCAAATGTTTAACCCGGTTTCAATAAAAAGCGAACATAACAAAGATGAAGAAACAGGATTATATACTTTGGAAATAATAGCTACATTTGAAAATTATCAAATATACAGACCACAAATTCATGAAAACAATGGAGCTACAAAGTTAATGTTCCCTCAAGAAGCAAGATTGCGTAATTTTACTTATGCCTCAGCTCAAACTATAGATATAAATTTGAAAATAATAAGAAGAACAGGTGATAAACTTCAAAAAGTAGAAACATTATATAAAAAATTGCCTCATATTCATATTGGTAAATTACCTATTATGTTACGTTCTCAAATATGTGTATTAACTCAATATTCGCATTTAAATGCAAGAATACTAGGGGAATGTTCTGCTGATCCTGGAGGATACTTTATAATAAATGGTTCTGAGAAAACAATATTACCTCAAGAAAGAGCGAGAGAAAACAAGGTAATGTGTTTTAATATTGTAAAAAACAATAATAAATGGTCTTGGATGGCTGAGATGAAATCAGTTCCATTAAGAAAATGTATATCACCAAAACAAATAAATATAACAATTGCTACAAAAAATAATGGATACGGACATTCCATATTTATTCAAATACCAAGAATTAAACAACCTATTCCATTATTTATATTGTTTAGAGCATTGGGAATTATATCTGATAAAGAAATATGCAAGCGAATTATACTTGATATTGAAGATAAAAAATTGCAAAAAATGGTATATAGTTTGAAAGCATCTATAATAGATGCTAATAATTTTGATACACAAGATAAAGCAGTTGATTACATAACTGAAAACGTTATGTTTACTCCTATTAATATGGATAAGACACAAGGTTATTTAAAAAAGAAAGAATTTGCTTTAGATGTTCTAGACAATGATTTATTTCCACATTGTGAAACAAAAATACAAAAGATTTACTTTCTAGGTTATATGACTAACCAAATCTTACAAACAAGTTTTGGTTGGAGAGATCCAGATGATAGAGATTCATATATAAATAAAAGAATTGACCTTGCTGGCGCGCTATTAAATAATCTTTTTAGAAATTATTTCAATAAATTAGTAAAAGATATGCAGAAACAAACCGTAAGAGAAATAAATCACGGTTCTTGGAAATCACAAAACGACTTTTTAAATATTATTAATCAAACCAACATTTATAAAATTATAAAATCAACTACAATTGAAAATGGTATTAAAAGAGCATTGGCAACAGGCGATTTTGGTATAAAAAATACTAATTCAAATAAAGTAGGTGTAGCACAAGTTTTAAGCAGATTGACATATATTTCAAGTTTAAGTCATTTGAGAAGAATAAATACGCCAATAGATAAAAGTGGCAAATTAATTCCACCTAGAAAATTACATAATACTCAGTGGGGTTTTATATGCCCTGCTGAAAGTCCAGAAGGTCAATCTGTTGGTGTCGTAAAGAATTTGTCTTATATGGCACATATAACAGTTACATCTGACATCAATCCAATATATGATATAATTACTGAATATATTATTCCACTAAAAGATATGACACCAGAGGAATTGTATGGAAAAGTTAAAGTATTTATTAATGGAAATTGGGTTGGTATAGCAAAAAATCCAAAAAAATGTTATGATGAACTAAAAGATAAAAAATATAAAGGCATTATTAATTTATACACTAGTATCATATTCAATTACAAAACGAAAGCAATATTTATATGTAATGATGCAGGAAGATTAACAAGACCGGTGTTTAGAGTTGTTAAAAATAAAATACTATTCACTAGAAAGTTAGTAAATGATATTCTTAATAATAAGTTTAAATGGGATGATTTGTTGATAAATCATAAATACAAACATACTTTATTGGAATATATCGACCCCGACGAACAAAACACATCGTTAATTGCTATCAAACATTGTCATCTAACAAAAGATAATATACAAAAACATACTCATTGTGAAATTCATCCTTCAACTATATTTGGTATTTTGGCTAGTTGTATTCCTTTTCCAGAACATAATCAATCTCCTAGAAATACATATCAATGTGCTATGGGTAAGCAAGCAATGGGTATGTTTGCTTCTAATTTTAATAATAGAATGGATAAAACAGCTTACGTTCAAACATACACACAAAGACCATTGGTTGATACAAGAATTATGAATATTATAAATTTAAATAAGATTCCATCAGGTTGTTCTGTAATTGTAGCTATTATGACATATTCTGGTTTTAATCAGGAAGATAGTATTATCTTCAATAAAGATAGTGTAGACAGAGGGTTATTTTCAGCAACAATTTATCATACAGAAAAAGACGAAGATAAAAAAATACAAGGTGATGAAGAAATTAGATGTAAGCCTGATAAAGTTAAGACGAAAGGTATGAAGTTTGCTAATTATGATAAGCTAAACAATACTGGTGTAATTCCTGAAGATACTTTGATTGAAAATAGAGATGTTATTATTGGAAAAGTAGTTCCAATTAAAGAACATAGGAACGACCATACAAAAGTTATAAAATATAAAGACCAAAGTATTATTTATAGAACACACGAAGACACTTATATTGATAAAAATTATGTAAATAGAAATGGCGACGGATATACCTTCGCAAAAATAAGAACAAGAACTTATCGTATTCCTACCATAGGTGACAAGTTTAGTTCGAGACATGGACAAAAAGGTACAATAGGATTAATCTTGCCTCGTTGTGATATGCCAACAACAGCAGATGGTCTTGTTCCTGATATTATTATTAATCCTCATTGCATTCCATCAAGAATGACCATCGCGCAATTGAAAGAAACAGTTTTAGGTAAAGTATTATTGGAATTAGGATTGTTTGGTGATGGAACAAGTTTCGGCGAATATTCAGTTCATGATATATGCGCCGAATTAGGAAAATTAGGTTATGAAAGTCATGGAAATGATGTTTTATATAATGGCATGACAGGTGAACAATTAGAAACTTCTATATTTATAGGTCCTGTATTTTATCAGAGATTAAAGCATATGGTTAATGACAAGGAACATAGTAGAGCTATCGGACCTATGGTAGTAATGACTAGACAACCTGCGGAAGGTAGAGCCAGAGATGGTGGGTTGAGATTCGGAGAGATGGAAAGAGATTGTATGATTTCACATGGTGCTAGTATGTTTACAAAAGATAGAATATATAATGCAAGTGATTCATATCAAGTTTATACTTGTCAAAAGTGTGGATTAATAGCAATATATAATCACGAAAAGAATATTCACGTTTGTAATACTTGTAAAAATTATACTCATTTCAATAAAGTCAATGTTCCGTATTCATTTAAATTGTTGATGCAGGAATTGATTACTATGAATATTGCTCCAAGAATTAAATGTTAGATAATCATTAAAATATTTTAATATATTATATGGACAATAAAATTATAGCAATATCAATATTAACAATAACAATAATATTTTTTGGTTATAGAAAAAAAAGTGCTCGTATAAAACTACACGAATTAATTAGAAATCCTGTATGGATGACCAATTTTATAGTAGTATTGTGTTTTATAGCTTATATTCATTTTATTGAATTACCAAATATTAAAGATAATAAGAAAAAAGAAAAACTTTCCGAATCAATAAAAAGAGCGGTTATTGCTTTGATAATAGCATTATTGGCTGAATTAAACTTATCAATAGCTCCTTTTTGGGTAGTCTTTGTTTTTTCTTATTTTATGCATGATTGGATGTAAAAAATTTAGGTTTTTCTCTCCCCAACTCAATAAAATTTAAAAATATATATTAAAATTTAAAATATACATTTTTATTTATCGTCTTCTTTTACGGGTACGTCTTCTTTTCCTACGAGATTTTCTACGTCTTCTTGACTTTCTACGTTTCTTTGTTTTTCTACGTCTGGATCTTCTATATCTACGTCTTCTACCACCCATTACAGTTTGAGGTGCGGTGTGAGCTGCTGCTTGTTTAGCTGCTGCTGCTTCTGCTTGAGCGGTTGCTACAGTATTAGATGCTGCAGATTTCGCTGCTGCATTAAAATTATTAACAGCATTAATAGAACCTTGAATGGCACCGTGTCCCATTTTTACAGCACCTTGACCTAATGCTTTTACATTACCTGATTCTGCCATAATAGCATCTACTCCAGTAGCACCAGCTGGTAATTGAGGATTTACATTTCTACCATCTACAGCAGCAACACCAGCAGCAACATTAGCAGCTCCTTTATTTCTCATTTCTTCCGCTTTTGCTGCTGCTTTATTTCTCATTTCTTCCGCTTTTGCTGCTGCTTTATTTCCCATTTCGTTTGCTTTACGCGCACCTTTTTTTATTGCATCTGCTGTTTTTGCTAATTCCTGTTTTGCTTTACAACGCATTCGTGCAAAACCGCTTTTTCCTTCACAACTTAGTTGAGGGGCAGCAGGAGGATCTTCTCCTCCTCTTAAGTTTCTTGTTCTTCTTCTTTTACTTCTTCTGTTTCTTTTATATGATCTACTCATTGTATAATTTATATTTAGATAATTAAACAATAAAAAATTATAAAAAGCGTTTAAAGATTTCTAACGCAAATAAAGCACCTAAAATTTGTGCTAAAATATATCCCATCAAATCACTTTGGGATAAATCTCCTTTTACAAGAGCCATTATAGATACAGCAGGGTTAAAATGTGCACCACTTAGAGAACCAGCAACTGCGACAAGTCCAGCTAAAGCCGCACCAATTATAACAGGATTTCCGCCAGTTATTAAAATGACTAGTATCAAAGCCATTGTTCCTAAAAATTCAACTGTGTAATTAAACATTATATAATATAGATTGATATAAATTTATATTATAATTAGACTACCGTATTGTGGTTTAATTTCATTCGTGGAAACAAACTCATGAAATAAACACGGTCTGTTCCTGTTCCGTTAATACCACTTGTTTGGTTATTTTTAGCATTTAGGCCATATGCTTGTGCTCTTTTTCCATTATTATTGATTCTTTTTCTAATATGATTTTTTAAAGCTACGCTACTATCGTACATAGAGGTAGGACCTACTGTTAAATTTGCACTGTTAATCTGATCTAATTTTGACATATATACTATTAAAATATAAAAATTATCCAAATGTGCTTTCTCCACCGTATACAACATATAAAAATCCGTCTTCATCTTTTCTTTCTTCATAAATAGTTCCCATTAAAGATGCTGTTGGAACCATTGCTTCATTACAAAACATAAAAATAGATTGATCTGCTGGCAATGATAATCTTCTACGAATTACAAACATAAATCCGGCCATTGTTAAATCACTAGGCACTAAATATTTGCGTTTATCTAAATCTTTAATATTATTATTGAATCTTTCACAAATAACAGGAATTCTATCAGGATACTTTCCTCGTATTTTTTCTGCTTCAGCTTTCCTTTGTGCGAATGGAATTTTGTCTTTAAAACTTTTCATTTATATTATAATAAAATTTTTTATCTAAATTGAATTAGAAATAATATTATTAATTATATTAAATGACAAATTACATATTAATCGATGGAAGCTATTTTGTATTTTATAGATACTATGCGTTATTGAACTGGTGGAAATTAGCTAAAAAAGAAATACCATTGGATAAACCAATAGAAAACGAAGAATTTGTTGCTAAATTTAAAAAAACGTGTATATCAAAAATTTCAATGTTGCCAAGTATTTTATCAATAGAAAATCCTACTATAATAGTAGCTAAAGATTGTAAAAGAGAAAACATATGGAGAATGAATATGTTTCCTCCATATAAAGCTACTCGTAAATACGATGGCTTTCAAGGTGGTCCATTCTTTAAATTAGCTTATGATAGTGTATTTAAAGACGCTGGTGTAAAATATATATTAAAACATAAGTCATTGGAAGCAGATGATTGTATTGCTATTACAGCAAAACACCTCGTTCAAAGACCAAGTAATAATATTACAATAATAACAAGTGATACAGATTATCTTCAATTGATACAACCAAGAATACAATTGGTTAATTTAAAATTAAAACCAGTTCAAACTGAAAAAAATTCAACAATGAACCCTAATAAGGATTTATTCATTAAAATAATTAAAGGTGATAAATCAGATAATATACCAAAACTTTTTGATAGGTGCGGTAAAAAAAAGATAGATTATTATTATGAAAATCCACAAGAATTTTTAGCAGAGTTAGAAAAACAAAATATTACACATAATTTTGAAAGAAATAGAAAGTTAATAGATTTTAGATTTATACCACAAGATTTGGTAGATGAATTTAGAGAGGAATGTTTATCTAAACTATATGTATAAATGAGTCAAGATGGCGACCTGGGAAAATTAAAACTTGAGGACGTTTCACCCGGATTTTATAATTTACCACACGGAGATAAAGGTTATGATTTGGGTCATTCACAATCTAGAATGCAAGCTCCATATGATTTGTTAAAAAGTATGACAGATAATGAGGATGCAAGACATGCAGGAAGAACATCTCCTGTTGTTGAACATGCGGTCGGTGCGCTAGGAACATCACCAAAGAAACCAAAGGAAAAGAAAAAACCTAAAAAAAAGGGTGGTAAAAGAAAATCACGAAGAAGAACACGTAGAAAAAATGGTTGTGGAAAGAAAAAATTCAAAAAACACTATATGTGGAACACAAGAGGTAAAAGATATCTAGCAAAAACTTATAAGCAACACAAGAGAGGGCTTAAATTAGGACATACTCATAAAAAACCAAAAAAGAAAAGTCGTAGAAGAAGACGCTAATAACATATTATTAAATTAATAAAATGTTATGAAATATTTAGGTAAATCAATAATTATTTTTTTTTTAAAAAGCAGAAAAGAATATAAACCATTAGTAATCCAACTCCGGTATTGTACAAATTTAATATAGGTTTATTTTCTAGATTTTCAAATC
>Ga0213866_10003218_pt1 | contig 11186 bp, 5 predicted proteins | sample PICome_11_FD_160079 | JGI IMG/M metagenome (GOLD analysis project Ga0213866, IMG submission 160079) | Coastal seawater microbial communities near Pivers Island, North Carolina, United States - PICO284 | ecosystem: Environmental > Aquatic > Marine > Coastal | place: USA: North Carolina... | reverse complement strand
AAGACTACTTCAGCCTCTGCGCATACTTCGAGTCGCAAGAGGGCGAGGTTTATGTCGGCAAGGGCCGGGGCACCGCGCACGCGCCGTTTATGAAGGACGAAGCCACCGGCCAGCAGGTCATGGTCATGCGTGAGCCTGCCAAGCCGATACAAACGTTTGTTCTGGATCGCGGCCAGTACGACGCGCCGATCAAGGACCGCCCCGTCTCCCGCCGCGTGCCAGCCTCGCTGGGCACGGTGCCCGACAACGCCCCCGCCAGCCGACTGGGACTGGCCCAATGGCTGACCGCGGACGACAACCCGCTGGTCGCACGCGTCGAGGTCAATCGGACCTGGCAGATGCTCTTCGGCACCGGGCTGGTCAAAACCAGCGAAGACTTCGGCCTGCAGGGTGACTGGCCTAGTCACCCCGAGCTGCTCGATTACCTCGCTAAACAGTTCATCGACTCCGGCTGGGACCGCAAGGCCCTGATCCGATCGATCGTCACCAGCGCGACTTACCGCCAATCCTCGAACGACCGGCCCGAGCTCGCCGAGTCCGACCCGGAGAACCGGCTGCTCGCACGCATGTCTCGTCTGAGACTGCCCGCCGAGTCCATCCGCGACCAGGCGCTCAGCGCCAGCGGCCTGCTGGTCAACCAGCTCGGCGGCGGCGGTGTACGACCCTACCAGCCCAAGGGCCTTTGGTCAGAGAGCTCCAACGGCTCAAGCAACACCCGCGTCTTCCGGCCGGGCAAGGGTGCCGAGCTCTACCGCCGCAGCGTCTACACTTTCTGGAAGCGCACCGCGCCGCCGCCGCAGATGGTCCTCTTCGATGCGGCCGACCGCAACGCGTGCGTGATCCGGCGCGGCTCGACGAACACCGCACTGCAGGCGCTGCTGCTGATGAACGACACGCAGCACCTCGAGGCCGCCCGCGCGCTGGCCGCCCGCGCCTGGCAGATAGCGAAGACCAACAAGGAACGTCTGACCGGCCTGTACCGATTGGTGTTGGGGCGAGCACCGCAGCAAACTGAGGCCGACGTGCTGATGAAGGGGCTGGCGCACTACCGCGCCGTCTACGCATCGGACGCCGAGGCCGCCGCCGCACTGCTCGCCGCAGGCGAGAGCCCTTTGCCCGACTCGATCGCGACCGACGAACTGGCCGCATGGACCATGATCGCCAGCACCGTGTTGAACCTTGATGAGACAGTGACGAGGCCATAGCACGACTGATGGGAGGGCGAGGCTCCTGCCGAGCCGCAAGCCCGCTGAGACGCGCGGCTCGGCAGGAGCCTCGCCCTCCCGAACCCAACAAACACGGACCCCGCCATGGACACCGCCAAAGAACACTTCCTCAACTACAGCCGACGCCAGTTCCTCGCCCAGGGCACCGGCTCGCTTGTCGCCGCGCTCGGCGCAACCGCGCTGGGCTCCATGCCCGGCCAGGCGCTGGCCCAAGACGACATCGGCGGCGCGCTGGGCACCACCCACTTCGCGCCCAAGGCCAAACGCGTCATCTTCCTGCACCAGAACGGCGCACCCTCGCAGCACGACCTCTTCGACTACAAGCCGCAGATGCAAAAGCTCCGCGGCACGGACCTCCGCTCGATGCCGCAGGTCTTCAACAACCAGCGCATCACCGGCATGACGTCAGGCCAGTCAAGCCTGCCTATCGCGCCGTCCCCGTTCAAGTTCACCAAGCACGACAACGGCGGCGATGGGGTGTGGCTCTCCGAACTGCTCCCCCACACCGCATCCATCGCGAAAGAGCTTTGCGTCGTCAAATCAATGCACACGCAATCGATCAACCACATGCCCGGCGTCACCATGTTCCAGACCGGGCACCAGCAGGCGGGCCGCCCGTCGATCGGCGCGTGGCTGAGCTACGGCCTGGGCAGTGCGAACAAAGACCTGCCCGCCTTCGCGGTCATGATCAGTCACGGCCGTGGCCAGCAGCAGGCGCTGTTTTCACACCTCTGGGGCGCCGCCTTCCTGCCTAGCGAGCACCAGGGCACCATGCTCCGCTCGGGCAAGGACCCGATCCTCTTTCTGAATAACCCCGACAAGATGACGCGTGAGCAGCGGCGGTACATGCTCGACATGCTCGGCGATCTCAACGAACAGGCCCACGCCCAGCACGGCGACCGCGAGACCCTCGCACGCATCCAGCAGTACGAGATGGCGTATCGCATGCAGATGTCCGTCCCCGATCTAACCGACCTCAGCGACGAGGACGAGACGACGCTGGATATGTACGGCCCGGACGTGCGCAAGCCCGGCTCATATGCCTACAACACGCTTATGGCCCGCCGATTGGCCGAGCGCGGCGTACGGTTCATCCAGCTCTACCACCGTGGCTGGGACCAGCACCTGGACATCCCCGGCCAACTCCCGCTGCAGTGCAAAGACACCGACCAGCCTTCCGCCGCGCTGATCAAAGACCTCAAGCGCCGCGGCCTGCTCGACGAGACCCTCGTCGTCTGGGGCGGCGAGTTCGGGCGCACGGCGTATTCACAGGGTGACCTCAACGCTAAAAAGTACGGCCGGGACCACCACCCGCGATGCTTCTCGATCTGGATGGCCGGCGGCGGCATCAAGCCCGGTACGGTCTACGGCCAGACCGACGAGATCGGCTACAACGTCACCGAGAACCCGATGCACGTCCACGACCTGCACGCGACGATGCTGCACCTCCTGGGCATCGACCACGAACGGCTGACCTACAAGTACCAGGGCCGACGCTTCCGCCTCACCGATGTGCACGGCCACGTCGCGAAGGACATCCTGGCGTAAGCCGAGCCTACTCCCCCGACTTCTCGATCGCTTTTTGAATCTTCGCCTTCAGCGCCTCGATCGCTTCCAGGTCTTCCGTCCGCATGCTGATGTGCCCCGCCTTGCTGTTCACCGCGAGGTAGACCTCGTGCGCGTCGGCGGCCGCGGACTCTAACTCACCCATCGCGAAGTAGACCTTCGCCCGGCTGCGCAGGTGCACGACGCCGATCTTCTTCGGCTTCCAATGCCTCGGCGCGTCCTCAGGCTTGACCTGCTCAATCGGTGCATGCGCGAAGGCCAGGCGTTTGGCTTCTTCCAGATCACCCTTGGCTAGCGCCTCATCGACCAAGTATTCGTCGTGCCACTCGATCACGTTCTGCATCGCGTTGGCGGATTGGCCGTTGAGCATCGCGCCGATGCTGCCATCGGGCCGAATCATGGCGATGTTCGCAACCTTGTCCTCGTTGATGACGCCCAACTGCTGAACGATCGGGTGAGTCAGCCCGCCGGGGACGAGCAGGGTCTGGAAGAAGTCCGGCGGCTGCCGTCGCTTCTCGAGTTCTTCCTTCCGCTTGGCAAATGCCGCTTGAGCGGCGGCGGCGTCCTCATCGAGGGTCGCGGTGATCAGCTTAATGTCCTCGAAGGGTCGGCTCTTGACGAACGCGGCGTAGCGGTGCACGTGCGGGTTCGTTTCGGCGTTGGCCTTGAACTCGACGATGGTCCACTTGCCGCCCGAGTCTTCGGGGATGCGGACGCTCTCGCCTTCGAGGGTCTTGAGATCGAACTGCACGGAGCGGTCGGCGTCTTCGGGCGTCCCGATGTTCAGGAAGTAGCCCTGCCGTCGGCCATAAGTCCAGCCCGCGGTGAACGGCGGGTGGTACAGCCAGTAGCGATGGAAACGATCGACGAAAAACGAGGTCGCGTTCCATACCACAGGCGTCTGAGCGTGCTGATCCAGAAAGGCCCGGCGGTACTTCTCGTGGAGCACGCGGTCACCGATCTCTAATGCCAGAAGCGACGCGAGCGCATCTGCCGTGGCGGGCTTGGGACCCTTCCCGTCTGCGGTGGCGAAGGCGTCGATCACATCGGGCAGCTTGGCCTCCATGTTTCGCAGCGTCTCTCTGACGAGGCAGAACCGCGCGACGCTGTCGGTCCCTGCGGGATAGCCCGCCGCCATCGCGGCCTCGGCCTCCTTGAGCGCGGCGTCGTAGTGATCGCGTATGCCTTCGGTCTTCCACCGCCCCATCAGCGCGACGATCAGGCGATTGCGCACGATCCACAGGTCATCCGCCTGCGCGTGGTCGGCGATCGCCTGGCGGCAGAGCTGCTCGGCCTTCGCGTAAGTCTCACGCAACTCGTCCGACACCAGGCGATACCGCGTCGGCGACTTCACGAAGCAGGCCTGGATCGCATTGAGTTTTTCGATCGGGACCGAGCTGCCCGAACGCTTGAGCTTGGGGTCCTGCTGCGAGTCTGCGGCGACCACCGCTTTCCACTCCGGTGGCGCCGCGGGGTCGAAGTCACCCGTCGGGTCGATTACCAGGAAGTCGCCGATGAACAGCGACTGAAGCTGGCTGGTGTAGCGGGCGTTGGACCACATGCGTGCGAGGCCGGACTGGAAAGAACGTTCCCAGCCCTTGCCCGGACGTGTCGCACCGCTCATCACCATCGCGGTATAGCCCGTCGGCGTCATCGACATCAGCTTCGGATCGTTGCGGATATAGGTCTTGAAGATCGGGTTGTCACGGCCGCCCGGGAAATGCAGCGCGGGCCAATCCACGCCAACCTCGCGCAAGATGCTTTCGCCCGCATCGGGCAGGCCATCTAGGTTGAAGCTAACGAACTGATATCGTGATTCGGCGTCACTCTCGGCGGGCACTTTCTTCCAGCCTTCGAGCATGTCTTTAAGTAGCTGGACGCCGTCGTTTTCTTTGGACCAGAAGTACAGCATGGTCGTCTTGCCCATGCCGTCCATCGGGAAGCGATAGGTCTTGCCATCCGCGTCCTTGAATGTGCCGATGAAAGGGGCACCGAAGACTTGGCCCGCGAGCTTGTCACGCTGGAAGTTAATCAGCTCGTGATCGCCGGGCTGACGCTCAGCAATCACTTTGCGGAGGTCGTTGACCAGCCGGTTGTTCCCGAACTCGAGTGCGATGATCATCGTGGTCCGGATGACCTTGGACTCAACGTCGGTGTCGTAGTACCGCTCGACGAGCGGGCGGAGCGCATCGGTCCGCGACAGCGGGTCGGCGCCTTCGCGTGCCGCCTGTGCCTGGGTGAGCAGCAGGTCGGCGTCCAGACGCACCGCGGCGTACTCGTTGGGTGCGGCGGCGAGTTGCTTCGCGGTCTCCAGAAAGGCCTTGCGATTCGCGTCCGAATTATCCAGGCCGACCAGCTTCTGCTGCGTGCGGAAGAGCGTCGCCAGGACGATGTAGCGGTTGGGTGCCGATGCGTTTTTCTCGAGCAGCGACTCGGCCTCACGGACCACGCGTCTCAACGCCAGCTTCTGCCGCGCCGCGGAGGCACTCCCCTCCACCCCGGCCAGCTTCTCCTCCAGGGCGGCGAGATTGTCCTCAGGAATCATCGCTGACGGGGCCTGAGCAGCCGCAGCGCCCGCAAAGCAAATCGTCACCGCGAGAACCAATCCGAACCCAAGCATCGCGCGCAGTCGTTTCATAAGCAGGTCATCCTTATCTCATGCGGGTCGCTCACAGCCTTACTTCACAGGCTTGAACTGCAGGTTCTTAATGCTCACCCCGCGGTTCGGGGCGCGGAAGGTGATCATGATGGAGTTGCGGCCTTCCTTGAGCTCAATCACTTCGGGCTTACTCTGACCCCACATCCCCTTGGTGTAGGGCAACGACACGTTGACCATCGTCCGGCGGTTGATACGGAACGTCGTCTCAAGCCCTTCCGGCGATACCGTCGCGACCTGCGTTGTCACTTCGTATTTCCCCGCGGCCGGGGCTTCAACGTAATAGCGCAGGATCTCCGGGCGGCTACCCATGCGCTGATAGTGGATCTGCATGCCTTCGTCATGGCTCTGCAGGAAGAGCACCTTGTCGGTGTTGTTGTCCGGGCTGGCGCAGGCAACGGCGGGAACGGTGATGGTGCCGTCTTCGGCGATGACCAACTTCCGATCTTCTTCGGGGATCTCGATCTTCTCGACTTCCTTATCGTCGCCGAGGATCGTGTCCGACTCGCCGAGAAGGCGTGCTTCTTCGGCGGTGAGGGATGCGAGTTCCGCTTCGGCTGCTGCCTTCTCAGCCGCGGCGTTGTCTTCAACAACAGCGCGTTTTTTGTAGAACGCTAGTCCGTCCCAGAACCCGCCGCCGATGCCGTACTGCCGGAGGCTGACGTTCTCTTGCCCCAGCGCATCGCCGATCCATTGGGCCCGGAGCACCTGCATATAGTCGTCTTCGAATTCACGCGCACGCGAATCGAGGTAAAAATCCATCCCGCCCCAAGGCCCGCACCAGTTCATCGACCACCACGCGCCCAGGCGGACGGTCCAGCCGTCGGGCGTCCACATATTCATCGCGGCGTGGCCGGTCTGCGTGGAACGGCGCGAGGGGATGCCGAAGGAACGGGTGATGAAACGACCGAAAAACGCACGACGGCCACAGATTCCGCCCAGCGCGAGTGCTTCCTGCTGGGGCAGGCCCAGCGTCGGGTCGTGCCTGGTGCTGCAGTAGGGGAAGTCGCTCTTGACCATCCGCACGTATCGCCAGGCGTTGTCTTCCGTGGTGATGTGGTCGGGACGGAACGTGCGGAGCATCTTCCGGCCCCAGGCGAGCTCTTCATTGGTGTAGGGATCGTTGGTGATAAACCGGCACTCCCACGCGTTGAAATCCTTAAACGCGGGGTCCAGCTCTTTGTCGAGGTAGGCTTGTTCGTAGTGCAGATAGCGCGACACCTGACCGTCCGGGGTCTTGTGGTCAGTAAAGACGAGCCCGTTGACGCTTCCCTTGTCGTTCTCATCGAGCCAGGGCTGCTGCAGCGCGGTGCCCAGCGCGAGGCTGTGAAAGATTGTGCCGCGCTCGCGTGCGCGTTCGCTGGCTTCGAGGATGGCGGTATAGACCTGCATCGCCTCGCCGTACTCGCCGCCGTTGGCGCCGCCGGATTTGACGATCTGCATCATCAAAGCTTCGTCGGCGAACAGCTTGTCGAGCAGGGCCTTGTTTTCGTCGCTCTGCTGAGCGAATTCGGCCAGACCGGCGGGCGTGCCGTGCCGGAGGATCGCGGCCTTCGTCAGCTTGCTGTCCAAGGCGTCGCTGGTAAGCAGCGCTTTAACATCCTTAAGCAGCGGACGAGCGCTCGCGAGCGATTTGGCCTCGGCATCGGCGTAGGCCTCCTGGTAAGCCTTGTGCACATCGCCGGGGGCGTCTTCGTGCGGCTTCTTGAGTCCCGCAAACTCGGCGCGAGCGTCTTCAAACGCCGCCTTCTTCGACGCGTCGACTTCGGGCAACGCGGCGGCGATCTCGGCCTCGATCTGCTCGAGCTGCTTGGCGTACTCGGCACGCAGCTTCTCGCCGTTCGCAAGCAGCTCGGGCTCGGGGCCCTTCTTCGCCGAAGCGGGAGACGCCAGCCCCACCATCACACACCCGATCAAAACGGCGAAGAGCAAGCGAGTCCAATGTTGTCCAGTTTTCATCATGTCTTCCTTTATTGCTGGCATCGGTCGCACATCGATCCAATCATTATTGCACATCTGCAGGAGTTCCCCATGCACATCTTGCGTTATCGCTTGTCAATCAGCCCTATCGCCTTGTCCGCAAAGCGCTGACCAACGATGACGGCCCCTTCGCGAGGGAAATGGATGTCCCCGTTGGGCTGGTCGGCATCGCCGCCATTGAGATCATCGGTGTCGATCCAGGCATTGCCTTTCGTGCTCCCCAGATTGACCTGAGCCTGCCGAACGCGTTGCCAGTGCTCGTTGTCGGGTCGGCTCTTGGCGTAGTCGTTAATGCGTCCGATTACGTAGTACAAATCATCACGACCCAGGTCCTTCTCAAGCCGGGCGATCAGCATGCGGAAGGTGTCTTCGTACACCTCGGACAGGCGATTGTTCGCGTCCGATTCACCCTGCATCCAAATGAAGCCCACCGTATCAAAGGATTCATCCTGCGCCGTATCCATTACGGCCTTGATCAGGCGTGTGTACTCCTCGCCGTTGGAACTCAGCTTCTTGGGGGTCAGGCCGCAGTCGCCGGGCTGGCGGTAGTCCTCGACCCAGAAACGGATGCCGCGGCCGCTTCGCATGCACATGACGACGACAGCGTTCTCTTCGCCGTAGCGCTCGTGTACGCTTTGAACAAACCCGTTCTTGACCGAGCCGGTCATGTTCGATTGGCCCGAGAGGATGAACAAATGCTTGCCAGTCTTCGGCGTGCTGGTGCAGGCTCCCAGGGTCATCGCGAACACAACGAGCGCGGCAAGACACATCACGCGTCCCAGCAACTCGAATTGTTTGCGATGGTTGGCCATTCGGTTGCTCACGCGTCAGCGTTGGTAGACCGGGATATACCGGTTTGGGGTGCCCAGGATGATGATCGACATGGGCGTCTTATGCGGGTAATCCTGCTCTTTTTCCATCCAGGAACCATCGGGCTTCTGCAGGCCGATCAGGGCATCGCGGATCTGCGGGTACCACTTGGCGTAGCGCTCGTCGCCGGCCTGGACCATCGCCTGCATTGCGTAGTAGTGCGAGTAGTAGAAGTGGCCGTTGTCTTTGCGCGAGAACATCTTCGGCTCGTTCTCGAGAGAGTTGAGCGCGGCCTCGACCCACTCGGTCCCGCGGTTGCCGGCGAGCTGCGCGGCGTAGACCCCGCCGGCGGTGCAGGCGATCGTGTAGCCCTTGCCCTGGTAGCCGAAGCCGCCCCGCCGCTCGTCAAAGGCCTGGTCGCGGAGGTAGTTGGTCAGACGATCGATCGTCTCTTTGGGGACGAGGACGCCCGCTTCCTTCGCCGACGCGAGGGAGACGAAGACCATGGCCGTGACCGAGGTGTCCTGGCCTGCATCGGGACGCGGCGCGTAGCGCCAGCCGCCGAGCGGGCTCTGCGAGCGCAGGATGATTTGCACCACGCGTTCGAGTGCTTCTTGAATAGGCTTGTTGTCTTCCGCGTCGCTGGTCATGCCCCAGAGCTCGGACATCGCGATGGTGAAGAGGCCGATCTCGTACATCTTGACGCCCATCGCGCCGGACGGGGAGTCCTTCGCACGCTTGAGCAGGTAATCCTTGGCACGGTCCAGCGCATCGCCGTACTTACCGAAGCCCGGGAAGTGACCCTCGACCATAAACGCCATGAGCCCGAGGCTCGTACCCGCGATCTCGTAGCCCCCGCCGTCGGTCGACCACGAGCCATCCTTGTTCTGACTCTTAATGAGGTACTGCAGGCCGCGCTCGATGGCCTTCTTGGCTTCTTCGGTCATCTCAGGCGCTTCGACCTCGCCCGCGCCTTCGTCCTCAACCGCTACCGGCGCATCAGTCCCTTCGTCCTGCGCGATCGACGGCAGCGCGACGAAGGCGGCAACCCCAAAACAAAACGCCATCGCGAGACGCTTCAGCATGTCTCTATTCATCGCGTTCATTCGGCAACCCTCTCATAGTAGTTCTTCAACAGCCCACGGTATTCCAAGGGCAGCTCACGCGCGAAGTTCTGGTTGAGCGCCGCACGGTTGCGGTCCGCGAAGACCTTCCAGCCGACTTCCTTGTCTTTCGGGCCCTCGCCGCTGACAAAGTCGGAGATGAATCCGGCGGAAAACTCGGCTTCGCTATCGCTGCCCTCGCCATCGGCCGCGTCGGCATCCGATACGGACGGCGGCGGGATCGAGGTGTCGAGGATCAACGCCTGCTCGATCACGAAGTGACGAAGCTTCTCGTCCGCGGCCTTCTGGCTGAGCTTGATCGAGTTGCGGTCGGTGGACTGCAACGCAGCGGCTGCGGCGGTCAGATGACCGGACGCGGCGGTCAACAGCGGATTAGGCTCCCCGGCCGCCGCAAGCTCCTTACAACGCGCCGCGAGCGGGCCCTGCTGCTCCGCGATGGGCTGCAGCGATTTTGACTCGGCGGCGTGCGTTTCTCTCAGCAGCACCTTATGTGCGCTGCCAACGGCCAGGACGTCCACCAGGCGGACCAGCGCCGGCTCCGACAGGCTCGTAATCTCGATGCTCGGCAGTCCGTGGAGCACCTCGAGCACGGCGAGCAGGGATGCCGCGTTTGTCTGGAATGAAGCAACCGCGAGACTCATCTGCTCGGCGGCGGCCTCGGCGTCGCCGGACTGGAGTGCGGCCAGCGCCAACTGCATCTGCTTGGCGGGCTCCTTGAACACCGGCTCGGGCTTGGCGGGTGCGGCGGAATCCACCAGCGGATCGGCCGGCGGAATCAGCTCGGGGTTGCCCGCCGCGGCAAACAGCTGCTTGCCTTGCTCGTTGGCTTTAGCCAGGAGCGCTTGCTGCGTTTGGATGAATGGCTTCAGGTCGGCTTGCTCGCCGGCCAAGAGCGCGTCGCGAAGTTCGGCCTGCTGGTATTCCAGCATCGACGCGTCGGCGACCGACAGGTGCAGGAACTGAACCATCTCTGCGACGTAGCCGGTCTGTTCCTGGATCGCCTCCACCAGTTTCTGGACCTGCTCGAGCGATTCGGCCGCGACGTCCTGGGCATCGATGGCGTCGAGTTTGTCGCCGGCTTGCAGCGAAATCATCGCGTCCTCGAGGTCCGTTGCCGCAAAGGCCAGCGGCGTGCCCGCGTCGATCCGCGCGGCGATCAGGTCCAGTAAAGGCGCAACATCTTCCAGGCAACGCCGCAGGTTGCCGAAGACCGGCATCAGCTTCGCGACGTCTCCCGATTCGACCGCTTCGGTCACCTCGATCATGTCGCGCTGCTCGGCGACGATATCGGCCATGTAGCCGCTGGCAAACTTGACCGATCGCTGAAACATCAGCAGCCCCTGCAAGTAAGCGAGCCGTTCGTTTTGCGCCACAACGATCGCGTGCGACTGGGCGAGCGTGTCGGCCGCGAGATCCTGGGCCCCGATCGCATCGTCCGCCTGATCCTTCTGTAGCGCCGTGACCGCGTCGCGCATCGCGCGCTCGGCCCAGCGGAGCCTGCTGACCAGCGGGGGGATGTCCTTGTCGGGCTGCGCGTCATTTTGCTTATCGAGATCACTGATAAACGCCGCAAGCTCTTCGGTCAGGAGAAGCTGCGCTTCCGCGATGCCGCTGACTTTCTGGTCTTCAGCCGCGGCGATGTCGGTCTTTTCGAGCAGGCCGATGACGCGGGCTTCGTATTCTTCGATGCGTGCAAGGCGTTCGCCTGTCACTGCGACGAGTGCGCTGAGGCCCAAGGTCTCCAGGCCGAGGTCCAGAGCCCACTTGTCCACGAGCAAGGAAAGCTCGGCGAGCGCCTTCTGTGCCTCGCCCTGCTGGGTACTG
>Ga0213866_10003216_pt1 | contig 11192 bp, 7 predicted proteins | sample PICome_11_FD_160079 | JGI IMG/M metagenome (GOLD analysis project Ga0213866, IMG submission 160079) | Coastal seawater microbial communities near Pivers Island, North Carolina, United States - PICO284 | ecosystem: Environmental > Aquatic > Marine > Coastal | place: USA: North Carolina... | reverse complement strand
ATCGGTAGGTTCCGCTATTTTTTCGAACACTTGGGAGAATTTTTCCGGCAGTACTTTTTTGCCCTTGACCGTGAGGAGCTGCCGTTTAACCGGGCGCAGCGCTCCTGGGTGTATCGGGCATCCAAAAATGTCGATTCCACCGTGGCTTTTGGCTCCACCAACCCGCTCAACACGCCGGGAGATTTTATTTTCCTCAACGGTCTCTTCCCTCCTCTGGACGAGGAAGTGAAAGGCCGCGGCGTCATTACCTTCGGTGACGGCTTTGCTGCGCAGCCTTACGAGACCAGCGCCTTCTTCAATATATCTGCCATGAGTTACGGCGCGCTTTCCGCCCCGGCGATTCGGGCGCTGTCGCTGGGCGCCGCCAAAGCCGGTGTCTGGTTGAACACCGGGGAAGGCGCCATCTCCCCTTTCCACCTGGAAGGAGGCTGCGACATCATTTTTCAGATCGGCACCGCCAAGTACGGTGTACGCGACGATAATGGCCATATGTGCGATGACAAACTGCGCGCTCTGGCGGCCAATGCACAGGTGCGCATGTTTGAAATCAAGCTTTCGCAGGGCGCCAAACCTGGCAAGGGCGGCATCCTGCCCGGCGCAAAAGTCACCGAGGTAATTGCCAGCACTCGGGGAATTCCAGCGGGCGAGGATTCCATCAGCCCCAATCGTCACCCGGAAATTCACACCATCGATGACCTGCTGACCATGATTCACCGGGTTCGCGACGTCACCGGCAAACCCACCGGCATCAAGTGCGTCATCGGGCAATCGGGATGGCTGGACGACTTTTGCCAGGCCGTGCATCGGCGCGGGCTGGACTTTGCACCTGACTTCATCACCATCGACAGTGCCGATGGCGGCACCGGCGCTGCACCGCAGTCACTGATCGACTATATGGGGCTACCGGTCAAACGATCGCTGCCACTGGTCGTGGACAAGCTGACCGAATACGGACTTCGCAACCGCATCCGAGTCATCTGCTCGGGCAAAATGATCAACCCTGCCGGTGTGGCAGCGGCACTGTGTATAGGTGCCGATGCCGTGAATTCAGCGCGCGGCTTTATGTTCGCCCTGGGTTGCATTCAAGCGCTGCAGTGCAACAAAAACACTTGCCCTACCGGCATAACCACCCATGACGAAGACCTGCAGCGAGGGCTGGACCCCTCTAATAAAGCCGAGCGGGTGGCCAGTTATGCGAGCAGCCTGATGCATGAAGTAGAAGTGATCGCCCACAGCTGTGGCGTGCTTGACCCCAGCGAACTCCAGCGGGAGCACGCACAGATCATCAACGAGCAGGGCCTCCCAGAACCCCTGGCCGAGGCCTACCCGCCAATCGAGGTGCTACCTCAATACCGCCATCTGGCCCCGTAGCTGAAGCCGGTCGAGGCCATGCATACCCTCGCAGGTATTTGATAAATCAGCGCTTTCTCAACTTCCTGATTGCGGCGTCCAGTTGCGCGTGATAGCGTTTTTCAGTGATTCGCCAGCGTTCGGAGCGTATGCTGGTAGTCGCGGGCTATTTGGGGCCTCTCGACCCCGATAGTGAAGCAACACTGAAACGCGGGCATTGCCCGACGAGCGTACCGGGAGGCGGTCACCGAGTGACCATAGCAGGCAAAATCAATGTCCTGATCGCGCTTATCGCGGTAGCGGCGGTCACACTGCTGACTGTGTTTATCGGCCAGCGCGAATACGGCTATCAGCGCGAGGAGTTGTCGCGACAGGTATCCTTGGAGATCGCGCGACAACCCCAGCTGCAGATGAACCTGTACAACCGCGACAACGCGCGGTTGTCACAGCAACTGCAACAATTCCTCTCACTCTCACCGGCTATACGCCACGCGCGACTCTTTGATGCACAGGGGGAGGCCCTGGTAGCGCGCAATGCGGGGTGGGCCGATGCCGAGCCCCTGCCCGGTTTCCGGGAGTTGCGCCGGGATGTCTCTGGCCTGGTAGCGAGCTTCGATTACCGCAAGGCCGCCATAGCACCCCCGGCGCACTCGATTATCTCGGTGCTGACGCTGGGCGAACGTATTTCCAGCCTCACCATTCCCATCACCTCGGTCATCAATCCGCTCGAAGAAGGCGTCTCGCGAGTGGACTTTGGAATGGCCATGGCAAATCCCGACAGGGCGAACAGCCTGTTCGTGGTGGGCTACCTCAATGTGGGCATGAGCAGCACCATGCTGCGCAGCCAGACCCTTACCACCGTCGCCACGTCTGCAGGTATCGGCCTGATCCTGGTGTTCCTGGCGGCAGCGATTGCCATGATTATCACCCGCAGAATCACGGCGCCGCTGGGGCGCCTGGCGCAAGTGGCTGATGATATTGCTTCGGGCAAACTGGTAGAGGAAGTAGACGAAAAAAGCGCCGGAGAAGTCGAGGAAATCGCCAAGGTCCTGAATGGCATCATCAGTGGACTGCACACCTACAAAACACGAATGGATGTTGATCACCAGTTGCTCAGCATGAAAGTTGAGGAACGCACGGAACAGCTGTCAAAGCGCAATGAAGAGCTTAACAAGGCAGTCGAACAGGTTACGGAGACCAAGAACCGCCTGCGCCAGATGGCCTACTTCGACCACCTGACCTCTCTGCCCAACCGCCGCCTGTTCGCAGAACAGCTGGGCCTTCTGCTACGCCTTTCCAGACGGCAGAACCAGATGCTGGCGCTGATCTTTCTCGATCTCGATAATTTCAAGCGAATCAATGATTCACTGGGCCACAGTGCCGGCGATCAACTGCTGAAGGAAGTAGCCAGGCGCCTTTCCGGCTGCGTGCGCGAAAGTGATGTGGTGGCGCACTACGTCGACTCAGATTCTCGTATTGACGTGTCACGTCTGGGTGGCGACGAATTCACGGTTGTACTGAACCAGATAGATCGACCCGAATCGGCCGGAATTGTGGCGCAGCGCCTGCTTGATTCGCTCTCCCAGCCTATGCAAATCGAAGGCCAAGAAGTCATTGTCACGCCCAGCATCGGTATCGCTGTCTCACCGCAGGACGGTGGCGATACCGAAGGTCTGCTCAAAGCAGCAGATACTGCGATGTATCATGCCAAGAAGCTCGGCAAGAACAACTTCCTGTTTTACGACAGTGCCATGGATGCCGCCGGTATGGAGCGACTGAGGCTGGAAACCGACCTGCGCCGCGCTATCGAGCGCAACCAGCTGACGCTGCACTACCAGCCCCAGGTGGACACCCACACTGGCTGTGTGGTGGGCGCAGAAGCGCTACTGCGCTGGGAGCACCCGGATCATGGCAACATCCCGCCCTTCAAGTTCATTCCGATCGCCGAGGAGATTGGGCTGATCGGTGAACTGGGTGAATGGGGACTGCGCGAAGCCTGCAACCAACTGATGGAACTCCGGGCCGAAGGGCTGGAGTTACCGAAAGTATCGGTCAATGTATCCGCGCTACAGTTCACCGATGATTTTATGCAAGCGGTGTCCAACGTACTCACGGAATCGGGATTACCGGCAGAATCACTGGAACTTGAGCTGACCGAGGGCATCATGATGGATGACTCTAGCAATACTGTAGAAGCGCTCGAGTCATTGAAACGCCTGGGCGTGCGCCTCTCCATCGATGATTTTGGGACCGGTTACTCTTCTTTGAGCTACCTGACTCGTTTCCCACTGGACGAACTCAAGATCGATCGCAGCTTCGTTATCGGGCTCGACAAGGGCGAGCACAACGCCAGCCTGGTGGCGGCCATCATCGCGATGGCCCAGAGCTTGAATCTGGAGCTGGTGGCGGAGGGGGTGGAGACGCGTCAGCAATACCGGTTTCTGACGGAGCACGGCGCAGCGATCATTCAGGGTTATCTGTTCAGCAAACCGGTTCCTCCTGCCGATTTACGACCGCTGCTCAGAGAAAGACACTTTGATGAAAAAATCAGGCAGATTAACCGCGATCTTGATTCAACGGTCTAGAGAACGGCTTCCCTAACCTTCTTTTTGCTCGATGGTGGCGCCTTCGGTCTCCAGTTGCGCCTTCTTGGCATCTTGCACCTGACGCAGGTTCTGGCGATATGCGTCGGTAATTTTCTCGATGCCGGAGTCGTTCAACCCGCCCGAATTACCGGCAACCGAGTAAGTCGCATAATGGGCTGACGCCGTCATCATAGCCCAGTTAACCACTGCGACCGGGATACCATCGTCCTTGAGCGAGTTAGCGAGCTCGATAAACCGGTTCATGCAGGTGAAATGCTGTTCGCTTTGGCTATCTGACATGTCTGTAATCGTCCGTTCCAGTGTTTTTGTGCGAGCGGCAAGTCTAACATTTTGACCCCCGGTCCACACGCATTTTGCAATCAGCCCCCGGCTATTCTCGCGTGGATTTCCTGAGGCTTTTGCTACACTTGGCGGAATAACAACTGCATCGCGAAAGCGATACCTGTCGAAGGGGATAACACATGGGGGAACGCCATTTCCGGCCCTGGATAGCCGTATTACTGCTCGCCCTGGTTGGCTGTAGTTCAGGGAGTATCCAGGAGGACGTCTCCCGGCCCGAGGCCAGCTCGGCCCTGCCCGCTGCTGACAGCGGTGTTTTGGCTGACATTGCCCGCTCCATTACCGCCGAGCATGGCGAAGACCATTCTGCTTTCCACCTGCTGGACGGCAGTCAGGAAGGCCTGCAGTGGCGACTCGCCCTCATCGACTCGGCCACTACCTCTCTCGATATCCAAACATACCTCTGGTACCCCGACTTTTCCGGTCGCCTGGTACTTGAACGCGCTGTTCATGCAGCAAACCGGGGTGTGAAGGTTCGAATGATTGTGGACGACCTGCTGTTGCATGGGCTTGACCAGATGGTCGTCAATCTCGTGTTGCATCCGAACATCGAGTTTCGAATCTTCAATCCTTGGGGGGACCGGGAAAGCCTGCTTTCCCGCGCCCGTGAGGCGCTCGCACGACTCGAGCGACTGAACACCAGAATGCACGACAAACTGCTGATCGCCGATGGGCGTGCCGCTATTGTCGGTGGCAGAAACATTGGCGACCATTACTTCGGCATCAGTGAAGTCTACAACTTTCACGACACTGACTTGCTGGGCTTTGGCTACATTGGCCTGGAGGCAAATGACATGTTCGACCGTTTCTGGAACGGTGAATGGGTATTGCCGGCCGAAAGATTGAAAACCGAACCCGATTCCAAGAAAGCAACCATTGCCTGGACGAGGATGCAGGCCGTGTCTGAGATCGCCCCCGAGCTCGCGTCAATCTCCCGCAAGCCACAGGACTGGACTGCCGAGTTCGATCAACTGGTGCCGGACCTGCGAGTTGGTCGCAGCGAGCTGGTCTACGACGAGGCTGACGCCGAGCAAATTAAACAGAATGTAGCGTCCAGCATGTTCAATTTCTTTAAGTTGGCCGAGGAAGAGCTTCTGATCATGAATGCCTATATCATCCCCTCGCAACCCGCTCTTAACTTTATGCAATCTCTGACTGACCGTGGCGTGGAAGTAAAGGTGCTGACCAATTCCTTGGCATCCCACGATGTGCCTGCGGTGAACAGCCACTATGAACCCTGGCGAGACGACTTTATCAACGCTGGCGTTGCTCTTTACGAATTGCGGTCAGACCCAGCGATCAAGGCAGAACTGGTGGATGTTCCTCCTGCCGATTCAGCATTTACGGGTTTGCACAGCAAAACAGCCGTGGTAGATCGGCGCTACGTATTCGTTGGCTCGATGAATCTGGACCCCCGCTCGGCAAACATCAATACAGAGATGGGGGCCTTTGTGGAGTCGCCAGAGCTCGCGGAAGACCTGGCCAGAGTGATCGAGCGGAATATGGAGGGCCAGAATGCCTGGCAGGTCAAGCTGAACAAGAAAGGTAAGCCCTACTGGGTTAACAGCGATGAAACGGTTACAAAACAGCCCGCTCGCGATGGTATGCAGCGCGTGATGAACGAAATCTTCAAAGTGGGACCTGCGGACCAGTACTGACCAGCAAATGATGCTCTCTAACCTGCCACGCTATTTCATTCTTTGCCTGCTGCTCCTGGCAGTCGGCTGCGCCAGTCGTAACTACCAGGCCCAGGAGGTTTCCTCGTCACCCTTTATGGCGAGGATGATGGAGCGTACCAACGGGCCTGTGACCGTGCGCACCGCGGTGCCAACGGCCGAAGAGACACTGGCCCTCACCGGCCTGGATCTTTATTCGCAGGATATACAGCCGGTGTGGATAGAGGTCACCAACAACAGCAGGCAGGGCGCGCGCATCAGTCACTGGAGCATTGACCGGCACTACTTTTCACCCATTGAAGTTGCGTACATGAACAAGAGTAAGTACGGGGGGCAAGGCTATGACGACATGGAAGCCTGGTTCCACCATAACGGACTCGCGCGCAATATACCGGCCGGTGAAACCCGCAAGGGATTTGTGTTCACCAACCGCCAACAGGGCACCAAGGGATTTAGCCTGGATGTGTTCGCGAACCAGCAGGCACACAGCTTTACCTTCTTCGTTCCCATGCCTGGCTTCACCCCTGATTTTGCTGAAGTAAATTTTGGTTCGCTTTACGACGAAGCTGAACGGCGTCAGTTAGGAGACACCCAATCACTTCGTGATGCACTGGAAAATGAACTGCCCTGCTGTGGGGAGGGTCCGCAGGGGGAGCGTAACGGCGCGCCTTTCAATCTCGTTTTGGTGACCTCTCCGCGAGCGCTAAGGCGCTCTCTCCTGAGATCCAACTGGATAGAAACCACCGCCGACGACCCTCTAACAGCACATGCCCGAGCCAATCATTATCGCGGTCGACCACCGGATGGGGTCTTCCAAAAACTGCGACCGGACGGGAATGAACGTATAGAAGCCCGCCTCTGGCTCTCGCCATGGCGCCTGGGAAACAACGGTATATGGATCTGTCAGGTCGTTTACAGCACCAGCGACGCCGATAAACTGATCGAGTTTCTAACGCCCCAAAGCCCGGCGGCAGATCTGGATAGCGCAGTGAGATTTATGTTGCAGGACGCCTGGTATAGCCAATCCGTGATCAAGGCGGGATATGTCAGCGGAGTTGGTCAGGTTCCCCGGGAGAAGCCCAGGGAATCTTTCAGTGGTCACGAATATTTCACCGATGGTCTTCGCCTGGTGCTGCAGCTTGCAGACGAACCCGTATCTGTCGACGAGGGAAGAATCATATTCAGGGACACGCCAATACCACGGATGACTGATCGTGATTAAAACTCTTCTGACGCTCCTGATCTCGACTGTACTGGCGGCGATGCCACTGCTGGCTGCGGAGTCAGGCCTTGGTACGGACAACCGTCCGATCTTCCGCGGTAAAACCGTCGAGCCGCCAAATGAACGTATTCACTCACAGCGCAAGCGCGCCCTACGAGTTCGCACCGCCGTACCGAGTTCTAAGGAAACGCGAGACATCTTTGGCCAGAACCTGTACCTGCGCAACATCCAGCCGGTCTGGGTGGAAGTGGAAAACCTGTCAGAGAACACACTGTTTCTGACACCCATGGGCCTGGACCCAGGCTACTACACCGCTCGCGAAGCCGCCCATCGAATCTGGGAGCGCAGAGAGGCACTGCCGCCCAACGAGGTTTACGAAGGGCGCGGCTTCAATCGCCTGCAGCTGCCACCTCGCAGCATTCGCTCAGGATATATTTTCAGCCGCGTCGATGAGGGCACCAAATCATTCAACATCGACGTAGTCGGCACTGGAGACCCCTACCGGATGTCTTTTTTCGTGCCGGTGCCCGGCCTGCGAATCGATCACTACGAAGTGGATATCGCCAATTACTACAGAAGTCACGAGATTCAGAAGGTCGACCTTCCTGGCCTCGTGGCTGCGCTGGAAGCCATGCCCTGCTGCGTGAGGGACGGCAAGGGCAAAGACAAGGGCGATCCGCTCAATATCGCCTTTGTGGGTGACCTGCTCGACCTCTACTACGCCTTCTTGCGCGCGGGTTGGGATGAAACCGAGACAATTTACGGCGCCTCGCTGCTCAAGACAGGCATGTCGGCGCTCACCGGCGGCGCCTATCGCTATTCACCCGTGAGCGCGCTCTATGTGTACGACAGGCCGCAGGATGCAGCAATGCAGCGCGCGAGGTCCAGCATTCACGAACGCAATCACCTGCGAATCTGGATAACGCCCTATCACTTCGAAGGGAAACCCGTGTGGATTGGGCAAATAAGCCGCGACATTGGCGTGAGATTCACCTGGCGCACCATCATGACCCACAAGATTGACCCGGATGTGGACGAGACCCGGGACTTCCTGCTCGAAGATCTAGCCTATTCTCAGGCGATGCTCAAATTCGGCTATGTGGGCGGCGTGGGTCCGGCAAGCTACGAAAACCCGCGGGGTAATCTCACCGGTGACCCCTACTTCACCGACGGTCGTCGCCTGGTGATGTGGCTGTCCGGGGAAACCACGGCACTGGATGAGATCGAGGTACTCAACCTCGGGGCCTATGCAACCGGTGTGATCGGCAACTGATCAACCGTCATCCAGCGACGGGCGATCAAACTGGCCGTGGCGTAGAAAAGCCAAAGCCTGGCCCATAACCCGCTTGCTCCAGATCATAAAGGTGTGCGTGGCCGGTACCAGCAGGAAGTCCTTCATGCCCGGCACCAGGGTTTCAGTCACAGACACCGTGCCATCGCTAACACCAACCGGGCTACCCGGCATCAGCTGGCGTCGATTCACAGTCCCTGCAATAACACCCAGTTCAAAGTTAACCGGCCCGAGACGCCGGGGAATCGACGCCTGTCCCGTGCCCAACTGCACCAGCGCCCGTGGCTGATAGAGATCGGTCAGCGGATTATCGAGAAAGTAATCCGCCATCTGGCTGCCCTGGTTGGGAGGACCCAGCATCACCACCCGGCCAAGCCCGTCGATAGTGTTGCGCGAGAGGTATTGCCGCACCAGTATTCCACCCAGGGAGTGAGTAACGAAGTTGATACGCCGCTGATTCAGTGCACGGCACTCGGCGATACCTTCTCTGACCGCCGTATCCGCGAGCGTTTCAATCGATTGCTCCAGGGAGGGGTAGCTGACGTTTACTACCGCGTAGCCTTGCTCCTCGAGAAACCACTCCATCGGCATCATGGCGAGCCCGGAGCGCCACAAGCCGTGAAGGAGGATGACGCACTCGGTAGGACGCTCTGGCGGTACGACCGCCCACAGTGGCACAACCTGCGCGCTGAAGGTCAGTACAAGCGCAGACAATACCCTGGAGGCCCGGTTACTCAATGTCGCATTTACCCCTGATGATGTTGTTACCACTGAAAGTGTGCCAGACCCGGGCTATCGCGCACAGTCGCACGCTGCAGCAAACGCTCACCTTAACAAGACAACTGCTGCCAAGCTTCCCGGCGATGTGTACACTTTGACCTCATGCGATCTAGCTCAACCAACATTGCCGCTGCACTCGCCGTCCTGGCACTGACGCCATCGGTCTTCGCACAGGACGCTGAGGAAAAGAAGGGCATGCCCTCTCCCACCTTCTCGGCCGAGATAGCCGTTGGCGCCGAGTATGACAGCAACGTTTCGGTTGAAGAGGTCGACGCGACCAGCGGCGAGAGCGACCACGCGATTATCGTGGACCTTGAGGTCGGCATGGACCAGCAGCTGAACGAGCGCACCGACCTGTCGCTCAGCTATGACTTCAGCAACAGCAAGTACAACGAGTTTTCCCAGGTTGACCGTCAAACTCACATCCTGGGTGCCGATCTTGCCTACGACGCTGGTGACCTGAATACCGGCATTTCCACCTACTACATTGACGCCCGGCTCGACGGCGATGGCTTCCTGGAGCTGTGGCGTGTATCGCCCTCGGTGTCGGGCTTCATCTCCAAACGCTGGTTCGCACGCGGTGCCTACGTGTTCTCCGACAAATCCCTGGAAGAACGCCCGGATCGAGACGCAACCACGCATGCCGGCGAGGCCGATCTGTACTTCTTCCGCACCGGCCTGCGCAGCTATTTCAATCTTGGCTACCAGTACAAGGACGAGGACGCCGAGGCGGCTCGCTACGATTACCAGTCGCACAACTTCAAACTGCGCTACATCCATCGCCTGGAAGTGTTTTCACGCCTGGCAAAAGTGGAGTTATCCTGGCGCTACGAGGACCGAAACTACCGCTCTGAGACCCCCAGCATCGGGGAAGACAGGGACGACAACCGGAATCGCTGGAAAGTCGACCTTGAATACCCGATCAACGATCAGGCCACCGTGCAACTGTACGGGGGCTACGCGGACTATGAGTCGAATCTACCCGTCGCCGACTATTACCAGACGGTGTTCGGCACTCGCTTCCTGTATAGCTGGTAGCGCAGGACGCGCAGAATCAGGGCGAGATCAGCCCGTGCCCATAGATTTCATCCCGGCCCGGCGGGCCAAGATCGGTGGCGCCATCGAACAGGTAGGCGATGACATCCTCTTCAGCTGAAATCTGTTTCAGACGTGCTGCCGCGGTAGCGGCAAACGGCACCGCAAACGAGGTGCCAGAGGAGGCGGCATAACCACCGCCCGCGCGCGCATGACGCAGATTCACGCCCGGCGCTGCGAGGTCCAGGTATTCGCCCCGGTTGGCCAATCTAAACACCTTGCCCTGCCCATCAACGGCCGTCACAGCCACCACGCTCTCGTAGGCCGCTGGGTACATGGGAGACGCCATGGGGCCGCCATTTCCGGCGGCGGCCAGAACCATCACATCACGCTCTGCTACGCGTGACAGTGCCGTTTCCAGCAGGCGATTGGGTGGGCCGGCCAGGCTGATATTGACCGCATCGACACCCGAGGAAATCAACCAGTCCAGCGCTCGCACCAGGCTGACGGTACTGGCAATTTCACCGCGCTCGCTGTCCTGTTCAAACACAGAGGCTGCATAGAGCTCTGAACTGGGTGCCAGGCCTCGATAGTCATCATGGTTGGCGGCGATGATCGAGGCCACGGCCGTGCCATGAAATGCTGGTTGATCCGCGCCACTGGCCACGAATGATCGGGCCTCAATATTGGCATTGGCCAGCGCCGGGTGAGCCACATCCACGCTGCTATCGATCATGCCTATCTTCAAGGGCATGTCGGCGGTGTCTTCCGGGAATGCGATGGCATCCGACGGTGCAGTGCCGCCCTCACTAACCGTACTGTCGGGTGTGCCGGCGGTATAAATGTGGTTCAGGTCGACCTGAACGCGACCACTGCCAACCACATCGAAAACG
>Ga0213866_10003215_pt1 | contig 11197 bp, 8 predicted proteins | sample PICome_11_FD_160079 | JGI IMG/M metagenome (GOLD analysis project Ga0213866, IMG submission 160079) | Coastal seawater microbial communities near Pivers Island, North Carolina, United States - PICO284 | ecosystem: Environmental > Aquatic > Marine > Coastal | place: USA: North Carolina... | reverse complement strand
ACGAACCGCTTTTTGGATGAACTTGATAGGGATAAAGCTGAGAGCCTGATTGAAAGAACTGAGCAATACAACCATGATATAACTAAGATGTCCGAGGTTCTCCAAATCAGCCTAACACGTGCTGCAGAATTAGTCAGAAATTTCAAGGAAATCTCTGTCGATCAAATCAATGTCAAAAAAAAGCCCTTTGATTTACTACACTATGTCAAAACCAGTTTGACGACATTGGAAGAATCACTGACTAGGCGGGGTATTGAGGTCAATCTGGCAGGGGATAATGTGATTTTGCATCATGATCCCAGCTTGTTTTATCAGTTGATTAACAATTTAGTGAGCAATGTGGAAAAATATGCCTATGACAGCAAAGGTGGTGTTATTGATATCAGAGTAAAAGACTTGCCCAATGAACTTAGTCTCAGTTTGTCAGACTACGGTAAAGGTATACCCCCACAAGACCTACCCAGGATATTCGATGCTTTTTTTACTACAGGTGGCGGCACCAAAGGCTTGGGTTTAGGATTGAATATTGTTTATGGCATCGTCGTCCACAAACTACAGGGAAAAATTGTTTGTGACAGTAAGGAAGGTAAAGGGACATGTTTTACCGTGCATATACCTAAAAACCAAATAATGGACACAGGAGTAGAGTGATGCTGAATACAGCAGGAAGCTGGACAATCTTAATTGTCGATGATGAACAGGTTATACACGACGTTTTAACAATGAATCTGCGACATATGGAGTACAACAACAAGCCTATAACATTTCTCAATGCGTATAGCGCATCACAAGCAAAGGAAATGATAACGGACAACCCTAATATAGCCGTGGTTATTTTGGATGTGATGATGGAAGAAGAAGATGCTGGATTGAATATGGTGAAATTTATACGTGAAGATATGCAAAACGCTAATATGCGCATTTTGCTGCACACAGGTCAGCCTGGTATTGCGCCCAGGAGAGAAGCTGCCGAGAGATTCAAAATAGATGCTTACTTAGATAAGAACGTCACAGATAATGATGATTGCTATGTTGCTGTCAAATTGGCACTCAGAGCTTATGAAGAACATTTAAAGTTAAAAGATTCAGCAGCAAAGGATGACATTAGCTTGATGGGAGATTTGTCTGCTCATTATATTGATTTACTGGCTGGGTCAGATTGCAGAAATGATCAGAAATCTACACTGAAGAAAGTCACAAATATGGTTAATTTAGTCCAACAGATGTTAGGAGATTATGCCTTAAATGACTTAAAGAATGATTTATCTCCGGGTAGTACGAAAGCAAGCAGGTTATCCTTAGACGACTACAGGGCATTAATACGCATCCACGATATTAAAGTTATTTTATCTCACACCCCAAGTGACCACTTCTACTCGGAACGATCCGTTAATTTCGATATGCTCGTGCAAGCGGCTAAATTGTTTTCTAAGATAAAAATATTGCCAGAGGTCTGTCGGCAGGATTTGCAAAAGCATATTCAGGCCTTGCAGGCTACTCAGCCAATTACGGATTTTTGACAGACCGACTAGGCAATTTAATCAAGCCGTAACCACCAGTCGCCATTGACGATACTTTTTTTAGATCAGGTTGTACTTTCCGGGGGAGATAATATGGTTGGGATCCAAAAGGTTTTTGAACTGTTTTATTAGCTGCCAATAGTTGTCATCTTCATCACAGTAGACTCCCATACTGCGATTATCTATCCGGTAGGGAAAGAAACCATTTTCCCTCAGTAGGCGATGTACCATCTCATGCCAGCGATGAGCTGTTTCCACAGCGCTTTCATCTTCGCGATCAAAATAAATCCTGTGATAACCCTCAAAAGTTAACTCATCCACAGCAGCATAATTATGGTAAGCCACTACCCCGAGTTCTCTTGATACTTGATCAATCAATGACCTAACTTCTAGTAGTTGTTGTCCATCAAAGGGAACCGCGGGCAGGCAGCAGACCATGCCAACAATCTTGGGGTTAAGATCTATATTATCATCTTCCAATTCAACATTGGTGATCTTAGCCATGGTCTCTAGGCTGTAGTTGGTCGGTATTCCTTGAAAAGCCTTTATTAAAACTTGGTGGTAGGGATGGCTGCATATTGCAGTTGGTTCACTGGGTAGAACTTCCAGAGTATCCTTGAATGGCTCTAATGCTTGTTTTATTCGTTTTAATTTAAGTGCAGTGAAATCGGGGTCTCCAGAAAAATTTGCAAAGGCACACCACTGGTTGTTGTAGCTATAATTTTGACCACTAGTGGTCCTTGGATCATTGAGATTAGTAATTAGTAATCCATCATCAAGGATATGCTGTTCATATAATTCACGCAGAATGTCGGTAATTAACTGAAGGTGTTCTTCTTTAAAGTTTATTGTGAAGATCTGTGTGTTTTTCTTTAACTGCAAGCGAATTACCATCTTAGTGGTGATAGCGAGATTAGACTGGATAAATAGGCCTCGCAGGTCTGGGCCGTGACCGGGGGGATAATGAAAAGCCAAGGGGTTATTGTCTTTGACATAGTGCCAAAATCCAGTTTTCACCAATTTTCCCGATGCCAGCATGACTTCCATAGCGATTAGCAGTTTACTTCTAAAACCAAAAGCGACGCCGCGCTCTAGCATATTGCCAACAACACTGGTATTTTCAGCAGAGCCAGTGACGGGAAACATAAGTTGCGGATGATGTGCTGACAAATAGTCAGAGAGCTGTTTTTGCGTCACCCCCGGTTCAATAATGGCATAGCGGTATCTCTCATTGACATCGATAATACGGTTTATCCGTTCCAGTACAATCACTGAATTCTGCTCAGTAACAGGTTGCTTTGACCCCAGGGACCAGTTTTTCCCAGTGCTGGTTACAAATAGCGGGGTCTTGTTGCGATTACCTGTGCTCAGCAACTGTTGCAGTTCTGCTAAAGATTCTGGTTCTTCAACGGATAGGATATTTTTACTTGGGAACTCGCTGATATTGGCTTCCGCCATATCCGGCTGTAGTTTTTTCTGCATGTTAAAGAATCCTTTCTATTGCAGTTTGATTTAACAGACTTTTTTAAACTGGCAGTTTTAGTGTGAAGACAGTACTTTTGTTGGGGATCGAATCCACAGTAATGGTGCCATTGTGATCTTGAATAATGCCATAAACAATCGACAGCCCCAGTCCGGTGCCACTGCCTACCTCTTTTGTGGTGAAAAATGGATCAAATAGTTTGTTTATAGCCGCTTCGTCGATACCAACACCGTTATCACTAATTTTCACAGTCACCCAATCTTGATCGGCGCTCAAAACAATGGATATTACTGGGTTATCGCCATTTGTTTCTCCCAGAGCATCAATGGCATTACTGAAAATATTCATAAACACCTGATTGATACGATCCGGCAGGCAGTTTACGGTAATATCATTCCCATAGTCTTTGTTAATAGAGATCATATTTTCGCGAAGCTGGTGACCCAATAGGGTGAGTGTTGATTCAATACCTATCTCTAGTTTATACAATTGAAAATCGGCACTGCCCAGCCTTGAAAATGATTTTAGACCCTCGACAATAGTGACAGTACGATTGGCACCATCTTCGATCCCCTGAAGTAATAACTGCGTCTCCTCCTGTATATAGTCATACTCCATTTCCTGTTTAATATCGTCAATAGCCTCTGTCTGCTGCCAATTCGGCTTAGTAACAACTGCTCTATAGTGGTGGACAATCTCCTGCAAGGTGTCCAGGTTGCGCTTTAAGGGTTTGATATTAGCTTTAATAAAAGTAAGGGGGTTATTAATTTCATGGGCAATACCGGCGGTTAACTGACCCAGTGATGCCATTTTCTCCGTTTCCACGATTTTTGACTGGGTGAGTTTAAGCTCCTCAAGGGTTTTTTTAAGTGTATGATTGCTCTTGTCCAATTCCTTGGTTCTTTCCTGTACGCGACTTTCTAGGATAATATTTTGTTGCCGTACAATTCGCTGATTCTCCTCCAGTGTCCGCAAGGCTTGTTGTTGAGATGCTTCCTTTTCTGCTTTAAGAATATTAATTCTATCTGCCAAGGCGAAAGAGATTAAAACGGCTTCAATTGCGGAGCCATATAGGATTGCGTTATTAGTGAAAGCTGTATAGGGAAGAATACTCTGTAATTGCAAAATATAAATGATTACGGAGATCAAATATAGCGTCCAAGCCAATATGAAGAAGCGTGCAGTTTTTACGCCCTTCAGATAGGCGTAGATAGATATAAACAATAAATAAAATGATCCCGTAGTCGTGACTAATTGAGATGTATTTGCACTTACATGATAGTCGCCAAGAATGTTAGCCAATGAGCATATACCAAGAACTATGACATGTACGAAGCATACCCAATATAGTACTGAAGACTTATATGCTCTTATGCCCAAAAAAAAAGAGCCGAACAAAAAGATGAACATCCCGGCCATCGAAGCAAACGTGGGCACCAGTTTGTTCCAGTCCGCCAAATTAGGCCATAAGAACTGAAAGGCTATTCCCTTAAAACCAGCATAAGTTAGTGATATGAAGCTTATATACAGAATATAGTAAAGATATGCCTTATCGTGTATGGAAAAGTAGATAAATAAGTTATAAAAAACCATTACTAGCATTAGACCAAAGTACAATCCCAAACCCCAGTACTGCTTTATGCTCGACTGGTTAAAGTGCGCCAGAGAGGCTATTTCTATGGGTATCTGTAGCGCGAAATTGCTATGCAGCCGAATATAGGCTGTGGATTTTCCTTGGGGAATCTTAAATAGGTAATCCAATGCCAGCACTTCACGTTGTGAAAACGGATAGGCAGCCCCACTCTGACGATGGTCTACTTGGCCCTGTTGAATAAAATAGATATCAATGTAGTCGAGCAACGGTGATTTAAGGCGCAGATACTGCTCCGTGGCCAAATTATGCAGTTCCAACTTTATCCAGTAGACCGATTGGGTCATACCAAAGTTTAAAATATTATCGCCCTGCCAAATTTGCCACTGGTTATGCTGATTTATCTCTGTGATGGTTTTATTGCCAGCTTTATCCACTATAAATTTAAAGGGCTCGGTGATCTCAACCAAGCCGAAATTTTCTGGTGGAATAGCAATTGCTGCCTGCACAATCCCAGCTGGTAATATCAATATCAGTAAGGTTAGACCAAGGAATGTTTTATGCGAGGGGGAGATCATGATTGATACTATAGTTCGAGATTATAGGAAATTCTTAGTTGCCTATGATTAAAGATTTCAGGCCTCTCTTGGATGGGCCTCTGTCGCAGATCCCTAATTTCCTCGCGGGTTTCCTTGTCTGCATGGTACAGAGTATTGATATCACGAACTACCATTAATGTAGCCAGTAAATCTGGTTTAGGATAGGGAAAAACACCTTTATTGCCTATCCGTTCCTCAATTTTGTATCCCAAAGTTTTAAATAGATTGTGAGTCCAAGGTGCAGAGAAAACCAGTGATGTGCCAATTCCCAGCTGGCTGGCAAGTACCAAGCCGGATCGGGCAACACAGACTCGACAAGTCAGGGTAGACAGCCCTTTACCACTAACTTTTCTAGCATTCCAAATCGCACAGACCTCACTGACTTTCTTACCGGTATCTTCTATATATTGATCAATAAGAGAAGAAATCCCGGGTTCTAAGGGAGCAATGGCGCTCTCTAGTGGCAGGGTGGTTCTGGTATTAGAATCAGTGAGATGAAATCGACCGCCGCCAACCATTTCATTAGAGCTGTAATCTCTAACGGCAATCACATAGACATTGGGATCATCTATCCATGAATGGTTCAGGGAGGTCAGCTTGGTGATCCCGTAACTAGTCAGCACCTCGGCATGACCCTGAGCAAACTGCTGGCATTCCAGTGGCCGATCAACCGCTCTAAAGGCATAAATACTGAACATTTTAGGGTTAGCGCTTTAAATCCATTTAATAAAATTATCCATATTGAGAATCAACGCGACAAAACACTGACTTAGTCTATACTTAAATACAAGTGCTCTGCAGATCCAGTATATCGAATTATAGATATATAAGGATTAGTAGAATATGAGCAAGACTTTCTCAAACTAGCTCAGCCGAATTTGCGATGGCACTCCCAAGCCTGTGAGCTTGAGACTCAGGGAAATCAATATGGACAAGGATGCCTATACTTATTCCTCCAGACCTCACTTGGTGCCAAAAACTGAGCGCATCCGTGTTTTGTATATAGACGACGAGCCCAGTAACCTGATCAGCTTCAAAGCCAACTTTCGTCAAAAATTTGATGTGACGACCACGGGTAACCCCGAATGCGCGATTGATCTGGTCGCGCAACTCGACATCCAAGTGGTCATTTCAGATCAAAGAATGCCAGGTATGACGGGCATCCAATTCTTCAACCAATTAAAGAATCTTCAGCCAGATCCCACGCGCATCTTACTAACCGGTTACAGTGATCTCGATGCAGTTGTCGATGCTATTAACCTGGGGGAGATATACCGCTATGTAACCAAGCCCTGGGACTATGATGAGTTGCTAAAAATTATTGAAGAAGCCTATGAGTTATTCTGGTTAAAACAGGAGAAACAAGCACTTCAGGACAGTTTGATAACAACTAATGATCAGCTTGAATTTATGGTTAGACAAAAGCTGTTGTCCTAGTTGAATGACCCCCCTAGTTAGATTTGCCAAATACACGCCTTAGATTAATTGTGATGCGCCTACAAATTCGGAGACAACATGTCAAAATTACCCAATGTCTTATTTATTGATGACGAACCAAATAATCTCATCTCCTTCAAAGCGTCTTTTCGCCAACACTTTAATATTTATACAACTAACGATACGGATGAGGCCTTTAAGGTTCTCGATAGCGAGACCATTCATGCGGTGTTAGCTGATCAGCGCATGCCACAGATGCTGGGTGTTGATTTTCTTGCTCGCGTTAGAGACAGGTATCCGCAAGCCATACGTGTGTTGATTACCGCCTACAGTGATATTGATAGCGTTATCAATGCCATAAACAAAGGTGAAGTCTACCGTTACATTGCCAAGCCTTGGGACGAAGATGCGGTTATTGAGATTATCAAATCCGCCTACACTAGGTATCAAAATTCCTCTGATGGGGCCGATAACAAAAATGATATTAGCTTGCTGGCAGAGACCGCGGAACACTATGTTGGTATCTTGAAAAAAATAGACAGCCCGAACAACCGTGGTGATATCGTCGAAAAGGTCAATCGCACGGCCCACTTATCTCAGGAAATTTTGGCTACCTATGCCCTTGAGGATGCTAAGAATAATCTGAATATGGGAACCACCAAGTCGCAGCGTTTGTCACTGCAAGATTACACGGCGCTAATACGCATCCACGATATTAAAGTTATTTTATCCCACACCCCAAGTGACCACTTCTACTCGGAACGATCCGTTAATTTCGATATGCTCGTGCAAGCGGCTACCCTGTTTTCGAAAATAGCAATATTGCCGCAGGCCTGTCGGCAGGATTTACAAAAGCATATTCAGGCCTTGCAGTAAAAGATTTGGAGTTCTGAGCATATGGAATTGCCAGTTTGGAAGATACTCTGTGTCGATCGCACCCCATCCGAGAGTGATATGACAAAACTGTTGCTGGAGAAAATGTTTTTTCTGCAGAGACCACTACAGGTTAGAAAAGCCATATCCACGCGAAATGCTGAGAAAGTTCTCCAAGAGACCCATGATATTGCAGTTATCCTGATCGATATGGAGGAGGATAAAGCCCAGGGTCTAGAATTTATTCGCAATGTCAGAGAGCTATATCGGAATCCTAAGGTTAGGATAATTCTGCGTACTGGCTATCCCGACACACTGCCAAGCAGGCAAGAGATTGAGAACTATACGATAGATGGTTATATACCCAAAGAGATTATCTCAGAGAGACAGATTGAAATTGCCGTGATGACAGCGATTAGAGCCCATCATCAAATTATCACTACAGAGACCCAGTTGTCTGATCTAGCCGCCTCCATCGCCCACGAGATGCGCAACCCGCTGGCGCAGATCCGTGGCAATTTGTATCTGATTGAAGAACTGCAAAAACAGATTCCCTATCAGTATGGTGCCAAGCCTATCGTCGCCCATCATATAGACAACGCCAAGCGGGTGATTCAGAGTGGTTTGCAGGTGATTGATATCACCATGGATGCCATTAAGGATAGGCCAGTCAATACTGAGAATTTTCAGTTGGTCTGGGCTAGGGCGCTGGTTGAGGAGGCGGTAGGGGACTACGCCTACGAAGAGGCTGTACAGGCTGAACTGGTGTCGGTAACAGGTGAGGATTTTGCATTGATGGCCGAGCCGGTGATGGTGAAATACGTGCTCTACAACCTGCTGCAGAATGCCCTTTGGCATATCAAGAGCCGGCCAGATACCAAAATTATTGTTTCGTTGCAGTCTAGCAACAGAGGTTTCAACCAGATTGAGGTACGGGATACCGGCCCCGGTATTGCCGCCGAAGCGATTCCCAGGTTGTTTGATAGTTTTTACACCGCGGGCAAGCGCGGTGGCACTGGCCTGGGCCTCGCCTATTGCAAACGCACGATGGTTGCGCTGGGTGGTGATATCAGCTGTGCATCGGAGGTGGATCACTATACAGCGTTTACCCTGTCATTTCCCAAAGTATCCTCGGCTGAGGCGGTCGATACGCCGCCGCCGTCCACCAATGTGTATCAGTTGCCAGTCTCGACTCAAGCAATGCTCTCAAATCAAACATCTCTCTCGGGTCGAACCCTGTTGATTGTGGAAGATGATAGCGTTTGTCGCAGGGTTGTAAAGACAATGGTGGAGAAGCAGGGTATGCACTGTCTGGAGGCGGAGAATGGTCAACTCGCGCTGGATGTGTTGTCGACCCAGCACTGTGACTTGATACTGACTGATATGCGGATGCCGGTGATGGATGGTTTAGCGTTAATCAGAACTTTGAAGGCCCAGCCGTTGCTGTCGGAGATTCCGATTATTGGTCTTAGCAGCGAGGACTCGGAGATGATGCGGACCGCGCTGCAGTTGGGTGCCAGTGGCTGGTTGCAAAAGCCGATCTCGGCGGATCGGCTTCTAGATAAGCTGCAGCAGTTGTTGCTAACCTAACTGCACTTATAGCTACAAAAGTGGTTCATATTCTTGGAGCCGATAAAAATTTTAAATGGGCACGCATCTGCAAGTTCGTTGGGCTAGCGCAGGGAAACTTTGCCAAACAATACTCATTTGTGATCGTGAAACTGACCTATCATTTAATGTGGTGACAACAGTCGTGCAGAACAATTCCATTGTTCAAGTCTGTTTGTCAATCACCAAACCTCTGAGCATTTAAGTTACCTGCTAAGTGAAATTTGGCAATGAGGTTAAATGATATATCACTTAATTTTACCCTCTCGATATTTGAGATTCTTACTTGCTCAGAGATCTTTTAAAATTTTTTACTCTCTAGAGGCTAGTATGATTAATCAATCAAATCAGGAACTTTTAAACACCAATCCAAATCCCAGTATCATTCGTGGATCAAACCCCCTGAAAGGTCATTGTTATCAACTGCAAAGTACCGCTGTTTAAAAGCGGCTCAGTGAGCAGACACAGACATTCCGATATGCGATTACCCCTTATCTTAAGGATTCCAACAGCTATGGAAATGTCTACTTTTCGCGCTATTTTGAGTGGCAGGGGATGTGCAGGGAAGCATGGTTTACACAGTGTATTTGCTCTGACATGCTTAACATGCAGGGCGGGTTTCTCACCAAGGCCGCCCACAATAGCTATAGTGAGGAGGTGCTGCCATTTCAGAAAATTACCTGTCTGTTAAATGTAAAGGATATTAAACGCACTGCATTTAACCTGTTATTTAGGTTCTATAATGAAGACAGCAAAGTTGTGGTATCAGAGGGCTATCAAACAGTCGTATTTATTAATTTAGCTAATAAAAAGATCAGTAAGTTGCCCACCGAAGTTATTGAAAAGGTAAGGAGATTTGAGGCTCAAGAGTATTTGTTGTAACCGCGTTTCTGAAAGCTCTGATAGAACCTGCAACGCTTAGATTTTATTCTGAGTAATAAAGGGCTGTTGCATCAACCGCTGTGCAACAGTCCACTAGGATAAATTCGCTGGCAATAGGAAGTTTATCGATTATAGATTAACTGGGTGCTGGGTTTATAAAGTTCCAAGAGATCTTAAGGTCTCTGGCTCAAAGGTCCATTTATCATACTGCCTTTTAAGTAACTGACCTCTATAAACTGTCAAAAGGATCTTGCAAAGTGTATTCGTTATTACCTGTTTTAGTTGCTCTTTACTTTCTTTCAGTGGGTTACGCTTTTTGGAGGCAAGCCAGAGATATTCACTCAGAAGGTTCGCATATAGCGTTTTTAGTGCTCTGCATAAGCACGTTTGTCTGGCAGTTGACATGGGCTGTGCTTTTTCAAAATGGTGATCCGCAAATTTCCAATATTCTGATTCGTGTTGGTTATCTTTTAATCCTCTTTTTGCCCACTAGTCTCTATCAGTTATTGGTAGAACTTTCTCAGGCCACTAGTGAGAGAAAGTATGTCTATATTTCCTACGGCTTTTGTCTGGTTCTAGCAGTTGTTCTTGTCACTACAGATCTAATTGTCAGTGGTTTTTATGAATATTATTGGGGGCATTATCCTAAGGCGGGATTGTTGCATCCATTGCATGTGTTGCAGACTGCTATGGTAGTTATCCGTGGTCTCTGCATTATATCCAAGAGACAACAAACAGTTTCAGAGCCGTCAAGGTCGGTATTAGGCTACTGCAAAACCAGTGTGTTCATCTACTTTCTTGCTGCTGCTGACTATCTGTGCAACTACGGTATTGAATTTTATCCGCCGGGCATAGTTTTTATTGCAACTAGCTTGACTATCATTGCCTATGCAATTCGCTACAAGCCCAATCAAATTATCAACTCTTTAATCCATAGGCTCTACACCACTCTAGACAAGAAGCACATAATTTTTCAGGTATCGGAAACCTTGATAGAGATGATGGCAATAAGAGACGCGCAATTACTTTATTGGGATATGACCAAACTCGAACAGTTCAATCAGACCCGTCATCAGTGGCTGAAAAACGACGGATTTGAGCCTTTGGTGCGCTTTTTATCAGATCAGCAAGGTCAAGTTTTTCTCCCAAGGGATATCCTGACCCAAGTTGGTGGGCTTAAAACCTTGCTGTCCCCCCTAGGACG
>Ga0213866_10003214_pt1 | contig 11202 bp, 11 predicted proteins | sample PICome_11_FD_160079 | JGI IMG/M metagenome (GOLD analysis project Ga0213866, IMG submission 160079) | Coastal seawater microbial communities near Pivers Island, North Carolina, United States - PICO284 | ecosystem: Environmental > Aquatic > Marine > Coastal | place: USA: North Carolina... | reverse complement strand
GTCCCCAAAGGCGACGACAAGATCTGAATCTAGTGCCAGCCGAACGCGAACGCCAGAGGCCGCCTACCTCAATTCACGAACGCGAAACGCATTGTTCGCACATCAATCGACCAGGCCTGCCTATGGCTGATCACAAGCGGTCGGAAATGCCGTAGGCGCGCGCGAGAACCTGGATCGGGTGAGCGACCGTACGGTTAGCGTCGGCAGCCGAATGTTCCTCGATTGCGAGGCCAGCTCGATGGCATTCGCTCACGACGACGTTCGCCCCGAGGTGGTCGAGCCGGTCGGCCAATTGCTCCCCTGCCGCTGCCGCAGCGGCAGCATGGTCGGAGTGCATGCCCCAGGTGTCTCCTGCACCAGCACACTGCAGCACGAGGTCCACACGAACGCCAACGAGCCGAAGCAGCTCACGTCCTGCGTAGCGCTGACCACCGCCCCGCTGGTGGCAAACAGCGTGGTACGTGATTGAGCGAGGCAGCTCGCCAACGAAGTTGGTGTCCAGCCGGGTTTCACCGCCTTGGTGCACCTCAAGCAGATACTCGGCCGGATCCCGCACCTGGGCGGCCACGCAGTTGGCGTCGCCACGGTGCTGAGGAGAGACATGCTCGGGGTAGGCCCGGCGAAGAACCGCCGCACACGCGGCCTGTGGAACAATCAGCTCGGCACCGTCGGCAATCTCGGCGGCGAGTAGCTGAACGTTGCGATCGGCGATGTCGTGAAATTGCCGCAAGGCTCCCCCGTGCAGCCATGGGGCGCCACAGCACCCAGCCGACGAGAGACCACACTCGACGCCGTTGCGCTCGTATACGGCGACAAGATCCTTACCAATCCCGACTTCGTGGTACTCGACTAAGCACGTCGGGTATACCGACACATGGCCTTGCCGCTTCCCGAGGGCGAGACTCGAACGACGACGGAACCAGGTCGAGAACCGTTCGCGCGCGTACGGAGCCAGCGTTCGGACCGACGACACTCCCGTCAGCCGCTCAGTGACACGTCGTGTTAGCGACCCCGGTTCGGCAGTGACGATGCGGTTCGCAGCGTTGTCGAACCGGACACCCAGCGCACCCAGCCGGGCGGCGGCACCGAGGGTACGGGTGGCCCGTTTGCGTGACGATGACTTGTGCCCAGCTGCGACGTTCATAGCAGTCGCCCGCAGCATCAGCCGCGGTATATCGATCGGTGCGACATCTTCGACGCGGCATTCAGCGCTGGCGCTGTAAGGGCACGCCGTCGCGCAGAGACCGCAGTGATAGCACGATGCGATGACCTCGTCTTGCTCGATCGGGGCGAGATCCCCGGCGCCCTCTCGTCCTTCGAGCATGTTGAACAGGGTCGGGAACACTCCGCAGCGTTCGATGCATTGACGACAGCCGTTGCACACATCAAACGAACGGGAGAGTTCGATGCGCGTCGAATTTTCGTCGAGGTAGTCAGGATCGCGGGGATGAGGAACGTCGGTCATCGTGGGCCGCTTTCGGGGCGGCGGAGAGTGTCGTGGACACCGTAGCGAGCGCTGAGCCGGTCATGCCTCAATTTCTCGCAGCCGCGATCGGGCTGCGCGGTGCCCCTAAATGACTGATGTGGCAGTCTGCCAGCCCGAATGGCGCACGACGACAGAGATCCCGACGTTGCCCGTTTCGCCTCAAACGGAGCGGCCCACACCGGACGTTGGGACCGAGAGGCGATCCTGGCCGGGGCCTCGGTCTGCCTCACGTTGGCGATCCCGGTCCGGCTGTTGGCAGCTGCGGTCGGCGATTCGACCGGGCTCAACTCCCTCTTCTTTCTCATTTTCCTAGTGTTCTTTGTCATCGGGGCTGGCTGTGCGGCGTGGGTACAGCGGAATGGGACGCCGATGTCGCACGCTCTAGCCACTGCGATCGGCACCTACCTGGCCGCCGAGGCAGTATTCGTGCTCGTTCGACTCGTTCGTGGGACCGATGTGCCGTGGGGCGCTCTCCTCTCCACCCTCTCGATCATCAGTGTGTGTGGCGTGATCGGCGGGTTCATCGGAAACCGGCTGCAGGCATCGGGCGTTCAGCCATCGGTACATCGACGGTCCGGAGACGACGATTGACGTGACTGCCGACTGGGACAGCGACGAACCACGGATCAGGCGTCAGGGCCGCTTAGAATTGCCCGCCGACCTTCCGAACAGGAAGGCTGTGCGCAGCATGATCTCGAAAGGACCCTCCTCCGTGGACCGACTCACCGCCGAAGCCCCCGATTCGGCACCGGCAGCCGCCCAGTCCGCCGCTGATGCGGTTGCGACTCGCCGTCGGCTGCTCGGCGCCGCCGGCCTTGCCAGCGCGGCAGCGGCGCTCGTCTCCCAGACGGCATCGGCTTCGACCAACCTGCCCACTGAGGGCGACACTGCGCTGCTCACCGCTGTGATGCAGCTCGAGCTGACTGCGCGGGATCTCTACCGCCGCCGACTCGACAGCCCCGGCGTTGGCGATCTAGCTCCGGTGGTCTCGGTCATGGCCGAGAACCACAAGGCTTACGCCCAAGCCATAGCCGGTCACATCGGCGTCTCGGCCGACACCCGCAACGACGACGTGTATATGTCTCTTGAGGCGGCCTTTGGCGGCGACGACGACGAGTTCCTTGCGGCCGCCCGCAGCCTCGAAGAGACGGCGGTCGCCACTCATACTGCGCTTCTCAAAGATTATGAGAGCAACGACGCGATCGTGCTCACCGCCTCGATCCTCGTCATCGAAGCCCGGCACTCAACGGTCCTGGCCGATGTCATGGACATCCCGCTCGCCCAACGATTCGTCAGCTCCGGCGAGGCTCTCAACCTTGGAGACGCAATCTGATGGACCGCTTCGACAAGCTCTCGGCCCCGGTCACCGCGTTCAACTTGCGCTCTTCGCGTCGCGAGGCGATCAAAATTAGCGGGCTGGCTGTAACCCTCGGTGCTCTCGCCGTGGCCTGTGGCAATGACCGGGGCGGCAGCGCCGACGCCGGCCGTGTAGGCAATGCACCTACCACCACGGCACTCGAGGCCTACCCGGTCGACGACGCCGTGCTGCTCCGCACTGCGGCGTCGCTCGAATGGACCGCTGTTGAGGTGTACGAAACGGCCAAAGCGGGTGGCTTCATCCCCGACGGTTTCACGTCGTCGACCGCGATCTTCCTTGAGAACCACCGAATCCTGGCCGAAGAAATGAACGCCCTGGCCGTCGCCGCTGGCGGCGAGGCTTGGGGTTGCGCCAATCCGTGGCTCATGGACCGCCTTGTCAACCCGGTGTTGACCGCCATCACCACCGAGCGGGTCATTGATCTAGGCGGGGGTGAGGAGTTCCGCAACGAGCTCTCCGATCAGGAGAAGGTCAACGACATCCTCAACTTCGCCGGTGCCCTCGAGAACCTTGCTGTGGCGTCGCATCAGACCCTCGTCAGCCTCACCGGCGTACCCGAGGTGCGCCTCGCTCATGCCAACGCAGCTTCGCTGGAGGCCCGCCAGGCGGCCGAGTTAGCGATTGAGATCGGGGGCATCAACGCTTACGTGTCGTACGGCCTACTCGGCGACGAACCGCCCGCGGGAGCTCCCACCCAGTTCGCTATTCCGTCGCAGTTCGGTCAGACCTCACAGATCGAAATCAAGTCGGGCCCTGGCGACCAGAACGGTGGCGTCCAGACCTTTACCCTGCAGACGCCAGCGGCGAACAGCTTCGTGTACAACGAGCTCACCTGCGACGCTTGAGTCACTGCCAAACCTCACTCTCACTCCCCTAGACTTGGTCACGCAGCGGTGAGGTGACCGGGTGGTCGCGGCTTGGTTCAGGCCGAGCCGAGGAAAGTCGGGACTCCTTCGGGCAACGTGCTGGCGAGAGCCAGGTCGGGGCGACCTGACGGACGTGCAACAGAGAGAGACCGCCGATGGGTGCTCATGCACCACAGGTAAGGCTGAAACGGTGCGGTAAGAGCGCACCAGCGGTGTCGGTGACGATGCCGGCTAGGTAAACCCCACGTGGAGCAAGGTCGAGAAGAGCGAGGACGGCCCGTCCGATTCGCTCGGGTAGACCGCACAGATGGATGGCCACCGGGCAGCGCCTACAGAATCCCGCTTACAGGTCACCTCACCGCTGCTAACCACTCTGAGCAAAGATTACTTGTCCAGCGGGTCACTGATTCGGAGCTCGACCCTGGGACGACGATCAGGGATGCTCAGTCGTTGAAGTGAACAGAATGCTCTAACGCGTCGAAGTCCCTAACTTTTTTCTTGCATCGCACACAGCGCGAGTACTCGCCCGACTTCACCGGCTCGTTCTTGTGGAACCAATAGACGTTGCCGTCTTTCGGCTTGCACCTTCCCACCAAGTCCTTGATACCAGCCATGCTGAGACCGTAATCCACGTCAGACAGCCCGCACAGGACGCACCACCGACGGACTCAAGGCCATGTCAACGACCCTGAGCCATGACCACGAACCACCGCGGATGCAGTGTGCATAAGTCCGCAGCAACGTGTCGACCAGATGATTAACGACAGCGATAGGCGGGTGACCCATCGCCAACGTCGCTCAGACGCACCGGTGCCGCAATGCGTGCGAGGTATACCGACCAGACCTGATGACAGTCCACGCATCTGAGAACGCGTTGCAGGCGCAAGTTTCAGTCGGCTGGGACGTTGTCCGCTGCGTTGAGGTAACGGATCGTGTCTTTGCCTTTCACGGTGTCCCAGCCGATCACACCATCCAAGTTCGCACTGATCAGATTCGCTCCTGTCAGGCGCGCGTGGGTCAAGTTCGCGCCGGTCAAGTTCGCGTCGCCCAGGTCCGCTCCGAATAGATCTGCACCGGACAAGTCCGCAACGGACAGCTCCGCATTGAACAGGTCTGCGCCGGTCAGATCTGCGCCACTTAGGTCTGCACCGAACAGATTCGCTCCTGTCAAGTGCGCTCGTCGCAGCTCCGCAGCATCCAGATCCACTCCGGTCAGGTCCGCGCCCGGCTTGATCCAATCGCTGATGTCGTTGCCGTCACGGTCAACTGCCACGACTCCCAGGCTACGCTAGCGAGTCCGACTACAGAACTCCGCTCAGCGGTTCCCTCTCCGTCGCATCACTCTTGACGTCAAAAACTTGGGTTGAGAGCCACAGCTTCGTTAAAGGTTCTGAGGACCGGTCGGGCGCCCCGGAAGCCGACCTTGCACATGCTGGCGTGATCAAGGTGGCAGCGCCACGAGATACCAATGTCGACACCGAGCGCCCAAGCAACGGCGGCTTTCATCGGCGAAACGTGGCTGACCACAACGATGTGTTCGTCGCGAGCACGCTGCACAAGGTCGGCGCATGCCGCCCGCACTCTCTCATCGAGAGTGTTGAGCGACTCTCCGCCGTCGGGAACGAAGTCGGGGCTGCACTGCCACTGCTCCCACACCTCGCTCGGCACGTCGACCTGTCGCACGCCCTCGTAGACGCCATAATTAAGTTCGATCCACCGCTCGTCTGTCTCGACCGGTCGACTGAACGCCGCTGCCGTCTGCTGGGCGCGTTCGAGTGGGCTTGCGATGACGTGGCTGATGTCGAGGTCGCTACCGACCGCCTTGGCCACCGCCCGGGCTTGGCGCTGACCGACCTCGTCGAGCGGGAGGTCGGTACGCCCTTGGAGGCGCCCCTCCCGGTTAGCGGCGGTTCGACCGTGACGGATGAGGACGAGCACTGGCGGAGTTTGCCACAGCTATACAAAGCGGTCAGGAATCGTGCGGAGCGTCCCAGTACCGACAAACTGGCGCCAGCCTTCACGAGTCGTCAGTCGGTTGTGTCGCACCAGCCAGATGCAGATCGCAATTCCGATCGCCTCAAGCACCCGATTCCACGCCCCTCCACCAGCGACCGGAGCACCTTGGTTGACGAACTCCCATCCGGTGAACGGCCACCAGAAGGTGGCGGTGTCATTCCATGCGGCATCGAATACCAGGTGGAGGAACATGCCGATCGGAAGCCCGAGCAGCACCTTACGGATCGGCTTACGACCCGACGTAGCGAGCATGATGACCCCGAGGAGCACGATGCTCGTCGTAATCGAGTGAAGGGCGCTGGCATCTTCAAAAAAGCCATCGATGAGCGGTACCAGCGACCCCACAACGAGAAGTCGATAGTCGAATCGGGGATCGCGGAAGATGAACCCGACGGCCAGGCAAGCGGTTCCGATAAACCAGAAGAACACTTAATCAGACAACGAGCATGCGCCCGCACTGGGGACAGTCGGCAACACCACCCGAGGCCGCAGCCTCGGTCTTAACATCGTCGATCTCGGCGGCCGACAGGTCAAGGTGACAACCAGTGCATTTCTTGCCCGTCAGATTCGACACGGCAACCAAATGGTGTTGACGTAATCGGTCGTAGCGGCCAAGCAGCGACGCTGACGCATGCGACCGAGCGCCGTCACGGGCGATCGTCAACTTGTCAATCTGGTTGTCGATTTGGGCCAATGCTTCGGTAGTCACGGCCTCGGCGGCGGCCAGCGCGCTGCGAACAGACGCCTCCATCTTCATATGCAGGTCAAGTCGCTGTTCGTTGTCGGCCTGCGCTTCGAGTGCCTCGAGCCCAGTCGATTCGATCTCACCCCGCCGCTCGTCGATCGCAGCGATCTCGTGCAGCAGCGCCTCGGCCTCACGCTGTGCGATGACGGTCTTCATTTGAGCTTCGAGCCTTTTCTTGTTGGAACCTAGGTCAGCGCTCTCCGCGTCGGCGTCGAGGATGGTCCGACCAAGGTCATCGATGCGGCCGACGAGTTGACTGCGATGCTGCTGCCAGGCGACGACCGCTGACTCCGCTTCAGCACGAGCTGCTTCCTCAGGAAGATTGGCCTTCCGGTGGGCGAGCTGATCGATCTCAGTGTCGAGCCGCTGCAGCTCGACGAGACCGTCGGTCGAGGTCGGCTCGGCGGCGGCGTCTGACATTACCTTCATCATGCCAGCCCCGACCGGGGTCTGGCCCCAATTGAGAGATCAGATGCAGCTAGCGACCTCCGTGCCCAGTTCCACGGTAGGAAGCGGGTAGGTCGGGTCGACTACGTCGAATGGCACCGTGGTGCCGAGATCCTCCTGCACCGTGATCGGTACCGGCTCGGTGGTCGTCGTTGGCGGTAATGCCGGGTCGAGAGTAGTGGTAGGTGCCTCAGGGTCGACTTCCTCGGGCTCGGGCTCCTCGAAACCGACGATGGTGATCTGGCACTCGACACCGGGCAATACAAGGCGCACATCCCGTCGTTCCCGGGCTGGCGGCCCGTCCCAATCCTGGAGCGGTTCACCCGCCAGCGCAGCGTCCATGTAGGTCTTCCAGATTGCGGCGGGGAACGTGCCGCCCTGCACGCGTGGCACACCAACCGACTGGAACTCAGGAATCGCTACCATCGGGGAATAGGCATCTGGGTCCCCGACCCATACTGCGGTCGAGAGTTCGCGGCTTGCGCCAACGAACCAGGCATTGGTGTTGTCCTGCTGGGTTCCGGTCTTGCCGAAGGCCGGGCGGCCGTCGTTCAGTCCGCTGCGGCGGGCGGTGCCATAGGTGAGCGTGCCTTTCATAACGTCGATCACCTCGAGGGCAACGTCGGTGTCGAGCTCCTGCGAGCCAGGGTCAAAGTGGGTGTGCAGTCGCTCGCCCGCCGAATCGTCGATGAACTCAACAAAGTAGGGTTCGCGATGCACGCCCTCATTTGCAATGGTCTGGATGCCCGCCGCCATGTCGAGCGGGCTCATCTCATTGGCGCCAGTCGCAAAGCTGGCAAACGGCTCAATCTTGGCCCGCTCGCTCTCGGGTTGCCCCTGATAAAGGTACGGCGACTTGGCAAGGCGGTAGGTCGTGTCCACCACACGGTTGAGGCCGACGATCTGCGACAGGCGGGCAAAGCCACAGTTGATCGATCGAGCCGTCATGTCGTACAGATTGCCGACGAAGCCAGCGACACCGCCGTTGATCTGGAAAACCGGTTCCCTTGGGTCGTTGCTCGGCAGGCGACAGCCGCGGATCCCATCGATCTGGTCGCCGCCCTGCGCCCCTGCCTGGATCGCCGCCGCAAGGATGAAAAATTTGATGCTTGACCCAGTCTGCCTCGGGCTGAGCGCCATGTTGATCTCGCGTTCGTTCGGCACGAACCCTGCGCCTCCAACCATGGCCCTGACCGCGCCTGTCGACGAGTCGAGCGATACGAGCGCAGCATCGAAACCCTCGGTCGTACCCGGCAGCACATCGCGCGCCGTCTCAGCCGCTCGCTGGGAGTCTGCGTCGAGTGTCGTATAGATCCGCAGACCACCGCGGAAGAGGAGGTTGTAACGCTCCTGGTAGGTCTCGCCCAGGATCGGCGAGACGTTCAGCAGGTAATCACGCACCGCTTCGGTGAAGTAGGTGCGCGTGCGCGACCGGGTCGGCAACGATTTCACGCGCTCGGGCAATACGAACTCTTCGGCCAACACGTCAGCGTCGTCTTCGGTGATGAGCCCCTCAGCCACTAAGCGATCGAGCACCTGGATCCATCGAGCACGACTGCGCTCGGGCTCATTGATCGGGTCGAACCCTGAGGGCGACCGGACCAGCCCGGCGAGGAACACTGCTTCATAGAAGTCGAGCTGTGCCGCAGTCTTGCCGAAATAGGTTTCGGCTGCGGCTTGAATGCCGTAAGCGTTGTTCCCGAAGAACACGGTATTTAGGTAGCGCTCGATGATTTCTTCCTTGTTCTTCTCCTTCTCAAGCATCCGCGCGTAATGCATTTGGAGGAGCTTGTAGCGGCCGTCGCGTTCGAGGCCGGCGAGGAAGTCGTTTTTGACCACCTGCATCGTTATGGTCGATGCGCCCTGCTGAGGCGCATCCGACGCGAAGTTCGACAACGTCGCCCGGAACAGCGATCGAACGTTAAAGCCGTCATGGCTGAAGAAGGCCTCATCTTCGACGATGAGGAATGCCTGAATCACGTGGCTGGGGATGTCCGCGTAGTCGATGGGCTGCGAGTTCTCGAGTTCGAAGATCGCGATTTCGTTGCCGTTCCGGTCGTACACGTAGGTCCGCTGGGCTAGCGGCTCAAACTCGGGGAGCGTGACCGGTACCTCTTCGTGGGCGTTGACGATGTGCCAGAGGCGCGGCGCTACCGCAACCACTATCGACACGATGAGCAGAGCTCCGGCTGCGATCGTGAGCAGCAGTCGAGGGACCCAATGAAATCGCTGCACAGTAAACCAGACGCTACTTCGGCGCCCGCATCCGGTGGTGGCAGCTACGGTCGGTTGGCGTGACCGATCGCGACGCCACTTTGCGCCCCGCCAGAAGCCCGTTCCCACAACGCCCCTTCCGGTTCGGAGTGCAGCTCCGTCAGCCAATTGCTGGCAGCGGGCTGGCCGACACCGCCCGCCAGATCGAGAGCTGGGGCTACGCGACGGTTACGATGCCGGATCACTTCGACGATCAGCTGGCACCAGTGCCAGCGCTGCAAGCCATGTTGTCGGCTACCACGACGCTCCGAGCCGGAGCGCTCGTCTTCGACAATGACTACAAGCACCCGCTGGTGCTGGCTAAGGAGCTGGCGACGATAGATGTACTGTCCGGTGGCCGCGTTGAGATCGGCCTTGGTGCCGGCTGGATGCGCTCCGACTACGACCAAGCAGGCATGCAGTACGACCGACCGGGCGTTCGCATCGATCGATTTGTCGAGGGCCTCGATGTGATTGAGGGGCTCTTGGGTGAGGGACCTTTCTCGTATAACGGCGAGCACTACACGATCACCGACCACGCCGGCTCACCGTTGCCGGTGCAGCGTCCGCGCCCGCCGATCCTCATTGGCGGTGGCGGTAAACGCGTGCTCACTATCGCTGCTGAGCGCGCCGACATCATCGGCGTCAACGGCAACCTCCGGGCCGGCGTCATCGGACCTGACGCAATCTCGACGATGACCGCCGAGGCCGTGACCGAGAAGATCGCTATCGTCGCCAACGCTGCGGACGCTGCAGGCCGGCTGGATCAGATCGAGATGAACATCCGCACGTTCCTCGTAAACATCACCGAAGACCGCCGGGCCGGTGTTGAGGAAATCGCCCACATGATCTCGGTCGAACCGGAGATGATTGAGGCGTCACCATTCGCCCTGGTCGGCAACACCGATGAACTGACCGAGCTGATACAGCGGCGCAGAGAGCTCTACGGGTTCAGCTATGTCATCGTCGGAGCCGATGAAGCCGAGGCTTTCGCACCAGTAGTGGCTGCCCTTGCCGGAACGTAACCCTCGCCATCGGCTCAACTGAATGAATAACCCTTCGACAATACGGCAATCCCTTCGTCGCTGACCGAGATGCGGCGACGATCGACATCGGGTTCCAGGCCTACCCTCGGCTAGTCGGGAATGACCACGTTCTTGTCGACGATGCACCTGTGAAGGCGTGCGCCCGCGCCAATGTGGACGCCCGGAAAAATGATCGAGTCGGTCACGTTGGCGTCATGGTCGACGTAAGCCTGCGGCCCAATGATCGTTCGTTCGACGTACGAGCCCGACATGATCGAACGCTGGCAGAGCAGGCTGCCGTCGACAAACGCTGGCTCGCCACCACGGCCGCGCGACACCTTCGCCGGTGGTAGCGCTTTGCGTGTGGTGTAGACAGGCCAGCGGTCGTTGCAGAGGTTAAAGGTCGGCACGAGAGAGATCAGGTCCATGTTGGCGTGGAAATATGAGTCGATGCTCCCCACGTCACGCCAGTAGCCCTGCTCGCGGTCGGTCTGACCGGGGATTACGTTCTTCGAGAAGTCGTACACCCTGGCGACACCCTGATCGGTGAGCGCCGGGATGACGTCGCCGCCGATATCGGTGTACTGGTTTTCTCGCGGGGTGACCACGTCAATGAGCGTCTGGGTGTCGAATACGTAGTTGCCCATGCTGGCGAGACAGCGTGTGTCGTCGCCAGGCATGGTCGGCGGTGGCGAAGAGGATGCGCACCCTCCCATCATGGCGCGCTGGCGCCTGGAAGGATGGCGTCGATGCCCGAAGCGCCCGATCAAGCTGACGCAGGAACCACCCCTGACGAACTAGTAGCGATGATGCAGTCGCAGCTCGACAATGGAGAGATGTTGGCGTGGGCGCACAAAGCCGCTGTGAACTACCTCCGGTCAGTCGACCACCGCCCGGTAGCGCCGACCAACGGCGACGTAGCAGCTCTGACTGGACTGGGTGGACCACTCCCCCAGACAGTCGGTAACCCCGCCGACGTCCTCGAC
>Ga0213866_10003213_pt1 | contig 11203 bp, 15 predicted proteins | sample PICome_11_FD_160079 | JGI IMG/M metagenome (GOLD analysis project Ga0213866, IMG submission 160079) | Coastal seawater microbial communities near Pivers Island, North Carolina, United States - PICO284 | ecosystem: Environmental > Aquatic > Marine > Coastal | place: USA: North Carolina... | reverse complement strand
GAGTGGCTCATAGGAATAGGTGCCAGGCCTATTGATTTAGTCTTTATCTTTATTCTTGTTTCAGTGCGATGGCATGACATGCGAGATATAAAAAGATTACGGCACATGGTCACTCAGCATGACAAATTAATATTGGTTCAAGGATGGTTATTAAAAATAAAGCTGGGCATTAATACAGTAAAGGTGCATCGGACTGGCGATTATGAAATAGTCAACCCATTAAACAATGACTGACTTCCACAAATCAAAGGAATGGAAAAATCTAGCGAAAGACTTTAAAACATTAAAGTGCGTTGATTGCGGTAAAACTGAAGATATTGAGGCAGGGCATATACTACCCGCCAGCCGCTTTAAAATGTCGCGCTTATGGAAGTCTAACCTGGTGGCACAATGTCGCTCATGCAATGCAAAGCTGGGAAATAAGATACACTGGGGATATAAAGCAATAAAATTACTGAGCATCTATGCAATGATTAAATTACTAAAATACTCAGCCAGCCTAATTATTATTTCTATCGTTATTAGATTTGTTTATTTAGATATTACCCGTAATGGGTCAACCATTATAAACCAGATGGAATATGATTTACTTACTTTTATTGATTCGCTGAATCTTTCTTAAATAAGCAGCTTTTCTATCATTGAGCTGATTGATATGCAGTTTTTGTGAATCGCTCAAAGCTTCTATTACTCTCAAGCGGTTGATGGCATCTTCAGATTTTGTAATTTCATCTTCATAGTATTCTATGCGCTCAACCTTTCTAACATCAATCAACCTTTCAAAATCAGTAGCTTTTGCATACCGAGATTCAACAACACCACCAGCGCTGGCTATAACAGTTAGCACAGCAGCTAGCTTTACGGATGTTGTACTTATCACATCTAATATATTCACAATATAACCATCTTATTTTCTAGTTAAATAATTTCTGTATTTTCATTATGTTCATTGGCTAGGGCATCAACATCAACATCAGCATCAGCATCAGCATCAACATCAACATCAACATCAGTGTTATTTTCGCCTGTTTCGTATGATAAAACAGCATCACTGACAGAATGCTCTGTTTTATAAAAATCTTGCTTTTCTAAATCAATACGAAAATTAATTAAAGTATTGACTGCTTCTTTAAGCTGCCCCACTTCTTTTCTCAATGCGATTATTTCTTCCTCATCAATCCTTTTGATTGCATCATTTAGCTCTCTAATATCATTTTTTAGATCATTAATTTCTGTTCCAGGAAGGGCCAAAACCTGAGACTTTAGCAGCTCAACATCGTTTATTGCTTCGTTTATTGCTTCTTCATCTATCATAATTTAGCACAACCTATGTATAAAAATATTTTGATTTTTAAGATGTAACCAGTGTATATGAATCTGAGTTGCCATCCTTTAACTTAGATGACGATGCTGCCAGATTATACACTGTAATGTTTGTTCCTTTAAATGCACCACCAGCACTACCACCAGATGCTACAATATTAATATCTGCACTGGGAGCGTCAACAAGTTGAGTATAGCCGTTATTGGGTGCATTGACCGATGCCCCACCATCTGAACCCCGCGCTTTGAAATACGTTAAAGTAAAATAGTCTAATTGTGCAACTTGAGCATTGCCGTCATTTATATAAGTGCCATCAAATCCGTCTTTGTATTCGCCAGTATTTGTTGATGTTGCAGTACCGCCATCACCTGACGGTATACCTGAGCCACCGCCACCAGCAGAGGCAGCGGACAATCTGCCAATTAGGGGATTTGTACTAATAACGGAACCACCGCCACCACCACCCGCAGCATACATTGTAGAATCTGTTACATACCCATCGACAGTGCCATAATTCACATAAATAGATGTGGTTATTCCGTCAGAATGATAGCTGTGTTTGCCGTTTGTGCCAGCACTCGCAGTAGTTCCAGTAACATCACCACCATCCCCGCCTTTTGCGCTCCATTGGGTGCCATTTGTACAAATTATTTTTATTGTAGAACCTGCCGCAAAATTGCCAGCTCTCATTGCGTAATCTGTTGTATTCGTTCCTATGTTTGCGCCATCAATAACAAATGTGACATCAACTGGATTTGGGCTTAATACCCTGTTAAATAAAACATAATCTCTAATGGTTCCAGATATAAATATAACAACAGGGCCGCCGCTTGGGTCTATCAATGGTATATAAGACAGTGCCTTAGCTGCATAATATCGCCCGATGTTATTTACAATGGGCTTTAACTGTGTGATTTGTGCTGATATTCTTGCGCCGTATTCAGTGCCATCTGGTAGTTGTGTATCTCTTGAGACTATATCAACAATGTCACCCAAGCCTGTACCTGCGAGCTTTCTTTCTTCGATATTAAAAGAAATTTCTTTTGGCGGGTCGGAGAATCGCTGAACAAACCTCTCGACCAATTGAAAGGCAGAGTCGTCAGAAATAAAACGGCATGGGTCAAATTCGTATAGTTTGACAGAGCCATATAAATCAGAATCTTCTTTAGCCACATCTGTAAAAGCTGTATATTTTGTATAGTTTTCCTTATCATCTGATAGGGCTTGTAAGGGCTTTTTGTGGGTAATATAAGCCCTTGAAAATCGCTGGTTGGGCTTTGTTTTAATCTTTAGATTTTGTATGTCGTTTACTTCTGACAATGTTCTGATTGCTTCTTTCCATGCACTAACAGCCGACACTTTAACCTTTTGGGTGCTTTGATCTAGCCACATATCTACCATGTAAACTTGCAGCATTTCGTCAATTAAATCGATAGCCTCTGTTGGCTCTGTAATGATGCCATATAGATGCGCACTAGATGACCATTCATCTATTTCATCGAACCATTGGGTATAATCAACATAAGAAGATAGCCCAACAGCGTCAAATATTTCTTTGAGTGCAAGTGATAAGAATTTCTTGTTGTACATGACGCACTTTTGTACTGTATCGCCTGCTTTGTGTTCGCCGGTATTGGTCGAATAAACCCTAGTTCCATCACCATTAACTTTCCCTTCGCCTCTTGTTGCCGTTGTAATTGTGTTACCTGATACTGAAATAACCCTAAATATTTCTTCGCCAATCACAAAACGATCAATAGCCGCCAAATAAGAGCCATCACTAACGGGTATTGATGTCTGTGTGGCATTTATATCTGTGGTAAGTGTGACATCAGAAGGTTCTGGATATTGCTGCCCAAAAGCTTCTATATCTTTCAAAGCGTCTTTGCCAGTTAATTTTAATTTTCCTTCTGATAAGTGCGCCGATTCGATGTAATAAGTGGACTCTGATATTAGGTAGTTAGTGTCATTTGTTATGCTGTAGTTATATACTTTCAGCTCTTTGCCATCCAATATATTCCTTGCTAGCAGTTTGCCAAAAAAAGAACCTTTATCGCTAAAATTAATGGGGCCTGGGTCGCCATCAAAGTCTGCCATTGTTAATGATATGGTTGAGCGACTAGACATTCCTTTGCCTGGCTTGATTACTGGCGTTGACTCATTGGCAGAAGTGACGCATCTAAACACTTTACTATTAAGTGGTGACTTAAGGAAAAGAGATGCAAATGGCTGTATATGGCCGTTAGAAAATATTACGGTTGGCGCATTTTGTTTTGTAAAAAAAAGCCAATAATATGCGTTGCTGTCTTCTTCGCAAGTGATAGGCGTGTGCCATGTACCATCAATTCCATCTTTAGGAGTACAACTAGTGCACATAGGAATCTTGATCGAATACATTGTGTGTTGATTTTGTGAAAATTCCTCCCTCATAAAATCATTCCTTTGGAGTAAGCATCAAAATTAAAGCCAGAAACACCGAGCAACCTAGTAGAACCATGCGCCTTTGTTTCTAATGGTTTAATATTAAAGCCAGCACAAGAATGCAAGGGGTCATCATCTTCCAATATATAGAATGTTGACGTAGTGGCAAAATCTAAAAAATCATAGTAATCAGTATAATTAGCCATTAATTTATTAGGAATTGTTAGCCTAGATTTAATGCTTCTGCCTTGGTAAAGCGCTGCAATTGGAGAGGCATTTAAGGATTTAGCCGTTCTTGTTTCTCTATTTGGTATTGTCCACGGGCGTTTGTATCCTGACTGTTCGCCACCATTGGGTACAGTGTAATATTCGCCCATAGCTATCTCAGTTATAGCTAATTGTCCTGAGCCGATAGACTGAAACCAAATAGAAGTAACCCCAGTTAAGTCAACTTTAAAAACCATAACTTGAGAATCGTTATAGCCTAGATTTTTGGTTAGTACACCAACATTACTGCCGTCAACAGTCGCATTAACAGATAAACTCGTTTTTTGTGATATATTGCCTGCGACTGCAATATATCCAATATTTTGAGGCGTGGTAAAGTTAAACGTGACTTGATGAATTCCAATCGATAACGCTGTTGTATAAACGCTCGAATAATCACCATCAGTAACTACATTAACGTCTTGTGTTGCTGATTGTGGATTATCTGTTACTGTTGCTAATGGTGCGACATTGGTTTTAGAAAGAATCACGATATAACCCCGTCTTGTTCTAATTTAGCTATATTATCATAAACTATTGATGCTATAGCCTCGCCATCTATTTCAAGTGTAATATTCTGAGCTATACCGCTTGCGCCGCTTGCATCTGTTGCTTCTAGGTTTGCGCCTGGTGCTTCAGCTTCATCAAGCGCAGTTGGCCCTGAGCTAGCTGTTACTGGTGGACTATCTGGAACAGGTGCAATGCCGCCTCCACCTTTAGATGCAGACAATGTGTTTGCCAACTGTACGGCCCCCATAGCTGCCGCCGCAGCAGCCCTCGAAAAAGCAGTATATGGGTCGCCATGACCTAGCTGATGCATTACAGCGGCACCTGTTTTAGCTACAACTAATCCCGCCTCTATTGCTTTGCTGTCATTGAATAATAATGTGTTGGCAGCCATTGCCACCGATATACCATTGTTAATATTTGTATTTTTCCGAGCCGTAAGTTTATCGTTGGCTTTGCTTTCACCTTCTGAATTTTTTATTACAAGTTTATTTTGTTTGGTGCTTTTCTTTTCTTCATCCTCTATCTGCTTCATTCTTGCCTGATGGTCTTTTGCATAGCCTTCACGCTTAGCAGTTGCCGCTTCTTGCTCTGCATAAAACTTCTCTAATATTGCTTCCTTTTCCCGCTCTATTCTTTCAATCTCTAACTCACTTGCTTCATCCCTTGCTGCTATCTCTTGATTGATAGCATCAAGTGCCGCTTGAGCACCTTCTGTGTCACCATCAAGGCCCAAAAAATCCAAGCCTTCTTGTATGGACAGATTTGCTTCCGCAATTAATATTTGTATTTCGTCTAAAATATCATTGAAAAACTCTACAGCTTGCAATCCGCCTTGCTTGAGGTGCAGGGGCATAGTCAATGAAAATTCTAGCCAAAGTTTAGACAAACTATTAATTGTCTCTGACATGTCTCCCATAAATTCATCAGTGACTTCTAAATTATCACCAAATGCAGCAGCCCATGATTCGCCAAAGGTGCCATAAAATGAGTTTACTCTGTCAGTGAAAGCACCACTGGCAACTTCGTCACCGATGAGCTTCATGCCTTCCCTGCTTGCATCAATAAGATCATTAAACGTATCAGCATACTCAACAACAATATGCCCCATCGTATTACCAAACGTGTCAGACAATGCTGTAAAGCCATTTGCCATTTCATCAAGTTTGGCTATATCAGTTTCAGTCAGCGCATTATTATACTTGTGATAATCATCTGTTAATTCTTTAAGCTTTGCGCCGTTGTTAGTTAGTAAAGGAATTAATCTTGTGGTATCAGAGGCCAAAGCCTCAAGTGCTTGGCTAACTTCTTCTTCAGATTTTCCAGCAGCCTCCATTTGCTTCACAACTAAGCCCAATACATCAGCCCCTGCCATTCCCTTTAGTGACTCACTAAATTTTATAGTTTCATCAATGCTCATGCCCATGTGATCTGCAAAATCCTGCATACCACCAGCCCCAGCGCCTGTCATTTCACCGATTCGCTCAGATACGTCCTTTGATATATCGCCTAGTTTTTCTAAATCAATGCCAACTGTTTTAGTGGCTGCTGAATATGCCTGTGCTCTTTCAACAGACATGTTCATAAGATCAGCATTGATCTTTAAGTTTCTGGCCTGCATTGCAATAGCACCAGCCGCCGCAGTAGCCGCCGCAGTAGCCGCAGCAGTTGCTTTAGCAATGGCGAATGTAGCTTTAGCGGTGGTTTTTGCGGTATTACCTAATGCGGCAAACCCTTTGTCTAGCTTATTTGAAGCTTTGCTGGTCTTATCTAATTTTCCTTTTACTTGATCGAGGTCTTTAACAGCATCGTCAACCTTAGCATTCAATTCCAATATGAGTTTTTCTGTAGCCATGTTTACACCATAAGCCAATTATAAGAAGCACCGTTTTGTAGCCGCTTATAATTCAACATGAGAGAGAGGTCTTGTTTTGTTTCTAGTTTGATGTCTAGCAGTTTGAAGCATTCGAGCAAGTCTAAGTTCCACGCCTCAGATGGCGCAATACCTATATCTTTCACCAGCTTTGTATAAAATGCCCAAAAATCAACAGTAAGAGCATCAGGGGACATTACTTTTATCAGCCCTTCAAATTGACAGGTTACTTTTTTTTTTCTGTTATTTCGTTGTATATCTGAGAATACTCACCAGCAAATTTGGCTAGCACAAACGTCCACGGCTCTGATAAATCACCATCGCGATCTGTAGGCATCCAATCCACCCTAAACATCGCATCTTCTAGCTCTTCCTTGGTTATGCTTTTATCAGTAACACAATCAAATATATCTAAAGCCACCACAAACGGCACAGCTTTTGCAATATTAGACATTTGCACAGCAACACCCAGCTCAGCCGATTCAGCAGAGGCAATAATGGTTTCGCCAATATAATAGCCTAAAGAATGGCCCTGCCGCTTTAAAAACTCCCTATGGGCGGCCAGGGTAACATTCGTTTCATATTCCTGATAGCAGAGCTTTATCATGCTGTCTGCGGAGTGCGAGTTACAGTGCCGCTTGAGCTAAATGTAATTGAGGTCATAACAGCATTACCGTCTGTCGGCATAGCATCGCTCATTGCGTTTGGAGTAAACTTGCCAGATAAAGTCTCGCCTGTTGCGCCATAAACAATAGTGTAATCGTCTTGGGTGCCGCTGTAAGCATCAGCTCTGATGGTCTCAAAATCTGTGTCGGTGTTGTAAACAATAGTGCCAGCAGCTACCACTTGTTGTGACGTAGTAGTACCATCTAACAACTCAACAAAGCCCCCTGATGATTTATTAGTAATATCAACAACTGCGCCATTGAATGTAGTTGTAAACTCACCTTGTCCTACAATTTGAGTTCCTGCACCTGTACCTTTTTTAATGACACAAGTTGTGCCTTGAATCGCGCCTGGAGTAGACATTTTAGTTCCTCACATAATTAATAGTAATGGTTTTGCTCATCCAGCTTTCACTTGATGACGCTGGAGTTAGTGTTGAATCTTGTATAAATACATTCTCGCCATTGGCTTCAGCTATAGCATTATTATAGAATATATTTTGAATATCTTGCGTTAATTGTATCAGCCTTAGTGTGCCGCGTGAAATGTCGCCAGTTTTATCATTCAATGGGACATATGCAGTGATCTGAAATAATCCATTTTCTTCGTCAAATCTATCCTTAGCCAGCGAGTCTATTGTTGCTGGCATATAGTAAACAGATAACCAAGCATCTTTTTCAGCAGGGTCATATTCCATATTTTCAAAAGCCACATCAGTAAGGTCGATGTTTGATATCTCTGAATTGCTTATAGCGTCCGTCAATTTATTGACTAAAGCCTGATAAGTATTAATCATTTTTTATTGGCCTTCTTTATTCTTACCCTTGCTTTTCTCACGCTAATTCTTACCATGCCGAAAGGTGCCTGTCGTGAATATCCGCGCCCATTAGATAGCATTTGATATGTTGGCGGCTTGCCTTTTTTTGCTGTGTTTGTTCCTTGCTTTGGCGGCTTTGGGTATCCACCATACTCAACAACATTCGCGTATGGCATAGCATTAGTAAAAAACAATCTCTTACCTAATACATTTTTTGGCATTCTGGCAATGCTTGATAATGAGCTGCCGCCACTTCGGTTCGGTCCTCTTTGCGCACCTTTTGGAGCACTGCTTGATAGCGTCCAGCTATTGCGCAGCCTGCCACCATCTTTAAAATGAACAGGGGTTTGTTTAACAATTGCTGTTAGTGTTTTGATATATTCTTTTTTTATTGTCTCATTGGAGTCAGCAACCATGCCATCTATGGCATCAATAGCTCTACCCAGCCCTTTAATCACTTGAGCCTCACAATTAGTGTATAGGCCAAAGGAATGCCGTAGGGCGAGCTAATATCCACGCTCACAGCAATGTATTCTTTGCCATCAGTAGACTCTATAACATCGCCCTGCTTAATTTCTACGCTTCCATCGCAAACCAACTCCATATCGCCCTGCTTAATCAAATCGTTATCAATGGATGATTTATCAATATTTTTGAATATAGCATTTTCTAACTCAATGCTTTCCTTGGTTTGTGTTGGCGGGTCAAAAGGATTGTTGCCACCGCCTGTAGTTGTATACCTAACCAGGCTCAAAGTGGGAGAATCATTTTCGCCCACGGCCATGTAAGCCTTTGCTAACCCACGGGCGACCTTAGCAGCTACACTATTGGCACCCATTACACGTTAGCCTCATTATAAAAGAATTCTTCCCGCTGTAATCCGCCGCTTATCATGTATGGCTGCAACCATTGAGTCACAGCGGGTACTCTTGGCGTGGTTCGTGCGGTAGAACCATCTTTGTATTCTTCAGAATAAACGCCTTGTACATCAAATTTCTTAAGTTCTTGGTCGCCAGCAGTCTTATTAAAATCTGCGCCCTTATGGATGGCATTAGCATACTCTAACTGCGCCCGCTGTACGTCAACAGGTATTGAGTCAGATGCCACTAAATAGCCATTTGCGTATACATCATAACGAGGGAATATACCCGTTTGTGCTGGGCTAACTATCGTACCCTGTAGCCTGTTTTGATAAGACCTGATTAGCTGATAATATGCCTGCCTTAGCTCTGTTTCAGCATGGTTTGAGCTGCTATGTATCGTTATCCCCATATCATCAGCCATAATTAAGGCATCTGCCAAACTAATAAAACTATTTGAACCGGCGACAATGCTGCCGTCTTCTACAATTAATGCCATGGTTGATACCTATTATGGGGCAGGAGCAAGGGCTAAAATACGTTTTAGCATTTCATTCCTGGTTAGATTTATTGATGAAACGCCGCCATATTCGACAATAATTTCGTCCAGCAGCTTATTTCTAGTTTTTGGCGTAATCTCATAGGGTACGGCACCAACAGAAATTAGCTCTGATATTTGGTCATATAGTTCATTTCGTGTCATTGGTTGGCCTTAGTCTGTTTTCCTAATTATATCAGCATACGCTATAAAGGCAAAAACAGCCGCCTGCATATAACAGCACTATAAATAGGCAAAAAAAAACCCCGCGTAAGCAGGGCTTTTCGATTCCAGCATTTAGAAAAAGCTTGATTTGCTAGCTTCTTCCTTAACCACCGGCTCTGACGTAGCAGCCTTGGCAGCCTCAGCTTTGGGATTCGGGTCAAACCGCGCATCAACAATGGTATAGCCTGCTTTGCGCAATTTGATCTTTTCCTTTGGCGTTATAGGATGCTTAACATATTTAACTTTTTTATCAGCCAAGAATCACCCCCTACTGGTCAATATCAGCAACGCACAAAGTACCTGCTGTGTGCTTAGTTGATGCAACGGCCAAATCCCAGTTGCCACCTGTAAACAAAGCAGTATCTTCTGGAGAGGCTCCACCATTGGCAATATCCCAAGCATAACCCTTAACTTTAGTACCAAAAGAGTAGTCAGCCTGCCAAGTTGTATCGATGCGGCGGTTGCCGTTGGTTGTATCAAGATTGGTAACAATATCACTTGCACCATCAACAATAAGACCGCGATCACATAAAGACAGAACTTTAGTCTTATTGGGTGTGCCTGTTTCAGTCAATGCTGGAATGTCAGACACTACAAAAAGCTTGCCTAAAATTGACTGGACAGTAACATTGCTAGATTCAAACAATCGCTCGCCGTTCTGCAAACCTTTCTCCAGCAGCTTGTGATATGCCGCACCAGTCATTACATCAGCAACTAACTGGCCTGACATGTCGCCAAACTTAGCATGGGAGCCGTTTAAGGCAGTCTGTGTTAAAGCACCAGCACCACCAGTTAGGGCGGATACATCATTAACCAGTGCTGCCTGATTCTCAACAGCAGCAACACCACAACCGACAATAGTATTGAGTTGATCGGCTAGCAGCGCATCAGCAAAGCCCGCAGCAATTGCGTTGATTGCTTCTTCTGGCTCTGAAGCCAACCAGGTTAGCTGTGCTGGTTCAAAGATTACAGGGCCAAAACCGCCAGCCACTTTAACGCCAACAACTTCAGATTCCGCCAAAGCAGTAGCACTTTGAGAACTGTTTGCGTCAGTGCGTACAACTCGACGCTGTGCGCCAGCTAGTGAGCTATAAAAGGATTGGCGAGAATAGTTCCCGGAAAATTTGCCCATCTCAAGAACAATAGCGCCGCCTGATGCAGCATTAAATTTGTCAGTCGATTGACCTAACAACTCAATAGTTCTCAGTCGGATTTGTTCGTTGTAAACCTGCATATTAGATAAAGCCATATTAATTCACCTTGGGCAATAGCCCTATTAAGAAGTCAAACCGCTTTCGCGGAGCCGTTTTTTAAAATCACTGTCTTTGTCGCCACTAGCGGCCTGACCACCCTGTGAACCATTAGCCCCACTACCCTGAGTATTTGGAGCTTTGAGCATAGCCGACCATGTGGGGTCAGTTTCTGCATGTTTTAGAAAATCATTTGTATTGCTAAATTCTTTTTCGCCTGAGCGAATAGAAACTATTGCTGTGCCGTCATCGCCGTACGTCACATCGGTTGATGCAGTGAGCATCGCTTGTGCGGCTGGAGCGAAATTTTCATGCACCTTTGATAAAATGCCAAAATGGACATCTTTCAAGTCTCGCTGTTTTAACATTTCCTTAGCAGCATTTGCTTCTGACTCAGCCTTAGCAACTAATTCAGCGCGTTCCTTTTCGCGCAATTGCTGTGCCTCGTTGTATTT
>Ga0213866_10003212_pt1 | contig 11204 bp, 6 predicted proteins | sample PICome_11_FD_160079 | JGI IMG/M metagenome (GOLD analysis project Ga0213866, IMG submission 160079) | Coastal seawater microbial communities near Pivers Island, North Carolina, United States - PICO284 | ecosystem: Environmental > Aquatic > Marine > Coastal | place: USA: North Carolina... | reverse complement strand
AATAGCTGATGCTGTAATGTTTGCTACAGTTAAACCAATAACTGTTGTAGTCGTAGACGCAGGTACAGTATAAACACTTGTTTGGGATGTGCCTATTGCTGAACTAACTGCGTTTTTAAAAGTGTTAGCCATTCTTTATTTCCTCATCCTAACGCAATAGCTAAAGCAAGTGCATCATCTGCTAGTGCATAACGTGCATCGCTTTCGTTTTTAGTATAGTGGGTAGCTAATGAGAAGGTACCGTAGGCTACAATGTCTACGATGTCTCCTGCTGTAGCACCCGTTGTCAGTACAATAGCTGTACCTGACGTAGCAGTAAAATCTGTACCTGCTAATAGTTTAATACCGTTAAGGTATACATCTACATAACCTGTATCATAGGTTGCTGCAAAACTTGTTTGACCACTTGTGGCTGTGTACGTGTTTCTACTTGATGTACCGTTTACAGATGAACCTGCAGCTTGCCACCCAGAGCCACCGTACACAAACATTATATCAGAAGTAGTATTAAAGTACAAGGCTCCAGTTATAAGAGCATCACCATCATTGTCTAGTGCAGGAGCAGTAGTCTTAGCACCTAAGTACCTGTCATCAAAGTCATCATATGATGCAGCCGCATCTGTCGCACTAGAAGCTGCAGCAGTAGCTGAGTTAGCTGCGTTAGTTTCGCTTGTTGCAGCATTAGTCTCTGATGTAGCCGCTGCAGCAGCACTTGCAGAGGCAGCAGTAGCTGATCCTAGAATGCTATCAACATATGTCTTGTTTGTCAAGTCTGGACCGTTGACAGGAGCATAAGTAGTTGTAACTTTAGAGCTACCCATGTCAATAGCACCTGTCATAGTGCCACCAGATAAGTCTAGGAAGTTAGTTGTTACATAGTTCTGTGTAGCTGCATCCTGTGCTGCAGTAGGATCACCTAGTCCAGTGATCTTGTTTGTACCCATAGCAATAGCACCAGTCATCGTACCACCTGCTAGTGGGAGCTTGGTTGCTATGCTTGTTGTAATAGTTGTGGAGAAGTTAGGGTCATCACCTAGAGCAGCAGCTAGTTCGTTTAGTGTGTCTAGTGTACCTGGAGCTGAGTCTACAAGGTTAGCTACTTGTGTGTCTACGTACCCTTTTGAAGCAGCATCTCCTGAAGCTACAGGAGTAGACAAGTTAGTAATAGTAGCAGTAGTAGCTGCGTCCATGTTCAATGTGCCGTTGATAGTCACATCGTTAAATGTAGATGAACCACTTGAAGCTGTAACGTTACCTGTTACATCACCTGTCAGATCACCAGTTACGTTGCCTGTAAGATTACCTGTAACGTTTCCTGTGACAGGTCCGACAAAACTAGTTCCTGTAATCGTTGTGCCTGTAATAGCCGCTGGAGTTGTTGCACCAATAATAGTACCGTCAATAGCACCACCATTAATATCAACAGTCGCCAAGGTAGCCTGTCCAGATGTCGATACAGTAGTAAAGCTACCTGCAGCAGCACTACTAGAACCAATAACTGTACCATCTATGTTACCACCATTAATGTCTGCAGTTGTTATTGTAGTTGTACCTGTAGCAGTTAGATCAGCAGCAGTAACTGTGCCTGTAAATGCTGAAGTACCTGTAACAGCTAGTGTACCTGATAGTGTAGTATTACCTGTTACACCAAGCGTACCCCCTACTGTGGCATTACCTGTAGCATCTACTGTAGTAAAGTCACCTGCAGCAGGAGTAGTTGCACCGATAGCTGCACCGTCAATGTTACCACCGTTTACGTCAATAGTTGTAAAGGTAGATGTGCCTGACGAAGTAACATTACCTGTAAGGTCACCAGTGACATCTCCTGTTACGTTACCAGTTAAGTCACCTGTTACGTTACCTGTTAGTGGACCTACAAGAGATGTACCTGTAATAGTAGTACCAGTTATTGCAGCAGGAGTAGTACCACCAATTACTGTATCATCAATTGTACCACCTGTAATAACTACAGAGTCAATGTAACCAATACCATCAATGTATAGGTCTTTAAACTCTGCACCTGATGCACCAAGGTCAACATCATCATCTGTTACAGGTTTAAGTACACCGTCTTCTAGTCGAATCTGTTCTACTGCAGCAGAAGAGACTTCATTGTAAAAACTGATTCGGTTATTAGCTGTGTCAATCACAACTTTGTTTAATGCATCAACGTCAGCAATCAGAGGTACGTAAGCACCTTCAGTAGAGCTACCATCGTGTTTGTGACCACCTGAGAAAGCAAACGCATCACGAATTGCATTATACTCTGCGTTTACTGGTGCAGCTTTAATAACCGCATTAGCGATAATGTCTGCTACCGACTGTCTGCTATAACCTGCCATTTTATAACCTGTCTCCTACTCCAAATGTAATCACTAGACCCTGAATACTGTGTGACGCATTGGAATCATTAGTTACGAATTTAAATGATGCTGACTTACCTGAACCTGAGATGTTAGTACGTTTAACTGGGGCAGGGTTACCATCAAAGATTGCGGTGCTATCATACAGTGCTTCGTTATAGTAAGCTGCAGCACCCTCTGTGCTTAAAGTAAAGTTTGTTGGACTCAATGTATCTACATCTTCATAGTCATACAAAGCAGACATAACGATCTCGTTGTCACCTTCAGCACGTAAGTATGTAGCTACAGTATAGAACACTTTACGTTGCTCTGGGTCTTGCATATGAAAGAACGGTGTCTGGAATACACTAAAGATGTCTGTACCGTCAAAGTCATTGCCTTGTTCTTGGCGGTGTACTTTACCGTTATCATCACCGTGGATTACATATTCGTACTGACCAATGTAGCCACTATCTGATGCTGTAGCTGTAATACCTAGCATCTGGCTATATTCAAACTGTAAGCCGTTAGGTGTTTGTCTAAAGCCACCAATAATACCTTGTGAGTCTGCAGCAGCAAAAAAGTAACGGAACTGTGTTTTTTGTCGTATGACTACTGCATTCAATCCTTCAAGATCAATGTCAAACACAATGTCAGTAAAGATAGACTGAATGTCTTTTGATACTGTCTCTAGGTTAACGTCACCAATCTTATCTGTACCAGAGATAGGACGTAAGCCATCTTGTGATAAGAAGAGTAGGTCACCACCAATCTCAATAACACTGTCTGAAGCCATACAACCTAGATCATCTGTAACTTCTTGTAGTACAAAGTTAGAGATGTTATCACCAGCAAGCTTACGAATGTTGTTAGTACCAAAGATGTACAACACATCACGGAAAGACTTGATAGCTACGATAGGGAAGCCCACGTTAATAACGCCTGAGCCATCAGCAGGAGCAAAGCTAGTCTCATCGTAAGGTGCACTAAAATAAAGATTCGTGTCTTCACTGGGATCACCTGCTAAGAACATATGGTTTTTAAATACGTGTGAGAACTTAGGTGCGCTGGGGGCATCTGCGTGTGTGATTTGCGTATAAGTTGTACCATCGTATGTAGCTGCAGGGTTAATACCGTCAGTAAGCATTACCTTTGGACTACCCCAGTTGTACTTAGTGAAACGTACCTTTGTTACACCAGACATTGTAGGCGAACCAGAAGTAGTTACTGCAACCCAAGCTGATGTAGCTGTATCCCAATAGTGTAGATAGTTAGAACCACTAGAAGGTGCACGGCAAGCTAGGATACCATCGTTGACACCGTTAGCAACACAAACACCTAGAACTTTTAGTGTACCTGGTACTGTGCCGTAGTCGTTACTAAATCCGTTGATCTTTCTATAACCACCAGTAACAGCAGGTTCATAGTTAATCAAAGAGATAGCTGAACCAGGTTGAGTCTCACCTTGTGATAGCACATCACGACTAGTGTTAAGACCGCCTTGGCAGAATACTTTAAAGGATGCTAAATTTTCAGCCATTAGACAATACTACTAATAGTGTTACTAAACGATTTATTTCTTTGAACCACTGTAGATCTGATATCTAGTGGGTCATCCATAAGTATACGTCTCATAGAACGAATACCGTTATCAAAGTTTTGTTGGTGAATAGCTGCACTTTGATCATTAGATCTAAATCTCATCATGTACATCATTGCACCATCAACAAGCACATGGTTAAATCTATCTGGAATTAAACAAGTATCATTAAAAAGAACAAGATCAGCTGGAAACTTCCAGTATACGTATTCTATTTCATACGAGTTGTCTGGTACAGGTGTTACACCAAACTTGCTTTCGTATGTTTGATAAATACGTTGAGGAGCAGATATACCAGAGCCTGAATCAGCTTGGTCATCAAGTCCACGATATCTTTGTGTGTATTCTTCAAAAGATATTGTAGGTAAAAAACTAGGGGTGTTGCTTGTAGAACTTAGCTGTTTAATATAAAAAGTATCCCAATCAACACTAGCAAAGTCAGCAGGAAAATCATAAAGTCTTGTTCCTGCAGTTAATGTTTGAGTATATGTAACTTTAAGAAAAGGCCACTCTTGGCCTGTCTGTAGGATATTTCTAATGGAGTTGTTAATAGCATCTTTAGCAAGTGCTTGTACGTTACGTACTGTATCAAAGCCATCACCAGCAGTATCTAGTGTAACTTCATTCAGTCTACGTAGTAATTCATTTACTAGAGTAACGTAAGTAGCCATTACAAAAATCCTTCAGATAGCCTAAAGGGGCCAGTTGCCCAGCCCCTCTAGTTTAGTTTAGTTAAACTTGATCACGGGCAACTTCTGCTGCACCTTTACCATCAACGTCCATTACCAAAGCCCAGACACGCAGTTTACCTGCAGTAGCTGTACCTGTTAGGGTGTCGATTTTAAGATCTAGAGTATCTTCTGCACCGATATATGCTATGCCAGGAACTGACGGAGCAACATCACCAACTGATTTACCAGCCATTGCATATGCTACAACGAACTCGTCATCATCAGCACCTGTACCAATGTCGAAAGTCAAAGCTGTAGCACCAGTAAGTGCTTCAGTAACTTCAACACCAGCAGCTAGGATAACTGTTTGTGCAGGAAGAGTAGCAACTGTGTTTGCACCAGCAGCCAATGCTGTTGCTTCAAGTTCTACTGAGATTGTACGCATTCCGTTAGGTGTCATGATTCAATCCCCCCTTACGCCAAGTTATATTTAGCTGTAGTGATTGCTTCTGGACGAAGAATCTTACGGCCATATAGATGCATACCACGAACGATGTCTGCAAATGAGTCAGGGTCACGGTATGTTTCAGTTTTGTTGATCTGCTCGGCAGTTGCAACAGCTGAGTCATGTCCAGCAACAATAACACCATAGTTAGCGTTTTGGTTAGCTGTACCTGTTGTTGCAGGACCAGTACCTACTGATGGTAGGTTGCTTGAGCTATATACACGGAAACCGTGGAAGTTGTTCAAGACTAGACCATTACGTAGGCCACCTGATTCACCGAAGTCTGCGTTGAATAGACGTGAGTCTTCATCACGAAGTACTTCCATGAATACTGGGTCAACAACGATCCAACGACCTTGAGTGTCAACTTGTTGTTGGTCAAGTAGACGACCCATACGAGCCACCATCATTGCTGGTGAAATCGTAGCAGTTGGTAGTGCTGTTGCACCTGGTAGACGTGCTGCAACAGGAATCGAATGGTCAGCAGCACCTGAAGTAGCGATGTTACCAAAGTCACCCTTCTTCAACTTCATTGAAGATAGCAATTCGTCTGAACCTGCAGTATCTACTGCTTTAGTACCGTTTACAGTGTCATTCACAGTATCAGCTTGCGTATGCAAAGATGACTGCTTATAACCTGATAGGTAACCAAGAACTTCTTGGTCATGCTGGTCAGCCAAGCGGTATGCCGCACGGTTGGTCGCAAGATCCATGAAATTTACGTGTGAGTGAGCTTCTTCGATATCATCGACCTTGAAGGCGAAGTAGTTGCTCTTGTCAACAACTAGAGAGAAGTCTTCATCGTCCAAGTCTTGTGCTGTGATCTGTGTGCCACGAGCATAAGACGAGACCGAAATTTCAGGTTCTTTAATGATACGCACTGTATCACCTTGAGCACTGATCTCACCGAAATAATCAGAGTTAGTGATATCACCAACTACTGTGCTTTTTCTGAAGGCAAGCTGAACCTTTTTGGAATAGATGACGCTGGAGAAATTACCGTTTGGTAAATTTCCGTAGCCACCTGCAGTTGTAAAAGCCATGATAAAATCCTCCTGATATTTGGCTTACTAAGCTAAACACCTTAAAGAGGCTGAACATTTTCTAGGGTGCAGAAAACACCTACTTGCGCTAGCAGGTGTACACTGGGCCTATACTTGAACAGGTAGTTCTTTTTAGTTTTAGACTTTTTATGAAATTAGGTTGAGACAAAAGGTAGTCGTAAAGAGGCTTTTGTCTCTATGCCTATAGTTATACTGTTGCTTTTTTATTTGTCAACAGCTTTATCTAGCATTGCCAGATACATCGTAAACAAATTTACCCGCACGGATAGCTTTGTTGATTTCCTCAGATCTAGCTTCAAACTCTTTGTCTGACATTTTAGCTACATCTGATTCACGAATAGTGTCACTTGCATCATCTACATCTACAGACGTTTTACTACGTCTTGTAACTGTTGAAGCTGCATCTTTAGCCTTAGCTTTCTTTGCAGTTTTAGTAAGGCCTTTATCTACTTTGTACAAATCAATAACACGTACTACTGACGCAGGGTCATCTGCATTTTCGTATAGTGCGTCTTGTACCCACTTAGGCTGTTCTTCAGCCCAGTTGTGGAAATCATCAGAAGCACGTAAGTCATCAAAGTCTTCGTGTGCTTTACGAATAGCATTTTCTGCTTTAACTCGTTCTGCTTCTGATTGTGCCTTGTCTAGCTCTTGTAATCTAGCATCTGCTTTACTGAACATTTCTTGAGCTTTTTTAGCAGCGATAGTTTCTACGATACCTGCTACATCAGGATATTGCTTTGCCCACTCTTCAATATCTTCATCAGACTTTGGAGGGACAATAGATTCTTTTACCATGCGTTTTTCAAAGGCTTCGAACTTTTCGTTCCACTCCTTTTCTTTTTCTTGCATGTGGCGTCTTAAATCGCCATAACGTTTTTTGAAGCTTCTTTCTTCTGGAGATAACGTTCCTTCTTCAACTTCTGAATCGGCCTCTTGCGCTTTGGCTTCTTCTTCTTGGGATTCATCTTCTTCGGTAGATTCTCCTCGTTGAGCAGCTTCAAGTCTTGCAATCTCCTTTTCTTCTTCTTCCAGTTTTAAACGTTTCTTTTCGTAGTTATAACCTCGATCAACAAATCCTGCTGTCTTTGGTGTTTCTACTTCTGCTAGTTCAGGCATTATATTCTCCTTATGTTGGGGCCAGCCGTAGCTGGGTAGCCTTATTTTTTACTTGCCATTCCGCCTTTTTTGTATTGGCGTTTTGCCTTCTTTTTTGGTGTAGCCATTAGGCCACCTTTATTTAGTAGGCCATAGTCAGGGTCTTCAGCATAACCTCCTGTTGGAGTTCCAGTAGAGCTTACAGATTGTGATGGCTGACTAGTAGACTGACCGCCATATTGTCCTTCACCTCTAGGGTCATCAGGTCTTGTGTCAGAACCTGTCATACCACCACCCGTTGTTGCAGTTGGTTGAGAAGCACTAGAAGGTGTTGACCCTAGTGTAGGTGATGTTGGTCCATCACCACCGTTATTTGAAGAACCAGTTCCTGTACCTGTATTAGTTCCTGTACCTGTACCTGTACCTGTGCCAGTTCCTGTACCTGTAGCAGCTGGTTTAGGTGTTACTCCTGCTTCTATTGCCTTATCAATATTTTCAAAACCATTTTTCTTAGCCCAAGCATTACCTTTTTGTTTACCTGTGGCAAGGTAGTCCTCTAAAAAGTCTAAGATACCTGGACCTTTTTCTATGATATCTGCAACTTGCTTATCATATTTAGCTGCAAGTTTATCAAACCCTTGTGCTTTAGCAATAAGTGCTGCAGCACGTAAGTCAGAGATTGCACTTAGCCCACCTCTAGCTGAACCACCCATTGCTGTAGCAAGACCAACTATTGGACTTCCAGTAATCAAAGTAGCACCAAATGCTTGTTCAGTTGTTTGATCTTTAGTTGGATCATAAGTAATACCAGCAACAAACTTTTCTAGACCTTCTGCACTGTTAAAGTCTGCACTAGCTAGCCAGTCTTTGTAAGGTTCTGTTGGTGGGGGTGTAGGACCACCTCCTCCGCCTCCGCCAGAGCCTTGGCCTTTTGGTTGCAGTGTACCATCATCTACTACGTAACCTTCAGAAATATATCTGTCGTAGTCTGCTTGAGTTGTTGCAGTAACTCTTACTCCAGTCTGCATATTAATCATATTAACTGGGGTAAATGCGGTTGTACCTGCTGTTGGTGAGGTAAAGGTAGTTCCAGTACCCGCACTTGGAAATATTGTAGAACCTAGTGGGAAGCCTATGAAACCTGCATTCTGAGCTTGTTGACCTGCTGCATAAAAGCCTTGTTCAGTTTGTTGCTGTGGAGTTGTAACAACACTAGAGCTGTTGTAGCCTCTTACTTCACCACCAGTTGCCATACCTGTTGTTGTAGGATTGCCAATGGCTGGGTTAGGTGGACTGTACAGGTCTTGCTGTTGTTTATACATATTGACAACACCACCTTCAGCCATACCCATCATCTCTTGAATAGCAGCCAGCTCTTCTGGGCTAAGGTCATCACCATCCATAGGACCACCAGCAGGAACAGGTTCACCACCAATTCTACCACGAGCTTCCATATCTTGCAAGCCCATTTTTGCATTATCTCGTAAATCCTCAAAGAATTTTACACCGTAGTATCTGACGACATCAGCGGGAACTACGTATTCCCCTTCAGATAACTGTGCAGGAATATCATCACGTACTTCTTTAGCTGTAGATCCTGGAGGCACTTCGTTACCTGACACAGGGTCTCTCATCATTCCATCGTCACGAAGACCACCGTCCTCGAATGCAAAACTCATTTGTTGGTTCATGTCTACTGTGCCTCCTTCGGCAAATTGTCTTGGCTTATCTACTTGAAACTGCTCTCTTAGTTTTGAGATGTCGATGATTGTACCTAACTTAGATGGTTCTTTAGCAGATTCTTTTAAGGTTTCTTCAACTATTTCTTCTGTGGGATCTTGAAGCATGTTAGCTATCATTTGATCTATCTGATTAGCTACTTCTGGTGTTACTTCCGTATCTGCACCACCAGCCAACAAGTTTTGTAAAGCCTGATCTTCGGGTGTTAATTCACCCCCCTCGTCCACAGTAAAAAACAGATCCGTATCGTTTTCGTTAAAAATCTCATCTATATCATCTAAATCAATATCATCTTCAGGATCATATACATCTGCTATATTTTTATAAGGTAGTTCTACATCTCTGTGGACAGTTACAGGATAGTTTTTCTCTAAGTCTTTAAGGGCTTTGTCTAAGTCTGTAACATAAGTTCTATAAAACCTGTCACCTTTATCGTCAGGTTCTATAGTTCTACCTCTAGCTAAAGCAATTCTTTCCGCAGGTGGAATAACAATTTTATCTACACCTTGTTGATCAGCCTTAGCAATAAGAAGTTTTAATGCTTCTTCAACAGTCTGTTTATTTTTTCTTACTGGGGGTAATGCAGTATTAGTCTCATCTCCTAATAATTGTTCAGTATCTTTAATTTCACGAAATCGTTCATACATACTTTGAACAAAATCATTATCAAAATCCTCTCCTAAGTTTTTATTTTTTATTTCCTTCTTTACAGTATCATAATATTCTTTTATTTCGTTTTCATATGTATCTAATAACTCGTCGTAGTTAAGTCCAAAATCTCTTGAATAAAAATCAAACGCCTCTGTAGCTCTTTCATAATCTTCGGAGTCTGGATTTACATAAAACCTTTTAACCCCCTGATCGTTAGTTTGACTTATAATTATATCGTTATAAACAGTACCATCTGGACCTGTAAATGCAATACGATCATCACCGTAAAGATAACCTGGCCCATTAGCCTTGTCTACTAAATCTCTAAAGACTTGATGGATATGAGTAGAATTAACTCCCTGCTTGTTTATGTAGTCCATGATTTCATCAAAATCTACATAACTAACACCATCTACAGTACCCCTGCTGGCAATATCATCTATAAAATCTCTTTTTCTTCTATCCTTAAATTGTGGATTACCGTTGCGATTTAGTGCACCTGGCCTAAATACAGGACGTAACCTTAAAGGTTCTTCTGGCATCTCTAAATTTTTACTATCTAAAGTTTTAATTAAACTCTTTAGTTCGTTAGTTACATCCCCATAAGCCTCTTGAAAGGTAACTTGTGTACCTGCCATAGTTTCATTTGCAGCTCTATCAAAAGCAGTATCAAAAGAATTTTTAGGTTTTCTGTAACCTTTTTGCAAAAGGTCTGATTGTATCTCTTCTACTAATAAATACTTATCTTCTCTCCCAATAATACTTTTAAATCTTGGACTTAATGTTTCATTAACATCATAGCCAACCATAGCATCTACAAAACTACCCCTAACGTGAGCTGTTGTTCTTGGATCAAAGTGTTGTGAGTTAGCTTTAAAGTCTTTACCAGCAGTTTGAGCTATAATAGGTATTGAAAAATAAGAGTTTTTATTTGTAGGATAGCCTGTAAAACCTACTTCACTTTGACGTTGAATATTTTCAAACGCAGTAGGTCCATCTAGACTAGCCATACTGTAGTATAAAGACTCTGGTGAACCTTGTGGACGATTTGGTGGTCCTTTAGTTACAGCCTTTAAAAGTTCTTCTCTAGAGTATCTTTTGTTAGGATCTACAAGACCCTCTTTATAAGAGCTTGGAGGAATAGACTCAGCATTTTTTTCAAGCAGTCTTAAAAACTCTGCCCCTGTCATACCTTTACTAGGAAAAGAGTTAGTCATTGTAAGCTTACGTGTAAACTCTGCAATAGGTTCCCTAAACCTTATAAGACTTAAATTACTTATACTAGCTTGGTCTCCCCTTGGATCAAATACTGGTTCATCTTTAGGTATATACGTAGGTGGGTTCTGCCCAGTAAACCCTGCACTTAGAGATTGAGTTGTAGCCCTATTTGTAGGTGTCGCAGACAAAAACTCTCTGTCACCAGAAAGCATAGCTTTAGTTTGACCTACAACATCTGCTTTAAGACCACTTGGAATTGCAGCACCAGCTACAGTAGTTGTAACCTTAGCTGCAGGTACAAGCTCTAGTGCAGTG
>Ga0213866_10003211_pt1 | contig 11205 bp, 4 predicted proteins | sample PICome_11_FD_160079 | JGI IMG/M metagenome (GOLD analysis project Ga0213866, IMG submission 160079) | Coastal seawater microbial communities near Pivers Island, North Carolina, United States - PICO284 | ecosystem: Environmental > Aquatic > Marine > Coastal | place: USA: North Carolina... | reverse complement strand
TCAAAATAACCTTGTACTTCATGCGTTGCAACTAAACCATATTGATTGATGAATCCGTAAATATCATTATGGATGACATTTACTAAGATCATCTGCCTTTCACCAGGGAACTTTTTATTGCTAGTGAATATTACATATTTCTTTGCTCTATAAGAATCTAGATTAAATGAATCTATAGATGTAAATGGTGTTGGTCTAGGATTACTATTAAATTCATCACTAAAATCATCAACAATCAACACTCTATTTCCGACAGACTCAAAATAATCAGTAAGGGTTAAAGAGTTAAATCTAATTTCATCAGAAATACTATTAATAATATTATTTTCAGTAGCTAAATCTATGTCATGAACACAATTTAAATCGTATATAGATGCTACATCAGAAACTCCCAAGAATCCTGATCCTGTTTGATCGTTGGAAATTTGTTCATCTGCAAGGGAAAGAACTTCCATCTCACTAAATTTCTTCATTCCACTTGGATGATTTAAAGAGCTAACAGCTTCATTCCAAGTACTAAATCCTACATTAGATTTTAATGAATATGAAAAATATTGATAATAATCACTATCATGAATTCTTTGAGAATCTTCATTTAAAAATCCTTTTTTATCATAGAATTCACTAATATTAGAGTTATTACTTTCAATCTCGTATGTCAAAGTTGTAATGCCAACTATTTCTGTTAAAGTTCCACTGGATTGTGAAGTTTTACCAACTATTAGATCATTTATATTATAAAGTTCAGGAGTACTTGTGAATACCTTTAAGATTTCATTCTTTATTTCCCAAGAAACAACAATATCTTCGACAATACCATTTGTTATAATTTCATCTTCAAAGAATTTATTTGGAGTTCTTTTAACATTAAATTGTGGGAAATAAGACTCTGGAATTGCTCTTGCTGAAGTATATAAACTATCAAATACCCCAGGATTATTGTTAGTAACAAAATCACCCATATTAAATGTAAATGATGGTAGTTGACCACCAATATTTGGATCTTCAGTTTTTACCGTAAATAATTTTTTGTATCCATAGTCTGAAGTATTATATCCTTCATCATTGGATGGATCTTGAGTAATAACACCTTCAAGCATAAACTTTGATCCAACACTAAATGGCCAAGCAGATAGTGTACTAAAACCAACAACATCTAAAGTAATTTCTGCATCTTTTGATGCAGAATCGTAAGTTATATTTAATATCTTAAATCCATTAGAATTATTTACTGGTAATATTGTTGGATCTGCATCATAAAGATTTTTTGAATTTTTTATAATATTAACTCTAAAACCATCATCTTCAATATAATCAAGTACAAGATCAGACACTATATTATTTGTATACCCATCAATTAAAATTAAATCTGGAAGTATGGTATAATTTTTACCTACAAATAGAACTTCAATACTTTCTACTGAAGTTAATGGGTCAATTTTGAATAGTGTTGGAGTGAATGCTCTAGGTTTAAGAGTATTATCTGTAGGAAAATCAAATCCAATGTCACTTATTTCAATATCTCTTGCCTTTCCAATTTCTTTAGATCTTGGGAAAATGATAGCATTTTTTCCATCTTTAGATATAATCTCACTGATGATTGGTAATCTTGTAAGACCAGAACCAGAAGAAATAAAATCTATTTCTTTAATAGGACCAATAATTGAAGTTGAAATAGAAGAATACTCTAATACATCTGTTGAATTTGTATATAAAGTAGATTCTGGTTTAGTTTGAATACTATAACTAAATGTATTTGAATTTGCCCGATAAATTGAATATGTTCCAGAAATTGCACTATCAATTAAAGTTATAGAATTTTCAAAATCAGTATCTAATGATATTTGACTATATGCAAGAGGAATATTTGTGTCTTTAATTGGCACCAAATTATAATAAATTTTATCTGGGAACTTATCATCACAAATTAATTTAACTACTGCTGTTGAATCTACACCAGATCTACCAATTCTTTGAACACTTAAAGATGAAGATTTACTAGAAGAAATAAACTCATGCTTTAATTCTTTATCATAGAAAAACTTTAAAGTGAATGCTGGATATCTAATGTTATTTCTAGAATATGAAAGTGAAAAATCTGAAACATCAAAAACAAAAGTCTTATTTTTTTCTAAAGATAGTGGAGGATTGATTAAAAGTAATCTTCCAAAAGATTGTGATGTAATATTTACTGATGTTTTACCATCTAGTGAGAGTTTAATTTTATTTGGATCAATCACTAATACACTATAAACTTTATTATCAGATAGACCACCAGGTGGTGATGTGGATTCAAATATTACTTTTTGTCCAGAGATTAATCCATGATTTGAAATTGTTATGATGTCTGAAGATATATCAATATCCGCATTAACAATTGAAAAATATCCAACAGCAAATTTTCTATTTTCTTCGTTATATAAAACTGAAATTGATTTTTCCGAGGAAGGTTTACACTCAAAAGTAATTTGATCATTAGTTCTTAAATAATGATCTTCTGATGTTGTTACATTTACTTCATGAGTAGTTAAAGTGAATTTTGATACATTATCATAATCTGTTTTGAAACTATGATTAACTCCACTTCCAAAATTATTAAAAATTAGTAAATCTGTATCACTTCCAATCCCAACAATTTCACCAGATGTTCCAATTCCAACTGGTCTAGAAGAAATACCAATAAATCTAGCTGAGAATGGGAATGCATAATAAGGAGTATTTCTTTCAAGGTTAAAATCACGTCCAAAAGATTGAACCTCTATTGGACTAGAATCATAATCATAATATAGTCTATCGTTTATTTTTAAATTATTATTTGGAATGAATAGTCTATTTTTATCAATAAACAATTCTGTATTTCCAACTCCTGGATTTTCTATACTAACAGTGGTTCCAATTCCAACCCCAACAGATTCTTGTGGGTTAAAGTAATATTGAGTATTTGATATTTTTGATGAAATTTCACCAGATTGGTCATTCTTAATAAAGAATCTTCTTGTATTTTCATCAAACTTAGTTCCAGCACTATAACTTGTTCCAATAGTACCATATACCTCTCTTTCAATTTTCAATCTAGAGTTTTCTAAATCGACATTTAATACTTTTATTTGCTCATTATAATCCAAATAATCTACGGAATATACATCATTTGGTAAAATATAACTATTTGCATTTAATCCGTAAATATTAATATAAGTAACAATACCAGTTTGTATTGTATTACCTATCCCAGATCTGAGTATTAAATTTTTTGACGTAATTTCAAATTGTATATCATATTCCTTATTTGTACTATAATTATATAATTTTGCAAAACCATTATTTAAGTTATGTGGAGAAGAGCAAATACCAACTCCGTTTGAGAAAAGTCCGTTATAAGTATTAGTTAAAATTTCTATGTCAGTAATACTAGAAGATGCGACAGATACTGAAGAAACTTCAGTCCCTGCAATACTAACAACTTTTCCTAATGGAGGTTTTCCAGAAGCAATTTTTTCTATATTGCTGAATACAATTTTATCACCAATCTTATAATTCGATCCACCAGAAAATACATCAATTTTGGATAAAGAACCAGAAGTTATTTCCTTAATTTTAGATGTAAAATCTCTATAGTCTGATGGATTGTACAAATAATTATATTTTCCATAAGGAGAAGATATATTATATGAATTTACATTTCTAAGAAGATTATATTCTATTATGAGTGATTCAAAGTCAAATCCAAATTGTGATATATCAGAATCAAAATTGAAATCAATTGGTTTTGATTTATATGTATCTCCTATGATATATGGAAATTGAGGCAACTTGTAATTTCTAAATGCCGCATCATTAATGCCAATTGTTGCAAAATAAGCATATACACCATTGGGATATTCTGGTGTTACACAAAATCTTCCATTATGAATGTCTAAATCTCCAGTACTAGTCCACTCATAATCATTTGTAAAAAATCCTAAAGGATAGGTAGATAAAGGTGGTCTTCCAGATAAAGTTCTTTTTTTATAACCACTTTGCATTCTTTTAATGCCACCAGTTCCATTTATATTGGAAAATCCATATGGCCCATAAATTGGATTTCCATCATATGCCCAACCAATTATTGGTGAGTGATAGGTAGAATCGATTTCTTTTCCAGAAGCATCCAAAGATAAATCTGGAATAAATGTTGTTCTACCATTAACAACTTTTCTATTATAGATTAATTCTCTTAACTTTCTTGGAGCATAACAATGAGTATACTGAAGTAAACCATACACTTCAGTGTCAAATGAAGGTTTTGTGGAATCTTGATATATAAATCCATCATCTTCATATATTTGTCCACTTTGTAAATTTCTTTCAACAATATTTTCATTCCACTTTTTAATTTTTGCTTGGAATTTTGCTCCACTACCAGCAGAAACTATTTCAATTGTAGTGGATTCATTGTAATTTATTCCACCATTCTTTACAATAATATCTGTCAATCTTCCATCACTGATTACTGGGATTAATTCTGCACCATCTCCATTACCATCAGTGTAAATTTCTATAGATGGAGTTGATACATACCCTTGTCCAGAATTTTGAATAATTATATCTTCAATTTTACCATTGATGATAAATGGTTTTGCAGAAGCAAGTTGTCCAGATTCTGCAAAAATTTCTGGCTGTCTTTCATAGTTAAAGATATTAGTACATCCATATCCAACACCGCCATTCTCTAAGAAGACTTCTTTAATTTCTCCACGAGCAATAATATCTGCAGTTGGTTCTACAGAGTATAGGTTGTTTGTAGAAGGGGTAATCTCTAGAGTTATTTCTGGGTATCTAAAACTTTGTTTTCCTACACCTGAAGTTGTTAGATTTTTATATACTTTTGTTTTATAGTAAAAATCTGCAGTAGTTTGTCCTACTCCGATTTCAGATAATTTAAATTTATCATCATCAATTTTTGTTACATAGTAATTTGAAGAACTTGTCAATCCAGATATTGGAGTTGTTTCTGGATTGTAATTAATTATTTCCCCACTAACAAACCCATGATTTGGGATGGTGATAGTATTATTATAGAAGTCAACTGGGACATCAGCAACTTGTGAATTATAAGAAACATTTCTATAAGTAAAATCATCCGATGAAGATAAGATCTTCAATGCCGATATTTTTTTCTTCTTCTGTGTTGCAATTAATTTATGAATGCCAGAACCAAAACTACTAAGACTTACTCTATTCGTTAAATTTAATGCTTCATTATAATTTTTATGTAGAGTAAATGATGTGCTACCTGAAACTCCTATTCCAATATAATAAATTGATTTTGTTTTCAATTCCCCAAGTTCATCTCTTTCTATAGAATCATATAATACTCTTTCTCCTGGATAGAAGTAATGATTCTCCCCTAGTGTTATAACACTAGAAGTTGTATCAATATTAAAACTACTCGAAGAATCGAATTCTATTTCATGAGTATATGTCTCCATTATAGGAGTTATGTTACAATCTGATCCATTTCCACCACTAATTTTTAATCTTGGTGTATCAATATAATTAAAACCACCATTAGTAATATTAATATTTTTAATTGATCCTTGTATTACAAAATTTCCAGTAGCTCCTAACCCACTATTATTTCCATCATTAATAATTAATGATGGTGGATTGATAATATCATATGATTCTCCACCAGATAGGACATATATACCTTCTATTTCACCATAAAAAATATTATTTTTGGACTTATAATTTAATATCTCAACACCATTTTTAAGTATACCGATCTTTCCTGGGTTTGTTTTTGTGTTTACGTTTCCATTAACAGGAGGAATAATTCTCTTTATTAACCTTTTTGAGGATAGTTTAAACGGATTACTTGTGTTTAAAACACGTTCAATATCTGAAAAATCTGAGTAATAAAAAGTGTTATTAGTAACATCACCTTCAATTGTAACATATTCTTTAGTAAATACTCGATTTAAACTTGTAGATAATTTGATTGTCTTGTTATCTACAACAGTTACAAAGTATCTACCATTTGGAATATTTAATCTATTTGTATTCTCTGATCCAAAATCATTAAACTCTGGCTCATCGTATATTATTGAATCACCATTATAAAATGAATGTGTTTTTTCAGAAGATGTTAAAGTTGCATCAGAACCAATTTTAATTAGTTTATTATTTTGGTCTTTTGGTATAGATACGGAAAAGGAAATTTTTCTATCATTAGTGGATAGATCTTTACCAAAATAATTTGGTATAGAAGATGAAGCTACAAATAAGTCATCCGAAAGATCTTTTGGTCTATAAACATTCTGTACATCTGTTACATAATCACTTGTTTCTGGAAAATTTGAAAGTTTTCCTTTATTTAACTTTCTTTCTAGAAAAAATGTTTTTGTACTAGAATTATAGTCTGATATTGCAGTATTTAATTTTATTACATACTGATTAATATCATTTCTCGATATAATTTCAACATCATATGAATCTCCAGTGTTTGAAGTTAAGAAAAATCGATCTCCTTTAAATAAATCAAAATCACTTTCAAGGTCAATTGAATATTGATTTTGATTTGAATTTAATAAATCTATTTTAGATACATTATATTCTGGAGTATTATTAAACAACCAATTATTGAATTTGGGGGTTTTATCATTTAAACCCAATGAACTAAATTTAATTGGATCATTTTTAACGAAATTTGATGAAGAATCTGGTACTAGGTCACTTAGAACAGATGTAATTCTGAAGAAAACTTTTGTTTCATCTTCTAACAAAATATATGCATAATTCCTAGCAGATAATAATTGCCCTCTCAAAATATCATTTTGGAAAAATACCTCATAAAATTCGTTTATACTAGAATTGGAAGAAAATAAAGATTTAATATCACCATTATCGTAGTAGACATCAATTTCGTTAGAATTTAAAAATCCAATTGTTGTATCTACATTTAGTGTATTTGGCCAAATTCCACTACCCTTTACTTTTTCTTTAAAATCTTCCGTTACTCTAGTAGAAGCAGTTACATTAAAGTTTCCAAATATAGATCCAGAAGACACACTGGTATCTTTATTATAGTCACTATCAAGACTTATGATATAGTAATTTTTACCACCTCTTTGAACTTCTTCTACATTTGTGACTGCTGCATATGCAGAAGTAGTATCCGTTTCGTTATAACTATCGAAGCTTTTTTGGTATAATGTTTTATTTTTTAGTAAATCTATATAATTTTCTTCTAAATTACTAATTGGAGATATAACCAATTTAGTAATTTTTCTATTTGATGATGAAGAAGGTTCAAATACGTTATCACTAGGTCTAATTACTTTAACATGAGAATTATATAATGCTGCAAATAAAATTCTAAAGGAATTATCTGTTCCCTTAGAAGAATAAAAATCATTTACTTGCTTATAAAATAATCTATTATTTAAGTTATCAGTTAATTCTCTGCCATCAAATCCTGGAGAAATTTGTTTTTTTAGTTTTTTTAGTAATTCCTTTAAAAATAACCCACTTAAATTTTCTACCTCAGTTCCTGCAAAAGAATCTCTAGATAGTGTATTGGAGAATACGAGATCTTTTCCAAATTCACTGATTCCACCAAATCCCCTTACACAACCTTCAAACGAAGTAGGTGTTTTTGTTTTATATGTAATAATTTCTGAATTAATTCTTAGTAATCCATAAGCATATGGAAATCCTTTAGTGCTAGAAACATTTATGATATTATCAGAAGCTAAAACATCTTTAGCAACAATTGTTGATTCTGGTGTAAGAAAAATCTCATCAAGATTTACATACTTATCAATGTTTGATAGTATATCTTGAGGAGCTCCTGGATATTCTAAAGACTCTTGATATTGCTTTAGAAAATCTTTAAACAATGGAAAGTCATCATTAACAAAATCTGGAACTTGGTTCTCAAAAACTTGCGCTAGTCTGATTCTATTATTACTTACCATGTTATTTTTTAATTAAAAGTAGTTCCTATTGACGAGTAATGCTTCTAGTTGAATTACTAGGAGTAAAGATATATCTAGATCCAGTTGGATCTGCACCAGACGATATATTATCAATTATTGTATTTACAATACTATTATTTAAATCATATTGTAAATACAAATCGTGCAACCCTATAACATCATTTGAATTTGGACATGCGGACATTTCAATGACATCAGCACTGATTACAGATACTATATTTATTGCACTTATTCTTATTTCTCCTTTGACATAATCTATTGTTCCTACGTTTCTTCTTACTATTTTTGAAGAGGAAATATCAGATTCATATTGTTCACCACTTGGTTTCGATTGAACTTCGATTAAAACCAATTCTCCAGTTTCTTTGTTTGGGGATGGAATATCTGAAAAATAAACGGGGTTTGCAATTCCACTTACTCTAAAACCAGAAGATTTGATATTATAACCATTACTATTTAAAATTTTGAATGAATTTCCATAACAAACTTCATATTCAGTAAGTCTTCCTAAAAGAGGTCTAAAGTCTCTACGAATATAAATTTCAGTAATATTAGAAGTAATGGAATCATCAGATTTATCAATTAGAGATGTAAATTGACTATATTTAAATCTGGATCCATACATATTCATTTGTTCACTATTAGAAAATTCATTTAGACTTTTAGTAACATTTTGTTTAACAGAACTTGAGTCAAGAGTTAGATTTGGATTATAATAAACTGATGAGATGGATTCAACATATAAAAATTTAGTATCTAAAATTTCGGGAACTATTCCAGCAACAGAATAATTTCTAAGTTCTCTTTTTATACTATCTTTTAGTGTATTAGAAATAAAACTACCAAATTTTGGTTTAATTGTAATAAAAACTTTTCCAAATCTTGGTGGTGATAATTCTTCTCCTCCAAAAGCAGAAATAGAGTCTACTTCAGGATAAATCCTTCGAACAATTGCTTCATAATCATTTGCAGTAACTGCTCTATTTTGTGCTGCATATATTCTACCAGCATAATTTTTTATCGATTTTACTGATTCAATATTTGCACCATCAGATGCTGGTGAGATCGTTTGAATTATGGAAACATCTCTATCAATAACATTATTATTATTATCTACGATATTACCAGAATATGAAAATTGACTTGCTCCGTTTGCATCTTCCCCATTAGTCACTATGTAACTAACTTCAATAAAATTATTATCCTGTAATTTATTACCAAAAATACCATCTCCAAAAATAATTTCATAACGTTCATCGGGTATTTCTTGTAAAAAGAAAACTTTCGAATTTCCATTAATATCAATGATTGAAGATGCAAGATTATAAACTACTCGATTATCTGTAAATGCATCTTCTCTTACAGTAACTTTTAATGTTGAATAGTCAATTCCAACGTTATCTAAAATGAATCTCTGATTTATATCATCACCATCAAATGTAAATGTTTGTTCAATTAATGCACCTTCATATATTTTAAGATTATTAAATCTAGCTTCACCATTTCTAGAAATAGAAGTTACATCTTCTGGAATACAGAAAGTATAATTTACTGAAGTGTTATTGCTTGAATTGAGTGCAACAATACCTTTTTTTAATGTTAATGTACGTGGGGCAACTGGAAGCTCTGATGTATCAACGAAAAAATCTATTACTGCAGATGCAGATTTTTTTGGTCTTGGTAAGTAACCAGTATTTCTTGCTAAAGAGACTACATTTTCTCTTAGAGTAGCACTATCAAGAAAAACTTCATTGCTTAGCATATTTGCATTATATGCTGCAATATAAGTATTATATGCCAGCATATCGATAACAAGGGATAATGTAGAACCCTCGTAGTCATAATCAGTAAAATTACTATTAGCACGAATATATCGTTTGATAGTATCTTTTATTTCTTCAAAATCTAGGCTTGTAAGATTTGTAATTGCCATTTACTTAGTTGCTCGTAATACAAATGAAAGGTTTTCTGATGTAACTTCAGCACCAACTACTCTATATTTAATACTTATATTGTATTCATTATTATCAAAATTTGGATCTACAAATATATCATCAACTTCAACTCTTGGTTCATAGAGTAAAATTGTACGTTCTATTTCATCTTTGATACGATCGGATATAATCGGACTCATAGGATTAAATAAAAGACGATAAACTTTAGAACCTAATTCTGGATTGTAAAACCTTTCTCCAGTGTAAGTAAGTACTAAGTTCCGAAGAGATCTTTTAATCGCAGTGTCATTTTTAATAGTTATAAGATCTTGATTTAAGGGATTTGATTTGAATGTTAAACTTAAGTCCTTAAATCCTTTACTCGTCCTCTCTAATGGCATCAGAACATAGAATAGGTATTATCATGTTATTTATCTACTTAATTAAAAAACCTCCGAGATACTTCGAGTACCTCAGAGGTTTTCGAGAGAAACGAGCGGAGCGGGGGTTATTTTATATAAAATCCCTTTCTTAAGTAATCAGAATCCTCTACAAATCTATAATCTTTATAATTTTCAGGTTTTTCATCATCCCAAACAGGAATAGCAACAGAATTATTATACCTAAAATCGGGATTCCTTCTAATATGAACTTCTATAAGTCTTTCTCCAATAAATTCGCAGTTAATCCACTTATAATCACCTATCAAATCATTTAAAATAGAAGGAAATTCAACTTTTTTATCAATTTTTTCCCATTTTTCCCATCTATAGAGAGGCTTTTCGGGGGTCCTCACTCCCTTTACTACTAATTCTGCCTTTTTATCTTTAAAATCAACACTTAAGTGCTCACCTTTAAAGATTTCACACCAGAATTCCCCAGGATGATACGTATCAGTAGATCTTTCTACCCATTCAATACGAGCATTAATGCCCATTCCAAGAAAATTTATAGAAGGACGTATAATATAAAAGTCGGACTTAGGTACATCGACCCCAACAGGACCACATGTATACCCTAAAATCCGACTTAATTGCAACTTATTGTAGACCCAGAGGTCTTCTGGAAGGATATTAGAGTATTCTTTATATCCTTCCAAGTAAGACATTAACGTCCTTGTCCCCGATAACGCTTTTTACGCCCATTACGAGAAGATGCAGATAGTTTTGTATTTTTTGATAAACCTTGACGAGTCTTTTTTGGATTTGCTGGAGTAAACTTAACACCAGAGAGACCAATTTTAGAACGTACTGCCATTTGCTTCGTTTGAATTACCCTCACATTCTAGCATA
>Ga0213866_10003210_pt1 | contig 11207 bp, 6 predicted proteins | sample PICome_11_FD_160079 | JGI IMG/M metagenome (GOLD analysis project Ga0213866, IMG submission 160079) | Coastal seawater microbial communities near Pivers Island, North Carolina, United States - PICO284 | ecosystem: Environmental > Aquatic > Marine > Coastal | place: USA: North Carolina... | reverse complement strand
CCGCGCCAGTCCGCAGCCATTGCCACATTGCGGGATTTCGCCCTGCGCGGGCGGGCCAATGCCCGTGACCTGCTCGAGACGCTTGTCGAAGCGGGTCCGTCCCAGAGCTGGCCGGTGGCGCCGGAAACGCGCTTTGAGGCGGCGGGCGCCCTGCTCGACTATGGCACACAGCGCGGCGGGGCCGGGGCCCTTTACGCCGCCGCCGACGGCTACCGCGCCCTGATCCGGGGCGGGTTTGACCGGACGGTCGCGCCGGACCGGTGGCGTGCGGCCGCCCAGAACCTTGGAACCACGCTGGTTCAGCTCGGACAGCAGATCGGGGACCCGAAAAAACTCGTCGAGGCCAGCGAGATCTATGGCGATATTCTGGACACCGACGGCGCCGATGCCCGCTTCAGTACGCTTCTGGTTCAGGCCAATGTCTTTGCCGATCTCGCCATGATGACCGGGGAACGCCACGATCTCGACCGCGCCGTAGAGACCTATCGGGCGGCGCTGGACCGGGCCGGGCCAGACGCGACCGGTGCCGATCTTGCCGTTCTGAACTGCAATCTCGGCGCCACGCTGGGCGATCTCGCCGCGATCGACGGCGATGCCGGGCGCGCGGCAGAGGCCGTGGCCGCCTATCGCGCCGCCTTGCCTTACCTGACCCCGGAAGAGGACTCCGAAACCTGGTCGATGACGCAGAACAACCTCGCCAATGCGCTGTGTGACCTCGGCCACTGGACCGGCGACAGTCGGCGCCTGCAGGAGTCGATCGAGGCCCATCAGGCGGCCCTCAGCGTCCGGACCAAGGCCCGCATGCCCCTGCTCTGGGCCACCTCGCAGACCAATCTGGGCAATGCCTGGAGCCGGCTGGCCCGCCTCGACCCCGACAGCGGGGGGCTCGACCAGGCCATCGTCCACTACACCGCCGCTCTGACCGTCTTCCAGCGCGAAGACCTGCCGCGGGACTGGGCTTGGACCCAGGCGCTGCTCGCCTCGGCGCAGATTGACCGGGGCACGGGGCTGAGCGCAGGCGACGCGACGCAGGCTTTTGAGGCCGCGCTGGTCCACTGCGACGGCGCCATCGACCTGTATCAGCGGGTCGAGATGCCCGCCAAGACGGCCTGGGTTCAGGGCTTGAAGGGCAATGCCCTGGTCGCGCTGACCCGCTATGGCGAGGCTGCGGAGATGTTCCGCGCCGCCCTCGCCTGGCAGACGCCGGAGACGGCTGGGGACGACTGGGTGATGTCGGTGAACAATCTGGCCGCCTGCCTGCACGAGACCGGTGACCCGGACACCGCGCTGGCGGTTCTGGACGACGCGCTGAGCCTTCGGCCGGACGAAGCCAGACTTCAGGCGACCCGCGCCGCGCTGTCCCCCGACACCGTCGCGGAACCTTCAGAGCCTTCAGAGCCCGCCTTGTTTCATTACCGCGTCTCTGTCCAGCGCGTCTGTGGGGAATTTGTCATCGGTCAGGTCACCCAGGCCTTTTACGAATACTGGAAAGACCGGGAGGACTTCGAAGACCAGATCCTGAATATGGGCGATCCCGACAGCTTCGACCCGGACTCGCCCGCCCCCTTCGAGTCCGGCCATATGGCTGAGGGCTGGTACGCACTCGATTCCATCGCACACATGAACAATGCCATCTTTCACGGCAATCAGCTCCACATTGATGAAGTGGTTCGCGATGAGGACGCCTATGATGGCTTTAGGTACAAACCAGATGGCTATTCGGACGTCCTCGACATTGACGATCTCCTGCCCGACATGCCCGACAGCTTCGTCACCATAACCCAGGACTATGAGGTGGAAACCGGAGTCGACCAGCCCGTGATCCCGGTCTTTGTTGGTAAGAGCATCGAGAAAGGCGCGCAGACAGAGGTCATCATCTCCACAGCGGAACGGTTTGACCCACGGCGCCTGTCATTTGAAGTCTGGGTCTTCGATGGCGATCCCGTTATTGCCGCGATTTCCTATGATGGCGAAGACCTCGAGATCATCGCCGACAGTTCCACCGGCAAGGCGTTCTATGCCTATCTTGGCGCCCTTGACTGAGGGTGGCACTCAGGCCGGGCGTGCCGCCAGCGCCTCGGCCAGCCGGGTGGCCTGCGCGCTGTCGAAATATTCCCGAAGCTCGGTGATCCGGTCATCGCGGACATCGGCCACGATGCAGGCGATCATCTCAAACACAGTGCCGTCGGGCAGGGTTCCGCAGACCCGGTGCTCCTCGACGAAGCCCTCCGGCGTCGGCATGCGCCGACAGTCCTCATAGCGAAAATCGCGCATCAGGCTGCGGACGCGGTCCGAGAAGCGCAGCAGGGTCTGAAGGGTCATCGCCGGCCCGCCATTCTGGATGGCCTGGCAATCGGGCGAACACAGAGCATACACCGCCCGCTCATCCCCGGCCTGAAACGCCTCAAATAGGGCCTGCGCCCGCCGAACCATTGGATCCATGGCCCATCCTCCTCGCCAGACAGGATCCAAATCGATGACCGGCGGTCTGGCAAGCCTCCTGTTTCAACCCGGCCAGACTCATGGCCCGATTGCCTTGGCGTCGGCCCTATAGTTTAATGAAGATCCAACCAGCCTGCATGAGGCGCCTCAGTGACGGTCCGTCATCGACCCGGTCATGAGGGGGGGAAGATCACGGGCTCGCCTGTCCGATGCCGTGCACAAGCGCCTGTGCCTCGCGCCGCGGGGCCGCGGATATGAGCGCCGCCGCAGGCAATACGCTTCAGGCCCGTCGGCTGGGCATTGACCGTCTCGATGAAGCCGTGGCCTACGTCCGGGCGGATTGCCCGGTCTGCCGCTCGGAAGGCATAGGCGGCCACAGCCGGGTCACGCTGAATGCCGGCGGGCGGGCGATCATTGCCTCGCTGGCCCGGGTCACGGAACCGTGGCTCCGCCCGGACACGATCGGCCTGTCGGAAGCGGCCTGGACCCGCCTTGGCCTTGAGGTCCCCTGCCCGGTGTCCATTTCACATGTTCCACCGCTGGCGTCGCTGGGCCTTGTGCGCCAGCGCATCTTTGATCAATCGCTCGACGAGGCGGACATGCGCGCCATCGTGTCCGACATTTCAGCGGGGCGATACTCCGATATCCAGCTCACCGCTTTCGTGGCCGCGGTCGCCGCGCGTCCCTTCACCATCGCCGAGACGGTTGCCATGACCCGGGCCATGATCGAGACCGGCCAGCGCCTGAGCTGGGATGATGAGGCTATTTTCGACAAGCACTGCGTTGGCGGTCTGCCCGGCAACCGCACAACCCCCATCATTGTGGCGATCGTCGCCGCCCATGGTCTGAAAATCCCCAAAACATCGTCCCGCGCCATCACTTCACCGGCCGGAACCGCCGACACGATGGAGGTGCTCACCGATGTCTCCCTGGACCTGGCGGGGATGCGTCAGGTCGTGGAGAGGCAGGGAGGCTGTCTGGTCTGGGGCAACAGCGTCGCCTTCTGCCCGGCCGACCATGCGATCATCCGGATTGAACGGGTTCTCAATTTCGACTCCCCGAGTTCCATGATTGCCTCCGTTCTGTCCAAGAAAGTCGCGGCGGGCGCGACCCATATCGTGATCGACATTCCGGTGGGCCCCACTGCCAAAGTCCGGACCCGAACACAGGCAAAGGCCCTCTCGGATCAGCTCCACGCCGTCGCGGCCGCCTTTGAGCTGACGATCAAGGTGATGATGACAGATGGACGGCAGCCGATTGGACGCGGCATTGGGCCAGCCCTGGAAGCCCGGGACGTCCTGGCGGTTCTGAGCCGGGCCCCAACGGCGCCGCCAGAGCTGGCCCGCAAAGCCTGCCAGCTGGCCGGTGCGCTGCTGGAACTGGCGGGGAAGACCGTCCCGGGACAGGGCGCAGCGCTCGCCCGCCGGACCTTGATATCGGGTGAGGCGCTGGCCCGCTTCGTGGCGATTTGCCGGGCGCAAGGCGGCGCCCTCCGGACGGTTCCGCAGGCCCCCCACCAGAGACCAGTGCTCGCCCGAACCTCCGGACGGGTCCGCTCAATCGACAACCGCCGCCTCGCCAGGGCCGCAAAGCTGGCCGGGGCCCCGGATGACAAGGCGGCCGGTCTGGACCTGCATGTCCGGCTCGCAGACACCGTGCGGACCGGCGACACGCTGTACACGCTGCACACGGATTCTCTGGGGGAGCTGGCCTATGTTCTGGACTATCTCGACGCCAATCCGGACATCGTGGACGTGGGATGAGCCTCCGGCCGCTCCTCGTCTGCCTGCCCGGTGCAGAGCATCTGATCCAGCGCCTCGCCGATGGACTGAACGGCGAGATTGCCCGGATGCAGTTTCGTGCGTTTCCCGATGGTGAGAGCTATGTCCGCTTCGAGACCACACCGATGAACCGGACCGTGGTCCTTGTGGCCAATCTGAAAGACCCCGACGCCCACCTGCTCCGGCTGTTTTTCACCAGTGCGGCAGCACGGGCACAGGGGGCCCGCCGGATTGGCCTGATCGCCCCCTATCTGCCTTATCTGCGTCAAGACCGGGCCTTTCATCCCGGTGAAGCGGTCAGCGCGCGACACATCTGTACTCTGCTGTCCGCCCTCGCCGACTGGCTGGTGACGCTTGATCCCCACCTGCACCGCATAGACCGTCTCGCGCGCATTCTGGATATCCCGTCCCGCACGGCGCGTTCGGCAAGCCTTCTGGCCGACTGGATCCGGGCCCGGTTTGAGCGACCAGTCATCATCGGCCCGGATGCCGAGAGCCGGCGCTGGGTCGTCGAGATTGCCAACCAGCTGACCGCCCCCGCTTTGATCCTGACCAAGCAAAGGCTAGATGACGGGGCCGTCCGGCTCCAGACCGATCGCCTCCGCGATCTGGGCACGCGGACACCCATCATCGTCGACGACATCCTGTCGACCGGAGGCACGCTGTCTGCCGTGATTACCGCCCTGAAAGCCGCAGGGGCCCGACCGCCGGTCTGCGCAATCATTCATGCCCTTGGCGATGAGGCCGCCGAGACCCGCCTTCTGAAGGCGGGAGCCCGGCAGCTTGTGACCACCAATTCCACCCGATCGGCCCGCGGCTGTGTGGACATCACGCCACCGCTGATCGCAAAGGCAAACACCCTGCTGACCCCCGCTTTCCCCCCTGACAAATGAGGCCAAAATGACCCGACTGAAACACAAAACAGCCCTTGTGACTGGCGCGGCCCGGGGCATTGGACGGGGCATCAGCGCCGCCTTTATCCGCGAAGGCGCCACGACCATCCTGACCGATATTGACGAGGCAGAGGGCCGCAAGGCTGCAGCCGAACTGGGTGGCCGGTTCGAGACGCTGGATGTGGCCAGCCCTGCCGCCTGGGACCGGCTGGAGGCGCGCATCGGATCCCTCGACATTCTGGTCAACAATGCCGGGATTACGGGCCTCGAAATCCCCGGCCAGCGCCATGATCCCGAACATGTCCGGCTGGAGGACTGGCGACGGGTTCACGCCGTTAATCTGGATGGCACCCTGCTGGGCTGCCAGTTCGCCATCCGCAAAATGAAATCCCGCGGCCAGGGCAGCATCATCAACCTCTCCTCCCGGTCTGGCATGGTCGGCATTCCCGCCGCCGCGGCGTACGCCTCGTCCAAGGCCGCCATTCGCAATCACACCAAGACCGTGGCGCTGTATTGTGCCCAGCAGGGTTGGGACATTCGATGCAATTCCCTGCATCCGGCCGCGATCATGACGCCGATGTGGGACCCGATGCTGGGTGAAGGCGACGCCCGGCAGGACAGCATCGACCGGCTGATCGCGGCGATCCCGCAAAGGCGCTTTGGCGACGTGGAGGAGGTCGCCGCCGTGGCCGTTCTTCTGGCCTCGGATGAAGCTCGCTACATGACCGGCGCCGAGCTCACCCTTGATGGTGGAATCCTCGCCGGCGCCGCGGCAAGCCCGGATCGAACCGGTCCCTCAAGGTAACGGACAGGCAGACCCCGAAGGTCACAAAACCATCCAGATGCCCCCGCCGGAGGCCCGCTCCGCTGCCGTTCAGAGTCCGCTCAAAGTCACCGGGTTTCCGGGATAGGTTGCGGAGAGGCATAGCCTGAGGACGTGTCCACCTCCTGCGACATGCGGCCTAGTAACCGATCGCCAGACCATCTTTTCGCATCTCGGTCGCGCCCGTGTAGATGCCGGTGTCCGGATCCCGGTGGATCGCCTGATAACCTCCGAACATGATCCCGTCCGACACCCGTTCGACCCGGTGCCCGCGGTCTCGGAGCCCGGCAATGGTGGCCTCGGACACGCCCGGTTCGACATAGAGCGTGCCCATCATATCCGCGGGCGTATCCCCCAGCCGGTCTGTCGGCTGGCGACCGCCATCATGATTGATCCGGGCGGCGTCGCCTGCCTCCTGCAGGTTCATGCCATAATCCACGAGATTGATCAGGATCTGGACATGACCCTGTGGCTGCATGCCGCCCCCCATCAGGCCAAAGCTGACCAGAGGCTGTCCATCCTGCAGGATGAAAGCCGGAATGATGGTGTGGAAGGGCCGCTTGCCCGGTGCGAAAACATTTGGATGATCGGGGTCGAGCGAGAAGAGCTGCCCCCGGTCCTGAAACATGAAGCCCAGACCATCGGGAACGAGGCCCGACCCCATGCCCCGGTAATTGGACTGGATCAGCGAGACCATCATGCCATCGCGGTCGGCCACCGTGAGATAGGTGGTGTCGCCGGGGCCTTCCAGCACCGGATCGCCGGGACGGGGATCGGGACTGGCACGGTCCGGCTCGATCTGCGCGAACCGGGCCTGACCATAGGCCTGCGACAACAGGGCCTCGACGGGAACATCCACAAAATCAGGGTCGGCGTAATAACGGGCCAGATCCTCAAAGGCGAGGCGCTTGGCCTCGGTGATGTAGTGCAGCACGTCGGCGCTGCCGCGGGGCCACTGGCTGAGCTCGACATTGTTGAGAATGTTGACCATTTGAAGCGCGGCAAAGCCCTGACCATTGGGCGGCAGCTCGCACAGGTCGACCCGGCCGCGATAGGTCACACAGCGGGGTTCGACCCATTCGCTTTCATGCGCGGCGAAGTCCGCCAGTGTCAGGTGTCCGCCGATGCGGGCCATATAGGCTGCCATCCGCTCCGCCAGAGCGCCGCGATAGAACGCATCGCGTCCATCCGTCGCCAGGGTTCGATAGGTCCGCGCCAGATCCGGATTGCGGAACAGCGCCCCGGCCGCTGGCGGACCGTCTGCGAAATAGGTCGCGCGGGCATTCTCAAAAGCGCCGATCTCGTCGAGACGTCGGCTGAAGGCGTTGAAGCTGCGCTGGAAATAGAAACCCACGACCGGGGAGACTGGAAAACCGTCCTCGGCATAAGCAATGGCCGGGGCCAGAATATCAGCCATATCGAGCCGGCCAAAGCGCTGATGCAACTCGAACCATCCATCCACGGTGCCCGGAACGGTGACCGGAAGAGGACCATAGGCCGGCAGGCCGTCGGCTTCACCCAGCTCCGCCTTCAGCGCGGCGAGGCTTTGGCCCATGGGGCTGCGCCCGGACCCGTTCAGCCCATAAAGCCGCTCGGTTTCCGGGTCCCAGACAATGGCGAACAGGTCTCCCCCAATTCCGTTCCCGGTCGGTTCCATCAGCCCGAGGGCCGCATTGGCCGCAATGGCAGCATCGACAGCTGTGCCCCCGGCCTTGAGGATGTCCACGGCGATCTGGCTCGCCAGCGGGTGCGCCGTTGCGGCCATGCCCTGCGATGCCAGAACCGGGCTGCGGGACCAGGCCGGCCCCACCGGACGTCCGCCGGGCCCCAGCTCCTCGCCGGTCCCTGGCAGGCCGATCAGGCTCAGGCTGAACACCGCCAGAACCGCCGACCGGCGCACGGACAGGATGACAGATCGCAAGAAAGACATGGGGGCGCTCCTGAGAAGGTTTGACAAGAGGATATGGCGACCGGCCAAAAGAGCAATTCCAACGGCCCTCACGCCCCTAAGCGGAGTCCACGGGTTGGGGGGGCTTGGTGAACTGGAGCTCGATATAGCGGGCATAAAGTCCGCCCCGGGCCAGAAGGGCAGCATGGGTCCCCTGATCGATGATCTCTCCGTCCTCCATCACGATGATCCGGTCGGCATTGCGCACCGTCGACAAACGATGGGCGATGATCAGGGTCGTGCGATTGCGCGACACGGCGCTGACGGCCTGGCTGATGGCCTGCTCGCTTTCGGAATCAAGCGCGCTGGTGGCCTCATCCAGCAGCAGGATCGGCGCATCGCGAAGAATGGCCCGGGCAATGGCCAGGCGCTGGCGCTGGCCGCCGGACAGATTGGCGCCACCCTCGCCGACCCGGGACTGATATCCCCGGTCTAATGCCATGATAAACTCATGCGCGTAGGCGGCCCGGGCGGCCGCCTCAACCTCGTCCTCAGTGGCCTCGGGGCGTCCGAACCGGATGTTCTCGGCGACGGTGCCAGAAAAGAGCGGCGCGTTCTGCTGGACCACGGCCAGCTGCTGGCGGAGCTCGGCGGGGTCCAGCTCGCGCAGGTCAACGGAGTCGATCAGGACACGTCCCTGGTCAGGGTCGTACAGGCGGCTGATAAGCTGAAAAAGCGTGCTTTTCCCCGCCCCCGACGCCCCCACCACCGCAACGGTCTCGCCAGGTGCAACGCCGAGCGATATATTCCGCAATGCCTGCAGCCCGGGTCGAGAGGGGTAGGAAAAACTGACTTCACAGAGCGCCACATGACCCTTTAAGGGATGTTGCAGAGACAGAGGGCTTTCTGGTGCCCGAATGGCAGCCGCAGTCTGCAAGATCTCCATCAGCCGCTCAGTAGCGCCCGCGGCGCGCATGATCTCAGTATAGGTTTCGGAGAGCATGCCCACCCCGCTCACCGCAACAAAAGCGTACATTACAAACTGGGTCATGGCTCCGGGTGTCATAGCGCCCGTTTTGACCTGAATGGCTCCAAACCACAGCACGCTGATGAGCCCCGAAAGGACCACAGTGAAAATGACAGCCGTCATTGCGGAGCGAACCGTGATCCTGCGAAGAGAGGCTCTAAATGTGGCCTCGATCGCCTCATCAAATCCTCGATATTCTTCCCTCTCTCGGGTAAAGACCTGTACTGTATCAATGGCCCGGAGGCTCTCGCTCGCCCTAGCAGAAGCGGCCGCCAGGTGGTCCTGGCTTCTGCGCGACAAGCGCTGCACACGGCGTCCAAAGAGAGTTATCGGACCAATGATCATTGGCCCAAGGGCCAGCACCATTAGGGCGAGTTTCCAATTGACCACAACCATGAGGAAGAGGGCTCCCGAAGTCGTCGCAACGGTTCGGATTGCGATAGAAATTGAGGAACCCACAACCGTTTGAATAAGGGTAGTATCGGTGGTGAGCCGCGACACAACTTCGCCTGTGCTGGTACGGGCGAAAAAGCTCTGGTTCAAATTAAGCAGCTGAGCGTAGACAGCTTTGCGAAGATCGGCAACGACGCGTTCGCCAAGCCGACCGATGAAATAGAAACGCAGCGCGCTTGAGATGCCAAGCAACGCTGCTACGATCATACCGGCGAGAAAATAGAGAGACAGGCTCGCCCCCGGAGCACCCCCCGTGCAAGGAAGCGACATGGTCGCACCGCCAAAACCGCAATCGACAACGAGACGAAAAGCATACGGCAGAAGAAGGGTCAGCATAGATGCGAGGACCAGAAAGAACACGAAACCGACCAGCAGGCCCGGATAGGCTACAACAAATGAGATCAGGCCCAGAATTGGCCTTAGGTTCCGGGCTTTTTCGCGATGAGCCCGATCTCGTTCGAGCTGTGCGGCAAAACCAGAGCCCCTGTCGCGCTCAACCTTATCTGTCTGGGGCCCCGTCTGATGATTCAATTTGGTGGATCCTGCCCGTTCTGACATGTGAGTACCGGATCCCGTCACGGTTCGGCTAAGATCTCGTGAAAATCAAGTTGCACCATGCTGATCCAGAAAGCTGCCCTCAACGACGCGGGCCTTCAAACTTACTTGACGTGAATGCGAGGAGGGCCAGAACACAGGTGTCCGATCTGCCAAATAGGCTCACCGGCCGCCTCAAAGGCGCCAAAGGTGTCGGCCATAGCAGCCTCCGGAACGCTAGCAAGGAGACCACCGCTTGTCTGTGGGTCAAACAAGAGGCCCTGGGCTCCCCTCTCATCAACATCCTGAACTCCGGCGAGGCCCGCATTGGCGGCCCAAAGCGAGGATCGAATGCCCTTACTGTGTAACTCTATGGCCCCGGCGAGGAGGGGAACCCGCGTCCAGAAAATATCTGCTGCGACAGAAGCTGCAGAGAGCATGTTCATCAAATGCCCGGCGAGGCCAAACCCGGTGACATCAGTCATCGCCGTCGCAACCCGGCTCAGGATATCAGCTGCCCGCTGTTGAGGCCTGACCATATAATCCAGCATGTTCCGGTAATGACGTCCTTCAGCCGCCTGACGCATTTCAGCCGCCATGATCGTTCCGGTGCCAATCGGTTTGGTCAGAATCAGCGCGTCCCCTGGTTGGCCACCCCCAAGCCTAATCGGAGACCGGTCCGTGTGCCCGAGGACTGAGAATCCCACGGATAACTCTGCGCCAATCATCGTATGCCCGCCTACGATCTCGGTGCCACAGGGCTGGAAAGCCGCCTCCGCACCGGCCATAATTTCAGAAATGAAGTGGACTTGCTTCTCCTCTGACAATGGCGGGACGATAAGAGAGGCGAGCACTTTATGGGGCCGACCGCCCATTGCCCAGACGTCTCCCATCGCATGCACTGCGGCCACTCTTGCCAGCAGGTAGGGATCAAGAGTGAACGCCCGCAAATGATCGGTTGTCAGCAGATCAAACCCTCTTTCCCGTTCGATGAATGCGGCATCGTCGCGCCTGACATCTTGTTGGGGTAATGTGTCCTCGCAGGCCTGCGATAAACCGGTGACGAGCGGCGTTTGCGCCACTTTAGCACCACACCCCCCGCAATGGGGAGAACGCTCCACCACAAGGTCGCGAACGCCTGCGGCCACCGTCTTTGGCAGGGCAGGCGCTGGCATAGAAACAGGCGTGTTCAGATGGGCCATGAAAGCCCGGTCAATCCGATTTTTTAAATGCCATACCGCACGCCCTGATAGCGCGACACCGAACTTATCAGCGACCGCCGATCGACCTCCTGTCGAAATCAACTTCAGATAGGATTTCTGCGGTCGGTAATGGCGAGGTATCCCTCCCGACAGAGAAGCCCGAA
>Ga0213866_10003209_pt1 | contig 11207 bp, 13 predicted proteins | sample PICome_11_FD_160079 | JGI IMG/M metagenome (GOLD analysis project Ga0213866, IMG submission 160079) | Coastal seawater microbial communities near Pivers Island, North Carolina, United States - PICO284 | ecosystem: Environmental > Aquatic > Marine > Coastal | place: USA: North Carolina... | reverse complement strand
TGTACTCTTCGATCTTTCGAAGAACATCTGCATCAAATTCTTCTTTTCTTTTCAATCTTTCTTTGTGAGCTTTCATTGTGTATGACATTGCGTGATTCCATTCACGTAACATAAAATCAGATGGTTTTGCGATTGAAACAATAGATGAAGGGTTGACTAAAATGAAATCTGTTGATCGCTCCTGTAACATCATCCACGGAGACAGTCCGTAACTCATAGACATTTCGTCTTCCATGTTCATCATCGAACGTACACTAAAAGCATTGCGTACTACATACTCAGGCATATGCTGGTCTGGATACTCCATGACTTCGGCAACCACCTCTTCTCCGCTGGTCAATTTAAATTGTATCAACTCCATCATATACTCACCTGTGTAATTTTAAAAGGAAACTTCTCACGATTATATATCTTAATTCTTTCTCCGCTGTGTAACAACGTGAAATTTTTTTTGGACTTCCAGTGTAGGTCATCAGCTATATCAAATAGATTACATGCACTTCCGTCATCTGCAACACGAAGACCTCGACCTATTGATTGTAATACTCTGATCTGACTTTTACTAGGAGATGCGAATATGATGTTATGAATGTTTTTGATATTAATGCCAGTGGAGAAAGTACCCAAACTAGCAAGTATAACAGAGTTCTTTTGCTTCTCCACAATACCCCGTATTTGTTCTCGATCACTGGTTTTTGTTTCTCCGGAAACATAAAATAAACGTTGTCCTTCTTTGAGTCGTTCATCTATCAAATCCCGAAGGACTTTGCCATGACGTTCAACGAGATTAAAAAGTACCAGAGTGTTTCCTTCTTGATCCGCAGCCAGGTTGGCAATAAATTTGTTTCTTTTTTCGTATGTAACGAGGAAATCAATTTCATCTTGGTATGTCCTTTTGTCTGTCAATAAACAATGTTCGCGTTTGTATTTTAATACTATAACATTGATATCAAGTGGCGCGAGAGTCTTAGATTCTTGAAGAGCATGAGTGGTGGTCACACGATGTACAGGCCCGAATAAACCTTCAAGTACCAGCTTGTGTACCTGAGTTCCGTCGAGTGTACCGGTCAACCCAAATCGATACTCTGCCTTGATTGCTTTGTTCATAATCGACGACAGAGACTTAGATTTGAATCCATGCACCTCATCCCCGACGACACAACCGAACTGTTGAAACCATGGCGGCCCTAACTTATAGATCGATTGCCACGTAGAAATGATTACCTTTTTATCGGTCTCTTTATCCTTACCGGAATAGATGCGGTGACAGTTTGTTTCCACATCATAACCGTAGTCAGAGAAGTCTTTGTACATCTGTTCTACCAGAGATGTCGTGGGAACAATGAGTAGAAGTTTCTTGTCGTGGTTTGCGAGGTACCATCGCATAAGAGTATAGATGATAAACGATTTACCGGAGCCGGTCGGTGATAGTAGGATGGCACGTTTGTTTTCAATGCCGTGCACGATAGCATCGTATTGGTAGTCACGTGGTTTGAATGGAAGATCTATTCCGTCAAGAAACTCTTGAAATGCCATGTGAGGAACTTTGTTACGGTCATAGGGGAAACCATAAGGCCCCTCCTCCACTTTGATACCATACCCACGTTCAGCTGCGAATTTTCGTATGGCTTCGTATAGTCCGGCATTGATCTCGCCGTTGGTGCGGTTGAACATACGAATCTTGCCGTCCCAGACTCGTTTCTTTACAGCTGGCATGAACTTCGCGCCTGGGACTTCGAACGTGAAATGGTCACTCAATTCAGAGACGATATTAGGCGCACACTCCAACATCTGAAGCATGGCATAATTCTTCATCTTGAACTTTATGACTTCCATCGTCTCAATGTTTCTTCATGTATGGACTCGTGTGAGTAGTACATGGTGATACCCCCGAATACCATCGGACACAGAAAAACTGCGAGTAACCCAAGTAAACCTATGTCCATTAAAATCCAGCCTCAAACTTTTTCCATTCTAATGTGTTACGGATTGTCTGGTGTCGCCACTTCAGGTTCTCCAGTATATCCTTGAGTGTATCTATAGTGGTTTTAAGGTACTCGATCTTCGCCTCTGATTCCTGTAGTTCAGGATCAGCTTCGACGAATTGTGCCATGTCACCCTTGAGTATCTTCAGTCCATCGAACGGATCATATGCCCACCCGAACCTGTCGATCTCATCTTGGGACAGTTTTCCATGATACCACAACCACTTATTCTTCATGAGAATAGATTGCTTGAACTCTGCGTCTTTCAGCTTGAGTTTGTAGGTGGCGTGAAGTTCCAGATACTTGGCATGTAGTACGGTAGTCTGCACCGAACTGGCATCCAGTGCATTCATTTCGATACGAGAGTCGGTCTTCCACTCTTCCAATATTCTTTCAAGATTCATTGCAAATTCCGTAGTTAAAAACTACTATAGTATATCACGAAAAGGTGAAGTAGTCAAATCTAAATGTAACGGGGAAGGTGAGGTATTCACCCGTTGATTGTGCGGTAAATGGTATCGCACCTAGATTTATAGGAAAACAGTTGATGTACTTAAACGTTCGGTTTGCGTTGTTGTGACTGGTCAAAACTGTGACGGTGATGTCGTTGTAGAAGTTGTCGACTGTCGCATCAACGTTGCCTTGTTGGTGTTCTAACTCAACACACCTTTCCATCCAATCATACAGTTCGCGATAGGACTGCATATTTTCGTCCAAAAGAACATCGATGTTAAGTGGCCCGAACTCTAACGACTCACCAGTAAATGCGACCGTACTCACACGAGGATATCCGACTCGTGTTTCCACAAGGTTCATGTCCGGATGACTCACAGCTTGTGCGTAGAACTGAAGGTTTGGGTATTTTTCACGACTGATCAGAACCTTGAACCCCGTGGGTTCTAAGTAGTTGGTTCCACAATCGAATGTATCTTGTGCCATATCATCCTCAAAGATTAGATTTTCTTTTATTTATAGTTGAATTCCATCCAGAGTTGTTATATAATGTGTACATTGTGAGAGGAACAAGATGATTTTATCAAGACAAGATGCACTGTATGCGGCGAATGTATTCGAAGATTTCTTCGGAACCTTCGACCGGATCGATGACTACATGAGGCAGGTTAAGATGGAACGTATGAAGGCGTTTCCTATGTCTTTGCCTGGCATGGGGCCTGAGGATGATCTCTTCAGTTCCTTTGATATGCATCCGTCTGATATGAACATTACGTTCCATCCATGTTCGCAAGAAAAGTTCATGCGGTATATGGAAGTGACTACCTCAGCTCCTGTCGAGTCAAGTATCCCAGGCAAGCAAATGTTGTGGTTGGTCAAAGAAAGCAATACGGACATGATTATTGGTATGATTCGTTTTGGGTCACCCACCATTAACTCACGTCCACGAAACGAATGGCTGGGTCGGCCGTTGGATACAATGAACCCCGATGTCATGAAGAGATTCAATCAGAGTGTCATCATGGGTTTCAATATCGTGCCGACTCAACCATTCGGTTTCAACTATTTGGGTGGTAAGTTACTTGCAGCCCTTTGTTGTTCTCACACAGTACGTCGAGAATTGAACAAAAAGTACGATGCGAACATTTGTATGTTCGAAACAACGAGTCTGTATGGTTCATCTAAGTCCATGTCTATGTACGACGGAATGAAACCATTACTCCGGTTTAACGGTCTCACAGATTCAAACTTCGCCCCGTTGATCAATGATGAAAACTTTCGTAAACTAAATGATTGGTTTCGTGAAAAGAATAACGGTGAACACTTGGTTCCTTCGGATGCGTCCTCCCGCAAGCTGAAGACACAGACCAAGATGGTGTCTATCATCAAATCCTCTCTCAAATCTCATGATGAAGGGGCATATGCGAAGTTCTGTGAGACTTTTTCTAATGCGAAAGGTTTGACCGAAAAGAAACGGTCATTCTTTTCCACATACGGGTACGAGAACGTACCTCAGTATCTCAATCTTGAAACAGACACACTGATCAAGAAAGAGAACTACGAAAGATTTGAGGCGGATCAAGTCATTGAGTGGTGGCGTAAGAAAGCTATCAACCGATATGACAGTCTCAAAAAGGATGGACGTTTGCGTACAGATGTAGAGACGTGGAACGTTAATCCAGAAAATATCGATATTATTCGATAAAAAGTGTTGCCACACTGAAATACTTGTGGTACTATATACAAGTAGAGAATACCACTCTATCTTAACTTTAACTTCAATATACTAGGAGTATATAATATGTCAGTAACAAATCTAGCCTCAGCCGTATCTTCCGCTTCTCAGGAAATCCAAATCGTAAAGTCTCTGCGTGAACTACAAGGTGGTTTCACGGATGAAGACCTGCGTCTTGTGGAAGAAAACTTCCAACCCTTTTGGGAAACTACCGAACCACATATGTTCGGTGAAGACCTCCACCGCAACTTACAGTTCGAAGGTTTCGAAATCGTGCCTCTCGAAATGTTCGAGATCTATCAAGAAGATAGGTCTGGTGGACAGAACCTTCGTTATCAGGAGATCAAGCAATCTGTCACACAGAACGGATGGAAGATGAAATATATCTTCCCATCTGTGTTTTTCCGTGCTGCGGTCTCTCCCCACATCATTACGGGGAACACAAGAATCAAGATCGCTAAGGATCTTGGTATGAAGAACATGATCGTTGCACGATACGGTACCAAAGGTAACCCGTCGGCTGCGGTTCTTCAGGAAGCACTGATCGAGTCTGGTCAAGCGTTTAACACTCACCACGATCCAAACTCTCCACCTTCGCAGTTTGACGTGAAGCGTGGTCTCACCAAGTTGATTCGTTTACATGAGTCTTCGAAAGGTGAAGCTGGTGTCGATGTCAATGACTCCGACGCTATGCGTGCTGCAGTAGATCGTATGTGTGGTAAGGGTGTCTTTTCTGATAAGGTTCGCACACGAATCGTACAAGAAGTACAGAACCAATACACAGATGTTGACATCGTCATCCCATGGGGTGAGTCAACAGACAACAAGTTCCGCATCTCTGTCTACATGAAAGACTATAAGATGATCAACACCGATAAGGTGATTTATGTTCCGGTCGCTTCTAACTCATCTGCAAAGGCAATGCGCCGTGCTAATAAGTTGGCTTCCGAGAACCCAACTAAAGAAATTCGCCTTATTATTCACACCAGTGTGTTAGAAGGTTTTGATTACGAAACGATTTACAATAATCGTTTACGTAAGTTCGTTGCAGAGTTTGAACTTTATCGTGTTCAAGATTCTCGTGGTAATGCAGAATGGTTAGAGGGTCACCGCAATCAAATCAAAGTATATGGAGCTCTTCCTGCTTTGAGTGCATGTCACAATCTGAACGAACCTGTTATCTTTAACATGAGAGACAACATTGCATTCCAGAAAAACAATGCGACTAATGGTAAAGTCTTCAACATTGATTTAGAGTTCGAAGACGAATAATCAAAAAATCAAAAAATCAACAAGGGGCTACGGCCCCTTTTTTAATGCCAAAAAAAAGGGACTCCGAAGAGTCCCAATTATTACTACTTTATTATCGTTCTTATGCGAGGATGTTGTCGACGCGGAAGATACGGTAGTATTGGTTGGTACGGAATGCAGCAAGACCGTTGTTCTGACCACCGTCAACGTATGGGTTTGACGCCATGCCGTAACGAGTCTTGAACCCGATACGTGGCTGGAAGTCATTCTCGCCAACCGCACGTACCATCTGTAGAGGTACGTATGGGCAGTAGAATACACCAGCATCGTAGGGGTTAGTACCCTTGTAGCCAACAGTGACATAATCGTCAACTGCATATGGGTCGATGTATACACGGATACGACCGTTCAATACACCTGCAAATGTGTTACCAGTGTCATCGATGTTCAAGTTAGTTGAAAGCGCAGGAGCGTAATCAAGCATACCAGAAGCAACAAGAGCAGTCGCAACATCTGAAGAACAGATGATTGTGTTACCCTTACCACGACGAGTTTCTTTCGCGATTACGTTACACTCACGATCCAATTGAACCAACAGACCCTTGAACTTTTCTACTGACCAACGACCGTCTGCGTCAGTTGAAAGATCGAAGATACCCTTAGTCTGAAGACCGTCTTGACGTGAACCAATCTTCGCCTGAGCGTTGATTGTACGGATCACTTCACGGTTGATCTCAGCAAGGATTTCTGTAGACAGAATGTTTGCAAGCTCTGTCTCTGCGTCAAGACCGTGAATTGCCTTCAAGTCTTGTGCGAGTTCGAGAGTGTACTCTGCCTTCAGCGCACGTGAACGTGCAGTTACAGTTGACTTCTCAATGGTGAATCCCATCTCTGCGAAATCTGTACCAGATGCAGTACCGAGCGCTTCAGCTTGCTCTGTAGTGTATCCAGCAGTTGCAGGTGGAGTACCAAGACCGCCAGGTACGTAGTCTGTACCTGAGTCAACGATAGATGATTCAACACCACCAGTGTCAGAAACACCAGCAAGACCAGATGGGCCGAGTGAACCGTTTCCGCCTACCGCTGAGTCACCTGAGTATGAAACTGCAGCTTCGTCGAACAGTGCTTCACCGTCTACACCAGATGATGCGTTAGTGCCGGGGCCAACACCTGCCTTCTGAGTCTTGTACTTGCTACGCATAGCAAAGATAAGACCAGTAGGGCCAGTCATGGGCTGAACACCACACAGATCGTATGCCATCAAGTTAGGCATTGCGCGGCGTACGAGAGCGATCATTACGGGGTTCCAGTTTGCACCAGTTACACCGTTAGAAGCGCCAGTTACCGCTGTGTTTGAGTTAGCTGCTACTTCGTTGAGTTGTGCTTCCTCACGGAAAGCGTTCTCTTGGTTTTCCAAGATTGCAGCAGTTACTTGTCGACGGTGTGAATCTTTGATTTCACCTGCCGTCTCTTCGTTGAGAATGGGACTCCACTTCTCAACCAACTTGTCGTAAGATACCGATTGCATTAGTATACTCCTTACTTATTAGATTTTTTGATTGCGTTGAGGTACATGTCCATTACAGTGTTTGTCTCTGTAGTGACATCTGCTTCCCAATCTTCGCTGATTGTCTCTTCGTCAGAAGATACTTCCTTAGTGAAGTAAGACTCTTTAACAGTCTTGACCTTCGCTGCAAAAGTTTCTTCGTCTTCAAAATCAAGACTTTCAACCAGACCAGCAAGCTTTTCTACCTGTGTTTCTGCAAGATCACGTGACGCTTCACGGATAACCGCATTGCGCTTGTGTTCTTGTAGTTCTTCAGTCATCTCGATAACCTGACCTGTTGATAGGTTGAGTCGCTCTTCGAGCTCTTCAACTTGGTCAGCGAGTTCGTCCACGAGGTCTACCTTGGATTCGGGTACAGAGATGTAAGACTCTTCGAACAGATCACGGAGAGAGTTCATGAACCCTTCAGCGATTTCTGTACGGAGACCCTGCTCAACAGCGAGCTTGTTCTCTTCCATCCAAGATTCAACTACGTAGTTTAGGTATGAATCAATCTTCTCTACGAGGTCAGAACGAGTTTCGTTCAATTCCTCTTCGAGTCGAGTTTGATACTCATCTTCCAAACGCTCTACTTCTTCAGAGAGTTTAGACTTAATTGCAGTCTCAAAAATGACAGCAGTTTTCGCTTTAAACTCATCGGACAAAGTTGCTTCTGACTCGACAAGTGCGTCGAGTTCATCGGTGTAAGTGAACTCAGGCAGTTCAACTGCATCTTCGTCCGCTTCCACTTCAACACCTTCCATCTTGCTGTACATAGCTTGGAGTGATTTACCACTCATGCCTGCCATCTTAGATGTCATTGCGTTGATCATTGCTGCTTTTGACTTGGGCGTGCCCGCAGGCTCGTCCTTGTTTGCCATATCGCCTTTACGCTTAGGTGCCTGCTTCGTTGAACCAGACGCCTTATCAGTTGCAGCGACAGACTGCTGCTCATCACCTACGGGCATTTTCTGAGCACTAGCTTCCTCAATTTCCGGAAGCTCAACATTTTGGTCTACTTCAGACATATGTTTTACTCCTTAAAGTTGGATTTTAACATTGAGAGGAAATTCTTGTACTCACGAACCTGCGTCTCATAGAGATGCTTTGTCGGAGCCGATTTAATTTCTGTCTCCATTTTTTCAATGACTTGAGGTTCAAGGATACCATTATTCCAGACCCAATCAACACCTTCCATGATGCCATTTACAAAAGCACCAGGCGCTGAAGGATCTTGTACAATGTCCACAGTGTTAAGGATGAAATCATCCCGAACATACATGACACCACCCCTGTTCTCAAGACTACCCATACCACGAGTTGACACACCTAGTTGAACGCCACCTTCGAGTAGACCTTTTACAATCTGACCCATTGGAGTATCCAATATTTGTGCCTTTCCTACCACATCATTGTTCTCAAAACGGAGATCAGTGATGAGGTGAGAAACTTTATCAAGGTTAACAGTAGGGCCTTCGGGGTGATTCAACTCACCAACGGCTCTCTTCTTGCTAACCTGTTCAGTAACGTACTTACCTACCGCCTTTTCCATGATGGCCTTGGGGTAGATACGTCCGTTGCGATTCTTTTGTTCTGCTTGCGCGAACACACCTTCGATGACGTAACTCTTAGATCCGTCCTCTTTTTTCTCTACGATGCAATGTACATCGGATTCATTGTATTCTGCAATCAGCTTCATTTACATTTCCTTAGCGAATTCGACACCTGCCTTCTCCGCTTCTTTTTGGTTTCGGAATGTATCCAGTTTATCACCGTCAATGTAGACTGTGAAACCTTTATTGTCTTTGTGTATCATGACGGAATGTCTATTGACTTTCTTGTCAAAGACATGTTTGCCAGCTGGCATTCTCTTTTCTCGTAACTCTTTAAAATTCATGCTTTACCTAAATCCGTTACTATGAGACTCCAACCCCGTCCTAGATCCGTTCTTCGTTCTGAAAACGATAACAGATCTTCGAATACACCTTCTGACCAATTTTGGTCGGCTTCAACAATGACCGATTTGCGAGCATAGGGTTTAAACTTTCTCAAAACATTACGCATTGCTTCTGCATTTAACGTATGATATATTGGGAAGAATCTTTGCAAAATAACATAGTCGTATGTTTCTTCGCACCCTCTTATCTCAAAATCGTCATCATTCACATTATTACAAGTGTAATTTATATTTATACCAAATGACTTTCGAAGGGTCTCACAACATATTAATTGATCGTCCCATTCTACATTGTCAATACGAAGTCCAGCTTCTAATACATTATTCGCCCATGGTAAATGACCAGCGGCAGTACCCATGTTTAGATATGATCCATTCGGATCAAACGACTTCAACTTATTAATAATGTTTTCGCTTGTTTTGAATCCGTTCTTATGAACTCGTTCGTTCATGTATTGAGTGGTACTAAAATTCAAGTACCAATCACCCATGTAATACCTTTTATTTTTCATCACATGAAAGAGATGATCATGAGCGGCATTCCGAATAAGTTCAATCAGATCTTCATTCATTATAGTTTATTTATACAATAAAAGTTTTTAAACACCCGCGACATCATCGTCAAAGGCATCCTGTTCGTCGTCTGTGAGTTCGTCTTCGACCTCCTCATCTTCGACTTCTTCACCTTCAACTTCTTCACCTTCAACTTCTGCAGCCGCAGCTTCAAGTTCTTCGTCTCCATAAATTGCGGTTGCAATTCGTGTACGAGCTTGGTCTAGTGTATCTTGTAGTCGATCACCCACCATATCGTTGAACTGTTTTTCTGCACTTGTAAAGTCCTGATCTTCGACTGACTTTAAAAAGTCTGCGATAGGATTTGGTGCTTCAATTGGTTCTGCTTCGAGTTGGTCAATCACTGGATCATTGTCATCTGACATTGTCTATCTCCTATTTCAATGCTAAAAATTCACCCTTTTTCAAGGTCTTGTCTACATCAACTTTCACTTCAGTTAAGTCACTATCTATATCTTTCACAAGGCGGCCATATGTAGCCGAACCGGTGTCATTAATGGTACCGTATCCCCAAACGTTCTCTGCGATATTCTGCCGGTCTGCCTCAGTAATTGTTGAGGTTGCGACCACTTGGTCAACAATGTTAGAACGTAAAAGGTTAACCGACACACCCTCTGCAAAAAGGAATGGGTTGCCGCCAGCTTCTCGCGTAAAAATGTTTCCCTCTACGGAAAGAATGTAAGGCACCGAGCTCGGTACTGGTTGTATGCGCCATCCATTTTCTAAGAAGAATGTTGAACCAACGTTCAGTGTGTCGTTCAAGGGTTCTCCACCAATCACACTAATCGCTAAAGGCCATGCATTTCCATTGGGACTTTCTACATTACCCAACAACCATTCTTTCCACGCAGAGTAAATATCATCTTTTACATTAAGTGTAGTGATACCCTCTGCAACAAAGATGATTTTATTATAACCATCAAACGCGACTTTCTGGTCACCAAAAAGACCATTAGCTGGGTCGTATACAGACCAAAACTCCCACCGCATAAAATTAGCAGTAGTAAAGAAACTCATTACTGAATAATCTCTTTCCAGTTGATCGTCACCATCAACTTCACATTGTCGTGCAGTATGTTACGAGTCTTCGCATAGAAACTCCAAGTGAGTCGTGAACCCACAAACCCTTTGACCGTACCGCCTGTTGTGTAGGCACCGAATGCTGAACCGTCAACACTCGATGCTGGATCAATGTTACCCGACCCATCTGAATCGGTGTACAGTTCAAACGATGTAGTGCTGGTTGGTTTGATTAGATACTTGTTACCGTTCAACTGAGTCATACCACCCACATCGTTGATCTCAAGTTTACCTTGATATCGGTTAGTGTTCAATGGGAATGTTACTGTGTGAGGTGAAGGGTTCTTGAACTTCAATAATTCGCCTGTTGTAACCACCACTGGGTTTGTCTGTGTCGCACCAGTAATTGTATTTTCGGCTGTACCACCGTCTTCTGAGAAGTTTTTGAGTGCTCCGTATTGAAAGTTGTTGTATGTGTCAGTGGTATCTGTTTCGTATCTTCCTGCAAACATTTCTTGCAGTCGGATTGCACCACCTTCGTATGCACTATCACCAGCGGCAGGATATGAATACTGAATATTTGTACCTGCAATGTCTGTCCAGTTACCGTGGTTCAATATAGAATTGACTTCTGCTTTAAGATCAATGACAGCGTTCAATCCATTCGTCGCAGCCGATGTCTGATCG
>Ga0213866_10003208_pt1 | contig 11209 bp, 6 predicted proteins | sample PICome_11_FD_160079 | JGI IMG/M metagenome (GOLD analysis project Ga0213866, IMG submission 160079) | Coastal seawater microbial communities near Pivers Island, North Carolina, United States - PICO284 | ecosystem: Environmental > Aquatic > Marine > Coastal | place: USA: North Carolina... | reverse complement strand
AGAATCAAACGAAGCATTAAAACAATTTGCATACGTAGCAGCTCATGATTTGAAAGAACCGCTTAGGAGCATTGGTAGTTTTATCAGTTTATTGAAACGGAAATTTGGTCCACAATTTAATGAAGACGGGAATGAATACATGAATTTTGTTCAAAATGGTGTCAATCGAATGAATGATTTATTGAGTGCCCTACTTAAGTATTCTACCATTTCAATACAACAAGCTAATAATGAAAAAATAATAGATGTTTCAACAATTCTGAAAGAGGTTTCAGACAATTTGAGAGAAACCATCGAAGGTAAAAATGCGCAAATTCTCTTTTCAGAAAACCTTCCAAACCTCAAAATGAATCATTTACACCTTACCCAATTATTCCAAAACCTAATTAGCAATAGTTTAAAATTTACAGATGAATCTCCTGTTATTCAAATCGAAAGCAAACCAAACGACGAACAAATTATTTTTTGCATTCAAGACAATGGTATAGGGATCAAACCAGAATATGAAGACAAAATCTTCAAACTTTTCCATCAACTTGACCGTGCCGCAGAAGGTCGCGGAATTGGGCTCACTATCTGTAAAAACATTGTCGATAAATATGATGGAAATATTTGGTATGAGTCAAATGAATCAGCCGGAACAAAATTTATGATTAGTTTTCCTAAAGATTTGGCAGCTTAATAACAACGGAAGAATAATTGGTGTATTCATCGTTCATTTTCGACTATTCACTGTCCATTTTCGAACACAAAAACTTGCCAACTTAACCCCAATCTCACAACAACTTCCTGTCAGTCAAACAGTTAACACAATCGGCATAGCCATTGAATAAGTAAAAGCGACAAATCGTTTTTCAAAAAAAACAATGGTAGATGTTTCGAAATCACATTAAAATAGCCATTCGAAATCTTGTAAAATTCAAAGGTTATGCCGCTATCAATATTGCTGGATTGGCAATTGGCGTAGCAGCTTGTTTGTTGATTTTACAATATGTGACAGATGAGTTGAGTTTTGATCAACATCATGCAAATGGAGGTCAGATATACCGAGTAGATACAGAGTTTTTTCTTCGAAACTCACAACACAAATCAGGCGCCACACCTGCTCCTTTAGGATGGGCTATGAAAAAGGACTTCCCAGAAGTAATAGAAGCAACCAGGATTTATAAAGTACCACATGTCGATAAATTCTTATTAAAATATGAAGATCAATCTTTTTTCGAAAAGCGCGGTATTTTTGCAGATTCCAATTTCTTTGAAGTCCTCACTTATGAATTTATCAAAGGCGATCAATCAACGGCTTTAGATCAGCCTTTTTCAGTTGTTATTTCTGATAAGATATCTCAAAAACTGTTTGGAAATGAAGAAGCAATCGGAAAAACCATCCAAATAAACACCAGTTGGGGAGAAGACGATTTTCAAATAACCGGTGTTTTTGACAGCGAAAAATATCGCTCTCATTTGGATGGTAGTTTCTATATTTCAGGGATGAGTGGAAGAATTGGTCGCCGCTTTTATCGGTTACAAGAATGGGGAGGAAACAACCTTTATTTCACTTATATTCAACTACAAAATGGTACCAATCCAGAGACTATAAATGACGGTTTGCCAAAATGGTTGGAAGGTTATGCAGGTGAGCGGTTTCGCGAACTGGGGATGAATAAGAAGCATTATCTAACGCTAATTGGAGATGTATACTTGAAAGCAGAAGGTGGTAATTGGTTTGGTGGAAAAGGAGATATATCTTTTATCTATATTTTGATTGTAATTGCAGCTTTTATCTTGCTTATCGCCTGTATTAATTTCATGAATTTGGCAACGGCTAAGGCCACTTTAAGGGCAAAAGAAGTAGGTGTCAGAAAAGTAATAGGCGCTAGTCGTTCAATGCTGGTAAAACAATTTATGAGTGAGGCATTTGTTTATGCGACTATTGCTGTTGTCATTGCTTATGTCATTTCAGAATTAACGCTCCCAGTTTTTAACCAATTAACGGCTAAAGAATTAAGCATGGGCTTTTTTACAGATCTCAATGTCATCCTGTGGCTAATTGGTTTTATTCTTATCACCACTTTTGTTGCGGGTAGTTATCCCGCATTGTATCTTTCCTCTTTCAGCCCAATCAAAATATTCAGAAATAATCTTGGCAATAAAAGCACTTCGAGACAAGTAAGAAAAGGGCTAGTGGTTTTACAATTCATCATTTCTATTGCCTTGATTCAAGGCGTTTTAGTGATCAATGAACAAATGAATTTTATTAGAAATAAGAATTTGGGATTCAATCCTGAAGCCAAGGTTGTGGTCACTTTAAATACGGACGAATCTCATCAAAATTATGAAACCCTGCGGAATGAACTGTTGAAGAACAACCAAATCCATGAAGTTGGGGCATCGAGTAGTTACCCAGGAGAAGCCAATATTGATTCCTATTTCTTTTTCAAAGACGGACAATCATCCAATGAAGGGTTTCATTGTTTTAATAGTACGATTACGCCAGAATTTATGGAAATGATGGATTTTGAATTATTGGCAGGGAGATTATTTAACAGAAATCGAATAGCCGATACAGTTAGAACAACAGTCATCTCCGAAAAAACGATGGAGGGTATGGACTTTACTTTAGATAATGTTCTGGGAGAAAACATTAATTTTGAATGGGATGGTCAACGATATAGCTTTAAAATTATCGGTGTCATTAAGGATTACCATGCATCGTCCCTTCATAGTGAAATTGAGGGACAAACTTTTGATTGGAGTCCAGCCTATCCAACCAATTATGTAATTGCTTCTGTAGATACTAAAAACCTACCAAATCTCCTTTCTCAAATGGAAACAAAATGGAATGAAATAAATCCAGAGGAACCGTTTGAATTTCAATTTTTAGAAGACCGACTTCAACAAAATTATGAAACAGAACGGCGAATGAGTGGTCTTATTTTTTCAGGTACGCTGCTCGCCATTTTTATTTCTTGTTTGGGTCTTTTAGGTTTAGCAGCCTTTGCAGCAGAGCGCCGACAAAAAGAAATCGGCGTCCGCAAAGTATTGGGTGCGACCGTTACTAATATCGTCACTTTACTTTCAAAAGATTTCTTAGTACTCATTCTCATTGCACTCATTATTGCCATTCCATTAAGTTGGCATGGAATGAATCAATGGCTCAAGGGTTTTGCCTATCGAATTGATATCCAATGGTGGATGTTTGCTTTAGCTGGATTTTTTGCCTTAACCGTTACTATTCTAACCGTAGGGTTTCAAGGCGTAAAAGCAGCTTTGGCCAATCCAATTCAATCTTTGAGAAGTGAGTAAAATTCAATCTCTATTTTCAATTTTCAGATTCAACATTCAAAATCTTAAGTTTTATGATGTTCAAAAATAATTTCAAAATCGCGCTCCGCACGCTTAAAAAAAATAAGATATACACTGGCATCAACCTATTTGGGCTGACAGTTGGAATCGCTGCTGTATTACTCATTTTCAGAATGGTTAGCTATGAATTGAGCTTTAACAAAAGTTTCAAAAATTATGATCGAATCGTACGAGTAGTATCGGAAATCGAGCGCCCCTCAGGGTTAAGCTTCTCCGTTTGTACACCTACACCCGCCATGGATGTAATGGAGAATACGATGAGTCAATTTGAAAAAATGAGTAGAGTTCGGGAGTTATGGGGTTCATTAACCATTCAAAACCCAGATGGCGGTGCACCACTCAAAAAATTTGGGACAACAGGTGGAGAAACTGCCTTTTTTATAGAAACTGCTTTTTTTGACATTTTTGATTTTGATTGGTTGGCCGGTGATTCGAAATCTGCTTTGAATGAACCTCATTCTATTGTTTTGACAAAAAATTGGGCAGAAAAATGTTTTGATAATTGGGAAGATGCAATCGGTAAAACTGTTAATTTAGATAATTTATATCCCCTAACAGTAAAGGGTATAATAGAAGATTTGCCCACCAATATTGATTTTAGCTTTCCCTTTTTGGTTTCGTACCAAACTATAAAAACGGATCCAAACTATTTTTTCTATAGTTCTAATTGGGGAAGTTGTAGCTCAAATGACCAAGTTTATGCGCTTCTACACTCCAAAGATCAATTTGATGCAGCAAATGAATCCATTGCTAAAGTTGGAGATGAAGAGTACAATAAAGATGACAGAGGCAGAAAAAGGTACCATGTTTTACAACCAATTTCAGATCTACATTTCAATGAAGAATATGGGACTTCTGGTCGCCACCGTACTAGTAAGAGCAGATTAAAGGTGCTAGGTTTTATAGGACTTTTGATCATGATAATGGCTTGTTTTAATTTTATCAACCTTGCAACGGCTCAGTCTATGCTCAGAGCCAAAGAAGTGGGCGTAAGAAAAACACTGGGCGGTCGAAGAGGACAATTAGTAAATCAATTTATGACCGAAACAGGTTTAATTGTGCTGATTTCTGTGCTTTTAGGTGCCAATCTAGCAGTTATCTCAGCACCACTATTAAAATATGTTTCAGATGTTCCTGATTCAGAACCCTTTCTTTCACAGCTCATCATCTGGGGATTTTTAGGATTGACGACCTTGATTGTTACAGCTTTGGCGGGTCTTTATCCGTCTCTCACATTGGCTAACTTCAAGCCTGTAAGAGCTTTAAACAACAACGTAAGCAAAAGCACATTTGGTGGTGCGATGATTCGAAAATCATTGGTAGTTTTGCAGTTTGGAATTGCACAAGCATTAATTATTGGAGCCATTATCACCTTAATGCAATTGGACTTTATTCGAAATAAAGACTTAGGTTTTAATCAAGATTTAATCTACACCTTTAATTTCAATTCGGATAGTTCAACTATTGCTCGACAGACAGCTCTCAAAGAAAAGTTATTACAGTTACCCTCTATTCAAACAGTTTCTTTCTCTAGCGACCAACCTTTTTCAGGTAATAATTGGAGTACTAATTGGAAATATGGCACAAGCCCCGAAGACGCAGATTTTCATATTAATCTGAAATTCTGCGACGCAAATTACCAAGAAGCATATGGTATTAGAATGTTAGCAGGAAAATGGCTGGAACATTCTGACACGATGAAGCAAGCCATTGTCAATATGACAACTTTAAGTCGTTTAGGCATAAATGACCCAAAGGATGCAATCGGGCAGATAGTTCGACTAGGTGGGCGCCAGCCACTACAATTAGTTGGAGTTACCGAAGATTTTCACACCCATGATCTTCGCGAGCAATTTCAACCACATTTAATGACGACTCGAAAAGACTATTATTTCGAAGCTGGAGTAAAAATTAATCCTGAAAATCCCGAAAAATCTATAGCTGCTATTCAAAGAGTATTTGATGAAGTATTGCCTGAACAAATTTTTTCTGGTGGTTATCTAGATGAGAATATCGCTGCCTTTTATCAAAATGACAATCGATTAGCGTCTGCCTGTAAAGGTTTTGGGTTCTTAGCAATTTTAATTTCTTGCCTAGGTTTATTTGGTCTAGCAACACATGCTGCCGCACAAAGGATTAAAGAAATTGGTATACGAAAAGTATTGGGAGCTAGTACCGCTGGTATTATTAACTTATTATCAAAAGATTTTCTAAAACTCGTCTTGCTCGCACTCCTTTTCGCCTCACCATTGGCTTATTTCTTTATGAATGATTGGCTCAATGATTTTGTTTTCCGAATTGATATCGGTTGGTGGGTTTTCATTGCTGCAGGTATTTCTGCTATTGTCATTGCGTTCATAACTGTTAGCTATCAAGCTGTTCGAGCAGCATTGATGAACCCTGTAAAGGCTTTGAGAGATGATTAAGGAAAAGTAATTTCAGAATTGTCAAACTTAGCGACTAGGACTAGCACCGCTAAAGAACACTAAAAATACAGATATAATAAGTTTTATTGAGCGGCATTTCCGTAATGGAAATGCCGCTTTTTCATGTTCACTGTAGCAATCAATCAAAATGTTAAATTTTTCTTAATTTCATATTTTGTTTAACAAATCCTACAAATCATTAAACAAAATATAAAGGGCTCTGTTATGGGGAAACAATTTTGATAAATGCATTGCTAAGACAGAATCAAAAGGTTAAAAATAAAAAAACACAAAAATTTAATCTTTTTTAATAATCATTTAATCAAAAATTGTTAACCAAAAAAATATTTTAAAATGAATCGATTAAGTTCTTTATTTGGATGGATGTTTATCGCTCTAGCTATTACTTCTTTTGTCGCATGTAGCGACGATGATGATGACGTGACTCCTACTCCACAATCTATTGTAGAAATTGCTGTTGGAGATGCACAATTTAGTACACTTGTAGCTGCACTCCAAAGAGTTGATTTGGTATCAACGTTAGAAGGAACAGGACCCTTCACCGTTTTTGCGCCAACCAATGCTGCTTTCACGGCTTTAGGTGTTGATTTAGCTACCATTTCTGATGAAGCATTGACAGAAATCTTATTGTATCACGTTGTTGGTGCAGATATCGCTTCTACAGATATTGCTGATGGAAAAACTTATGTTAGTTCTGCAGCTGGAACTGGCCCTAATGGAACTCAGTTATCTTTATTAGTAGAAAAAGCAAATGGTGCTGTAACAATTAATGGTTCTGCTACTGTTACAACTGCTGATGTTGACGCAACAAATGGTGTTATCCACATTGTAGATGCAGTAATTACTCCAATGAGTGTTGTTGGTCACGCTGTTGCCAATGATGATTTCTCTTCTTTGGTAACTACTTTAAGTGCCGCTTCTGGAGATTTGGTAACTGTTTTATCAGGCGACGGTCCTTTCACTGTATTTGCTCCAGTAAACAGTGCTTTCGATGCAATTGCTGCTGTAGCTGCAACTTTGACACCTGATCAATTAGCAAAAGTTTTGACCTACCACGTAGTTGGAGGAAATGTTCTTTCTACTGATTTGACAAACCCAATGACTGTTACTACAGTAAATGGTGAGACTTTCACAATCAAATTAGATGGTTCACCAACAATCACAGATGCAGGTGGTAATGTATCAAACATTATTTTCACTGACGTACAAGGTACAAATGGTGTTATCCATGTAATTGATGCAGTTATCTTACCTGAAAACCTATAAGAATTAAAATTTTAGAAAATAATATTTTGAATTTTATAGCGGCGGTTTTCTCTTGGAGAAGGCCGCCGCTTTTTTTCTAGGGATTAGGCAAATAATAATCCACCAGTCAGGCTTGTTCTTTTTTTCTTATGCTGCGTTAAAAAGCCTCGCTGACACGCTGCTGCGTCGCCTACGTTTTTTGCCTTGCCTAAGAAAAAAATTCCTGCGCCATTAGAGGTAGGTTATTAATTGCCTAACCCCTTAATCTTCTTCTTCCAACTCGAAAATATCATTTACAGATTTTTCAAAAAGTTTAGAAATTTTCAAAGCTAAAACTGTTGAAGGCACATAGCGATTCTTTTCTATTGAGTTGACAGTTTGTCTTGAGACACCAATTTTCCTCGCCAATTCTTCTTGCGTGATATCTAATGTTGCTCGTTCTATTTTAATCCGATTCCTCATTAACGCGCCTTTTTTAATACATAGAAAAATAACAAATGAACGGTAAGCATAAACCATAGGATTATAAACGTACCAAATTCTTCATAAATGGCCTTTTCTGGTGCCACTACCGCTGCAACACCATAATTAATATAAGGCTGTACAAGTGCATAAATGATCCCACAAATGAATGATAGACTAAATGCCTGAGCCCGTAAATTGACAATCATTTCATCTTCAATCTCCTCCTTAGAAATAGCCATAAAAAGCAAACCAACAAGCATCAGCTGCTTTAAGGCTGTTCTATAAATCCCTAACTCTCCCATGTTTATTTTTAGAATAACTAAGGCTAAAAAGGATAACCCTAAAAGCCAAGCCCCCACTTTTTTATAAGAATGAGGAAGCATCAATCTTTTAGCTAATCGCTTTAACCTAACCTCTTCAGATTTATAAACTTTTGATTTATCCATAAGTATATTTTTTAAAAATGTGACAAAAAGGTTTTTCTTTTTGTAAAGCTAAATTTACTTAATGACAAATATACTTTACATTTTATGAAATCAAAAGTTAAAAATTAGTTTTACCGACTAAGAGCGTCGTTTATTAGATAAAATATGGATGAGTTTATTACAATTTACAAGATGTAAGTGCGTGAACAAAATCAAGTTATGGATTACTGGAGCATTGGGATTGTGTAAAAAGTCAATTATCTTCATTTTTAAAATATTTACTTTTTTAAAGAATGGATTTTGTCCAAAATTAGCCGAACATAAGTTCCAAATACAGGAAGACCTTTTTAATTTTGATCTCAATTTCATTCAAAAATCATGATGTCATTCAAAATATATCCATTATTTGTTCTCCTTTCCTTTTCAACTCTTCTGAGTGGACAACTCCCTTCAGAATTCAGTGATCAACTCGTTTCGGATAAATTGGATTATCCGATGGGGTTAGTCGCTGATGAAAATGGTCAAATGTATATTTGGGAAAAACAAGGCCAAATCTTTGTCTTGGATACAAATGGCGTCCACAACCCCCAACCATTATTGGACCTTCGAGAAGAAATAGCAAATTGGGGTGATCATGGTTTAAACAGTGTAGCTTTAGATCCTGACTTTTTGGAGAATGGATATTTGTACCTGCTGTACGTTGTCGAGCGAAACTATTGGTTAAACTTTGGGAAACCAAACTACCATCCTGATTCTACTATTGAAAAGCAAGCAACCTTTGCCCGGGTTGCAAGATATACCGCAGATATTTCTACCAACTTTTCAACACTTATTCCTGATAGTAAGCTCCTTTTAATGGGTGAAGAAAAAAGTGATGGCATCCCCATATTAAATCAATTTCATGGTACTGGAACCATATTGGCATCAGTCGATGGAACACTACTCATTTCTGTTGGAGACGCTACTCGAAACTTCACGAATGATGGACTTGGAGGCGATATCGATAGCTATACTTTTCAGGCAATTGAGGATGGAATTATTACCGCTGACCAAGCGGTCGATCAATACAAATCTCAATATTTGAACAGCCTAAATGGAAAGGTCTTTCGCATTCATTCAAAAACTGGTAATGGACTTTCAAGCAACCCCTTTTTTGACGTAGAAAATCCCCGTTCAGCACGGTCCAGAATTTGGAATTTAGGCCTTCGAAATCCCTATCGAATGGCTATGAGACCCGAATCAGGCTCTCATTTTTCGGAGGAAGGAAAGCCAGGCGTCCTTTTCATTGGCGATGTAGGAGATGGCAGTTGGGAGGAATTGAATATCTCAAAAAATGGTGGTGAAAATTTCGGTTGGCCAATTATTGAAGGACTAAATGTCAATTGGTCTTTTCAAAATCGACCGACTCCAGATAATCCAATTTTGGTCAATCCTTTATTTGAATTAGGACAATGCGACAAAGAATATTTTAACTTTCGAGAGTTGTTTTTCCGAGCTTTACCTCAAGGTCAATCACCTGTTTTTTCTAATCCATGCAATACTTCTCAAACGCTGCCGGATGAAGCTTTTCCTATGGTAGAAACCTTGCCAGAGATTATTTGGTCTCATGCCAAATGGAACCTACCGATGCGTGCCGAATTACCTTATTTTAATGAGGAAGATAAAATTCGGGGACGCGAAATTGAAGACCCAGAATCTGGTGTTTTGGGTGAAAATTTTGGCGGTTTTTCGAGCCTTGCTGGAACTTTTTATTCAGGCAATAATTTTCCCCAAGAATATCATGATGCGTTTTTTGCTTTCGACTTTAGCGGCTGGATTCGCAAGTTTCAATTTGACGAAAATCATGAATTAGTTGCGGTTGAACCCTTTTATGATAATGTGGAAAAAGTGATTCATTTGACTGAAAATCCAGCAGATGGTTGTCTTTATTTTATCAATCTATTAGGCGATATTCGAAAAATTTGTTTCGGCGGAAATCCGAGACCTATTGCCGTAGCGAAAGTGGATAAACAATATGGAACAAGCCCTTTGACTGTCCAATTTGATGCCTCAGAAAGTTATGATCCTTTTGGCGATCCGTTAACGTTTCATTGGAATTTTGGAGATGGGAAAATCTCTACGGAGACGAATCCAACTCATACATTTGAATCGCAATCAACTGATCCACAATCTTTTAAAGTAATTTTAACGGCAACAGATACAGCTGGCGCCTTTTCTGAAAATGAATTAATCATTTCTTTAAACAACACCCCTCCTAATGTAGAAGTCACCAGTTTTCAAGATGGTGACTTCTACCCCATGAACGAAACTTCGACCCTTAATTTAGAAGCAAAAGTTTCAGATGCAGAACATGATATTGAAGATTTAGCCTTTGGCTGGCAAGTCTTTTTACATCACAGTGATCATTATCATCCAAGCCCTACAAATACAGCGCAAAAGACCTTCGCGTTAATATCTCCTTTAGGATGTGAGGAGGAACCCTATTGGTATCGAATTGAGTTGGAAGTTACAGACCCAGAAGGACTTTCAACACGTATAAGTCACGAAATATTTCCAAACTGTGACGACGATTTTATTGAGTTTGGTCAAATGAATGGAGAAGTTTTGGAAGGCGAAATAGACTTATATTTTGAAACCCTATTGGAAGATACCGTTGCAATATTAGAAATTCAACGGAGTTCAGATTATTTAAATTTTGAGACAATTGGTATGATTTCGCCCGAGGGTATTTCTTCTAATCTTCATCAATATTCAGTAAAGGATAATGCTCCACTTTTAGGCGCTAATATCTATCGAATAAAGGCAATTAGTACGAATCGAGCTTTTGAATATTCTGGGGTTTTGCCACTTACCTTTCCGAAAAAGCCAGATTTATTTTTGTACCCTAACCCTACGGATGGAGTGCTACAAGTGGAAGTCAAGAACCCCCAATCTGAAAGTATTCAGCTAGAATTTTTTTCCCCAAATGGTCAAAAAATTTTAGAGTTCGGTTGGCAAGCCCAAATGGGTAAACAATTCAAAGAAACAGTCCTAGTCAATCAATTACCAACTGGAATTTATTTTTATCGAATTTTAAATGGAGAAGAAGCTGGAGTGGGAAAATTAATGGTAAAGTAAATGGCAAGGTACTTTAGTAAGCAGTTGACATTTCTTAGTCAACTGCTTACCGAAAACTATAGCTAATTGATATCTGATTTAATCTTGGCAACCAGATTATTCGCCGCATCTTCTGATACACTTTCCGCATAAATCCGAATAATCGGC
>Ga0213866_10003206_pt1 | contig 11209 bp, 9 predicted proteins | sample PICome_11_FD_160079 | JGI IMG/M metagenome (GOLD analysis project Ga0213866, IMG submission 160079) | Coastal seawater microbial communities near Pivers Island, North Carolina, United States - PICO284 | ecosystem: Environmental > Aquatic > Marine > Coastal | place: USA: North Carolina... | reverse complement strand
CGATCCTGCAACACGCTTTCGCCGGGCTTATCAAGAGCAACCGCTACGACCTGATCCTCTTCGATTGCCCGCCGAGCTTCGGGCTTTTCACCGAGAACGCGCTGAATGCCAGCCAGTTCGTACTGATCCCCGTGACGCCCGAGCCGATTAGCACGCAGTCGATGCCGCTACTCGTGCGCAGGCTCGCGAACTTCGATGTGCGGATCGCGGGCGCGCTGATCAATCGCGTCGATAACAGCAGACCGTTTCATGCAAGACGCGTAGCCGACTTGCGCGGTCGAGCGGCGAAGGACCCGGGCTTTCCCGAGTACGTGTTCAAGAATGTGATGCGAAACTTTGCGCGCATTGAGCAGATGGGCGAGGAGACCGGCGCAACCACCATGAACCAGCGCTACGAATACCGCTGCATCGATGATCTCTCGAACATCGCGCAAGAGCTGCTCGACCGCATCGGCTTAGGCGAAGCGGATGCGCCAAAGCTACCGGGGAAGAAGAAGGCTGCGAAGAAGAAGTAGCGGCACGGTCGCTCTCGGCTATGTCTAGGAACGCTGCGTAAATCCTCCCCCGCGCAGCGGGCGGAGGTGGCTGAGACTCCAAAGGAGTCGAAGTCGGAGGGGGCTCTTCTCTTGTCAATCGCAGCAATAACGTGGCCTCGAAGCGCTTCTGCTTGTTTCGCACCGCCCCTCGGAAGCTTCGCTTCCTGCGAGACGGCCCAGGAGCATGTCCTGAGCTTTGAAGGATTGCGCAGCTTGCGTTGCAAGCGTGCTCACTCCCGGGCCCCTTCAGTCTCGGCTGCGCCTCGCCAGCTCCCCCGCAAGCGGTTGAGCACTGGCTTGTTGCTCTTCGCCGCAGCATGTTCCAACAAACTGCAACTCATACCCTCACTGCCGAACACTTCCCCTTCCCTTTAACACAAGCTCCCGTCTCACTCTGCCGATACTCCCGTCAGGCTCACGCGCATGCGCGCAGCACGAGGAGAAGCAATGGCACGCCGCAAACGCATGATGACGATCGCAACGCCATTCAAGCACCCGCTGGTGCTTGCCGTGTTGCTCTACCTGCCATTGGCGATCAGCGGCTTCGGGCTTGACCTGCGCCTCTTCATGCTTGAGCCGATGGCGTGGGCGTCCGGCACAGCGGAAGCGCCGAATCACGAGGAGCTCAGCGACGACGAGCGCAAAGCGCTACAGCTCGCCTCACTCCAAGATCAAGTTGCGGAGCTGGCATGGGAAAACGAACTGCTGCGCCAGGGCTACGTACAGCTTTCTGCGATCAAAGCGGAACTGCCTGAACTGAGCGACGACGCGATTCTCGCTCGTATCCTTGTGCGAGGCGATAGCTCCAACTGGCGCCACACGATTTACATCAATCTCGGCACGGAGGACGGCGTAAGCGTCGGCAACCCCGTCACGATCGGCCACACGCTGATCGGCAAGGTACGCGAAGCGGGATTGAACATCAGCGCCGTTCAGCTCATCACCGATGCTGACTGCGTCGTTCCTGTCACGATCGTACCGGGCGCGCCAACCATGCCTGAAGAGCGCACAGCGACAGCCTTCACCAAGCACATTGATCCCGACAACGACTGGCGCGACAACATCTTCACGGATGTGCTGCAGCTCAATCGCGGCCTGATGCGAGGCGAGGCGAGTGCGAAGCCGCGCGTTCCGAATCTGCCGATCAGCGACGTGAACCTTGAGTCTCGCGTAGCCGAAGGCGATCTTGTGGTGACCAACGATGCGCAGGGCCACTTCCCCTCAGGCTTGCTCGTCGGCAAGGTTTCGCAGGTCCACAATCGCAACACCTTCCTTGATCTCGTTGTCGAGAGCGCGATGGATCTGACGATCACTGACGTCGTTACCGTGATCCGCCACAGGCGCCCAACGCTCGACGAGAACATGCGCATGACGATGGAGAAGCGTCACCTCGACAAGATCGAAGAGGACAAGTAATGGCGATGTCGCGCAAAGTCCGGATGCAGCACCCGCAGTATCGCGTGGCCTTCGTGTTTGGCGGGGGCCTTGCGCTTTCACTGCTTTGCGCCTTGCTCATCAATCGCATTGAGGTGCTGGGAGTGTGGCCGGACATTCCAACGCTCTACGTTCTCTTCTTCACGATCTTCGGCAATCCCAAGGGGCGCTACGGGCCATGTATGGCGATTGGGTTCATGCGCGATCTGCTGAGCGGCGGGCCTCTCGGCACTTACGCGATTCTCTACGGGCTCGTGAATCGCTTTCTCTCGCCGCGCAGACAGATGCTTTTCCGCGAGAATCCCGTGACGCAGATGATGCTCGCAGCATTCGTAGTGTTCGGCGTGAACATGGCGTATCACGCTTCGATGGTGATCGTGGGGGCGGGCATTGGATGGAGCAACGCCACCGAACACAGCTTGAGAATCGCAGCAGTCACCGGGCCACTGATGCCATTCATGAGCTTCGGCATGATCCTGCTTTTCGCAAAGCTGAACATCGCGCGTCTGCCAGGCGGCAACTACAACGTGTAGACTGCTTGCTTCACGCTTGCAGATTCACAACGCCGGACGAAGCCCATGCCGATCGATGCGCACGCCATTCGCTCTTACCTCACCAAGATGCTCAGCGCCTGGGACGAGCAGGGACTCGACCGCCAGCGCGGCGGTTTCTATGAGCGCCTCGATGCGAGCGGAGCCCCGCTAGATTTGCCTTATCGCCGCACGTTGGTGCAGTGCCGACAGATCTTCACGCACGCGCACATCTATCAACTCACGCGATCTGAAGCCGCGTTGCAAGGCGCGCTGCACGGCTTTGAGTTTCTCCAAAACACATGCCACGACGCAGAGCATGGCGGCTGGTTCTTCAGCGTGAGTCTTGAGGGCGAGATTCACGACGGCACCAAGGACGCCTACGCGCACGCCTTCGTGATCTTCGCATGCGGCGCTTTGCTGAAGATTGAGAATCTGGATGAAGCGCTGCGAGTTCAGGCAGAAGCGAGTGCAGATGAAGCGTGGTCGGTTTTCGATAATCACCTGCGCGATAAGCAAGCATCCGGTTTTCACGAAGCATGTACGCGCGACTGGCAGGTGATCGAGCGCGTGCGCAGGCAGAACCCGCACATGCACTTGCTCGAAGCGCTTCTCATGATGGCGGATGCTTCTGGCGATGCGAAATGGATTGCGCGTGCGAAAGAAGTGCTCGATCTGCTGCTCACGGTATTCTACGACGCGCCATCGCGCACGCTCGGCGAGTTCTTCACCGCAGATTGGCGGCCACACACTGAACAAGGCGAGATCATCGAGCCGGGCCATCACTTCGAGTGGGTTTGGTTGATCGGCTGGTGGCTGCGACTCTCAGCGGATTCACGCTTCACCACGGGTCAACCCAGCGCTCAAACGGATCGCCCAGATGCCGCGCAGCCCGGCGCGCACTGCGATTCACGCGCAAACGAGTTGCCTGAACTCGCCCAGCATCTCCTCTCATTCGGGTTGGCGACGGGTTGGGATACGCAGCATGGTGGCGTCTACGACGAGGTGAATCGTCGAGGCGAGCCGCTCAAGCAGACTAAGCGCATCTGGCCTCTCACGGAGTGCATCAAGGCGCTCGCGTGGTGGGTGGGAGAGGCGCCGCTGAGTCCCGCGCGCTCGGCCTTCGATGAAGCGCTGGAGACCCTCTTTGATCGCTATCTTAAAGCGGAGAGTGGTCGCTGGATCGAGCACTTGAATCGCGACATGTCCGTCAAGCTCAGCGAGCAGCCGGGCACGACGAGCTACCACATCACGCTCGGGTTGAGCGAGGCATTGCGCCTGCTTGAGTCGTCGCAATAGTTAGAAAAAGGCGAAGTCCTGTTGTGAGGGAATCACGGTAGTGTTAGCCTTTCCTTGGTGTGCGCTCGAGAGGCACATTTTGGGCAATTTTCAGCAACAGCAGAGCTGACCAGCTTCCGAAAAGGTGTACAGGGAATGAGTGACGACAAGTCTTCAGGTAGCAACGCAGAATCCACGAGCGAAGAGAACTACATCTCGATTGATGACTTCGCGAAGGTCGAGCTGCGCACGGCAAAGATTACCGAAGCTGAGCACCACCCGGACGCGGACCGCTTGCTGAAGCTGACGCTCGATGTTGGTGGCAAGTCGCGCACGATTTGTGCAGGCATCCGCCAATGGTACGAGCCGGAAGATTTGATCGGCAAGACGGTGGTGATCGTCGCGAATTTGAAGCCACGCAAGATGCGCGGTATCGAAAGCCAAGGCATGATCCTTGCCGTGCAAGAGGGCGAGGATGGAGATGTCGTTCCGCTGACCGGCATGAAAGATGTCAGTAGCGGGCTTCGAGTATCGTAGTGAGGCGCGGTGCCTCTCCAATGGGTGCGGGGCGCTGAAAGCGTTAGGCCAAGCGGTATGCGTCAGTCGATCGAGGTAGCACATCACGACGGCAGAGTGTTCGCGCGAATCCACGGACTCGGGAACTTCTCGAACGCTGGGCCATTTCGCGAGTACGTCGACGCTATGGTCGCTCACGGTACGCGACATATCGTCGTTGACCTTGAAGACTGCACCGGTCTCGACTCCACCTTCATGGGCGTGATAATGGGTTTTCTGACCTGCCCGCTCGAAGAGGATCCCGACAACCATCTCTCTGATGAAATCGTGGTTACGATTATCAATCAAACCGCTGAAGCGCGTCGCGCCCTCGAATCTGTAGGGCTTTGCGCGCTTCTTGACGTTCGCTCGGATCACGTCGATATCCCGCAGCTCAAGCTACAGTTGCTCAAGGATGACTGGCTGGATGAGCGTCGCCGCGTGCTGCTGATTCGCCACGCCCATGAGAATCTGGTGCGTCTTGATCGACGCAACGAGTCGAAGTTTGGTCCCTTCATTCGCGCTCTGATGGCCGACATCGAAACGCGCAATAGCCGCGATCGTGCGCAGTAATCTTCAGCCTTGATTCACACCGATTGCCCGGTGCTTTTCATGCCCATCAAAGTGATTTGTTCGTGCGGTTCCCTCGCTGAATACAGCGATGGCGTGCGCGGCGTTGAATGCTCCTGCGACGAGTGCGGGCGCGTGTACCGCTTGCCGCTCGCTGGCGATGCGCTTGATCTGAGTCTCGCGCGCGGCTCGCAAGTTGACTTTGCAGAGCTTCAGCGACTGGCTGGCATCACGCCGAACGCCAAGCAAGCGGGCGAGTTTTCGCGCGGTGGGCCAGGCAAAGCCAAACTCGTCGTGAGCTTGCTGATTCTGCTCGGGATACTCGGCGCAGCGATCTACGGCTTGCTCTCGCTATTCGTGCTTTGAGATTGCTGCTTCTGCGAAAGCCGCGATGAACTCGCAGAGCGCGGCGACGTCTGGCTCCCTCACATCTCCGAAGGTGCAGCACTGCACGAGTCCAGCATTCGCCAAATAGGGCGAGTGGCTGGCGAGCAGCAGTCCTTTTGCTTCGGCTTGCGCTTGGAATGAACTGGCGTGATCCAAGAGCTTGAGCGTGGTGACGCTCGGCGCTGCGTGAGCTTCATCGATGACTGATGCGATTCCTGAACGCAGTGCGCTCGCACGAATCCTGCTGGTGAAGGCTGCGTTGCGCTGCGCACGCTCTTTCACCCCGGCGCTGATAGCAGCGTTGAGAGCGGCAAGAAGATTCCCCGGCAAGGTGTGCGGCACGCCCTGAGCTTGCGCAAAGCTTGCGAGGTCGAAAGAGCGAGGGAGCGTTGCTCCGTCAGATTGATGCTGAAGACGATGCGCCCAGTCAGCATCACCCTCGAAGATCAGTGCGAGACCTGGCACGCTGCCAAGCGCTTTACCGCTCACACCGGAAGCGAGCGCTACGCCGCGCAAGTCGACGTCGCACTGACCGAGCGAGCTTACGCAGTCAAGCGCGAGCGCTACGCCTCGATCTTTCGCCCACGCCTTGATGCTTGGCAGATCATTCAAAAGCCCGAAGGCGGTTTCGCAATGCGTCACCCAGAGCCATGCGTGCTCGTTGCTCAATGTGAGAGCGGCTAGTGACTCCGCGTCGATGCGCTGCGCTGACGCAAGCTCGACGTGATCATGCTCAGCTCCCGCCCGACTCGCGTGATCGCTGAGGCGCGCGCCAAACTCGCCGTTGCTGATCACCAAGCCCTTGCCTTCGACTCGCGCCAAGTGCGCTGCGACAAGGTCATTCGCGAGAGTGCCGCCGCCACTCATGATCGCGAGATCGCGTGCAGCGGTGAGTTGCAGCAAGCAAGACTTGACCTGCGCGTGAAGCTCCGCGAAGGCTTTGCTGCGGTGGTAGAGAGGGGGCAGCGCGAGCGCTCGCAGCACGTCGTCGCTGACGGCTGGCGGTCCCGGGAGAAATGATGCGAGGCGTTGAGTCATCGGCACCGGCGAGCAAGTGGACAGGCGTTTCGCGCGCCGGTTAGCCTCCGGCGTCGACCTTGCAGCATAGCAGAGCGGCGCTCATTCACTCAGCATGCGCGTGCGGAATTCAAGCAGCGATGGCGCCACGCGATCCCAAGTCAGCAGCATCGGCTGATAGAGCGCATCCTCGCTGCCAACAGGTTGCGCGAATGGCGCAAAGCCAATGTGTTTGTAAAGCTTGAGCTGGCGCGTCGTGCCGGAGATCAACCCGAGATCAAATCCCATGGCAATCGAGTGATCGACCATCAACGCGATCAGGCCAGCGAGAATCGCGCTGCCTCGGCGTTTACGGTCAATCGCTAGCAGACGAAACTCGCAGGGCGTGCAGCCTGCGGGCAGGTAGCTGTCGAGATCCTCAAGCTTGCGATCAAGCGAGAATGGCCGCTCGCCATTGACGCTAATCATGCCCGCGAGCTTGTCTTCCGCATCGACGCAGACAAGACAAGTTGAGCGCTCAAGCAGCGAGTCGTAGAGCAACCCATCCGCGCGCGGCTGATGCTGCGGAATTTCTTGAGCAAAGGTGAGGTGATTCAGCGCTGCAACTTGCGCAAGCCACGCTTCGTCATCGGTGATGAAGAAGCGCAGCTCGCCGATTCGCGCAGGATGCTCAGCCGTGAAGCGAGGCTCGTTCATGTCTGCCACTACTTCATCAGGTCGTAGACGAGATAGCGCCCGCGTTCCGTGGACACGATCAGCTTGCCGGCATCGCTTGCGATCGCCGTGTGCGCGGCCAGCACGCCAGGCGAAAGCTCCTTGTCCGGTGGGGGACTGAAGGTGTAGCGAGCGGTGAAGCTCTTGGTCGCAGCGTCGATCACGAAAACTTTGCCGCGCCCAACCGTGAGTGCAAAGCGCGTGCTCTTGCCGACTCGCGCGCCCTTGACTTGTTCGCCATCAAGCAACGTTCCAGCAGATGGGAATGGTAGCGTGAAGCTGACCTTGCCGTCCTTGAGGTCGACGCAGACAATCTCGCTCTGGTCGCCGCTACCCTTCAAGCCGATCAGGTAGCGGGCGCTGGCATCGATGACGAGCGCGCTCGTCAACGCGATAGCGACGTTGTGCGAGTCCCGCTTTTGGCCGCTACCGGCGTCCATCAAGACGACTCGCGTGCTCTCCTCCATCGGCGGGTAGACCAGAACGAGAGTGGTGTCGTCGGCGCTCAAGAAAACATCTTTGGTGCTCCACGCTTCGGTGTACTCGCGGGCGGCGCTGCCTTGCTGATAATCCCACGACGTGAGCAGGCCTTCTTGGTCGATCAAGCCGCGCTGGCGATTCTGCTCCCACGCGATTGGCGTGATTGTCCCGTCCGCTGGCGGCAAATAAATGGCGGGTGCTGCGCGTCCTGTTTTGAGATCCAGCGCGACTGGCTTGTTGCCAAGCTTCTCAGTGTGCTTGCCAGGGGAAATGAGCAGAACGCCGCGCCAGGGGTCGATCGCTGCGGGACACTCGGCTTGCAGCTCTTCCATCCAGCCGTCGCGCTCGGGCCAAGGCTTTGGACGCAAAAGTGAAGCGCTGCCATCAAGTCCACGAATCACGAACTGGCTCGCGCGTTTTGATGACCAGCTCACGGCGTAGTTGCCGTCGCTGGAAACCTTCATCCAATCGAAGGTCTCTTGCACCGCAAGCGTGACTTTGCTGGATCGCGGCGTGACGTCTCGCCAATCCGTGAACTTGCCGTCAGGTGAAAAGTACGTGACCTCGTGCGGCGCGTTGTCAGACGTGGTGATGCTCGGATCCAGCGCACCCGCGAGCACGGGGATGACTTCAGCAAAGCGCTGATGGCCGGGATCCCAAACGAGGTGGCGAGTTTGCTCGTAGCGCTCCTCGAAGCGCACATCGCGGCGCGCCTCCGGCAGCGAATGCACGCCAGTCGCTTCGCCCGTTGCAGCGCTGAAGGTGAGCGTATGCGCGTTCGTCATGCCGAAGAACGCATTGTCGTTGGGGAAGCTCCAACTCAGGTCCTCATCCCATGATCCGGCTGCGGTGAGGTCATCGCGCACTGGCGTCATATCGACTGCGCGAACGATTTTCAGGCGATCGAGATCGAAGATGTAGCCGCGCACGGGGCTGCTTGAGTCGCCTCTGGGGATGAACGCATGAGTCCCTGATTGGCTGGCGATCATCTTGCCGCTGCCATCGACGCCGGGGTAATCTTTGGAGTGAACTTTGATCTTCGTTTCGCGTTGTGCGCGACCTTTGCCCAAGTCGATCTGTGTGAAACCGAACTCGCGATACTCGCCCCTGCTATCTTCCTGCCAGGAGTAATCTGGACGCTTAGAGTAGACAACGGCCGTTCCCGCGTCGCGTAGCATATGGATTGGGCCTTCGGGAATCTCCGCCTCAAGAGTGCGTAGATGACGCTTCTTGCGCAGGTCGATCACCGTGACGTGTTGCTCATTGCCGGATGGAGCCGGCTGTGAAGTGTTGATGCCGATGTGAGCGAACTCTTCGTCGTCTTCCATAAAGGTAGCAAATCCGCCTTTGAGGTCTTTCAGCAGATCAGCAAAGACCGGGCGGCCAGTCTCGAGATCCCAAATCACCCAGCGTTCCCCGACGGCGATCAGCAGCATCTTGCTGTTGTGCGAGAACTGGAAGAAGCGCTCGCGCTCATCTTGAATCAGATCGCGAGTGCGCAGTGACCAGACGAGCGAGCCATCGCGTCCGTTCCAAATCGCGATCTCGCTCGTGCCGCTGGTCAAGGCAAACTTTCCATCCGGCGAATAGCCGAGCAGGAGTTGCCTATTCGGGATAGACCAAGGATTCAAGCCCGCGATCTCGGTGTAGTTGCCAGCTTGATTAACGAGCGTAGAGGCGTCGGTCGTTGGCGTGCCGCCTTCGGCCTGCGCGTGCAGTGGTGCCGGATCGTGCAAGGGCACAAGCGCAATCCCAGCGACCAGCGCCAAACAAAGCACAATAGTGTATTTGAAACGATGCATCTCAGCCTCCGCTCGTTGCTGCGTATCGCCTGAACGTGCGCGAACTCGCGCAGCGTGATGAGTTCTTCGAGAGAGCGCCAGTATAGCGAAATGGTTGAGGCGAAAGGAAAGTAATGCCGTCCCCTCAACGCCTTGCTCCGCTGGCTACGCTACTTGAGGAAGTTCATGCTGTGAGGGACTTGATCGCTTGAACCTCTGCGACGCGAGGCATAGGATCGCTTTGAGCGGGCGTTCTTGATTATTGGATTGGGAAACTGACCGCTTGTCGCTTATCCAACCAACGATCGAGCAAGCCATGAAGAGTTCCGGAGACCGCACCAGCCAAATGCTGAAAGCGGTAGGACGCCCCGCTCCGAGTACGGAACTCAAGCTGAATCAAAACATCGACCAAGAGCCTTGGCTCGCGCCATCCGCGGTTGCATCGCTTGGACGCCTGCCGTTGATGGCGTTGGTGCTTGGCATCGGCGTGGGATTCATCGGCGTCGCGTACGAGCTGACTTCTCACCTGCTTGAGATTGCCGTGTTTGACTGGATCGGCGGATTCTCGTCGCCGCACACGGCTCCCGCTGCGGGCGCGGCTGAGATGAGCACGGTTGGCTGGAGCGAGTCGCTGATTGGCGCGGTAGAGCCGTCGGGTGTCTCGTCGCCCTTCATTTGGATCATCCTAATCGCGCCGATTGTCGGCGGCCTGCTGCTCGGACAGCTCTACCGTTTGACCAAAGAAGATCCGGGTTGCGGCGCTGGTGAAGTGATTCAAGCCTTCCATCGCGATCAGGGCAAAGTGCCGCCTTCCTTTGTATGGAAGAAGTTCGTTGGCAGTACGATCTCGATTGGAACTGGCGCGTCTGGTGGTCGCGAAGGGCCACTCAGTCTGATGGGCGCTGGGCTTTCGAATTGGCTGGCCGAGCGATTTCACCTGACGGTGCGCGAGCGCAGAATCCTGCTGGCTACCGCGGTCGCTGCTGCGGTTGGGGGATTGTTTCGCGCGCCGCTCGCAGGTGCCTTGCTGGCAGCGGAGATTCTTTACTCGGATGCTGAGTTCGAGCCTGACGTGCTTATCCCGGCGGTGCTCGCGAGTATTTCAAGCTACTGCGTGTTCTGCCTGAACACGCATTGGGGCGCGCGCTTTGACGTGGTCGCTGAGAACTACACTTTCGAGAATGTTGGCGAGCTGATCCCCCTCGCTGCGCTTGCCTTGGTAATTGCAGCCGTTGGCTGGGTGATGTGCAAGCTCTACTACGTCGTCTTCTATCGGGCGCAACGAATACCTGTGCAGTGGCGGCCCGTTGTTGGTGGAGCTTTTTCGGGCGCGGTGACGCTGGCGATTTTCTTGAGCCTGCCTGCGGTGGCGCCTCATCTTCTCTTCCCCATCATGGGTGACGGCTACGGCGCACTGCGCAACATTCTGGCGGGTGAGAGCACGTGGTGGATCTTGCTGATCATCGCGGGCGCCAAGCTGATTACCGCCGTCGCCTGCATCGCTACGGGATCAGCCGTTGGAAAGTTCGCATCATCCATGGTGATTGGCGGCTGCATTGGCGGCGCGGTCGGCGCGCTGAGTGCCGTCTACTTGCCAGGCTGGATGCTGCCGAGCAATGCGCATCCCGGCACGGTTGCTGCGGTGTTTGGATTGGTGGGGATGGCCGGCTACTACTCAGCCGTAGCGAAAGCGCCGATCTCGACGGTGATCGTGGTCAGCGAATTGACGGGCAGCTATCACCTGCTGCTGCCAACGCTCTGGGTGTGCTCGCTGAGCTTCTTGCTCAGCCGCGGCTTCCGCATCTACAAAGCTCAGGTTGCAAACAGGATGGAAAGTCCTGCCCACCGTGGCGACTTCCGCGTGAACGTGCTCGAAGAGATCAAGGTAGCTGAGATTCTGCGCGAGCTATCCGAGTTCGAAACGCTC
>Ga0213866_10003205_pt1 | contig 11209 bp, 11 predicted proteins | sample PICome_11_FD_160079 | JGI IMG/M metagenome (GOLD analysis project Ga0213866, IMG submission 160079) | Coastal seawater microbial communities near Pivers Island, North Carolina, United States - PICO284 | ecosystem: Environmental > Aquatic > Marine > Coastal | place: USA: North Carolina... | reverse complement strand
CTCCCCCGCCAGATGACCTTCGCTGATGGCACGTGACAGCCGGGCATACCCCTCGGGCCTGTCGGCAAGGAGGAGTAGATGCGTGCCAGCCGGGTCGGGAGCGTAAGCATCGGGCACCAGGCCGGTAATGGTCTGCTGGTCGGTGGCAGCCTCCGAACGGATGACCCGACCCTGAAGAAGTCGGCCGGCACGGTCGACAGTGAGGCCGATCTCGGCGCCGAACACCGTCTTCACCCCGAGCTTGCACGCCGCCTCGGCGAACCGAACCGCCCCGTAGAACCCGTTGTGGTCGGTGATGGCGAGTGTCTCCAACTCGAGCCGAGCCGCCTCGACCGCCAACTCCTCAGGATGCGACGCCCCATCCAGAAACGAGAAATTCGAGTGACAGTGCAGCTCTGCGTACGCCGGCCCTCCTAGGGAGGGCAGTCCAGGGCCACGCCGGCTCCGCTCTGAGTCGGACTTCAAATCTTCTGGTGCTTCAAACGGTTGGCGATTACGACCCCAAGCGGGGCTGTCACCGCCGGCATTCCACGACATCGAGCCAGGGGCGCGCCCATCACGACCTGTTTCTCCCGACAGCGTCCGTTCGAGGTCCTTCCAACTCCAGGACGGATTGTTGAAACCCATCCCTCACATTATCGAACATTTGTTCGATCTACGCAAGTTCGATGTCTTCGCCGAACGAGGTGGTGGCGTTACTGGATCAGCGCTGCTGGTTCCGTCGGGATCGATCGGCCAGATATCAGTTGGTCGTCCCTCCACTTGCTCAGTTCGTCATCGCCGACACCGAACGCCCAACCGCGCCATTCATGGAACTGCTGAAACAGCGTTACGTCGAGCGAGTGAAGGCCGAACTCAGCCCCCATAGCCGCAACTACATCCAAGCCGCCACGCTCCAGTTTCGGGCCTCTCGTGAGACCTGCAGCTGCTGCGCGCCACTCACGATGCGCGACTGCCACCAAATGCACTGCAGCAGGACACCCGGTCGCTGCGGGGACGACTACCGCTGGGTTAACGACCGGCGTAAACAGAGCGGAGGCAACCGGCAACGCCGGCGTCGGCGAGGTCGATCGCGTCGTCCCAGCTAAACCAGTCGATCTCCTGGCTCTCGTGGTCGGGCGGGGCGGGGTCGGCGTCGCCACCGTTAATGAGGTACCGCAGGTCGAGATGGGTGTGGCCGCGCCCACCAGCATGCACGTCAACGTGGAGCAACACCGGTTTACCGTCCGAGTCAAACGGACCCGAAAATGCGACGACGAGGCCGGTCTCCTCCTCGGACTCGCGCAGCGCTGCCTCCCACGGCGTCTCACCCGAGTCGACGTGTCCACCTGGCTGGAGCCAGAACCCGAGCCGTTTGTGCTTCAACAGCACGACACCACGCGGGCCGATCACGATCCCCGATGCTGTGACGTGCACTGGGTCAGCCTCCTGCGACAGCGGGTCGCTGAGCTTGTCGTATGCCTCAATAAAGCGCTCAATTGATACTCGCTCACGCTCGTCGACCGGCGTTCGCGTTACCACGTCCCTACGAATCCTGGCCCGCAACTGATCTTGGATCACGGCCTCGGACAGTACCGGTGAACTATTACTCAAGTTCTCGTTCGGGCGGTTTGATACGTGAACTCGGAAGATGCGACTCGGTCCGCCAACGGCGACAGACGGGAAACGCACATAGAACACGACACGACCTCTTCGAATGGATTCTGGTCGCAGTAGATGACCCTGCCGAAGGCAACGCCGCCAAGGTGCCCGACGAGTCGAGCGTGATCAACACACTGCAACGCAGTTCGCTCATGATCGGCCTCGGCCGACACGAGGCATACGGCGACGTGCACCTCTCGAACCTCTGCTGCTAGCTCGATAAGGCATCGCCCGACCCCGAGATGATCCACAACGAAATGCGGCGAGTTCGCCCTTGTGCTGCGTTCAAGTCTTACGCTGAATTGTGATACTGCTGAGTGACAATGCACCGAGAGACCACCCGCAAGATCGCCATGGCTGTCGCCGTGGTTGCGGTCGTTGCGCTCGTGGTCGCTGCACTGGTACCACCGACTTGAGTCCTCACGCTGGCAATGCCATGCATTTAGTCGTAGCGGGCGATGACCCACCAGCGGCGATGCTCGGCGATCACAAGCACGGCCTGTTCGACATCATCGGAAAGATTCTGTTCATCGCGGCCGACGATCATCTGGAAGCGCGCCAACCGCCGGTGCTGAGCCGACTCCCACCACCGCTGATCGAGCGGCCACGGCCCCGCCCACGCCCGCACCGGACGGAGTAAACCACGACGCCAGCCTTCCGTTGCATCGCCGAGCATCCGGTACACACCCACCGGCGTCGCCGACACCACGCCACGACCCGACACCTGAATCGCTGCGCCACGCTTGTCGACCACCTCGATCGGGACCGGCTCGGCGTAAACCGTTGCCGGCGAAGGCGCCGGCAACGACCCCGGCCACGGCGCACCAGCCGACTGGGCACCGTAGGTGCTAGCGACAGCGTTGGCCCGGGCCGACAACGCCGCCCCCGGCTCGGTGGACAACTCCGTACCGGCGACCGACACGAACCCGGGCAGCGCCGCCACATCCACTCGCTCGGCTCGACGGCTGAGGTCGACCGTAGTGGCTGGCACCCATCGGTACCGCTCGGAGGGCATACGGCCGCCTTGCCAAATCGGCACCGTGACTGCCTGTTCGGAGGTGAGCGTGGTGAGTCGAGCGATCGCTGCGCCAGCTCGACTGTCGGCATCGGACTGCCCGCCCCACAGGCCGAGCTGCACGCCGTGGTCGGCGATGATCTCCTCAGGAATCAATCGCACCAGAGCCACCCCGGCGGTGATTTCACCCTCGCTCCCCTTTGGTAAACGCATCCAGGCATCGAGCTGCCAACGAACCCGCTCGACCATGGCCGCCGCCGTCAACCCCGTCGATCGATACCAGGACCGCTCCGATCGCTCGCCGTGCTCGGTCTCGAACTGCACGACGAGGCGGGTGCACACGCTGCCGACTGCGGCGAGCCGTCTGGCGACATCGTCAGCGAGCTGCTTGGCGACGAACAGCACCGCCTCCGACTGCTCGACTGGGTTATCGAATATCTCCGCAACCTGCTGTTCGACCGGCGGGTCATCGGTGACCGCCGGTCGCTCGTCGAGGCCTGCTGCCAGCCGACGCGCATGAACACCGGGGTGGCCGAACCGCCCAAGCACGTCAGCGTTACTGAGCTTCGCGAGTTGACCGAGGCGGCGGAGCCCGAGACGTGTGAAGAGGTCGACGAGATCGGCATTGACCTCGCCGAGGGTCTGCAGCCACCCGATCGCCAACGACGCGCAGAACGTGGGAGAACCGCCGGGCTCAATGACGACCGGCACGCCACGCTGCGCGGAGAGCCGTGCAGCCACACTCGCAGCGAAACGCCCATCGGCCACACCGACGCCGACGCCGGCGACGCGGTTCGCAGCTGAGTCCGGCTGCACACCGGAACCAAGCTGGTCACTCCCCTCGCTGCCGACGAGTGCGCTGTCGACAAGACCGACGAGGCGTACTGCCACGGTGTCATCGCCACCGAAGTAGCGCGATGGGCCGCGGATGCCCAGCGTGATCCAGCCGGGTTCGATCACATCGAGTCTGGGCGCCATATCGGCCACGGCTCGCACCACCGGCTCGAACTTGCGGGCGTCGCGCGCCGAGTCGTGTTCGACCAGTTCAATCTGTGGGCAGCAGGCCTGAGCCTGGCGTCGACGCTGGCCGATCACCACCCCGTCGGCTGCTGCCGCATCGGTACGAGCCACTACCCGATGACTCTGCAACACCGCCGCTGGGCGATCGGGGTCGTACCCTGCTGCGACGATCGGCCAGTCGGGGCACCACACCGTGGCAAACCGCTCGGGCGTGCCGACGACGCCGGTATCGGCCGCATCATCGGCAGCTCGCTCAGCCGCCGAGCGATCGACCATTAAACGACGAGACGAAGATCGGGAACCGGCGCCTGCTGGCCACCCACCTCGGAGATGGCACGGAGGCCGAGACGCTGACCGGCAGCGACCAACTCAAGTTCGCATGATGCCAGCTGGGGCTGACGACGACCGGTTGACTGGGCCGATAGTCGGCGGCGGCTGATGATCCCGTACCCCTGGCCAATGCCTTCCCACGTGCTGCTGGCGCGTATCGTGACATCAATCGGCACGGTGCCGGTCGATCCGACGAGGATCACGACCGAACCCCGCTGCTGCAGTCGCGCCGCCAGCGAGCGCTGCCCGGCCGCAGCTTGACGAGCCCCGTCGGATGATTGCCACGCCGACGGTACACCGGCGAGCACAATGTCGAACCCGTCAACAGCCGCTGCCATGACCTCGAGCCAACGCCGACTCGGATCGTCCGCCGAGGCGAACTCATTTTTCGTACCGCCTTCGCCGGGAACGCCGGTCCCGACTTCTAAATCGACTCGCACAACCCGTTCGAGCGACACCCCCAGCTCGTTCGCAGCATCGGCGCCGAACGTGTCGACATTGACCACTGCCATCCAAGCCCCGGCGGCGATGGCATCGCTGGCCATCGCCATCGCCACGGTGGTAGCGCCCGACCCGGCACAGGCATGAACGCGTCCTCGTACGAGTCCGCCGTCGGGGAACAACGATCGCAGCGAATCGTGAACCGGTATCAGCCGCTCACGAGCCAAACTCGTGGGAGCGACTCGATCGCCGAGTTCGGCCAGGACGTCGTTCAGCGCGCTGCGAGGCGGTTCGGGAGTGAGGTCGGCTGCGAGTTCCACTCATTCGAGAGTATCGAACACTTGTTCGATACTCAACTGGAATTTGTTCGTCAGGACCACCCTCAAACAAGGCCTTGACCTATGAAATTTGACGGCTCAGCCGCCTGCGGCACGCCCCTCATCACGGGCTTTTAGCCGGCTGAGCGGGAACCACTCGTCGAGCAGCTCGTGCATCTCGATGCCGGTCGCTGCATAGGCATCGGCTCCAAGGTCAGCCGCCGCATCCGCTCCATCGAGCGCCAGACCGCCGACCACGATCTTGACTTCGGGTCGCTTGCGCCTCACGAGGACACAGCTGTCGGCCGCAGACTCCAGGTTCTCGGCCGACGTGACCGACAGCCCGACCGCTCGGACGTCGGTTTCAGCGTCAAGCGCTGCGATGAGCGACTCGGGCGGAACGTCGGCACCGAGGTCGGACACCTCCCAGCCACGGATGCGCAACAAATCGCTCACGATTGCGGTAGGGATAGCGTGGGTCTCACCAGCCGGGGTGGCAACGACGACTGCGCCGCGGACCCGACCTCGACGGGTGAACCGATGGCCGAGCTGACCGATGATGCGCATTGCGATGCCACTCGCTCGGTGTTCGAGCGCCACGTCGATGTCGTCACGCTCCCAGCGCTCACCGATCGACACCATGGCTGGACTGATGACCTCAAGATAGATCGAGTCAAGGTTACGACCCGCCGACATCGCGGCTTCGACCACACCCCAAGCACCGCGCAGGTCGCCGGCGACCAGGCGCGATTCGAATCGATCTGCCCACGGAGCGTCGACGCTACGGGGGCTCCAACCCGACACCGCCTCAGCCCCCACCACCAGCTTGCCGCTCCGACGCTCACGAAATTCGTCGAGATCCGCCGTATCAACGCGCCATGACCCGCCGACTTTTTCAGCGTGCAGCAGCCCGAGGCGTACGTACCGGTACGCCGTCATGTAGTGAACGCTGAGGGCGTCAGCAGCTTCTTGCAATGTCATTGACGACATGAGGCTTCGACTGTAGACCGCAGAAATCGAAGACCACATCACTGACTGATGATTTAGTTCTCCCGATCCATAATTCGGGTATTAATGAGCGTCTAAGGGCGGGGCTTCTGGTCAGCTCTGCTTGGCGTTCCAGCGCTCGCGGGCCTCGCGCGCCCGGACGAGTAGGTGCATCGGCACCTTCTTGGCGGCCTCGGCGAGCGCCTGATCGCCACCAGCAGCTGCGGCAACTGCTCCGTCGTCGGCGGACTCGGCGGGCTGCAGATCCTCGAACGTTGGCTGCTCGACACCGGGCTTCCAGTACTCGTAGAGGTGCACGACGATGCCGGATAGCCCTTCAGCGTCGAAGCCTTTGTTGAGGTCGACTGTGACCATGTTGGCGTACACGTGCACGCCGCCGACCTTGCCCGTGGCGAACAGTTGCCGGGCGAGTTCGTCGGACGGTGACTCGCCGACTGCGTCGTCGGCCGAGCTGAACCGCTCGTGGCCCTGGCCGGAGAGCGTCCGATTGAGTTCGAACCGCACCACGCCCGGCGTGGCACTCGGCTTCTCGGTAACGGCGACAAGCTGACCCATAGCGCACCTCAGGCTACTGCCACGCCTCCAGGACCAGACGAATCTGCATTGAGGCCAGGAGATAGGTGCTCCCCTCCGATCGCCTCGGGCGCCTGCGGCATCTGTCGGAAGCGTTCTGATGCCTCATTCTTCAACAGGTCGATCGGACGGGGGTGGCACACTCCCAGTCCGCCCTCACTCCAGGGCCTCTGCTAGGAGTCCGGGGAACTCGTCGGGGGTCGCTGCGAGCACGGTGGCTCCGAGTCCGGTGAGCGCCGCAGCGTGTTCGTGGTGATATGAAGGCGCTCCGTCGTCGCTCAGCGCGAGCAATACGATCACGCGTACCCCCGCTGCGGCGAGCTCGCCCGCTCGGCGCTGCATCAATGCTCCACTGCCACCCTCAAAGAGGTCGCTGATGAGCACGAGCACGGTGTCACGCGGTCGCTCGACCAGTTGTTGGCAGAAGGTAAGCGCAGACGCAATGTCGGTACCCCCACCGAGCTGCACCCCGAACAGCACTTCGACCGGGTCATGCAGATACGGCGTCAGGTCGGTGACCGCGGTGTCGAACGCAACGAACCTTGTGCGCAGGGCCGCGAGCTGTGCGAGCACCCCGGCGAAAAGTGAGGCGTAAACAACCGACTCAGCCATCGATCCGGACTGATCGACGGCGATAACCACATCCTTCGCCAAGCTCCGTTGCCGGCGACCGTGCCCAAGCAGTTGCGCAGGCACGATTGTGCGCTGCTCAGGCAAATAATGGCGGAGGTTGGCGTGGATCGTGCGCCGCAAATCGACGTCGCCCGGCCGAGGATGTCTGGACGCCGCACCGCGGGCGAGTGCGCCGCGCACGGCCCGACGGGTGTGATCGGCCAATCGCGCCTCGATCTGGGCAAGCACCTGGGCAATGACATACCGTGCGGTCGCTCGAGTCTCGTCGGGCAAAGCACGATTGAGTTCGACGAGCGCAGTGACGAGCGAAAGGTCGGGTTCGGCTGACTCGAGCAGCTCCGGTTCGAGAAGCAACTGCTTTAAATCGAGTCGCTCGACGGCATCGCGTTGCATCACTTGCACGACGGATGTCGGGAAGTAGCGGCGGATGTCTCCGAGCCAGCGGATCAGGCCGGGCTGCGACCGTCCCAGTCCACCCTGACGCCCGGAGCTTCCCCGTCGGCCGGGTCTCCCCGGTCGTTCATCTCGGTCATACAACGCACCGAGGGCTGCATCGATGCGGGCGTCGTCGCCCGACAGGCCAGGGCGAGCAGCGACTAAACCTCTGCGGCTGTCGTCCCCACCATTGCTCTGCTCGGCCGGTGCGGAGGCCGATGCAGAATCGCCAGGTGCACCGTCGGCGGCAGCGCCTAACGCGAGCCGCCAGCGGCGGCGACGCTCGGTCGGCGACACCTGAGGCAGCTCTGATCGCATCGTCGTGTTCACCACTGGCACGCCCATCAGGTCTCGGCTCCGACCGGAGCGAGGCCGAGCAGATGCCGGACCGTGACGAGAGCCGCCGCGGCCCGCTCATCGTCGATGTTGGCACCGAATCCGGTGATTCGGTGCACGTCACCCCCGTCGAGAAGCGCCATTATCTGACGACGCTCGGCAGCTTCAAACCCCCCGAAGGTTCTCCGAAGCAGAGGGAGTACTGCATCAAACCCGTCGGGTGTGAGCGACGCGAGCCATCGGTCGACCACGTTGAGTAGATCGGAATCGTGGAGCAACACGGTGCCCGACCCGGCGAGGAAGCCCTGGACGAACGCTGCGCCGTCGGCGGGCTCCGTGCCACCCGAGAGTGCCTGCCCGAGCCGCTGGTCAACCTGCGCAGCGGTCCACGCACCTGCGTCGTGCAGCAGTCGCGTCGCGCGGCCCGAGATGAGGCTGTGTCGATGCGGACCACGGCTGGCGAGCTGGACCAACACGTTTAAGAACGACCGATGGCGAGCTTCATGGTCGAGCGTGGCGAGTGCTGTCTGGACGGCCGTGAGCCGTTCGACCATGTCGGCGGCAGCCCCGTTGTCCAAACGATCGCACGCCGGCACCAGCCCGGCACAGATCCGGATGACGAGGCCGTCAAACAATGCCCGCAGCGCCGTGCCATCGGTCGAGCGAACGTCGCCGTAGCGGAGAGCGTTCGCTAGCGGGACGGCGGCGTCCATGAGATGACCGAGATTAGGGTCGTTGGCGGCACGCTCGGCTAAGCGCCGAACACTCGGCTCAATCACGCCGCCCAGGTCGGCGAAGAGGGCCAGCTCGAGAAAACCAACCAATTCGGCTAACGACTCGGCGCTGGCGACCGATTCGAGCAGCCGAACGGTTGCCGCTCCCTCGACCGTCGTTCCGTAGCCCGCTCGCTCGATGAGGCGAATTGACAGCTCCGGCTCCCAGGAGAGCCGCCACGTCTCGCGGAACGTGCCCGACGAGCCGCGGCCCTCTTCGGGCACACCCCACGGGATGCCGAGCGCGAGGAGCCGGTGAAGCAGATGCGACTTCTTCAAGCCGGTCGGAGTACGCAGGTCAACCTCGACGGTCGTGTCGTCGGCGCTTGGCTTGAGCCGCGCCGACTTCTGAAGCTTCGCCAGATTGCGGGCCAAAGGCACCTGTGGCGCCTCGGGCGGAACTGATCCGAGGGCATCGCCGATCACGACCTCCGACATCACAAGGTCGACGTTGCCGAGCACGGCATCGGCCGCGTCGAGCACCTCGCCAAGCCCAACTCGGGGACGGCCTCGAAGGGCTGCGAGCGTGTCGGCCAGGCGCGTACCAGCGATGAGATCATCGGGTGATGCGGCCAGACCGCGCTTACGCAGGTGATGTGCAGTCCCGACGAAGAAGCGAGCCACACCATCAGTGCCCGGGTGATTGAACACGTGCTCATACCAACCGGGGCTGTCGACGCCTGCGCCGTAGCCCGAGCGGCTCGTTAGCCGGCGATGCGTCCACGGCACCCATGCCGTGGTTGTTTTTGCTTTCTTCAAACCTCGCAACGTGGCTGCATCGGTGCCGACCTTGACCCTCGCAAGCGACGCATCGTCAATCGCAGGCACGTGCCACGCACCGCACACGACGGCAATCCGCTCGAACCCGTCCTTACGAGCAGTTCGGATGGCGCGGCGCATATGGGCCTCGCGCCGCTCCTCGGCTATCGACGGAACTGTGCCCTCCCGGGCTATGGCCATCGCCTCAGCCACAGCATCGAAGGCCGGAACGCCATCTCCGCGATGTTCGATCACGTCTTCCCACCATCGTTCGGGGTCGCTATCGCCAGCGGCAGCCGCGAGCGCGCGAAGAGGGTCGGGTGGCGGGCCGTCAGCCACTAACTCGTCGACGCTCTGGTCGGCTTGAGTTCCAAAGGTGATAGCGAGTGGCAGGTCGATGGCGCGTAACTCGATCTTCCGCTCGTTCGCCCAGCGGGCCGCCTGCCACTCGGGGCTGAACGATGCGAAGGGAGCGAACACCGCCTGCGTTGGCTCAGCGGCGACGTACCCGAGCAGCGCAACCGGCGGCACCAGATTGGCGTGTCCGATCCACGTAAGCGCGCGCTGAGAGTCAGCAGGCAACTCGATGAGGACAGCGTCGGGCTGCATTTCGTTAAGGGCACGTAGCACCGAGCGCGCTGACCCCGGCCCCTGGTGTCGGATGCCGAGCACACGCAACTGGCCCGGGTCAGTCACGGTCGTCGAGGACAGCACAGGCGTCGTAGAAGTCACCCCAGCCGGCGCGCTCGCGAACCACGCCGTCTAGGTACTCGCGCCAGGCAACTGCGTCATGGATCGGGTCGCTCACTACAGCTCCGACGATGCCAGCAGCGACATCGCTGGCGCCCAGCGTGCCGTTGCCGAAATGCGCAGCGAGGGCTAAGCCGTTGGTGACCACCGAGATCGCCTCGGCAGTCGACAGCGTCCCGGTCGGGACTTTAAGACTCGTTCGCTGATCGGCGGTGACGCCCTCACGAAGCTCACGGAAGATTGTGACCACCCTGCGGATTTCGTCAGCAGCTGCGGGCACTTCGGGAAGGTCGAGGGTGGCGCCCAACTCGGCCACTCGCTGCGACACGATCGCGATCTCATCGTCGATCGAAGACGGCAACGGCAGCACGACCGTGTTGAAGCGGCGACGCAAAGCCGAAGACATGCCGTTCACTCCCCGGTCACGATCATTGGCGGTGGCGATGAGGTTAAAACCTTGCACCGCCGACAGCTCGGAGTCGAGCTCTGGGATTGGCAACACCTTTTCGGACAGAATGGTGACGAGGGCATCTTGCACCTCGGGTGGCATGCGGGTGAGCTCTTCGACACGAACGATCGAGCCACGCTCCATCGCCCGGTAGACCGGACTCGGCACGAGTGCACGCTCACTTGGCCCGTTAGCGAGGAGCTGGGCGTAGTTCCAGCCGTACCGCAGCGTCTCCTCCGTCGTACCGGCGGTCCCCTGCACGAGCAGCGTGGAGTCGCCACTAATTGCAGCGGCGAGGTGCTCGCTCACCCAGGTCTTGGCCGTGCCGGGGACGCCGAGCAGCAGCAAGGCTCGGTCAGTGGCGAGGGTGGCGACGGCTATCTCGATCAGTCGCCGCTGCCCGACGTACTTGGGCGCGATCAGTGTTTCGCCGGCGCTGCCGCCAACGAGATACTCCACGACGGCCCACGGCGACAGCATCCAACCCCGGGGCCGCAACCGATCATCGGCGGCGGCGAGAGCGGCGAGTTCGTCGGCGTACTGGGTTTCGGCGTGCGGCCGGAGTACTGCCCGGGCGGTGTCGTCTGCCATCGGTGACGAAACTAGCGACACAGTGTTACAACGACCGCGCCGACCTCGGCGTGCGGTCCATGATCCCAAACGAAGCGGATGTCCCGATCAGATCATCGGCAGCGGTCCGATCAGGCGGGACAATGCCCGAACGAGCCGA
>Ga0213866_10003202_pt1 | contig 11210 bp, 3 predicted proteins | sample PICome_11_FD_160079 | JGI IMG/M metagenome (GOLD analysis project Ga0213866, IMG submission 160079) | Coastal seawater microbial communities near Pivers Island, North Carolina, United States - PICO284 | ecosystem: Environmental > Aquatic > Marine > Coastal | place: USA: North Carolina... | reverse complement strand
TGTTCGCGCAAGTTGCGCTGGCCGTGCCAGCGTCGCCCCACTTCGCTGAGATCGCGCAGCCTGATGGATCGCGCTTTCAAGCCCGCATGGTTGGCGACGAGTTTTGGAACGCGATGGAAGATGCGCAGGGTCTAACCCTCGTCCGCGACGCCCAGAATTACTGGAGCTACGCAGAGCTCGCACCCAGCGGTGAGCTTCGCCCAACAGCCATTCGCGCAGGCATCGACGCAGCACCCCAAGGTTTCACCTCAAACCTTAGGCCAGCAGCGCGCAAGATCGACATCGCTCGCCAGCAAGCGCGTCCGCAAAGTGCAATGAGTTCGCGCTCCACCACCAAAGCGGTTCCCTTCACGCCCAGCGGCAACCGCCCGGTAATCGTGATCGTGATTGGCTTTACGGATCGCGCCATCGACACCGTAGCAACGACATGGAGCGATCGCTTCTTTGGTCTGACGAACTCCGTGCAGAGCTACTTCAACGAAGTGAGTGGCGGCCAGTTCAACGTCACGCCTGCCAGCGAATCGCAGGGCACGGCGAATGACGGCATCGTCTTCGTGAGCATTGCGCGCACGCATCCCAATACTTCAAACGCCGCTGATCCCGGCTACGACGATACGGCGATGCTCGCGATTCAAGCGGCGGATGCCGACGTTGATTTCTCAAGCTTCGATACCAACACCGATGGCTACGTTTCAACGCAGGAGCTTGGCATCTTCTTCGTGCTCGCTGGCTTCAATGGCGCAGCGGCAGGCGCGCCAAGCCCAGCGGTCTGGCCCTTCGCGACCTCGTTTGGCGGCAATGGAATTTCTGCGGATAGCGTGCAAGTCAGCGCCTACTTCGGCGACGACGACGTGCGCTCAGGCGGCATCACCTATCAATCCGAGCACGACGACAACGCCAACCCCGCGCAGATCGGCGCGCCCTGCCACGAGTACATGCACAACTTGGGCCTGCCCGATCTCTACGACACTTCAAACCAATCCGAAGGTTGCGGCGTCTTCGCGCTGATGGCCGGCGGCCCTTGGAACGACAATGGCGGCGAGCCTGGCAGCTCCCCTGCGCACCCCTGCGCGTGGTCGCGCGTCGAGCTTGGCTGGGAGACGCCAAGCGTCGCCAACAGCGCGGGAACCTACACGCTCGCAGATGCAGCTACGGCAGCCATCAATCAGAAGTGCATCCGCGTGCCGATCGCGCAAAGTACGAGCGAGTACTTCCTGATCGAGAATCGCAATGGCGCTGGCTTCGACGCCGGTCTGCCATCGAGCGGCGGCAATCGCGGCATCTTGATCTGGCACATCGACGAATCGAACGGAACCAATCAAAGCGCTGTGAACAACGCGCCGAACTTCACCGTCGATCTCGAAGAAGCTAGCGGTACGCAGAATCTTGAGCTGAATCCCTCGAATCCCAACTCGGATCAGGGGGCCGGCGATGACTTCTATAGAAGCAGTGGTACTGCAAGCTTCAACGCGAGCACCACGCCGAGTTCGAATTCCAACGCAGCCGCTGCGTCTGCGGTCAGTATCAACGTCACCAGCGCTGCTGGAGCGAGCATGGACTTCGAGCTTCTCGCGCCTGCGATGCCAGTCTTTACCAGCGTCGCGCCAAGCGAGACGCCAGTCGGCGTGGCTTTCAGCTACACCGCGATTGCGCTGGCCGATCCCGCAGCAACGTACTCAGTGAACGGCCTGCCCACCTGGTTGAGCTTCGACAGCGTTGACACGATCAGCGGCACGCCCAGCCAAGCGGAGCTCGGCACGACGGCGAACTTCACGATCACCGCGACGAACACCAACGGCTCCGCGATGCAAAGCGTTTCGCTCGACGTGACCGGCCCGCCGAACATCACCGGCATGGATTTCATCGAGCTGCTGCCGAACGCAACAGCGATCATTCAAGGCACGAATCTTTCGAACATCGTGAGCGTGGATATCGGCGGCACGGCGCAAACGATTACCAACGTGACGAGCATGGCCGTCACCTTCACCGTCAACGCTTCAACGCCTCTCGGCGTGCAGACGCTGACTGCCACCAGCTCGCAAAGCTTGAGCGACACAATTTCAGTCGAGATGTTCGCCACGCAACCCAGCACAACCGGCGGCAGCATCACCTTCAACCCAAGCTTCGGCGGCGCGATCGGCACGGTCGTAACGCTTGGCGAAGCAACACCAGATGCCGGCACTTTCGCGGGCAGGCAGATTGTGATTGGTGGAGTGAAGCAGCTCTTGCTCTCGCGCGACGGCGATAACTTGAGCTTCGCGATTGTCGGCGGAACCCCCACCGGCCCGCAGGATCTTGAGATGGTCTTCCGCACCAACGCGCCCTTCTTCCCCAACTTCCCGATCAGCGCACCCGCCGCGCTTTCGGGCTTCGTCGCCTCGACCAGCACCACCACGCCCGGCGGAACCTTCACCGTAGACGGCACCGGCGCTGCAAGCATCACCGACGTGACGATCGGCGGAGTCGCAGCAACCTTCACGCGCATCGACGCCGACACGATCGAAGTGACGAGCTCCGCTAGTACGCCTGGCGGCACGGGCCAAACGCTGCGCCTGACCAACGCGGCTGGCGATCTCGATCTGACCATCGACGTGATGATCCCACCGAGCGGCACGGCGCCCGCAATCACCAGCAGCGCGCCAACGACTGCAACTGAGGGCACGCTCTACACCTACACTATCACCGCCGATGGCTCTCCCGCGCCGACCTTCAGCGTGAGCGGCGAGCCCGCATGGCTGACGCTCTCCGGCAACGTATTGAGCGGCACGCCCGGAACAACCGACGTTGGCATGACCGGCACGATCACGATCACAGCGACCAACTCCGAAGGCATGGACACTGAGATCTTCGTGATCACCGTGAGCGCGATCAGTACCGGTCTGAGCGCGCCGAGCATCACCAGCACGGCTGCAACAACCGCGCTCGTAGGCTCGCTCTACAGCTACACGATCACGGCCAACGGCAACCCAACGCCGACCTTCAGCGTGAGCGGGGAGCCTGCATGGTTGACGCTTAGTGGGGCGACGCTCAGCGGCACGCCGGACGTCACCGACATCGGCACCACCGGCACGATCACCATCACCGCGACCAACAGCGAAGGCACGGATACGCAAGACATCACGATCATCGTGACGGACACCGCGAGCGGGCCGAGCATCACGAGCACGGCGGTTACCACGGCGACCGTTGGCAATCTCTACCGCTACACGATCACTGCCGACGGCGCGCCAGCCCCGACGATCAGCGTGAGTGGCGAGCCGAGCTGGCTTACGCTTATCGGCAATCAGTTGGCTGGAACGCCGACTGCAACTGATGTTGGCTCAAGCGGCCAGATCACGATCACGGCGACGAACTCCGCGGGCGACGACATGCAGAGCTTCACGATCAACGTGCTGCCCATGGGCGTGACGCCGCCGGTCATTTCATCGCTTTCCGCGACGAGCATTCTGGTCGGCGAGGAGCTGGTGATCTCTGGCAGCGGGCTTGGTTCGTCAAGCGTCCGCATCGGCGGAGTGTTCCAGACGATCGTCAGCAACACCGGACTTGCGCTGACGATCCGAGTCTCGTCAGCTTCTCCCGCGGGCGCGCAAACGCTCTACGTTGCGAACGCGAATGGCTCTGCCAGCGCAGACCTCACCGTGCTTGGCGGCATCGTGCCTGGCAGCGGTGGCTCCGGTGGAGGTGGCGGCGGTGATAGCGGCGGCCTCTGCTCGCTTGATAGAAGCGGCAGCTCTTGGGCGTTGATCCTGCTCGCTCTCTTCGCCGCCAGCGCGTGCGTGCTGCGCCGCAGTGATGATCGCGCATAGCGAAACGCGTGCTGATAGAAAAAGCGCGGCGCTTCAGATGAAGCGCCGCGCTTTGCGTTGGTCGAAGATGGATCGCATCGGAAAGCGATCACCGACAAGAGCGTCGGTTCCACCCTAGAGGCGCGAAAAGCCGCTGCCTGCAGCGGGCTTCTCTTCCGGCTGCGCTTTCGGCGCGGGGCCGAGTCCCCCACCGATCGCGCCGCCGCTCACAGAGCCGCCTTGATTCATGCTGGCTACGGCAACTGCTTGCGCGATCTTGCCAGCGACCTTTTTGACCTCTTGCGAGAAGAGATCATCCGGCGATTCGATCAGCGCGGGGATGCCGCTGTCCGTGTGCTTCGCAACGTTCTCCGTCAGCGGCACTTCGCCAAAGAGATCGAGGCTGAACTCTTCAGCAGCTTTGCGACCGCCGCCGCTCAGGAAGATGTCGGTCTTGTGCCCGCAGTGACTGCAAACGAAGCCCGACATGTTCTCGATCAGGCCAATCACCTTCACGTTCACCTGGCGGAACATGTTGATCGCGCGACGCACATCCGAAAGCGCGATGTCTTGCGGCGTCGTCACGATCACCGAGAGCGCTTGCGGCACCATGCGCGAAAGCGAAAGCTGAACGTCGCCCGTGCCCGGCGGCAAATCGAGCACGAGGTAATCGAGCTCGCCCCAATCCACTTGGCCGAGGAACTGACGCATCGCGCCGTCGAGCATTGGGCCGCGCCAGACGACCGGCTGGCCTTCGTCGAGCAAGAGGCCCATCGACATCAGCTTGAGGCCGAACTTGCTGATCGGAATGATGCGCTGCTCTTCGGTCGCTTCGGGCCGAGTTTTCAAACCGAAGGCAGTCGGGATACTCGGGCCGTACACGTCGGCGTCCATCAGACCGACTTTGGCGCCGCTCTGCGCGAGCGCGAGCGCGATGTTCGAGCTGAGCGTGGACTTGCCAACGCCGCCCTTGCCGGAGCCGATCAGCAGCACGTTCTTGACGCCTGGCAGCAAGTCGTTGCCTGTGGGCTGGCTTGCGCGCACGCTTGAAGTCCAGGTGATGTCCACTTTCTCGATGCCTTCAAGCTTCGAGATAATGGCGCTTTCGACGTCCTTGCCGATCACATCTTTGAGCGGGCAGGCGGGCGTTGTCAGCTCGACCGTCAGCGATACTTTGGGCGCTGCCACGACCACATCTTTGATCATGCCAAGGTCAACAAGGTCCTTGTTCAAGTCGGGGTCTTTCACGCCTTTGAGCGCGACCAGTACATCTTTGTCCGTCAGATTCGACATCTCTCGTCCTTCGCTTCACCGTCGTCGCGTGTGTGTATCGCCCGCTTTGCGCGCTCGCCTGCGCTGATCCCCAGCCGCTATTCAAGAGCAGCGAGGATGGAAGGGCAAGCAAAAGCGCTGCGGATCAGGCCTCAGAGAACGAAAACTCCCGACTCGCGTGAGCCGGGAGTTTCGCGGGATTGATCGCGCTTAGCTCTCGCGCGGATCGCGCATGTTGCGTTGCGTGATGTCCGATTGCACCTTGGCGAATTCCTCGTCGTCCTCCGCGTTCTCATCGCGGAACTCGAAAAGGCTGTCCCAGATACTGTCGAGGCGATGTAGCGCGGTGTCGAGATCAGGCGCGCTGAAGAGCTTCTCGCCTGCTTCGTTGTTGCCCTCTTGCTTGATGATGCCGTAGCGCTCCATCTTCTCGATCGCGTCGTCGACCTCGAAGTCAACGTGCATATCAAAGCGCTTCTCAATCCACGCTTCGATTGCGCCATCAAGCTCTTCTTCAGTCATCGGGCGACGAGCGTGGTAGAGGAAGGCGTAGCCAAGCAGCGCTTCCTTGAGCTCTTGCTCTTCAACGCTATCGAGCAGGTAGTGCACGACGCCGAAGTTGTTGTCGAGGTTCTTGTAGTAGAGCGACTGCATCAGGATCGAGTTGTAGCGTGTCACCGTGTTCTTGAACTTGCTCCACGCGCGTCCTGCGCCACCGCCAGCAGCAACCAGCGGGAGTAGAGTTGCAGCACCAAAGGTGACGAAGGCTGCGGTGATCACCAAGAAGATCTTGAAGAGCAGCAAGCCAATCGCGATTGCCGATGTGAAGAGCAGCATGATCCGGTCTTTGATCTTCATGCGCGGACGCGTGTTCGGGAAGATCAACTCCAGGTCAGCCAGCGGGATATCCTTGAAGAGCTTGAGCAGCATGTGCGGCTCGCCCTTCAGCTTGAAGGCGATCACGACCTGACGGAACATGTCCCCGGGGATGGCTTCCTTGCGGAAGAGATCCTTAAAGCGATCGACGTTGAGCGCGCGATTGCGCTCGATCGTCATCGTGCGGAGATCCGTGGTGTCACCAAGCAACGCACTTTGGCGGCGCTCTTCATCCCAGTTGCGCTTGCGGATAAAGTTGAAGCCACCAACGAGCACTCCACCCAACCCGAGGAAGGCCAGCACCAGCACAGCAATGCGCATCTTCGGTGATAGCGGCGCAGGAGGCGCAGGGCGTAGAACCTCGAATGCTTGGTTGCCGTGGTTTAGGATCTTGCCGTTATTGGTTTGCACCAAGTCCCAGTGGTAGAGAAGCGTGAACTTCTCGCCTTCATCCATCAACTCAGCGGGCGGAGCTTGGTAGGTGAAGCGAATCGGCTGATCACCCTCGGGCTCTCGGCTAAGAATCTGGCCTCGCGAACCGTCTTCAGGTAGCGCAACCCAATTGCCATTCACCAAGGTTTCAATCTTGCCGACGAGGCGTTCGCCTTCGCTGACTTCCTTTTCATGGACGTCAAAAGTCGTGCGCCCATTAGGACCAAGCGTGTTCGCCGTCGTCACTGAAGGTCCAGCAACAATTGTGCGCGGGCCGCCGTCAGCCAGCGTCACGAACTGCAAGAAGGCTGCGATCCCGAGAAGCACCAGACCAATCATCAGGTTGCCAAGGGAGCCGCGCACGAGATAGCCGCCCAGCTTGCGGCTGGTGAACTTGCCTTCCACGATGTCGCGGTCGCGGCCGCGTGCGTAGATCAAGGTCTCGCCATCAAACGCATCCCAGTTGATCTCGATCGGCAGATCGAAAACGTGGTTCTCGTTCATCGCGAAGTTCAGATCTTCGTCGGAGACTTTCTGGAAGTTCGCTTTCTCAAGCAGGTTCTTGATGCTCGCGTTCAGCCCTTCGACGCGATCCTTCAGATCGTCCGGCATGCCGGAGTCGCGGTCGTGGCCTTCGGGGTACTTGTACTGTTCCGCTTCGGACGATTCCGGCGAAAGAGGAATGTAGGCGTACTTGATCTCTTCAAGATCTTTGTGGTACTCGAAGTGATAGAGCGCTTCTAGCAGATGCGCCATGTGGCAGAGCTTCTTCTGCTCGGCTTGCTCTAGCCCATCAAGCTCGCAGATGCCTTCAATGATCGCGGGCTTGGTGATTGGCAGAAACTGCTCGCGCGAGTCATCGATCAACGCTTGCTTGATGTCTTCAAGCTCGTCTTCGCGGCTCTTCATGCCCTCGCTTGCGATCGGCACAACGGGCCCAGGCGCTGGGCGTGAGGCCGATGGGCTTGAGCCTACTGCATTCGGCTCGGCTGGCTGCGCTGCTTCTGGCGCGCTCGGCTCACCGGGCGTTGCTTGAGGATCAGATGAAGGCTGCTCATCACCTTCAGGCGTGAGATCTGAATCGTTCATGAGTCTCGATACTCCAATGCAGGAAATGGCTCCCTATGGGATGGAGTTCGCATGATAGTTAGCGAAGCGGAAGAAGCGCAAAGAATGCGCGAAGTCGGGAGAGTCAATAATGCGAAAAGGGCGCGCTCGTTTGAGCACGCCCCTTTGCGTTCAGATGTCTGAGGTGATTCGCTTAGCTCCATTGAAGCTTCGCGTACTCATCTTCCTTCGGAGGCTTGGGGGTTTCCGGATCTTCAGGATTCTTGGGCTCGTCCTTAGGTTCAGCCTTAGGCTTGCGAGGTTCTGTGTCGGGCTTGGCCGGCTTATCTTTCGCAGGCTTGTCCTTAGCAGGCTTTTCGGTCGCGTCCTTGGGTTCCTTCTTCGGATTGTCCTTCGGTTGATCGACGCTTTCCTTGTCGCCCTTGGGCTGCTTCGGATCTTCCTTCTCAGCCGGCTTTTCGACTTCGCTCTCCTTGGCGGCTGCATCGTCCGCGGCCTTCTTGGCGGCTGCTTCCGCTTCATCGCGAGCCTTCTTCTTAGCTGCGATTTCTTGGCGGCGCTTCTCGGCTTCGCGCTCGATATCGCCAAGCGCGATCTCGATTGCACGATCGAGCTGCGGGTCGTTGCCTTCAATCCGGTCTTCAGCGGTCATCGCGACCAGCACGTCAGGTTGAGCACCGTTGCCTTCCTGATTCGTACCATCGAGATTGCGGAAGCCCAAACGCGTGACGCGGAAGGTACTGCCATCGCTCAAGGGAAGGTTGACCGTTCCAATCACCGCACCAGGCGTAGGCTCGCCGACAATCGTACCGAGACCAAGCGCGCGGAATCCGTGCGGGAAAACCTCAGCATCAGAGTAGCTGCTGGTGTTGATCAGCAAGACGATCGGGCGATCCCAGAAGAGCGCCGGGGCGTTCTGCTGCTGGCCACGCGAGAAGTTCACCGCGTAGTGCTTGCGAGTCAGGATGTCGTAGAGCTGCTGGTGAATGTTGCCACCACCGTTGTTGCGCACGTCGAGTACGAGCGCCTTGCACGCCTGCACCTGCGGGCTGGCCAGCTCGTTTTGGAACTGGTTCAGCGCCTGCGGATTCATCGCCGGAATGTGGATGTAGGCGACCTTGCCTTCACCCTCTTCCTTCGTCTTGGTGCGGCATTCCGTCAGCCAGTTCATGTAGCGACGCTGCTGAGCCTGGCCTGAGTTTTCAGGCGCAATCTGCACCGCACGCATGCGGGTACCGTCAGCGTTCGCACCAACGATGAGCGTGACGGTCTTGCCGCCGGTATCCCGCATCAAGCTCGAGAAGCTCGTGTTCTTGTCGAGCAAGCGTCCCGGAGCACCGAAGATGTAGTCGCCTTCGCGCAACCATGCACGATCAACAGCGCCACCCTTTTCAATGTTGGAGATGCGGAGACGAATTCTCGGCTCGCCGCGCGCGCCTTCTTCTTGATCCATCACCTCAGGCGTCAGTTCGCAACCAAGGATACCGGTGCTGAAACCAGTGAGATCGCTGATCGGGCCGTAGATGCCCTGGTGGCTAGCGCTCAGCTCACCGATCATCGCGGTCATGTAGAAGTAGTACTCCATGCGCGTCTTGCAGTTGGCGATCATGGGACGATAGCGACTACGCATTTCGTTCCAGTCAATGCCGTGGAAGTCGGTGACATAGAAGTTCTGGTTGACCAGATTCCACGCCTCATCGAAGGAGCGCAGGAAGAGATCCTTCTGCTTGATGCTTTCACTCGCAATGAAGCCAATCGTGCGGCCACCGCTAATATCCTGCGGCGCGGGCACTGCTTTGATGTGGCCTTCCATATCAATGTAGACGATCTCCTTGCCGTCCGGCGAGAAGGCTCCGTCGTGACCGGCAGCCACAACAACTTCGCCGCTGCCGGCAAGATCAGTCACCACGACTTCGCGGGTGATGCCAATGCCGCCCTGCGTGGTGCGGTTGAAGACCAACAGGCGACCGTTGGGCGAGAAGCGAGGTGATTCTTCCTGCGCTGGCGTGCCATAGACGCGGCGAACGTTGGTGCCGTCCGCGTTCATCACGTGGATGTCGGCGTTGCCATTGGGCCAGCTATCGTAGGCGATCAGCGTGCCGTCAGGCGAAACGCTGGGATCGTCGTCAGAGTAAGCCGTTTTGGTGAGCTGCTCGGGCGCGGAACCGTCGATCGCAACCTTGAAAATCTCGCGATTGCCGGTGCGCTCGCTGGAGAAGACAAGGTAGCTGCCATCCGGCGACCAGTTGTGGAAGTGGTCGGCCGAGGGATCGAAGGTGATCTGACGCAGAGTCTGGCCGTTCGAGCTGACCAGCCAAAGATCATCGTTGCCGCGACGCGACGAGTAGAACGCAACCCAGCGTCCATCCGGCGAGAAGCGAGGCATGTGATCGCCTGAACCGGTCGGCGTGAGCGAGCGGGCTTGGCCGCCGCCAGCGTTCATGATCCAGATGCCGCCGCCAAGTTCGAACACCAGCGATTGGCCGTCGCGCGAAAGATCGCAGCTTTCGGCACCGGCGGTGGTGGTCTGCGTGATCTCTTCGGGGCGGCGAGTGTCTTCCACAATCTCAGCAGCCAGAAGCTCAGGCTTCGCCTTTTCGTCAGTCAGATCGAGCGAATAGATGCGGAACTTCCAGATGAAGTAGGCGTTCTCGCAAGCGTCGTCGAGCGAGACGTAGGACATGCCGTTTTCGTCGAGGTCGCTGAGCTGCTTGACGTCGCCGCTCTCAACATCCATGGCGAAAAGGTTGTAGTCGCGCTTGAGCTTGCCCGTTTCGCGGGTGAAGTAGAGCGTCTTGCCGTCGGGCGAAATGTTGGGCTCGCGATCGTTCTGATCGTTCGAGGTGAGCTGCTCCGGAATCTCGCCGGGCTTGCAGCGGTAAAGCTCGTCATTCATCGAGCCACGGTAGCCCTTCACCTTGCCGTCAGAGCTGGCGCGGTTGTAGTACACCCACTCGCCATCGCTGGTAAAGCTGCCATCGGTCGCGGGTGAATCAAGCGTCACCAGCGTGGGCGTTCCGCCTGAAACAGGGATGGTGTAGAGGCGCCACGTGAGCTGCTCGCGCGTCGACTGGAAGAGGATCGTCTTGCCGTCGGGTGAGAACTCGCTGACGTGATCGGTCGCGCCGTCGAAGGTGATCTGCGTGGGCACGCCGCCATCGGCAGGCATGGTCCAAACGTCGAAGGAGCCACTGCGATCGGAGGTGAAGGCGATCGTTTTGCCGTCTGGCGACCAGACCGGCTTGATGTCGTTCGCTTCGTTCAGGGTGAGACGCGTGGCGCGTCCGCCTTCAACGGGCATGGCCCAAAGATCGCCGTGCAGAGCGAACGCGATGGTCGTGCCGTCTGGGCTAATGCCTGGCCAGCGCGCGCCGGCTTCACCGGGATCGGTGCGCTTCGCAGCGCTCGGCCCGCTCCTGAGTTTTTTGCGGAGATTCTTGAGTCCGCCGGGTTGAGCATCCAAGCTCGCCGGCAAAGCGATGGCAGCGATCAGCAGCCAAAGCATGGTAACGCGTCGCAACATGATTCCTCCAAGCGGGCGGTAGCGGATAAGCAGATCTTGGGAGTGACGGGGAAGACGAACGCGCGCGGGAGGCTTCACCCCTCGCACGTTTCGTCTGTCAATCCGCTCTCTACCTACATTACGAGGGGGAATCCGTCAAAGCGCCACAAATCGGGCGGGGAAGTTACTGACAGACCTTCAAGGATCAAGGAGAAGGCTCACTGGATCGGCAAGAGTCGATTCAACTTGCCGCACGGCCGACTACTTGGGAACAA
>Ga0213866_10003201_pt1 | contig 11211 bp, 11 predicted proteins | sample PICome_11_FD_160079 | JGI IMG/M metagenome (GOLD analysis project Ga0213866, IMG submission 160079) | Coastal seawater microbial communities near Pivers Island, North Carolina, United States - PICO284 | ecosystem: Environmental > Aquatic > Marine > Coastal | place: USA: North Carolina... | reverse complement strand
GAGACAGCGCAGCTTGCCCGCAGCCTGAACATTTCCGGCACGCCCGCTTTTATCGTCAATAACAGCCTTTATCCCGGCGCTTTGGACAAGGACGGGCTGCAAGCGGCAGTCGAAACCGCGCGGGCACAATTAAAATAGCGCAGGCGTTAAATCAGACCGGCAAGCGGTGAGCTGGGATCGGCATAAAGCCGCTTTGCCATGCGTCCGGCCAGATAGGCTTGCCGCCCGGCAATCACCGCATGGCGCATCGCCTCGGCCATCAGCACTGGATTTTTCGCTTCGGCAATAGCCGTATTCATCAGCACGCCATCGCAGCCCAATTCCATAGCGATTGCCGCATCCGACGCCGTTCCGACACCGGCATCAACCAGCACCGGCACATTGGCCTGTTCGATAATCAGCCTGATATTGACCGGATTTTGAATACCCAGCCCGGAGCCAATCGGCGCAGCCAAAGGCATAATGGCGCAACATCCCAAATCCTCAAGCTGTTTGGCCATGATTGGGTCATCGCTGCAATAAACCATCACCTCAAAGCCGTCATTTATCAGCAATTCTGCCGCGCGCAGAGTTTCGGGCATATTCGGATAAAGGGTTTTTTCATCGCCCAGCACTTCAAGTTTGACCAGCGACCAGCCGCCTGCCTCGCGCGCCAATCGCAATGTCCGCACCGCATCTTCGCCGGTAAAACAACCCGCCGTATTGGGCAGATAGGTGAATTTTTGCGGGTCAATAAAATCAGCCAGCATGGGCGCATTGGGGTCGGTCAGATTGACCCGCCGCACAGCCACGGTCACAATTTCTGCGCCTGCCGCTTCGGCGGCGGCGGCGTTTTCGGCATAATCGGCATATTTGCCCGTGCCAATAATCAACCGCGAGGTAAATGCGCGTCCGGCAATGGTCAATGTATCGTCTGTTGGCTGGTTTTCGCTCATCATCCGCCCCCGATAAAATGGACAATTTCAATCCGGTCATCTTGCGCCAGACCGGTGCTTTCATAGCCCGATTTCGGCACAATTTCGAGATTGCGCTCCACCGCGACTTTGGCTGTGGGAATGTTGAGATGCGCCAGCAAACCGGCAACGCTCAATGGCGCGTCCAGTTCCATTTTCTCACCATTGACCGTAATTTGCATAAAGCTGCCTGTTCAACGCTTGAAAACCCTATCGCCACTCCTATCCCGTCATGCGGTGATAGTAAACCTTGCACTTTGATGAAATCTCGTTTACCCCATGATTTATAGGGCATTACAGCGATATTCACGGTTTTTACGGGAGGTGGTAATGCATCCGGCCTATATTCTCAGCGGCCCCAATCTCAACCTGCTCGGCACGCGCGAGCCGGATGTTTACGGCACGCAAAGCCTGGCCGATATTGAGGCATTATGCGCCGCGCGCCTGCGCGAACAGGGCATTGAGGCAATTACCCGCCAAAGCAATCATGAAGGCGCGCTGGTTGATGCCGTGCAGGAAGCCGGTCGCGAGGGCTGCGGGATAATTATCAATGCTGGAGCCTATTCGCATACATCTATTGCCCTGCTTGACGCCGTGCAGGCGGTCAATGTGCCGGTGATTGAGGTGCATTTGTCCAATATCTTCAAACGCGACGAATTCCGCCATCACTCTTATGTCTCTTTGGGTGCCGATGGTGTGATTTGCGGTCTCGGTGCGACCGGATATATATGTGCAGCCGATGCGCTGGCCAATATGCTTGGCCGGTAAATTAAGTGAGGAAAGCATGACAAAACTGCCAAACAGCAAGACAATCAAGGAGCTGGCCGAATTGCTCGACGCCACCAGCCTGACCGAAATTGAGGTGGAAACCGACGGTCTGCGTATTCGCGTCGCGCGCGATATGCTGGCCGCGCCGGTTACCGCATATGTGCCGCCACAAGCACAAGCGCCAGCCGCACCCGTGACCGCGCCAGCCGAACCGGCAGCCGAAGCCGCCCCGTCCGATACAGGCGCCGATTTGGCCGCCCATCCCGGCGCAGTGAAATCGCCCATGGTCGGCACAGCCTATCTGAGTTCTGAGCCGGGCGCAGCACCTTTTGTCAATCCCGGCGACAGCGTCAGCGAAGGCCAAACATTGCTGATTGTTGAAGCCATGAAAACCATGAACGCCATTCCGGCACCGAAAAGCGGCAAGGTTTCCCAAATCATTGTCGGCAATGAACAGCCGGTCGAATTTGGTGAAGTCCTGATTATTATTGACTGAAAATGATTGAAAAAATCCTTATCGCCAATCGCGGCGAAATTGCCTTGCGCGTCATTCGCGCCTGCCGCGAAATGGGTATTCGCTCCGTCGCCGTTCATTCCACGGCAGATGAAACCGCCATGCATGTGCGTTTGGCCGATGAAAGCGTGTGTATTGGCCCGCCTTCGGCCACTGATTCCTATTTGCATATTCCCGCCATTGTCTCGGCCTGCGAAATCACCGGCGCTGATGCGGTGCATCCCGGCTACGGCTTTTTGTCGGAAAATGCCCGTTTTGCCGATATTCTTGACGCGCATGGCCTGACTTTTATCGGCCCGAAAGCCGACCATATCCGCTTGATGGGCGATAAAATCGCCGCCAAGGCGAAAGCCATTGAATTGGGTATTCCGGTTGTTCCCGGCTCTGACGGCGAGGTCAAGGATGTTGACACCGCCCTAAAGCTGGGTCGTGAAATGGGCTTTCCGGTTCTCGTCAAAGCCGCTTCCGGCGGCGGCGGGCGCGGTATGAAAATCGCCCAAGATGAAAGCCAGCTTGCCGAAGCCTTTACCACAGCGCGCAGCGAGGCCAAGGCCGCCTTTGGTGATGATGCCGTCTATATTGAAAAATATCTCGAAAAGCCACGCCATATTGAAATTCAGGTCGCTTGCGACAGCCACGGTAATGCGGTGCATTTGGGCGAGCGCGACTGCTCCTTGCAAAGACGCCACCAAAAAGTGCTGGAAGAAGCCCCCTCCACCGTGTTGGACGAAGCAGCGCGCGCCGATATCGGCTCGATCGTCACCCGCGCTATGGAAGGCATGGGCTATCTTGGCGTCGGCACAGTCGAGTTTCTTTATGAGGATGGCGCATTTTATTTCATTGAAATGAACACGCGCTTGCAGGTTGAGCATCCGGTGACGGAAATGATTACCGGCATTGACCTTGTGCGCGAGCAAATCCGCATTGCCAATGGCGAGAAACTGAGTTTCACCCAAGACGATGTCACATTGTCCGGCCATGCGATTGAGTGCCGTATCAATGCTGAAAATCCGGAGAGCTTTATGCCCTCGCCCGGCACAATACAGACCTATCATGCACCGGGCGGCTATGGTGTGCGGATGGACAGCGCGGTTTATTCCGGCTACACCATCCCGCCCTTTTATGACAGCCTGATTGGCAAGCTGGTCGTCCATGCCGATGACCGTGACGCTTGCTTGCGACGCCTGCATCGGGCGCTGGGCGAGTTTGCGATTGACGGGGTAGAAACCACGCTGCCGCTATTTGACAAATTGCTGGAAAATGAAGATTTTCACAAAGCCGATTACAATATCCACTGGCTCGAAAAATTTCTTGGCATGAAAAGCTGAAGCGCGGCCTAGTCCGCCGCGCTGCCATTGCCTTGGCCGGCTGAAAACACATTGGCCGGATTGCGCTGCAATGACGAGCCATCCTGTGTTCCCGCACCGTCGGGCGTTTCTATTTCGCCGGTAAAGGCAAAGCCGTCTTCGGTGCGGCAGGCCAAGGGCCAAATATCATAGACCGGATGTTCCAGCGCATGAATGCCGGGGCTGGAGGCAAACATCCAGCCGCGAAACAAAGTCTCCTCGCGCCCTTTTATGAACTCATCAACTTGCAGGAAAACCTTGGTCTCCGGCGGCTCCTCAGGTGGGGCGGAAATGCAATCGCGCATGGTGAAATTCAAATCACCAATTTGCATCGGCTCATCCATGCGTAATTCCAGCTTTTGCACTTTCGCTGTCACTTTCTGCAATAACGAGAAATGCCCGATACGCATGGTGCGTAAGGCGGGCAATTCGGATTCCGGCGGCAAAACTTCCAGCAATGGCACTTCAATAATGGATAGCGGCGCGCCATCTTCGCCAAAATCATCATCATCCATGTCATCCGGCGCAAAGGCGTTTTGCGGATTGGCATAAGTGTCGAAATTGGGGTCAAGCACAGGCGGCGGCGGTGGCACCAGAAGCGGCGGCTCGGCGGCCTGCATGGGTGTATTGGACAAATCTGGCGACGGGCTTTGTGCAAGCACAAGCGCGGTTCCCGCGAGAAGCAGAACCCCCGTCAGCGCAATCCGCGACAGCCGCGTGTCAGTCTTTATCACCTTCACCATCACCGGCGCTGAACAATGCCTGGCTGACCAGCGCAATCAAATCAACCGAGCCTTGCGTGTAGAGAATCTCATCGCCTTCGGCCAGCATATCCTCGCTGCCGCCCGGTGACAGGGACACATAATTGCCACCAAGCAAACCCTCGCTGGTAATTTTGGCGCTGCTGTCATCGGGCAGTTCAATTTCATTGCCAATCGCCATAGTGACATCGGCATAATAGTTTTGGGTGTTGAGGCTTAACCCCGTAATCGTGCCGACTTTAATGCCCGACATGCGGACATCGCTGCCGATTGTCAGCCCATCCACCCGGTCAAATTGCGCTGTAACCTCATACGCATCGCCACCCGAGCCGCTATCGGTCACCGAATAGCCGTAAAGCACAAAAGCCGCGGCAATGGCGACGACCAATGCGCCGATAATGGTTTCTACAAGATTGTCTTTCATCGCGCTTCCGGTGCCTTTCGGGCAGCCGCCTTCATTTCTTCTGTTCGGGTGTCTGTTTTATTCGGGTGTCCAAGATGAATAGCCCTTTGGGTAACTTGTTGAATCGGCAGGCCCTGCCGGTTTATGCGCCTGTTTGGTGCCGGTCATATTGCGCCGGTGCGGCTGATGCCAGTCGCGGCGCACATAAGCGGCCTGATCGGGCGTTTCATCGACCGTATAATGCAGCCAGCCATGCCATTCCGGCGCAACCCGCGTGGCTTCAATATCGCCATTGTAAATCACCCAACGCCGTGTCTTGCCATTGACCGACGCCCCGGCCTTGTCCTCATAATAGCGATTGCCCTGTTCATCGACACCAACCAGCCTGCCGCGCCGCCATGTCGTCAGCCATGTTCCTATTGTCTGGCCGTGCCACCAGGTGAATATCATTTTCAAAAAATGCATGTTTTGTCCCTGTCTCAAGCTAACCGCACGCGGCTGCAAATTGTCAGTGAGTATAGTGAACCTTTGGCAAAAATAACAGCCCCGCCTTTGCCCTTTACCCGCTTATTCACCCTTGCTGTCAGCCGGCAGATTGAGCCGGATATGCAATTCGCGCAGCTGTGCATTGCTCACCTCAGCCGGTGCGTGCATCAGCAAATCCTCGGCTTGCTGGTTCATCGGAAAAGCCACCACTTCACGCAGATTTTCCACCCCGGCCAGCAACATCAAAATACGGTCAATCCCCGGTGCGATGCCGCCATGCGGCGGTGCGCCATAGCGAAAAGCTTCCAACATGCCGCCAAATTCGGCTTCCACCTCATCAGCTTCATAACCGGCAATAGCAAAAGATTTCAGCATGATTTCCGGCTTATGGTTCCGTATCGCGCCGGAGGAAAGCTCAATACCATTGCACACAATGTCATATTGAAAACCAAGAATATCCAACGGGTCTTTGTTCTCCAGCGCCTCCATCCCGCCTTGCGGCATGGTGAAAGGATTGTGCGAAAAGTCGATTTTGCCCTCGGCATCGTCAAACTCATACATGGGAAAATCAACAATCCAGCAAAAGGCAAATTGGTCGCGATCAATCAGCTCCAACTCCTCGCCGACGCGATTGCGCGCGCGCGCGGCAAAATCGGCAAAACTCGTGGGCAATCCGGCGCAGAAGAACACCGCATCACCATCTTCCAGCCCCAAACGGGTCTGAATGTCTTTGGTGCGCTCCGGCCCGATATTTTTCGCCAACGGGCCAGCGCCCTCGCCATCGCGGAAGAAAATATAGCCCAGCCCCGGCTGGCCTTCGCCTTGCGCCCAGCTATTCATACGGTCGCAAAACGCCCGACTGCCGCCGGTTTTGGCAGGAATCGCCCAGACTTTATTGTTTTCGTCGCGGGCTATCATATCGGCAAAAATCTTGAAACCGGAACCGGCAAACGCATCTGTCACATCCTGCATTTCAATCGGGATACGCAAATCCGGCTTGTCGCTGCCATATTTTTGCATTGCCTCAGCATAGGGAATACGCGGGAAACTGTCTGTCACCCGCCGCGCGCCGCCAAAATGCGTGAATAAATCGCGTAGCATGGGTTCAACCGCCTGAAACACATCTTCTTGCGTGACAAAGCTCATTTCCAAATCAAGCTGGTAAAACTCACCCGGCGACCGGTCGGCGCGGGCATCTTCATCACGAAAGCAGGGCGCGATTTGGAAATAGCGGTCAAAACCGGCCACCATCAGCAATTGCTTGAATTGCTGCGGCGCTTGCGGCAGCGCGTAAAACTTGCCCGGATGCAGCCGCGACGGCACCAGAAAATCGCGCGCGCCTTCCGGGCTGGACGCGGTCAAAATCGGCGTTTGATATTCGCGGAAGCCCTGCTCGTTCATGCGGGCGCGAATCCATGAAATAATTTCCGAGCGCAGCACGATATTGGCGTGCAGCGTATCGCGGCGCAAATCGAGGAAACGGTGGCGCAAGCGCAATTCCTCCGGATAATCAGGTTCACCAAATACCGGCAGCGGCAAATCGGCGGCTTCCGACAAAATCTCAATTTTCGATAAATAGACTTCAATGTCACCGGTTGGCAGATTGGCGTTTTTGGCCTCATCATCGCGCGCCACAACGCGCCCTTCAACGCGGATGACGCTTTCAGCGCGCACCCTTTCGGCCAACGCGAAATCGGGGTTTTCCGGCTCAATGACAAGCTGCGTCAGCCCGTAATGGTCGCGCAGGTCAATGAACAAAAGCCCCCCATGGTCGCGTTTCCGGTGAACCCAGCCCGACAGGCGGACAGTTTGGTCAATATCGCTGCCGCGCAAAGCGCCGCAAGTGTGGCTTCGATATTCATGCATGGCATTTATCCTCTTGGCACATTAGCGCCTAAACACAATGCTTTACCCGCTTTGTCAAGCATCCATCAGTCAAAAGAAGAACAGCGACAATCTTGCAGGCGACAAAACGCCCCATATTCACTATAAAGAAACTTATGGAACTGATAACGACAACGGAAAAACTGGCCGAAACCTGCTCCAAACTTGCTCAAAGCCGCTATATCACCGTCGATACGGAGTTTTTGCGCGAAAGCACGTTCTGGCCGATATTGTGCCTGATTCAAACCGCCTCGCCGGATTTGGAAGCAATGATTGACCCGCTGGCCGACGGGTTGGATTTGACGCCATTTTACGACTTGCTGCAAAATCCGGATGTGCTGAAAGTCATGCATGGCTGTCGGCAGGATATTGAGATATTTCACAAAAATGCCGGCATTATTCCCCAGCCGCTTTTTGACACGCAAATTGCCGCTATGGTTTGCGGCTTTGGTGATGCGGTTGGCTATGAAACATTGGTGCGGCGCACGGTTGGTGGCAAAATTGACAAGGGCAACCGCTTTACCGATTGGAGCCACCGCCCATTGAGCGAAGCACAATTGACCTATGCGCTGGCTGATGTGACGCATTTGCGCGGCGCATTTGAGTTTCTCGAAAATGAACTGGAAGAAAACAAACGGCGCGGCTGGCTGACCGAGGAACAGCAATTGCTTGAAGACCCGGAACTCTATGTTCAATCGCCCGACAATGCATGGAAAAGACTGCGTATGCAGGACAGGCGTCCGCATGTTCTCGGCATATTGGTGGAAGTTGCCAAATGGCGCGAAATTGAGGCGCAAAGCCGAAATGTGCCGCGCAGCCGGGTGCTGAAAGATGACGCATTGCGCGAACTTGCCCTGCAAGCCCCCAAAGACAGGAAAGCGCTGGCGCGTTTGCGTGCCGTGCCGAAAGGGTTTGAGAAATCGCGCTATGCCGAGCCGCTTTTGCAGGCGGTTGAGCGCGGCCGCAATATGGAAGCCGACGCCCTGCCCGATATGCCCAAGCCGATTGTCAACCGCCCCGGCATTGGCCCATTGGTGGATTTGTTGAAAGTGCTGCTCAAGCAGCGCAGCGAGGAAACCGGCGTCGCCCCAAAGCTGATTGCCAATGTCGCCGATTTGGAGCGTATTGCCAGTGATGAAGCGCCTGATGTCGCCGCTTTGCATGGCTGGCGGCTGGAAATTTTCGGGCGCTATGCGCTGGATTTGAAGGCCGGACGGCTGGCGCTCGCCACGGATGGCGATGCTGTCGTGCTTATTGATCGAAATTAAGATTATTTTCCGCTTCGGATACCGCCAATGTGCCGGTTCGCTCGCGCACTTTTTCATTTTTGATTATCGGCTCCAGCCCCAACTCATTGGCCAGCACAGTCATTCGTTTTTGGATAATCGGCCCCATCAGCGCCTCTTGTGACGGGTCAATACGCAGGCGCAATTTCTTTTTTCCGGCGCGCAGGCGCGTATGCGGCAGCAGACCCGGCAGCGAGGCCGACAGGGAATGGGCAAGCCGGAAGCTCAGCCCCAAAGCGCGCGCCAGCCGGTCATCATTTTCCGACAGAGCAAGCGGGCCGAAATCATCCCATTCTTCATTTACTTCATGCCGATGCGCCAGTGCGCGCGCCAGAAACACACGGCCATAATGGTCAATGCCGGAAAAAGGCGCGGTCAACACAGCTTGGCTGACCGCTTGCGCGCGAAAGCTCGGATGGCTGGCCCAGGCCAGGTCGGAAATCAGACAACCGGCCTGCCGTAACCGTTCCAGCGATTTGCCCGAAAGCCCATCCGCCGTGCTGCGGCGGAACAATTTCGATGTCCATGCGGCCAATTCATGCCCATAAAGCGCCGATTTGCATAGCCGTTCGGCCATTTCCTCGCAAGCCAGCAGCAACGGGTCAAGACGGCGAAACTTTTTCTCAAGTATCGAATACAGCACACCTTCGCGCACCGCATTGGCCGATACAATAATCTGCCCGGGGTCTGTCGCGGCGGCCAAATGATTGAGAACCAGCGCGGCAATCGGCAAGGCGGCGCGGCGATTATTGGACGACGCCTCGACCAGCAAAGCCTCATCATCGCTCAAATCGGCAATATCATCGGCAAAGCGGCGCATATCATCTGTCGCCACCGCATAGTGATGCAGCACATCCAACGGATATTGGGTGGCGTCTATATGCACACTTGCCAGATTACGCCATGTGCCGCCCACCACATAAAGCGGCAGGCCGCGCCCCTCGTCCAGCCAGTCCAGTCCGGCCAGCGCGCGGCTAACAATATCGGCCATAACCTGCCGGTCATTGCCCGAATACTGGCGCAGCGCCAAAACGCCCAAAGGCAGCGTTGCCCATTTCAACACGCGATTGTTTTTCACCTGCGCCAGTTCCAGACTGCCGCCGCCCAAATCGGCAACAATGCCTTGCGCGCCGGGCATGGCAAGCATCACCCCATCGGCTGAAAAACGCGCCTCTTCCTCGCCACTCAGCACGCGGATTTCATGGCCGAGAATGGCTTCCGCCTCAGCGACAAATTCAGCACTGTTTTCCGCATCGCGCACAGCCGCCGTGGCAAAGGCCGCCAGATTGCCTATGCCCAGCCTTTCGGCAATCGCCCGAAACCGGCGAAAAGTCTGAATTGCCAGCTCATAAGGTTCGCCCTCAATGCGCCCGCTTGCCGACACCGCCTCGCCAAGCCGGCAAAAAGCGCGCTCATTGTAAATCGGCAAGGGCGTGCGTGCCGAGCCGGAATAGCCGACAAGGCGCACCGAATTGGAGCCAATATCCAAAACACCAAGCGGCGCATCGGGCGGCAAAGTGCCAAGCCGGTGCAAGGCATCGGCAAATTTCTCGGTTTTATAAGGGGTCACACATGAAATCCTGTTGCATTTTGGAATGCGGGCGGGGCGCAAAAGGGGCTGGCTGTTTCATCGCCGTATCAATCATTGCTCAACCCTGCCCGGTTTACTCGGCTTTCGACTTACCGGCCTTTTTCTTGGGCTTGGACAATGCCTTGCCGCGACCCGAAAGGCTTGGATTGGTCATAAAATACTCATGCGCGTTGACGCGCCCCTCATGTTCCGCCGCCAAATCGCGCCGGTAAGTGCCGTCCGGCGCCATGTGCCAGCTTTGCTGGTTATCGGCCAGATTTATGCTCATAATTTGCTCAACAATCTGTGCATGAACAGTTTCATTCAATATCGGTGTCAGCACTTCAACGCGGCGGTCAAGATTGCGCGGCATCCAGTCCGCCGATGACAGATAGACCCGCGCCTTGGCCGAAGGCAGGCCGTGACCATCGCCAAAACAGACAATGCGGGAATGTTCAAGAAATCGCCCGACAATGCTTTTGACCCGAATGTTTTCCGACAGTCGCGGCACACCGGCGCGCAAACAGCATATGCCGCGCACCACCAAGTCAATTTGCACACCGGCCTGCGAGGCGGTGTAGAGCATATCAATCACATAAGGATCGACCAGCGAATTCATTTTCGCCCATATCGCCGCCGGACGCCCGGCCTTGGCATGGGCAATTTCGCCCTTAATGGCCTGCATCAGTGTTGGCCGCAATGTCAGCGGCGACAGAGCAAGGCGTTTCAGATTATTCGGCTCGGCATAGCCGGTGAAGAAATTGAACACTTGGGCAGCGTCCGACGCAATGTCGCGGTCGCAAGTGAACAGTGACAAATCGGTATAGACGCGCGCGGTTTGCGGGTGGTAATTGCCGGTTCCCAAATGCACATAAGTCCGCATCATGTCGGTTTCGCGGCGCACCACAAGGCTGACTTTGGCATGGGTTTTCAATTGCAAAAAGCCGAACACAACCTGCACACCGGCGCGCTCCATATCGCGCGCGAGGCGGATATTGGCTGCCTCGTCAAACCGCGCCTTCAATTCCACCAGCGCGGTCACAGATTTGCCAGCCTCAGCCGCTTCAATCAGTGCTTTGACAATCGGGCTGTCCTCGGAGGTGCGGTAAAGTGTTTGCTTAATCGCCACAACATCCGGGTCAAGCGCCGCCTGCCGGATGAATTGCACGACCACATCAAAACTTTCATAAGGATGATGCACCAAAATATCTTTTGCGCCAATCGCCGAACAGCAATCGCC
>Ga0213866_10003197_pt1 | contig 11221 bp, 8 predicted proteins | sample PICome_11_FD_160079 | JGI IMG/M metagenome (GOLD analysis project Ga0213866, IMG submission 160079) | Coastal seawater microbial communities near Pivers Island, North Carolina, United States - PICO284 | ecosystem: Environmental > Aquatic > Marine > Coastal | place: USA: North Carolina... | reverse complement strand
GTAGAGGACGAATTGGATGAACTGTGATTCAGGTCAATCGTTTTCACTTGGGCATTTTCCATGGTACAGGTGTTGCCATCTGCAGAGACTTCTACGCTCAAGTTGCCGTAGTTAGTGCCGTACTCATAAAGTCCTGTTTTATTATTACCTCCCGGGCCCGTACCTCCGGGCTGAGGTGAGGGGTTGGGCGATGGATCGGGTGATGGATCGGGTGATGGATCAGGCGATGGATCAGAAGTTCTATTCCAAACTACTTGATCAACCCATGCCGTATCTTGATAGCTACTTGCACTGCCATCTTTGCGGTATTCCCACTGCAATGTATGCACCCCAGAGGCTATATCAAAGGACTGAAATTGCCAATCGGTGTTTCCTGACAGTCTATTTTTTTGCTCTCCACCGATAGAAAAATACAGAAAGTCATAATTAGTTTCCGAGGAAACTTTCCAGTAGAAGCTTAGGGTACCAGGCCCCTCAACAGTGGCTTCCAGAAGACTTCGTTCATCATCTCCAATATATCCAGCCTGTGCGGCATCAGTGCCATCATTAGTGGTTTCAATCTGCCCAAACCAAACATCATTACCGCTGCTAAACCAATTCAAGCTGTTACTGTCCAGTGCAGTACCCAAATCAATCTCGGGTGCCACTTCGATGGTAATTCGCCCTTCTGATTCCGCCAATCCATCATTTACCACAAAGCCAATGAAATCGGTCCCATGCCATCTGTCGTTAGGTGTATAACTCATAGTGGTTCCGGACCCAGAACTAGACAATGTACCATTCGTGGGCCCGTCAATGACATTGATAGAGAGCGTATCGTTCTCGGCATCCGTTGCACTCAGGGTAAAATGCTTAGCCCTGTCTCCATATGTCTTGAGAGACTGGTTGGTAGCGATCGGAGCTGTATTTTCCTCTTCGCAGTATTTGAAGTTGCTGGTAAATACAGGATATCTGGGATCGGGACAGGAAGTTGCAGCATATATATTGTGGCGTTCAGGATAGTATATCCAGAAACTCCAGATACCAAGATTCACATGATACAGTTTTCTAAGTTTCCATTCTTCTTTAAAACAGAGGCCGTTGGGTGCGTCCAACAGCTCATAACCATAAGGACAATAAGCTTTGATGTAACGCTCTGAAGCACTGGCAGGGGTTGCAGAAAACAGCAGTCCGAGTGACAACATAGAACTGACTATCCAGAGCCTTGTATCAACCTCTATACTAAATAGTTGTTTTGTTAACTTAGTCATTTTTTAACATCCCTGTTGTTATAAGTTTGATTTCAGCAGCATTTACTGCTCCAGACTCGCTGGTACCAGTGTAAGTTTCAATGACTAGCAAGTTGATCTTGCCAATCATTTTTAACTGCCCGGTAATAATCTGATGCCGATCCCTAGCATTTGATGCGCAAAGTTCGAAACTTAATATGAATTGATGTCTTCATTGCAAGTTTATTTGTCAGTTACGCACTACTGTCTTTAAACTTAAGCTCTTTAATGTGATTACCTGTGCTTGCAACCAGCATTTCCCGCAGGGCTAGTTAGCAAGCAAGCATTAAAAACTTGCCATATTTCTCGTATAAATATCGACCAAGTTCTTAACTAATTCAAGCAAACCTCAATCCATATAAGAATTGTTTTATATTTTGTGATGTTGGTCACATAATGAGAACAGTGTAAATGGCTCTTTAAAAGCAGATGGCCTGTAATTCAAATGATGCAGGCGTGGGTATAGGAAACTTATTTCTTGAAGGACTAAATTTTACTACTATTAACTTACAGATTCTTTTGAGCAGAGGCTAACCTCTAGACATCCAAAGGTGGTTCAGTGGTAGCATCTTTGTGGCTTAATAATAGCGGATTTATTGACGTTGGCACTGACATCGACGCCCCGCGAATTCGACCCTCAGCGCGAAACCCCTAGGAAAGCCCTATTCGGGCATCACCAATTAACGAGGCTTGTGAACCATCAGTCGCTTGCTTTTAGGGTAAATTCCACATCCGCATTCTGTTCTGCCAACATCATGGTTGTGAGCGCATCAGGGATTGATTTACCTTCAAACATTGTGGCGTAGAGCGCCGAGGCCAGCGGCATGTAGATGCCGAGTTGTTCCGCCTTATTAACCACCAAACGCGTGGTGTTTATGCCCTCAGCGGTCTGTTTAACTTGGGCTACCGCCTGATCGAGAGAGGCGCCCTGCCCCAGCGCCAGACCAATTCGAAAGTTGCGACTTAGTGACGAGGTACAGGTGACATAGAGATCACCCACTCCGCTAAGACCTATAAAAGTTAATGGATTTGCCCCCAACTTAGCAGCAAATCGACTCATTTCGGCAAGACTTCGCGTCAGTACGAGACTTTTGGTATTCTGACCCGCATTTAGGGATTCGGCAATACCTGCAATAATGGCATAAATATTCTTTAGGGCACCTGCCAACTCTACCCCGTAGCGATCCTGATTGGCATAGACACGAAAATACTTCGATGCCAATAATTCTTGAACCGCTGTACAGAGTTGAGAGTTTTCACTGGCCACTACGGTGGCCGTAATTTGGAATTGGGCTATCTCGGCGGCCAGATTAGGCCCACTGATCACGCCGACTGTACACTGGGGAATCTCTTGCTCAAGTATTTGACTCGGCAGTAGAAAACTGTCGGCTTCAATCCCTTTGGCGGTGCTAATTAGCAGGGTATTAGGACTGAGAAAATCACAGACTTGGCGCGTCAGTGCTCTCAGGGAACTACTGGGCACGGCAAAGAACAGGACATCAATATCCCGCAGGGCCATATCCAGATCAGCAGTAATATCTAGGGATTCACAAAGTTTGTAACCGGGCAAGTAGTGGCTGTTTTCCCTGGAATGCTCAACCTGTTTTGCCCTCGACTCACTGCGCATCCACAGAGTGACTGGCGTGCCTTTACTAGCGATCATATTGGCGATTGCAGTGCCAAAACTACCGCCACCGAGCACCGCAACCTTATAATTATTATCTGCCACCTTAGATTGCTCCAACGGGGTTCAGTAAGTTGATGAGGGCATTATAGAGATTGCAATGGATGCTGTCAGCTTACGAAAGTCTAGAGCGCCGTCGGCGCGGCGCCCTAGCCAGAGTAATTACTCAAACATCAGCTTATTGAGGTCCTGCACAAATTGAGCAGGGTTTTCTAACTGCCTGCCCGCCGATAGCGCCGCTTGATCAAATAGTATCGCGGCCAGTCTGGACGCATTTTCATCGTCTTTTTCCGCCGCCAGTTTGTCAACTAAGGGGTGACCCGTATTAATTTCCAGAATTGGCTTGGATTCAGGCACTGCTTGACCGGCGGCCTGCATAATCTTGCGCATCTGCTCACCCATATCGTTTTCACCCACTACCAGACAGGCGGGCGAACTGGTGAGGCGATTGGTAGCCTTAACATCTTCAACCCGATCACCGAGAAGTGTTTTGACGCGCGCAAGCAGCTTGTCATCCGATTTTGTTTTGCCCTTACTTTGGGTGTCGGCTTTTTTGCTGTCAGATTTATTGTCCTCGCCAATAATGGCACTGAGGTCCAACTCGCCCCGGGCGACATCCTGGAATGATTTACCATCGAACTCACTGAGATAGCCCATCATCCATTCATCAATACGATCAGACATCAGCAATACTTCAATACCGTGCTCACGGAAAATCTCAAGGTAGGGGCTATTGGCAACCACCGAGTGACTGTCACCAGTCACGTAGTAAATTTTATCCTGATTCGGCTTCATGCGTTCGATATAGTCGGATAGCCCTACTGTGGGCTCGGCGGAGCCGCTGGTAGAACTGGCGAACCGGAATAGCTTGGCAATCTTTTCGCGATTACTGTGGTCTTCGCCGGGACCTTCCTTGAGAACGGCGCCAAACTGACTCCAGAATGTGGCGTATTTCTCTGGCTCATTGGCGGCCAGTTTGCCAAGCATATCCAGTACCCTCTTGGTCAGAGCCGAGCGGATACTGTCAACCATTGGGGTGTTTTGTAGTATCTCGCGGGATACATTGAGAGGCAGGTCAGCGCTGTCCAGCACACCTTTGACAAAGCGCAGATACATCGGCAAAAACTGCTCGGCGTCATCCATAATAAAGGTGCGCTTAATGTAGAGCTTGATGCCCCTTGCGGCTTCGCGCTGATAGAGGTCCATAGGCGCCATGCTGGGGATGTACAGCAAGCTGGTATATTCATGTTTGCCCTCGACGCGGTTGTGACTCCAACTCAGAGGTTCAGCAAAATCATGGGATACAGTTCGGTAAAATTCCTTATACTCATCGTCATCAATTTCACTTCTAGATTTTGTCCACAGCGCCTTGGCATCATTGACCGCCTCCCACTCAGGCCCTGTCTCGTCCACACCCTCATCCTCTTCCGCCACTGGGGGTTGAGCTTTGAGCATTTCCACCGGTATAGAGATATGGTCAGAGTACTTTTTAATAATACTGCGCAGCCGCCAGCTATTGGCAAACTCATGATCATCGTCCTTGAGATGCAGGGTAATGCTGGTCCCGCGCTGCTCGCGGCTGATGGTTTCAATTTGGAAATCCGCTTCGCCTTCGCAGCTCCAGCGCACCGCCTGCGAGGCATCGGCACCGGCGCGTCTGGTCTCAACCACAACCCGTTGGGCGACAATAAAAGATGAGTAAAAGCCTACACCAAATTGGCCAATCAACTGGGAATCTTTCTTTTGATCACCGGTAAGTTTACTCAAAAAGTCAGCTGTACCAGACTTGGCGATAGTGCCGAGATTGGTGATAACTTCATCTCGCGACATGCCAATGCCGTTATCGGAGATCTCAATAGTTTTGGCATCTTCATCCACGGCAATTCGAATTTTAAGGTCGCCATCGCTCTCGTAGAGCGAGGCATTTTCCAGCGCCTCAACCCGAAGTTTGTCGGTGGCATCTGATGCGTTGGAAATTAACTCGCGAAGAAAGATCTCCTTGTTGGAGTAAAGCGAGTGAATCATCAAGTGAAGCAACTGTTTGGCTTCGGTCTGAAAACCCAGAGTTTCCGCTTTGGTTTTAGTACTGGCTGTCATTTCCGTTGGTTCTCCTAATTTACACAGCTGAATTAGTTTATTTTGGCCTCTCAAGCTACAGCATTGAGGGAACCGATTTGTTATCGACGTAAGATGGGGACAATTGTGGAGATTTCAAGCGTCAGCGACTTGAGCCCTAGGAAATTAGAAAGTGGCAGCGCGCAGTGGCGATTGGCGTAGCTGGATCCTGCTGCCAGGCGGTTGCAGAAACATTGGCCAGTCGCCTGCCATGCCTAAGCACCGAGCAATGAGCATAGGTAGTCTCGTAGCGCCCTGGGCGCAGGTAGTCCAGAGAAAAATCTGCTACTTTGGGAACTTTTTCAATATCCAGTGTGTAGAGCAGTTCGATACCGGCACAGAGTTCGAGAAATCCGCCGATCACCCCACCGTGAAGGGCTGGCAAGGTGGGATTTCCTAAATTGGAGGGTCTTTTCTCTAGACAATAGATAACCGAATTAGACTCAATCTCTGCACTGGCACCAATAAACGCGCCATAGGGTATCATATCAAGGATTTTCTGCGGCTCAGCCTCTCTGCGCGCCTGCGCTAAAACGCTTTTAATTTGTTCAAAAATCGGCTTATTTTCCGCTTTCATTTCCTGCCTCCGATGCTGTGTTCTTTTTCAACAAGCCTTTGAGTTGGCGTTTAAGGATACCTGTGTAAGAGACACTGGAATTCTCCAATTTCATAAAATTGGCTACACAGTGGGCGATAGGATTGTCGCGGTCATCCTGCCAGGCTACACCACGACAAAAGATTACCGAGGAGCTGTTGCGATACACCTTGGCAGACACATAAATGGGCTTATGAGGTTCTGCCGGCCGCATGTAATCCAAACGCAGATCCATGGTGGGGGCCATGGGGATTCCTTTGAGTAAGCTAAAAGCTGCGGTTCCACAACAGGTGTCCATCAAACTGACGATAACCCCACCGTGGACCACACCAGTCAGTGGATTGCCGATCACCTCGGGTTTGTAGTCGAAGAATATTTCCGCTTCACCGCCGCCCAATCGAGTAACTTTGTATTCGAGGGCAAGACCGTGACCCATGCGCTCCATAGCGCGCTTTAGGAAGGGTTTGTATATGGCATTTCTCAAATTAATTGACATAACTCTATGGGCATCTGCATATGGGGCGATAATTGAGCATAGTGATTGTGAGTTGAACATTAAACCAGCGTTATCGCTGACTGGTAAGTTCTTTTATCCTCCAGCTAGTACGCTGTAGGCTTCTATCACTCTCTCTGGTGCCTGCACCAACTCCACCAGCACACCCTGGGCGCTGAGGGGAAATTGCTCATTGCCCTTGGGATGAATAAAGCAAACATTGTGTCCAGCAGCCCCTTTGCGAATGCCGCCGGGGGTAAACCTAACACCCTGTTCAGTCAACCAGCTGACCGCGGACTCTAGGTCATCCACCCAAAGGCCTAAATGATTGAGCGCCGGGACATCGACGCGAGGCGATTTATTGGCGTCAAGGGGCTGCATAAGGTCTATTTCGACAGCCAAAGCGCCACTGCCAACCTCACAGATATCCTCATCGACATTTTCTTTTTCACTGACAAAGGTATCTTTGTATTGGATACCCAAAAGATCCACCCAAAAATCACGCAGCTGTTGTTTGTCTGCACCCCCTATGGCAATTTGTTGCACACCCAGCACGGAAAATGGTCTCATAACAAATCCTACCTCGGTTTAAAGTTATTTGTATATCTGCCCAAATGTTTCAAGGAAAGCTGACAACTGCTCAGCCGGCAGATTATCAATACCAGCCGCCGCCTCTCGACCACCGCCAGTGGCAAATCGACGACACAGGGTTGCAGCCCCACACTTGTTGTTTAAAGGGGCTCTGACGCTCACCGAAAAACCGCCGTTACTCTGGGTTGTCAAAACCGCATGAGCGCGATCGGGCTTGGTATTGGCCAGCTGATTGCCATAGACACCACTAACCCTGCGGGCCCAGGGCTCATCTGGCAGCAGATAGGCAGCAATCTCGCTGGTGACAACCAGTGCTTGAGCATTTTCGGCGGCCTTTAAATCGCCGTGATAGCCGGCCTCGAGCTGATGATAAATTTCGTGGTTATCCGCGATAAACGCCAGGGGATCTGAATAGATAACCAGCTGTTTAAAAAGCTCCTCGGGATCAAAATGCAAGTCCTGCAAATTAGCACCATAGGCATTGTAATTAATTAGGGTACCGAGGTTTTCAAGCAATGGCAGTTCATCTGATGACAGATTTAGCTTTTTTGCCAGTTTTTCGGCACTTGCTTTAAGGTTATCCCCATAGGCGCCAACCACCGCCCATCGAGCATAGCCCCCACGCAGATATTGATTGACCAGCAGACTGGTGCAGACATCTGGTGTTTCATTGATTAGCGACACCAGCGATGCAGAGCTGGGCATCTGGCCAACATAGTGATGATCCACATAGAAGACCTGAGCACCGATATCCAAAATATCCTGTAAGTAAGATCGATTCTTGTCCAGCGAAATATCCAGAACAGTCACTCGATCGCCAACTTGGGCATCGACTCGCCTCAAGAGATCTATATCTCGCTTGACACCTGTAACTAGACGAGCATCGCGAGGCTCAGCCAAACGCAACTGCACTAGCGAGCAGATCCCATCGGCATCGCCATTAAAAACATCCCAGTCAGCGTTGCTCACTATCCTGACCTAGCTGTTCTCGATACTGTAGTAATCCATCAGGATTTGCGCCACCTCTGGTCGGGAAAATTCGGGTGGCGGTGCAATGCCCTCACCCAACATCTGACGCACCTTGGTACCGGAGAGCAAAATAAAATCGTCTTTTACATGATCCTGGGCTTCATTCATCATCACCACCCGGTCGAGTTTTTTCGAATAGGCGGTGTGATCCGCTCTAAAAATTTCTATCTCCAGAGCACCGGTCGGTACCCGCTCATCAAAGATAGTCTGGGCATCAAAGGCACCATAATAGTCGCCAACGCCGGCATGGTCGCGGCCGACAATTAGGTGGGTTGCCCCCATATTTTGCCGAAAGACTGCGTGCAACACCGCTTCGCGGGGGCCGGCGTATAGCATATCAAAGCCATAACCAGTGACCATTACCGAGTTCTCGGGGAAATACAGGTCAACCATTTTACGGATGCAGTCATCTCTCACCGATGCGGGAATATCACCTTTTTTAAGCTTACCCAGTAACATATGAATCACTGTGCCATCGGCACCGGTGCGCTCCATGGCCATGCGACACAGCTCTTCATGGGCTCTGTGCATAGGGTTGCGGGTTTGAAAAGCCACCACCTTTTGCCAGCCGCGAGCTTCAATCTCCTGACGAATTTGCACTGCGGTGCGAAACGTGTCGGGAAAATCGGCTTGGAAGTAACTGAGGTTGAGCACTTCAACCGGCCCAGAGATCATATACCGTCCCAGACCTAGAAAGGTAGCCACGCCCGGGTGATCGCCATCCAGCGTACCAAATATTTCCTCAGCCATGGTCTCGAGCTGTCGATCGCTTACCGACTCTATGGCTTCCACATCCATTACCGCCATCACTGGATTGCCGTCAATATTAGGGTCTCTCAAAGCGATACGTTTCGCATTTTTTATAACATCAATATCGTCTACCAGATTCACCACCGGCACCGGCCAGAACAAATCCTCTGTGGTGTGCAGCTCGGTTGATACTCGCATCGCATCGGTGAGATTCATAAATCCTGGAAGCGGGTTAAAGTATCCCGCTCCCAGCATCACCAAATTGGCGGCAGCAGCGGAATTTACAATAACACTGGGCAGTATATCGGCCTCAGAGGACAATTGTTCTAGTCTGTGGCCATCGACAAGTCGCGGATTTAGGCTGTCTGAGCCATGGGGTTTGATCAATGGTTTTCTCCCGATTTTATAGTAAACCAGTCACAATGCGTGGTGGTCAGATTATGGAAATAGGTAATTTACTGAGTTTTTTGCATCTTCAATGGTACAAGAATCTAAACTCCAACTTCATGTCAAAAGCATAACTTGAACCCGGTCTGTGCGGCGTGGTTGGTTCATTCAACCGCTCTAGATATCTAGGCCAGTTTGACCAATTAGTTCGTCAGTCTCAGGGGCAGAGGATGTTATCAAATGCATGGATATTGCGCTACTCACAACAGCTGATTAAAACACTTTTGCAGGACTATCTATTGATAAATGAAAAATACCGTTAAGCACAAGATAAGTTATAGCGGAAAATGCCAAGATATGCCAAAATCAAGATCTTATTAGGACAACTTAAGTTGCTGTAATTATGAGTAAAAACAATCCAGCCACAAACAGACCTGACGGTCGACGACTGCGCAGTGATCGTAGCTGTCAACTTATACTTGAGTCAATGATAACGCTTATTCATGAGGGCAACCTACAGCCCACCGCTCAGCAGGTAGCTGACCACGCCAATGTGGGTATCCGCTCAGTATTTCGCCACTTTGAGGATATGGAAACCATCTTTAAAAATGTGGACAAACTGGTACGCAAACAGAGTTCCGATCTGTATGCAGAATACAGTTGCACGGGAAATCTGAGCCAACGCATTACTTTTGCCATAGAGCGGACTGTGAAAATTTATGAAACCTTCAGTAATATACTGCTATCTGGCCGCAGCAGATATTGGAATTCTCCCACCGTGCAGAAAAATTATGCTAATCACCAAAGTGGCATCTGCAAGAGTCTTCAACAGCGACTGCCTGAAATTGATGACCTCTCCCCTGAAATACAGCAATCCATTTTTGCGGTTACCTCCTTTGAATTTTGGTATCAACTCCGCCACCACCAGCAACAGACCATTGAGCAGAGCAGTGCTATCATGGAAAATCTTGTTGTGGGTTTGATAAGCAGTACTTGAACTTATTAACATGCATATGCATGCCTGAATATTTATTAATTACAGGGACTGTAGTAATCCTTAACCTGTAAGGTATTACCATGTTTTCACACAGATCTGTCAGCAAACCCCTAGCTATTGTCACATTACTCTGGGCATCTACTACACTAGGTGTGGATCAAGCATCAATTAGCAATCCCGGTAATCAGTGGTTAAGTTATGGTAGAGATTACAGTGAACAGCGCTTTAGTCCTCTAGACCAGATCAATGCCGACAATATCGACCAATTGGATCTCGCATGGTCGTTCAAGTTTGATACCGCTCGCGGCATGGAGGCAACACCCCTAGTTCACAACGGTGTAATCTATATCAGTACCGGCTGGAGTCATGTCTATGCGCTAGATGCTAAGAGCGGCGAGCAGTTGTGGCACTACGATGCCAAAGTGCCCAAATCACATCTGGCAAAAACATGTTGTGGCCCAGTTAACCGCGGAGTCGCCATCTGGCAAGGTGACTCCAGTGGGTCATTGCAGGTATTTTTTGGCGCGCTGGATGGCCGACTGATTGCCCTAGATGCTGCCACCGGAAGTGAAAACTGGTCGGTACAAACCACACCCCTACAAAGCAACTACAGCATTACGGGTGCACCTCGTGTGGTCAAAGGACAGGTGATTATTGGCAATGGTGGTGCAGAGCTGGGCGTACGCGGCTTTATCACCGCTTACGATGTCAAAAATGGCGAGCAAAAATGGCGTTTTTATACGGTTCCCGGAGACCCCAATCAGCCTCAGGAGCAACCTGCACTGGAGCGCGCACTTGAGACCTGGGGCGGTGATCAATGGTATCAACTGGGAGGCGGAGGCGGCACCGTATGGGATGCCATTGTCTATGACCCACAGCTGGACCTTCTCTATATTGGCACTGGCAATGGTTCGCCCTGGAATCGCGAACTCCGCAGTCCCGGCGGCGGCGACAATCTCTATCTAAGTTCCATCGTAGCGCTGAATCCCGACAACGGAGAGTATGTCTGGCACTATCAGACCACTCCGGCGGATAACTGGGACTACACTGCCACTCAACAGCTAGTTCTAGCCGATCTGACTATTGATGGCGAAATTCGCAAAGTTATTATGCAGGCGCCCAAAAACGGATTTTTCTATGTTCTAGATCGTCAATCCGGGGAATTGCTGTCTGCAGAGAAATTCGCCAAGGCCACCTGGGCCAGCCATGTGGATATGAAAACCGGCCGCCCAGTTGAAACCAAATATGCCGATTATCAGAGCAATGGTGGCAGTTATATTTGGCCCGCACCTGTGGGTGCCCATAACTGGCA
>Ga0213866_10003196_pt1 | contig 11223 bp, 12 predicted proteins | sample PICome_11_FD_160079 | JGI IMG/M metagenome (GOLD analysis project Ga0213866, IMG submission 160079) | Coastal seawater microbial communities near Pivers Island, North Carolina, United States - PICO284 | ecosystem: Environmental > Aquatic > Marine > Coastal | place: USA: North Carolina... | reverse complement strand
TGGCTCAAAAGCGAACCGGTAGAGCTTTCCAGCAGAGTGCGTGAGAGCGTCGTGCCGGATGCCGTATAGGTGCCGGTCCCAATCTCCCAGGCTGTGCCATCCTCGATGGTGTAGCGGAGCACGTCGCCATCGCTGACGCCGGCAGCGGCGAACGTCTGAAACCCGCTCTCCGCCGCGCCCAGGGTGATCGTGCCTGTGCCGGTAGTGGACGTGCCCACCTTGACGCGGTTGACTAATTTCACCATCAGCGCGGCTCAGTCCTAGGTGTAAGTAAACGTAAAGATGCCGCTCGCGTTCCACGTCACCTTGAAATCAGCGCCGTCTGTCGCCGTTTGCGTGCCGTCGAAATCGATATATGCGAGCGGCGGATCGTTGGCGTCGGTGTCGTTGTAGATGACGCCGTATGCCGCCGCAATCGAGCCGCCTGAAGCAGTCCAAGTCACGTCATCGGCGTCGAACTTGGCGTCGTTCGTCGTGACCGTAGTCACCGCGACGTTGGCCAAAGCCTGCCCGCCTGCGGTGTAGCCGGTGCCGGTGGTTGCCTCGGTGCCGGTAGCATCGACTTCAGCGAGCGTCGTGTCAGTCACGTCCGGTGTCAGCGCGCTGTACAGCTTGATCTTGTAGCTATCGCTGCTGCTATTCGCGCCGCTCGCAAACAACTGGGCGGTGTGGTTAAAAAGGGTGATCGTGACGGCCATTTGCGCCTCCTATTTCACGGTTTCTGTAGCAAAAAACTATACCGCTGGCAATCATGCGGTCCTCAAAAACAGACCGGCGGAAAAAGTGTAGGAAGGATCGCCGATGCCATCCCGACTCCGCACATCACTTCCCATGCACATCCAAGTTTGGCCACTGATTGCTGTTCCGTCCGTTAGTGAGCTGCCGCCCTGGACTACACCAAAAAAGCCAGAAGTTAGCGTTACGCCGTATCGCAAATTGGATGTGTAGGAAGACCCGGCTGTCATGGTGACAGAGCTACTGCTATTTACCAAAACAGCATATGACCCAACCGATAGGTGCGCCGGGATGGCAGTGCTCAGGGGCTGAAACGACGGCGCAGTACCACTGCCGGTTGATGTCAAGACCTGCCCGGATGTTGAACCGGCTGCGCTGATCTTGGCAACTGTGACCGCAGCGTCGGCAATACCGCCCGTCGCGAGCTGCTCGAACGCCGCCAGGGACGAGCCGTTGGACACAAGCGGATAGGTATCAGTTCCTGCCGCTACAACCGTTGGCACGCCGCTTGCGTCATATGCAACCAGTTTCCCCGCGTTGCCCGCTACCGTTGCCAACTTTGCCACAGTCACCGCGCCACTAGCCAACTTGGCGGTCGTCACGGCGCTGTCATTTATCGTGACGGAAAACTCGTTACTGGTGGCGTTGATCGTGCCCACCGCAATATCGTCAGAGCCGTCATAAATTTTGAGCGACCACGGGGAAGCCGTGGTGTCGATCCAGAGCGTGCCGGCTATTGCATAGCTAGGTCGGGACGTGCCACTGTGGAGCGAATGCAGCGCCGTCCGCCATGAGTTTAGGTCGCCAGCAAGGGCCGTCCCCGACTTAGTCGAAGCATCTATTGTTCCGAAATCATACTGGCTCATGCTTTTTCCCGCCCGTATCCATATGCCTGATAGTCGAAAGTCCTGTCAACAGCGGTTGCCCCACTATCGTAAAACGTAATGGTGAAGCCCGTTCGCGCCTTGCTGGTGATGGTGTAATAGTCGCCGGTTGCCATGTCTTGCGGCATGATCGTGATTGATTTGAGGGCGTAAAACTCTGGCGTGAACGTCACGTTGTAGGCTGACGTGCCAGAGGATATGTCCTCTTCGCTGACGATCAGATCTTCTAGTTGCATGACCACCGAAGCCGCTTCAACTGTAGGGCTAAAGCCAACGTCCCTGGTTTCCAGAACTAATCGGAATTTGAGATGTCGTGCAGTGTACTCGCCAACGACGAATTGCTGCCAATTGCCATAAGATGGCGAGGCGCTATCCACGGTGGAGATAGCGACTTGCATTGTCACTTGGACATCGTTTGGGCTAATGCCGCCATCAAGGCTTGTTACCGCTGCTAGGGTCGCCCAATCGGCCATATAGTTGCCGGTGTCAAGAATGTTGGAGCTGATGTTCGAGATAAGCCTAACGCTTGTGACCATGCCCAAGTCCGTCGCGCTCGCAAACTCATAATAACCAATCGTCTCGAAGTCACCATTCGCATCAACATCAAGTTGGATATGGCCGCTGCCATTTAGGACTGTGTCCGTATATGTGCCGCCCGTAAGCGCATCAGTGTTTGTGGCTGCGGTGTAATATGCTCTCGGGTCGGACAAACCAACATTGGCATAGAGCGCGGTTTCTGAACGAGTGCCGTTAACGTCGATGGCCTTAATGGCATACGTACCATGGCGCGAAGGCACCGCGTAAGACCGCGCGTCCCGCGGGATATTCGAAGCAATGGGCGTCATAGTCGCCCAGCTCGTCACGCTCTGGCTCGCGTGATAGCGTATCTCATAGGCAATAACGTCAATGGGAATATCGTCATAAGACCAGATGACATACGTCTGATCGCCGGTTGTGTTGACTACGAAGCTGGTCAGGGTCGTTGGCGCGGCTGTCGTTCCCAAAACCGTCTGATTAAGCGTTTCCGTCCAGCTACTGCTTGCGCCGAACCGGTCATACGCTTGCACGCCGATGTCGTATGACTCACCATTCTCAACGCCCTGGATCAGATACGCCTGCGCATCTTGCAGCATAGGGCTATATGAATAACCGTCAGCACTACCGGACTCGCGCCACCTAACGCGAAAGTTTTCCGCCAATGTGTATTGCCTACCATCCGCCGCAGGATCTGAAACGCCGCGGCGGAAAAATACGTTGATCCCCGGAAGAAGGTCACCTAGTGCCGTCTTGGTTAAGGCCCGCTCGTCAAGCACAACGTCTGTGATAGCCGGGTTTGCCGGCCCTAACATGGAGCGGGTTAGCGGCAAGCTGACCTTGCTATCGAATTCCGGGATTGACGCTGCTGCCTCGAAAATTTCGGGCGAGTACGGGTAGCACTCAATTGTTGCAGTAAGATCGCGACCCGGCCTGATACTCGCAATGATCAAATCCAACGTCTCGGCACCAACGGGGCCAAACATAAAAAGATCACCGACGCTTGGCGTTGTCGCAATCGCATCCGAGCCGCTTAGCGTGATCTGCGTCACCGTGCCAATCGCCAGAACAACGGACCGCAGCAACGTGCTATTATCGGCGAGGCGGAAGCGACACGAGTAATTGCTGCCGCTCTCCATGGTAACTTCTTGATCAAGCGTTATAACCTGCCCGTCAACCTGAATGACACGACCATAGCCGCTACCGATCAGCGGGACGTCATGGCTGAACTTAATCCTATCGCCCCGCGTAGCAATGAGGTTTTCAATATCAACATCGAACGTATGGATTTCCGGGCGAAGCCGCGCGATAGCCAGGAATTGCCGCGCGATCACATATGCCTGGTCGGAACCTTGCACGCCCGGCAGTTCCAGCGCCTCGAAGATCGAGGCGTTGCCCGCGTTGTAACCGTCGTCGTAAACGGTCATCTCATCCGTCATGTAGTCCCGCGCTTCGTTGACGAAGCGCACCCGGAAGCCGTGCGGCTGCTCAGGCCATAGCCGCTGGCCCACATAATTCCAGGTATTTCGCGGCGTGAAGTGCTGCTCTACCGTGTCTCGATAGGTGTCAACGATAACGCCCCATTTGCTATCAACAACGCTTGGCGTCGCACGCCCCGCCGACGCGATCTGCACCAGCAAATCCCATATGGAAATGTCGAAGTCGATCACGTGGCCATAGGTAAATGCGTTATCGTCGCAATACTGCCACCATGCCGCTAAGGCAACGTCGTCTATGCTGGCAACGCCAAGCGCCCGCTTGTTCTCATCCGCCGTCAAGATATAGCGGTAAATGTCGGCGGGATTTCGGGAATAGCCCTGATTGCTCCAATCAACGCCATCGAAGGCCGGAATCTTTCGCTCAATAACTGCGTTGATTTGATCAAGGACGCCATTGAGTTGGTCCGTGGCCCGCACTCGGATCGCTGTATAGGAGAGCCCGTCAAGCTGGATCGGGTCTTCATTCTTGAACGACCTCAATGCCGACCATGTTGCATCAGCGCGGACCCTGTCAGGATTTTTCAGCGCCTCACTAATCACATAACGATACCGCACCCGCACATCATACTGTCCGCGCGTAACCGTGGTGCGCCACGACCGCCGCAAGGGCTGGGCAGTATGGGCCGTGACATCTTCATCGGCAAACGAAGTCCAGGTTGCCGCACCCGTTGGGCTGTATTCCGCCTGAATGCGTGTGGTAAAGTCCCTCCGCTGGCCGCTGGATGAGTATTGCGTCAAGCCTTGTGGCCAAGTGACGGTGATGCCAATCTCATCAGTTTCAATTGGCGTTGTGCGCTCCTGCCAGTCACTGTAGTTGCCCTCGTCATCTTGGTTGAAAGTGAGGGACAAATCTTCCTGCCGAACTTGGTCGGGGTACAGCGTGACGGCTGTCGCCCCGCCGTCGTTCAGCACATGCTCATACTCAACGTCGTCATAGTCGTCGATCAAAGTCTGGCCAATTTTCAGCTCGGTGATCCTGCACGCCCCATAAGACCACACCACCAGCAGGCGTAAATATTGATCGTTATCGACGATCTCTGTGTATGGCAAACCCGCATACGGCGGAACAAACCGCGCCTTCCCTAGGACGCTAGGGATAACCGCGAACGGCTGGGCGGAGTTACGCGCGTTGCTAATGTTGTAGACCGTCGGCTCATCAGGGTTGCGAGCGATCTCTGGAGCTTTTGGGGCAAAGAGGAAAGACGTGATCAGGCTGAGCGCCGTTGATATCAACGCAAACCCAACACTGACAATAATTGTCGCGGTTGCCACGCTCACGCTAAGAGCGGTTGCCACGAAAGGCACAATAGCCGGCCCATGCAAAACCGGCTTTAGATATAGCGTCGTGCCAGCGTTCGGGCGAATGCGATGGTGCAACGCGCCGTTTAGCGGGCTATCATGGATCCATGCCTGATACGTCATGCCGGGAAATGTGCTGGCGCGCTCTATGGCGTCGGCAACTGTTTGATCTGGCGACAGATCAAAGGCAACAGTGCGTTCAGAAAACGGGCTAGGGCGCGCAATAACGCGGTAGGTTGTCGGCGCTGGCGCTGTGGTTTTCGTCGCGACGATATTCAACGCCCCGGCCTCTTATAATACTGGATCGGTCGCCATGTGTTCGGCGACCGTGTGACGTTCATGATAACAGAACCAACGCGCTCTTGCACGTGCAGAATCTTAGTCTTATTTCCCACCACTAGGCCGATATGATTTGGCGTTTTCACGCCGTCTTTGATCGACCACATATGCAAAACGTCGCCGTCAATTGGATCGGTAGTGGGCTCTGTGATGGCCGCAAAATCAGCGGCATCAATCGCCACGCCGCGGTGCGCTGCGGCGATGTGCGCTTTGTGGTGTTCCACCGTGATGCCGAACACTTCGCGGTAAACTAGCCGCACCAATCCCCAACAATCCACACCGGCCCTGCTGTCACCTAGCAAGGCAACCGGAATGCCGATGTAATGTGTAGACCAGTGCGCCATCTAGAACAATGCCGGGAAAATGTTTGGCGTGAACCGGTCAGGCGGGAACGGCTCCGTTAGGAAGTCGCCAAGGATAAGCTCGCCTTGGATTGTCAGGGCGTCATAGCTGATGTTTTGCAACTCGTAGTTTGCAAATGTGTCAACATAATTGTCTGGCTCGCTGGCCATAATCACGTGGAAGTCAACGCGAATGCGCTCATTGGCGCTTATCGTCCTGATTTCATCCATGATCTCGCGCGTTACGTTGCCGACCACGAGGTTGGCCCGCGGTGGCCTTTCGGCGGTATCCTCTGGCAAATCTAGCATAAAAGGAAACGGCTGGTAAATGCTGCCATTGCTCACAATCGGCACCGGATTGTTGACGAAATGAAACGTGTTCGCGAAGCCGCTGTGCGAAATATCCAACAGCGTCAAAAATACCTGACTGGTTTGTTGCGACAATAGCGCGGACAGCGCCGCCGCTGATATTGTCCTAGCCATCTAAACCACCGTAACAGTTGGGATTAAGGCGGCAACATCAATAGATGCCACCGGAACCGGAATAGTAGCCGCTATGGTGGGCAAAATCTCTAGCGAAAGCGACACGCGCCAATGGCCAAACGCCTTGCCGATGACCCCCGTGCCGCCGTGTCGAATGGCCTGGAAGTCCGGCGTATCTATCAGCCGCATATCCACCGCCGCGCCGTCAACCGGGTCGTACCAAGTGAACGAATCCGCGCCATAGCCCAACGTCGCCGCGTAAAAAACGTCAAAGGTCTGCCGCTGCGCTTGGCTTAATACCATGGTGCCGCTGATGTAGCGTGAAGCCGCCGTAAACCGGGTGCGCTGCTTATACGGCCCCGCGTCCATTTCTGTCCGCAAAAAAGCCGTTTGCATTTTGTCAGATACATCCATTTCCATGGATTGCGGCAGGCTGGCTGGCCAAATCGCCATGGGTCTATCTCCTAGTCAACCGCGTGCTGGTTTCGAACCGCTGGCCGATGGCCCGGTATATCTGCCCACCGCCTGCAATATCGGACGCCACGGCCTTACGGATGATGACGTCAATATCCGGCCCATTCTGGCGCGTGTCGACTTCTGCCCCCGCCTGATTGATGATGTTGACGTTGACGTTTGCGCCGCCGCCAGCGACGCCCAACTTGCCGTCAGGCCCGCGCTTCAATGGCATGATTGCCTCCGGGCCGGCCTCACCCATCAGACCTGCACCTTTGGCCATTGGGAATAAGGTTGGGCCTTTGACGACACCGCCACTGGCAAATGGCATAATGTTGCCGCCGCTAAAAACGCCCCCTTTCGCAAACCCCAAAACGCCCAGGCTCTGCGCTGCCGGCACACCGCTCGCCAAGGCCGTAGCACCACCATGGCCGCCGCCGCCTAAACCTAAAAGCCCGCCAAGGCCACTGAACAACGAGCCGATCAGGCTGGCCTTGCCAAGCTTGGCGTTTTGAATCTCAATGCGAATTAACTCTTGAATGATAGTGGCGGCCAAACGCTTGAAGGCGTCCCCAGCCGATGCCGATCCGGTAATGAATTCGCCGAACGCCGTGGAGATTGATTGCTCTAGCGAATTCATCAAATCTTTCGTGCCGCTCAGTTCATCTTGCGTTTGTTTTAACTGCTCAATCAACTGCTCGCGATCAGCGGATGCCTGCTGCTCGGTGATAATGCCTTCCGCCAGCGCGTCATTGACAGCGACAATGGCTTGGGCGGTTTGCTGATAGGCGGCATAGAGCGGATCAATGGAGCCGCGCACGCTGTCATATGCCGCCTGGACGTCGCGCAGCCGATCAACTTGGTCCGCCGTCATCTGTGCCACGGCGTCATCGAACTCTGCCACCGCATCCTCATAGGCTTGCAGAGTGGCCTTGCGCTCTTCGGCTGCTTTCGCTGCCCCTTTGGGGTCTAAGGCAATCGGGGTGATCGACGGACCTAATGAAATATTGCCGTTCTTGGCCTTGGCAAGGGCCGCAGCCAGCTTTTCCACGTTTGCACTTGCGCGCGTTATTTGCTCGTTAAGGTCTTGGAAACCCGACGAGTCTAAAAGTGCGTCCCGCTGTCTATTTAATTCAATCAGCTGTAGCTTCGCGCTCGCCAATTGAGCGGCGGCAGCCGCAGTGCCGTCGCCCCTCCCAGAGGGGTCAGCGGCTCTTAATCGTCTGGCCCGGTCAGCCGCTTCTTCAGGGCTCTCAGTAAGCATCGCCTGCCGTCTTGCAATGCGCGCCGTCAGGTCTTTATAGGCGTCACTGTTTAGCCTGTCGGCCTTAGCCTCGGCCATCGCCGCCTTGGCGGCTTCCAGTCGGGCCAACGCCTCTTCGTGTTTCTTTTTTGCAGTATCAACGGACATTTTTCCGCCGCGCGCCAATTGCGCTTCGAGCAGTTTACTCTGGTTGATTTCCCCAGCCATGGATACCACCACGGCCCGAACGGCGTCGTCAACGGCGTCTTGGCCATCGGTGAAGGAGTCCACAAACCTGATCAGGTCGGCCACGGCTTTGGCCAGAGACGCTGCGCCTTCAGCGGCAGCGATAAGGATCGGCGCGAGGTTTCCTAAGATGACGCTAAACTGCGCGCCGATAACTGTGCTCGCAGCGTCGAAGCGATCCTGCATTTCTTCAGCGTTGCGAATGAGGTCTTCGTCAATCACGACGCCCATCTCGCGCATTTTCTTGCGGCTCTCATCAAGGGCGGCCGATCCACCCTTCAGCAGGTTGGTCATGCGAATGCCCTCGCGCCCGAACACCTGAGTAGCAAGCGCCGTGCGTGTAGTGGCATCCTCCACAAGCGCGAACTTGTCGGCAAACACACCAAGCGCTTTATCAAGAGGCATCTGCGCAAGGTCTTCAGCGCTAAGGCCCATCTGTTCCAGTGCGTCCTTTGCAGTGCCGGTGCCTTGCACGGCTTCACCTAGGCGCTTGGAAAACTGTTCCAGTGATTTATCTAGGCCATTCTGAGACACGCCAGCGCTAACAGCAGCCGCGCGCAGCTCCTGCAGGGCGTTGGTGCCAATGCCGATTGCGTCGGCCCTCTTGCCGATCTCGTCCATGGAACTCGTGACTTTTTTTACAGCAGAGACTACTGCGCCAACAGCCAGCGCGGGAAGAAACCGTTTGGCGGCAGACCCTAGAAGTGCAAAAGACTTTGACGTGTTCGAGAGGTTCTTCTGCGAGTTTTTTGAGAACCGCTCCACCCGCTTTTGGTTGTCCGCCATGGCCTTGGCGAACTGCTTATCCCTGGCGGTTAAGATGATGTTTAGTTCTTGAGCGGAAATTGCCACTTTTATCCGTACCTTTCCGCCAACGCCCTCGCATCAGCTAAGCTGGGCGCGTCGCTGCCAGGCTGTTTTGGACTGTTTGCCTTCTGCCAACCATCGAATACTAGCCGAACATCACGCGGGATCATAGCACGGATTTCGACGGGCTTTAGGCCGGCGACGATCCCGCTTCGGATAAGGGATCGGACGTTAAATCTGCCGTCGCCTTTCGAACCCGCTTTTTTTTTACAGTTGGCGTCTGATCCAGCGCATCAGGCATGAGAGCAATTCCCAACACCGCCTGGGCAATCTGATAATAGCGGAGCAGCATTTCAGCGCCGCCGTTCTCAATGATCTTATCAGCTTGCACATCTGTTTTGCCTCCGCCTACCAAAGCCAAAGCAAGCAAATCCTTGACCTCTTTTGATGTCGGTTTCTGCCCGCGCCCAAAGAAGCCATCCCATAGATCAAATATCCCGCGGTGCTGATCCTCAAATCGCTCGATTTCGGCGCAGCGCAGCAAGAACACATGGGAGGCGCTGCCAACTATTTCGACAACGCCTCCGCGCGGGGCCTTAGCCGTGATCGTCATTATGCCGCCGTGAACGTCACCGCGCCATTAGACTCAAGCGAGGCTGAGAACGTGACCGCGCCCTCCGTGTCACCGCCAAAGTCAAGCGATGTGACGCGGAATTCGCCGGCATACGTCCCAAAGTCTGGCACGACAATCTCAAAATTGGCGACCGGATCTGCCTGCATGGCAATAGTATTAAGCCGGCCTTCCTGAGCGCTTTCGTCCAGGAAAATGCCGTCGCCAGACAGGCTGACCGACTTTAGGCCGTTCAGGCTTTGCGCCCAGAGCGCGCCACCCGGCGTGGCCGCGTCTGGCGTCGTCACGTCGATTGCGGTATTGTTAACGGTCAAACTTTTGCTGTTCATGCCGGCAAATGCCGTGAACGCCTCAGACGCAGCACCATCGCCGATTTTTAGCAGTAGAGAGCGGCCTAATTGTTTTGCCATCGTCTCGATCCTTTCAATTTACGCGAGCGCCCACCTCGCAACCGGGCAGGACCGCTAGGCGGTTTCCATCAGCGCCGAAAACATGATTGTCGCGGTGTAGCCTCTGCCCGCAGCATCATCACGGTCGGCGTAATATTGTTCGCAAATCAACTCGACCAGGGTGAACCCGGTCGGGCTTACAGCGCTTTCTTGACGGTGCAGCGCTTCCCGGATCGCCTCTGCGATGCGCGATGCCTCGACACGTCCGGTGGAACGCGAGTGCGCAATTATTGTCATGGCCACGTCCGCGCTGGTTGATCCATCCGTGTCGAACGTGTCGGCCACAATGTTGCCAAAACGGGCATATGGATAAACCGCATTTGCCGGCGGCTCGTCATATAGCCGGGTTGAGATCAAATCAGTCACGCCGCTATCAGTCAGCAGCGCAACCCGAACCGCTTTTTGCAGGGCCAAGGCAAATCCGTCGCTCATTTGAAGCCCGCCTCTTTCGCGGCCTTGCGGATCGCGCGCTTGATCCTTCCAGCGTGTTTTTTCCCTAGCAAAGATTGCGTGCGTTGCATGAATGGCATGGGCTCAGTTATGCCGCGGTTAAGCAGCCCTCTGCGGCCAGGAACTCGTCGCTTGCGCGTGTACCGCCGCCCGAATTCAATAGAAAGCGCCTTGGCTTGGCTCGGCCCATCATCTGGCGCGGCTTCTACCGATGCGCTCAACGATCCGGGTTGAAAGTCGAATTTTGCGTAAATGCCGCGCTTAAGATCGCCGCTATCGACAGGCGCAAGAGTGCGAGCCCAGCGCACGCCTTCCAGCGTTGATTTTCGGATTGCATCGCCGATAAGTTTACGCTGTATCCGTGGCAAATCTTTAAACGATTTTACGACCGTTTTCGCTTCGACCCTCATGCTGCAACGCCCTTTTCGAGGAGCATCTCTAGAACTTCGCCCATAGCGTCAACTTGAGATATGGATCGGATCGCCCACACTGCATCACGCGCATAGACTCGGTCAGCAACCGTTATCGCTTTTGTCGTAGTATCGGCGCGAACTCGCATTGTCGCCGCCGCCACATCTTGCAGCGCGCCGCCTTCGATTGCTTCCTTGCCGAGACGCTCGCGAAAATCTGCGTGACGATAAGCGTGATCGGCCCAGGCTGCTGTTGTGTTCCCGTAGTCATCAGCAGACGATGCCATCCGCTGGAAAGTCACACGGTCCCGAAATAATCCGGCTCTAGCCATAGAACCGCTCCCGGTGCAGATTCAGCAAATCTTCAAAGCCGAACGGCAGCGTTTTGCTGTTCACGCCGATTAGTTCATTTTCGCGGTT
>Ga0213866_10003195_pt1 | contig 11229 bp, 12 predicted proteins | sample PICome_11_FD_160079 | JGI IMG/M metagenome (GOLD analysis project Ga0213866, IMG submission 160079) | Coastal seawater microbial communities near Pivers Island, North Carolina, United States - PICO284 | ecosystem: Environmental > Aquatic > Marine > Coastal | place: USA: North Carolina... | reverse complement strand
CTGATAGCGCAGTGGTGCAATGCAGCAGCGGAAGTTGGGCGGCTGTTTTTGACATTCAGGGCAGATGCCCGAGTCGATCAGGGGCACAGCACAGCGCTCACATTGATGATGCAAGTGGGGCAATTGCTGTAAACAGTATTGACAGTAACAGGGTTGATCTGCGCTGAGTGGCTCGCGACAGAGGCGGCAAGCACTGGGTGTCAGTGCGGCGCTGCGTTTAAATAGGGTTGATGGTTGAGATTTTGTCGTGCTGACAACAGACCTCCTGTCTGGTTGTTTCGCGCCACAGTGGCCTAGATTTTCTGAGTGGGGTCCCCGTCATCTTCAAGGGTGCCGTCATCCTCGCTATCTTCGCCGTCCACTGCGCCTTCATCGTTTAATCCATAATCTTCACTGAGCACGCCGCCGGGAACCTTGGGTGCATAGTCACGGGGCGGTTGGATATCCTCTGTGCTCAGCAGTGGATTTCCATCCTCATCAGTCAGGTTCAATTCAGTTCCGCTGGCCTTTAAAAGTTGTCTGCCAATTTCCGGGCTGGCCAATCTAATCGCACTGGTGGCCAGATGCTCGTGAATTTTTCGGTAGCTCTGTGTCATATTAGTGGTCAGGTGTGACACTTTCAGAAAGTGCTCAGTCACTTCCTGTTGATAGCGCCTTAACTGTTGTTCGGTTTTCGCAAGCTTCTTCTCCAAGTCCTGTGTTGAGCGATCACTCGGCTGATTTTTGCGCGAGTAAAGGTGTCCCAGTCCAGCACCGATAAGAAAACATGCTGCCGAAATAATAATTGTTGTTATGGAAATCATTCAGGGCCCCGACAGACTAACAATGATATTGATATAGTCACTATGTTAGTAAAAATACCCGCCAAAGAGAAGTTATCATTGATACTAAGGTCGATAATTGCTGAATTAAAACTGTTAAAAGAAAGCCCTAAGAGGGTGTTGTTTTAGTTGTCAGGCGCAAGATAGGTAGTTAAAGTTCGCCCTGCGATAAAGCTTCCCAAAACTAATGAATACACCAAAACTGCAATATCTCCAAGACTTAGAGCGCGAGAGCTTTGTCGAAGACAGAGCTCAACAACAGGCCGTGGAGCACTTGGAAGCACTCTATCAGCGGCTGGTGAGACGCTACGCTGACGCCACGCCAAATATTATTGACCGGCTATTAGGTGCAGTCCGGCGGCGGCGGATACAGCCTGAGCAGGGGCTGTATTTCTGGGGCGGTGTTGGTCGCGGCAAGACCTATCTAATGGATAATTTCTACGCAAGCCTGCCCTTTGAGCGCAAGATGCGTGTTCATTTTCATCGCTTTATGCGCCGTGTCCATGCAGATCTGGGAGAATTTGCAGGTCGAGCCAATCCCCTAGAGAAAGTGGCTGATAAAATCGCTAGCGAAGCTGTGGTTATCTGCTTTGATGAGTTTTTTGTCAGTGATATCACCGATGCGATGTTATTGGGTGGACTGCTCAAGGCATTGTTTGAGCGCGGCCTGTGCCTGGTGGCCACTTCCAACATAACCCCAAGTCAGCTGTATCCCAATGGTCTGCAGCGCCAGCGATTTCTGCCGGCTATTGCGCTGATCGAAAAGCACTGCAAGATTGTAAATGTCGATGGCGGAATGGATCATCGCCTGCGCGCACTGGAGAAAACGGAGCTCTATCACTGGCCACTGAGCGACCGGTCCAATGCGTCTATTGATGCCATTTTCAATAGCCTTGTGACCGCAGATGCCAGTGTTTTAGTCGACACAGACCTTGAGATAGGAAATAGACTAATAGCGGTGTATAAGATGACCGCAGATGTTGTCTGGTTTGATTTTACTGCCCTGTGCGTCGGCCCTCGCAGCCAAAATGACTATATAGATATCGCCATGGAATTCCACGCGGTGGTGGTCTCAGATATGCCGTCCTTGGATGGCACCAATGACGATGCCGCACGGCGCTTTATCAACCTGGTCGATGAATTCTATGATCGCAATGTGAAACTGGTAATCTCTGCGGCACAGCCCCTGGATTCACTCTACCCTGGTGGCAAACTGGCCTTCGAGTTTGAGCGCACAAAAAGTCGTCTACTTGAAATGCAAAGTTATGAATATCTGGGTCGACCCCATCAGCCAAACTAACTGGCGTCAATCGACGCTTGGCCGCGATTGTCAAAATCCCAGTTGCCGGATTTAAAGCTTTCAAAAAAGTTGCGTTTTACGGCAATCAGGTCTTGTAATAGGTGGCAGGGATCATTACAATTCGCACCCTTTTTGGGACACCCCAAACACAGGCAGAAACTGATGAAGACATTTAGTGCAAAACCAGAATCAATTCAGCGCGACTGGTATGTGGTCGATGCTGAGGGTAAAACCCTGGGCCGTCTGGCGACCGAGGTTGCATCGCGGTTGCGTGGCAAGCACAAACCGGAATATACCCCTCATGTCGACACCGGTGATTATATCGTTGTTGTCAATGCTGAAAAAGTTGCTGTGACCGGCAATAAAGCAGAGAAAAAAATCTATTATTCCCACACTGAATATCCCGGTGGGATCAAGGATATCAACTTCCAAGACCTGATACAGAAAGCCCCTCAGCGGGTTATTCAGTCCGCAGTTAAGGGCATGTTGCCCAGAGGTCCCCTTGGTCGAGAGATGTTCAGAAAGCTAAAAATCTATGCCGGCTCTGAGCACCCTCACGCCGCACAGCAACCCCAGACATTAGATCTGTAACAGGAAATAACTATGGCAGATACCCAATACTATGGCACCGGGCGCCGCAAAACCTCCGCTGCTCGCGTGTTCCTAAAATCGGGAACCGGTTCTATTACCGTCAATGACCGCACTCTGGATAGTTACTTCGGTAGAGAAGTAGCCAGAATGATTGTTCGCCAGCCCTTCGAGGTAGTGGATTTGTTGGAGAAATTTGATGCCAACATTTCTGTGGCTGGCGGTGGTAGTTTTGGTCAGGCTGGCGCCATCCGCCACGGTATCGCCCGCGCCCTGGTACAGTATGATGAAACCTTGCGTCCGTCGCTGCGCAAAGCGGGATTCCTGACTCGCGACGCCCGTCAGGTTGAGCGCAAAAAGATTGGATTGCACAAGGCGCGCAAGCGTCCTCAGTTCTCCAAGCGTTAAATCTAGGCAGAATAGAGAGAGCCCGACCTGTGAGTCGGGCTTTTTTTTGCATAAAAATCAACAGCTTAAGTTAAAGTATAGGGCTATGTAGGTTGCGCAAAAAGCCCGTTTAGTGTATTATTCGCGCGCGTAAAAATTGTTCTTCAGTTCAGCGTATTCCACATTCCATTTTCGTATTAGGGAGAGCGTCATGAGTGATGACGGTGTCAACCAAAGTCGCCGCAAATTTCTATTGGGTGCTACCGGTGTAGTCGGTGGTGCAGGTGTCATTGGGGCTGCAGTGCCCTTTGTCGCCTCCTGGCAACCCAGCGCCAAAGCCAAAGCTGCCGGTGCTCCGGTCAAAGTCAATATTGCCAAGTTGGAGACTGGCGGCAGAATCGTCGTAGAGTGGCGTGGCAAGCCAGTTTATATTGTTCGTCGCACACCTGAGTCCCTGGCCGACATCGATACTATAGAGGCCAATGACTTAAAAGATGCCGCATCTGAAAACGCCAATCAGCCCAGTTATGTTTCCGGCAGTGCCAGGACGCAAAAGGGCAGAGAGGATGTGCTGGTGTTGGTGGGGCTCTGTACTCATCTGGGCTGTGCGCCCATGTACCGTCCCGATGTTGGGGCTGCCGATCTGGGTGGCGATGACTGGTTGGGAGGTTTTTTCTGCCCCTGTCACGGATCAACTTTCGATCTCTCTGGGCGCGTTTTTGCTGGTGTACCAGCACCCACTAATCTGGAGATTCCCCCCCATACTTACGAATCAGACAATGTATTAGTTATCGGCGTTGACCCGGAGGTGGCGTAATGAGTAACGAAACTGGTTTTGCCGCTTGGTTAGACTCCCGTATGCCGACCCTCAAGCGCGAGTGGAATCGCCATATGGCGCAGTACTATGCGCCGAAAAACTTTAACTTCTGGTACTTCTTTGGCGTGCTATCCATGGTGGTACTGGTTATTCAGTTGGTGACCGGAATCTGGTTGCTGATGAGTTATGAAGGTTCTGCTGAGCGCGCCTTCGCCTCGGTCGAATATATTATGCGCGACGTGGAATTGGGGTGGATTATTCGCTATGCCCACTCCACCGGCGCCTCGGCATTCTTCGTGGTGGTCTACCTGCATATGTTCCGCGGTCTTATCTACGGCTCCTACAAAGCGCCCCGCGAGATGGTATGGATCTTTGGTATGACTATCTATGTGGCGCTGATGGCAGAGGCTTTCCTTGGCTATGTTCTGCCCTGGGGTCAGATGTCCTACTGGGGTGCACAGGTGATTATCTCCCTGTTTGGTGCCATTCCGGTGGTGGGTGAGGATATAGTTCAGTGGATACGCGGTGATTACCTGATCTCTGGAATTACCCTTAACCGCTTTATGTCCCTGCACGTGGTAGCCATGCCAATTATCCTATTGGCTCTCGTGGTGATGCATATTATTGCGCTCCACGATGTGGGATCGAACAATCCCGATGGCGTCAGCATCAAGAAGTACAAGGACAGCAATGGCAATCCCATTGATGGCATTCCCTTCTATCCCTACTTTGTGATTCACGATCTGGTGCCGATTGTGGTGTTCCTGTTCGTATTCTGCGCCATCCTGTTCTTTATGCCGGAAATGGGCGGTTACTTCCTCGAGCATGCGAATTTTGAAATCGCCAACTCGCTAAAAACGCCAGAGCATATTGCACCTGTCTGGTACTTTACGCCGTTCTACTCGATGCTGCGCGCAGTGCCAGACAAGTTGGGTGGCTTTATGGTGATGGCGGCTGCCATTGCGATTCTGTATGTGCTGCCCTGGTTAGATAGAAGTCCGGTGCGTTCGATGCGCTACAAAGGCATTATCAGTAGAGTGGCTATTTTGGTATTTGCCGCCAGCTTTATTATCCTCGGTTACCTGGGTGTCAAGGCACCTACCCCTGGACGCACGCTGTTGGCGCAAATTTGTACCGTCCTATACTTCGGCTACTTTATCGGAATTTACTTCTGGACCCGCTACGAGACCACCAAGCCCGAACCCGACCGCATTACCATGGATGGCGGCATGGGCTTTTGGAAATCGATGGGCGCACTGCTGATTGTGTTGCTGATGGTGGTGGTACCCCTCAAAGCAGTGGGTGCCGAGAGCGGCAAGTCCTGCGGCACTATCGACTGCGACCCCTTTGAGCCTCAACTGACCAATTACGCCTCACTTCAGAGTGGGGCCAAATTAGCAGTGAATTACTGTATGGGTTGCCACTCGTTTAAATACTCGCGCTGGGAGCGAGTTGCCGATGACCTGAAAATTCCCCATGAGTTAATGATGGAAAATTTGGTGTTTAGCGGTCAGAAGATCGGTGAGTTGATGGAGATTGCGATGCCCGCCGATAAAGCCAAAGACTGGTTCGGCGCAACGCCTCCGGATTTGACGCTGGTGGCTCGATCGCGCTCTCCGGAGTGGCTGTACACCTATCTGCGGAATTTCTATGTGGATCCCAAGCGCCCCCTCGGCGTCAATAACAGAGTGTTCCAAGATGTGGGTATGCCCCACGCGTTGCTGGACCTACAGGGCTTGCAGGAATGTGCACCCGGCTCGGTAATAGCTGCCAACGGCGGTGTTAAGCGCGATTTGCTTACCGGAGAGGACTTGCTCGAGGATCCCTGTGGACGCTTTAGTACTGTCAGCGCTGGTAGCATGGATCAGGCGGAGTATGACCAAGCAGTGTATGATCTAGTAAACTTTATGACCTATGTGGCAGAGCCAATGGCCGAGCAGCGCAAACATATTGGCAAGCTGGTGCTGTTATTTCTGCTATTGTTATTAGTGCCTGTGGTTCTGTTAAACCGTGAATACTGGAAGGGTATCCACTAAATAAAAGTGTTCGTCAGCAATGCAAAATAAAATTGGCGATAATAAAGACGCTAAGGCGTCATCAATAAACAATGTGAGGTTATTTTGCGAAGATCATCGATGACATTATTTTCCGACCCCAATTCTCATTACAGTCACAGAGTTCGAATTGTCTTGGCGGAGAAAGGGGTCACAGTGGATATAGAGGACATTGATTCAAAATCTGTGACCGAAGAAATCCTTGAGGCCAACCCCTACGGAACACTACCAACCCTGGTCGACCGCGATCTGGCTCTTTACGAATCTAAGGTGGTGATGGAGTATTTGGATGAGCGCTTTCCCCATCCGCCACTCTTACCAGTATACCCAGTTGCCAGAGCGCAGAGCCGATTGTGGATCTATCGTATTGAACGTGACTGGTGTACCCTGATCGATAGTATTATCGCCAATCCCGAGTCTAAAAAGGCCGAAGCGGCGCGCAAGGAATTTAGAGATTCACTGATCTCAATCGCCGATATCTTTACCGAGATGCCATTTTTTATGAGCGAGGAATACACGCTGGTCGATTGCTGTTTGGCGCCGGTGCTGTGGCGACTGCCTCAGATGGATATCAGTTTGCCAAACACGCGTCAGACCAAGCCGTTGATGGATTATATCGACCGGCTGTTTGAGCGCGAGGCATTTCAAGAGAGTCTTACTGAGCTCGAGCGTGAAATTCGCGCTTAGGACCCAGTTATAGCTATGCGGTCAAATCGACCCTATTTACTCCGCGCCTTCTATGAGTGGATAGTGGACAGTGATTGCACGCCGTATATTAGCGTCGATGCCCATTTTCCGGGTGTTGAAGTTCCCCAACAGTTTGTTGCCGATGGACAGATTGTCCTCAATATCGCCCCGCGGGCGGTAAGCGGCTTTGATATGAATGATCAGAACTTGCAGCTCTCTACTAGATTTGGCGGCATACCCATAGATATATTTATCCCTCTGGGTGCGATCATGGGCATCTATGCCCATGAGAATGGGCGCGGTATGGTATTCGAGCCAGAGGCCCCCGAGGACGACCCAACACCCCCGCCAAAGGGACCGTCAGTCGTGCCCTCAGCTGAGTCCGCCAAGAGCCTGACGAAACCCATATCCAAGGATCAAAACAAGCCCTCGCTGCGGGTGATTAAATAGTTCGGGCAGTCCTCTCTAGAAAAATTGGTTTAATCTACATACTCGAAGGCTTTGACCACTGCACGCACCCCGCTGCTGTTGCTGGCCACTTCAGCCGCTATACGACCATTTTCCTGGGTCGTGGTACCAATTAGAAACACAGTACTATCTGAGGTAACCACTGTGACCTGTGAAGAATCCACCTCGCCATTAAACAGTAGTTTGGTTCGAATTTGGGTAGATAGCAGAGAGTCATTAGATCTGGATACCATTGAGCTGTTGCTTCGCACTTGGAGTTCATTGTGAACTTTGCGCACCCCGTTATAATCCCTGGCAACTGTACCGGCAGTGACTTTGAGTTCTCGAGTGGGAACTTCACCGGTCAACAGCACAATCGAATTCACCACTGTCACCTTGATATTGGCGTCATCTAGGGCCGGATCCGCTTTTTTAATGTTAACCCCGATAAAAGTCTCCATTTTCATATCATTGATACTGGAACCCACGCCCTGTTTGGTCGGATCGGGCTGGATCGGCTCGCTGGTGAAAGTATTCACCACGGTGGTACAGCTGGCCAAAAAAACTGTGGCAATGATAACTAGGGCTGAAAGTCGCATTTAATCTCCTCCAAAAATTTGCTGGTCAATAAGGCCACAAAGGCACTGTAGTATTAATAACCCTGCAGCTATGGCATCGGGGCCTCTGTCTGCAGTGATCACAATTTCAGTATCACTGTCGCTCAGCTGTGACGATAGTCGACGATCGTTGGCCGCGCTGAGCAGAATAATTGAGACTTCTTTATCACTGGCGGCAGCAACAGTTTTTTCCAGTACCTGGGTGTGTTGGTCGAGGTCGAAAACCCAGAGTACATCACCTGCTTTCGCAAACAATTGCAGGGCTTTAGCATAGCACTCGGAATCTCGTTCCGTGGCCGCAATGGCCTCCAGGTCCATAGCTGGAAAACCCGGTCGCTCTATTTTGTAACCATCGGTCAGATGTTCGACAAACAGGCTTGATAAATTTACAGAATGACCCTGTCCGCAGCTGAAAATGCTACTCCCTGCAAGCAGGGCTTGGCTCAGCTTGTAAGCGGCATCTGAAAGGCTCTCTGTACAGCTCTCTCCAACCGCCATCGCTGTTTCTATATGGTTCTGAAAATATTGAAAAATTGCTCGGTCCATAGTCGATCTCTGGCGATGCCAATGCTAGGTTAGGATATTCTTAATCCAGTTGATAGTACAGCTTAAATGGCCTGCTGGTGGCGGTGTTATCAATATGGCATCCACTCGTGTTGGGGTATCACTTCCATAACCCTGACTGATCAAATATTCCTGAGCTGCAGCGATAATTTTTTGGCGTTTGGCCAGAGTAATTGAATCCCCTGGGCTACCGTATTGATTACTGCTGCGGTAACGGACTTCGACGAAGATAATCGTATCCTTGGATTGCATCACCAGATCGATCTCGCCGCGGCGGGTGCGGTAATTGCGATCTTTTAATTTTAATCCCTGATTTTGCAGGTACTCACAGGCTGTGTCCTCAGCGCGTGCACCTAGCGCTATGCTTGAGGATGAAGGTGACTGAGCCGGCCGCGTGCGCCACAGATTGTTCAACATGCCTATCAATGATAAATTTCCATCACCGTGCCGCGCTCAAATTTTGCCCACTTTGCTTCTCTGACCACGATATTGCCGCGCAGAGACAGCAGTCCGGTAGCACCGTATATCGGCGGTGTTTGATCACTCTGGAGACGCTGTAAATTGCGGTAAAGTTGGAACGTGTCATAGCCCGTTGCAAATAGATGGCGGTAGGCGGTGTGCAGTTGGCTATCCAGGTTTAATTCACTGCTGAGATGTCCGGATAGTGTCCAGGGCATCGAGGTAAATTCAATCTCAGAGAGGTCGCGATCCAATTCCACCTGTGGGTCGCCATTGTATAAATGGGAGGTGGCCATTACCGGAACATCCCCGGCGTAGAGAAAATCTAAGGCGGGTTTTATCTGTCGTGCCTTGAGCGGATAGCCAAGCATAACTACCAGGTCAATATCCTGTCTTCTGCGCGCTGTAAATGTGATACCACTGTTAATAAATCGCTTAATATACAGGCCGCGCTGTTCACTCTGATCTATATGCAGCGCCGGTTTGAGAAGTTGCGTGAAATCGTTATCCGAGGGTAAATACTTGACCGCTTCAATTGGATTGCCGCCCTTTTTCTGCCAATAGTCGCCAAAAAAATCCGCGGCGTGCAGACCCCAAGCATTGTCGGGAGCGATTAGCAGGATGCTCTGCAAATCTCGATTCCAGGCTCGGTCGGCGATCTGCACCAGTTCATCGAGTGGAGACAGTCCAAACTGATAGAGATTTTCAGTGGCAGAGACTTGCTCTCGATCCAGTCGATTTAGGCTCAGGGTTGGTACGGGTAGCGCCGGAACGCTTGCCAGAGCCTCCACTTCCGATTGGCGCATTGGGCCGATAATCAAATCGGCACCCTCACCAACTGCTCGGTTGTAGACATTCTGTATAGCTTGGTTCGAGGTGTCGTAGATGCGAATTTTCGCTGCCGAATTGTTGTGATCAGCAGTGTTGGCAAGCGCTTGGTAGTAGGCTTCCATAAAACCATCAATCAGGGTGTAACTGGGTGTTTTATAGGCCTCCTGTAGGGGCAGTAGAAAGGCGACCTGTTGCGGGCTAAAAATGCGTCTGCTGCGATTGATGCCAGTGGGAGGCAGTTTTGCCGCTGGATGGGACCTCCAGTCCTGCCGCCACTCGGCATAGGCATAGGCCTGACCTGCGGGATCAGCCTGGGAATTGCGCATCGCTGCCCCCAGCTGAAGCCATCCGGCAAGAATACTATGCTGTTGATCGCCATCAGTTGCCAGATGCTGATAGGGAAGACGAGAAATTCTATCCCATATTTGGTCGTGGATAATGCGGGTATCCACTCTGCGCCTAGCGATTTTAGCTGAATCAATCAATGCCTCAAGGCCTAAATTATAATTGCCCTGAGCAAAATATACCTGAGCTTGTAAATCCAATGCACGCAGACGCAGTGCGCTATTGGCACTGGCAATTAGCGATTTAAAGCGAGGTCGATTCAAGTAGACTGCCCCAGCGTTGGGGTCAAACAGCGCCATAGCGTTTGCTGCCGCCAGCAAACTCCAATCAATAAACTGTGGATTGTTTAAGTTCTGATAATTGATAGCCTGAAGACAGGCTAGACTGTCTTGAAAGTCTCCGTGATCAGAAAATAACTGAGCCGCCTTGAGTCTTAGACTATCGGCTGCGGGATGCATAGGTTCAAGATCTAAGGCTGCCAAAAGTTTTACAGCGCGGTCTCGAGCAGAGAGCTCAGTAGCAGAGAGTTCAGTCTCCACATGTTCTGAAAAATTGGGGTAAGTTGGTAGAGATTGCATTTTTGAAGTTGGCGCACAGCCACCAATTAAGGCTAAGATGCTCACTGAGAGAATATATGGCAGTGTAAGTTTACTCATGAAATCCAATCGAACCGGTACCTTATCTATTGTAGCAACACCCATAGGTAATCTTGATGATATGGTACCTCGGGCGGTGCAGACTCTCCAGTCCGCCAGTTTAATCGCCTGTGAAGATACGCGCCACAGTAAGAAATTACTTAACCGCTTTAGTATAGACAAGCCCTGTATCGCCTACCATGACCACGGTGATAAAAATGTTCTGCAAACGCTTTTACAACGGTTAATCGATGGCGATGATATTGCGCTAATCTCAGATGCTGGCACGCCGCTAATTGCCGATCCCGGCTATCGCATTGTTACCGAGGCTCGAGCTCGGGGGATTGACGTAGTGCCTATTCCCGGTGCCTGCGCGGCTATCGCTGCGCTAAGCGTCTCTGGCTTGCCCACTGATAGCTTTTATTTTGGTGGATTTTTGCCCGCCAAAAGCAGTCAGCGAAAAACTGCTTTGGCAGAGGTAAAGGCCAATTCGGAAACCCTGGTTTTCTATGAAGCGCCGCACCGCATTGCCGACACCTTGGGGGATATGATCGAAATATTGGGGGATCAGCGACTCGCCTTTATCGGCCGTGAAATCAGCAAGGCCTTTGAGACTTTTCTACAGGGTGATCTCGCCGCATTGCAGCAACAGGTGCTTGCGGATAGCAATCAGCAGC
>Ga0213866_10003194_pt1 | contig 11233 bp, 6 predicted proteins | sample PICome_11_FD_160079 | JGI IMG/M metagenome (GOLD analysis project Ga0213866, IMG submission 160079) | Coastal seawater microbial communities near Pivers Island, North Carolina, United States - PICO284 | ecosystem: Environmental > Aquatic > Marine > Coastal | place: USA: North Carolina... | reverse complement strand
AGATGGCAGCTTCCCCTGGATCGACCAGTACAGTATTGAGAGCGGAGAGCGCGTGCGCCTTTGGGAATGCGCGAAAGACTGCTACGAATCGCCCGTCACGCTGATCGGCGAAGGCAACGAGATGCTCGTGCTGACGCGCCGCGAGACGAAAACTGAAGTTCCCAACTATTGGGTCAAGGCGCCCATCTCGGCCAAGACAGATGCTCAAGCTTCCAAGCAGCTCACGAACTCCCCCAATCCGATGGAAGCGCTTGCAGGCGTGACCAAGCAGATGATCTCGTATGAACGCAGCGACGGCGTGGCGCTCACGGCAGACCTCTACCTGCCAGCCGGCTACGACAAGGAGAAGGACGGCCCGCTGCCCGCGCTGATGTGGGCGTACCCGCGCGAGTTCAAGAGCGCTGATGCGGCTGGCCAAGTGCTCACCTCGCCTCACCGTTTCATCTGGACCTATCCCAGCTCGCCGCTCCTTTTCATCACACAGGGCTACGCGATCATCGACGGCCCCGCGATGCCGATCATCGGCGAGGGCGAGGCGGAGCCGAACGACACTTTCATTCAGCAGCTCGTCGCTAGCGCTGAAGCTGCGATTGATTGCGTGGCGGAGATGGGCGTCGTTGATCGCAAGCGCATCGCGATCGCAGGGCACAGCTACGGCGCCTTCATGACGGCCAATCTGCTCGCGCACTCTGACCTTTTCGCAGCGGGCATCGCACGCAGCGGCGCCTACAACCGCACGCTCACGCCCTTCGGCTTCCAAAGCGAATCGCGCACCTTCTGGCAAGCGCCGGAGATTTACTTCGCCATGTCGCCCTTCATGCACGCGGACAAAATCAACGAGCCGCTGCTGATGATCCACGGCGAAGCTGATCCCAACGCCGGCACCTACCCGATGCAGAGCGAGCGCCTCTTCGCTGCGATCAAAGGCCATGGCGGCACGGCGCGCCTCTGCGTTCTCCCGCGCGAAGGCCACGGCTACCGCGCCCGCGAATCCCTGATGCACACGGCTTGGGAAACGCTGCAATGGATGGAGCAGTATGTGAAAGCGAAGGAGTAGCTGGGAGCGCGTCGGTACGTCATCTCGACCGTAGCCACGCAGTGGCGAAGGGGAGAGATCCCTTTTCGATTCGCTTCCTTGTGGACTAGGTAGCGCCTTGCATTAAGCGCCGCGATGACTGCTTTGGGAGACGCTCGCAACGCTGAGAGTCATCGCGCTGATCTATCTCCCGCAAGGGGATCCCTCCCCTCCGGCTCCGCCTCCGGTCGGGATGACGGATGCGAGGCGCTACAACTCCCCCGCCTCACAGGACTAGCGCACGCGATCTCACCCCGCTAACATCACCCGCCGCATACGCGGGCGAATAGCTCAGTTGGCTAGAGCGCCTCCTTTACACGGAGGATGTCGGGGGTTCGAGTCCCTCTTCGCCCACCACCCGCAAAGCCGCGAGCTTTCTATAGCTCGCGGCTTTTTGCATTGAGATACAATTTTTCTGGACTTGTGATTGACTCGCATCTGTGTGCGTGATACTTGTATCCACCGATCGCGGCGAGGTGCTGCGAGCCACGCGCTCAGCAAAGCGCGGCTGCAACAAGGATGAGAATCATGCAGAACTTGTGCCTGTGCTATCTGAACCTCCTCTCGCTCTATAGCGAAGCGGTCGGGTAGTGCGCAGGCAAATCGTTGCAGCGCAAGACGCCCGGCCCACCACGGCCGGGCGTCTTGCGTTTTTTCATAGGTACTCGGTAGCGCGCAATTGGTTGCAAAGCTGGCTGTAAACCAGTGGCCTTCGGGCATTGGGGGTTCGAATCCCTCCGCTACCACCAACGCGCGGAGATAGACCAATCGGCAGAGTCATGTGGATTGGGTGGCCCGGACAATCATGGCCAATTCGAGAAGTCTTGCGACGCTCCTCCCCCGCGTAGCGGGCGGAGGTGGCTGAGACTCCGAAGGAGTCGAAGTCGGAGGGGGCTCCTTTGCTTTGAAACGCTGCGTAGACGTGGCTTTGAAGCGCTTTTGCTTGCTACGCAAGCATGCCCCCTCAGTCTCGGCTGCGCCTCGACCTGCTGCGCAGCGCTTCCGTTACCACTCACGCGCCCCGATTTCATCGGTGGAGCGGCAGCCGCAATTGTCTGCACCACCCAAAGCGCAGTCTTCGCACTCGCGAGCGTAGCCCAATTGGAAGAGGCGCTTGATTTAGGATCAAGAGGTTGTGGGTTCGAATCCCACCGCTCGCACCAGACCGTGATTCCCTTGGAGGGAGGCGAGTCTGCAAAACTCGCTCCACCGGGTTCGAATCCCGGCGCGGTCTCCAGCTTCGCAAGCCCGATTGGGCTTGCCACGCGCGCAGCCTTCGCTAGCGTTGCGCCGCTCTCGTTGCCAGCGAGGGCGTGCGCTGCTTTGATGGCGGCTCAGACCACGCGTTAGTTAAAGGAAGAGACATGGCGGAAAGCGTCAAGATTGCAGTGTTGGGCGGCGACGGCGTCGGCCCCGAGGTCACCAAGGAAGCGCTCAAAGTGCTGATCGCCGCGGGCGAACGCTTCGGCTTTTCGGTCGATGCGGAAGAGGCGCTCGTCGGTGCAGCCGCAGTCGGCGCGGGCAAGCAGCCGCTGCCGGACGAGACGCTGAACCTCTGCCTCGCGTCCGACGCGATTCTCTTCGGAGCGGTCGGCGATCCGCGCTACGGCGATCTGCCGCCGGATCAGCTCCCGGAGCGCGCGCTGCTCTATCTGCGCAAAGGCCTCGACCTTTACGCCAATCTGCGCCCGGTCAAGCCGATCCCCGCGCTGAGCGCAGCCAGCAGCTTGAAGCCCGAGGTGCTAGAAGGCGTCGACATCCTCGTCGTGCGCGAGCTCGTCAGCGGCATCTACTTCGGCGAGCCGCGCGGCTACGGCGACGACGAGCGCGGCCGCTACGGCTTCAATACCATGCGCTACCACGAGTGCGAAGTGCAGCGCATCGGCAAGGTCGCGTTCGAAGCCGCGCAGCGCCGCAGCAAGAAGCTGTGTAGCGCGGACAAGGCGAACGCGCTCGAAGTGATGCAGCTTTGGCGCGAGACGATGAAGGCGATGGCGGGCGATTACGCGGACGTCGCGCTCACGCATCAGTACGCCGATAACTGCGCGATGCAGCTCGTTGCGAATCCCAAGCAGTTCGACGTGATCGTTGCGGGCAACCTTTTCGGCGATGTGCTCAGCGACATCGGCGCGCAGCTCACGGGGAGCTTGGGCATGCTGCCCTCGGCGAGTCTCGGCGGGAAAGTCGGCCTCTTCGAGCCGGTCCACGGCTCCGCACCGGACATCGCGGGCCAAGGCATCGCCAATCCGCTCGCGGCGATTCTCTCTGCTGCGATGCTGCTTGAGCACGGACTCGGCAAGCGCGATGCAGCGCTCGCCGTGGAAGCGGCGGTCGACTCGGTACTCGCGCAAGGCCTGCGCAGCAGGGATCTCGCTCGCCAGGGTGAAAGCGGCATCACGATCGTGAACACCGAAGCCATGGGCGACGCCGTAGTTTCTGCCCTGCGCGCGTAGTTTGATGGAAACGCTCATTGCGCGAAGCAGGGGATCGGGGAACGAGAATCACGGAGCCAGATGAGGCTGCGGAGTTCACGGAGCGCTGCGCGATCATGGATTGCTTAAGCTCGCGAGATGGTTCAGCGCAGCGCGAAGTTCTGCATGGGATTTGAAGAAGGCTAGCAGGCGATCGAGCTGCATTTGATCAAAGCGAGCGCTTGCTGAGAATCTGCAGCGTGACTCGGTTGAAGAGAGCGGAATAGCCCGGCACTTGAGCAATCACAACGAATTCGCCTGCGAGCATTCATCAACCCCGAAGTCACCTCGCGCGGCGTTAAAGCATTGCATCACGAATCAGCATCACGCAAACGCGCAGCGCTCCGTGAACTCTGCAAACTCATCCGGCTCCGTGGTCCTCTCTCCTAAAACTGATTGGGCAGGAGAATGGCGAAACACAAGGCGAATCAAGAAAATGCAAAAAGGGTGAGGTGGACGCGGAGTCCAGCACACCCTTTGCGATCCAAGGTCAGCGGAACTGGCATGAATGCCAGTTCTACTGCGGCAGACACGATTGTCTGCCCCACCCGCTTAGTTCGCCGACAGGCCCAGGCCGAGCTCGGCGAGCTTGCGCTTCACTTCGATCAGCGAGGTGGTGCCGAAGTTCGGCGCCGTGAGCAGTTGCTGCTCCGTGTACTCGCAGAGCGCGCCGATGGTTTGCACGTTGAGGCGCTCCATGCAGCGACGCGCGCGCACCGAAAGTTCCAGCGTGTCGATCGACTCGCCCATCACGCCGTCGTGCTTGTCCAAGCCGCCTTCCAGCGAATCGTCGATCGTCGCGGCCTTGAGCGCTTCTTCGCGACCCATGCCAAGACGCAGGCCCTTCGAGCCCAGGATCGACTTGATCTCTTGCAGGCTGGTTTCGCCGAAATTCTTGTAGGCCAGCAGTTCGGCTTCGGTCTTTTGAATCAGATCGCCAAGCGAGTCGATCTTCATCTTCTGCAAGCAGTTGCGCGAGCGCACCGAAAGCTCGAAGTCCGTGACCGGCGTGCGAAGAACCTGCAAGCGCTTGTCTTCCTTGCGCTCTTTGTCTTCGTCGTAGTACATGTCGATCGAAGCTTCGGCATCCTTGCGGAAGAGCTTCGCGCGCGTGTGCTGCGGGTGCTCGGAAAGCACCGCTTCGTAGCAGCGCAGCGCGTGGCGATACTCGCCGAGATCTTCGTACATCACGCCAAGATTCATCAGCGCATCGACGTGGATCGGACGAATTTGCACGAGTGCTTCGTAGCGCTTGAGCGCGGCATGCTCATCGCCCGCGCGATCCGCGAGCAGTGCGCCCAGGAAGAGCGCGCCGCGATTTTTCGGCAGCTCAGCCAAGATCGCGTTGACGCCAGCTTGCGCCTGATCAACGTCGCCCGTGCGCCACTGGTATTCAGAGCGCAGCAGCTTGACTTCAATCTCGCCGCCATCGCTGACGATCAAGTCGGCAATCTGTTGTTCCGCTTCTTCAATGTCATTGAGCAGCAGATGAGCGCGAGCGCGAGCGATGCGCGCGGGCAGAGAATCGTGATCCTCAAGCGCCGCGAGCGCGCGCGCCGGTTGGTTCATCTCGACCGCAGCGAGACCGTGGAAGAGCGTCGCAACTTCACTAGCCGCTTCCTGCTCCAGCGTACGCATGGCGCGCTGGTAGTCGCCAACGAGAAAGAGGTACATGCCCTGCGTCTCGCGCGAGCCGGTCCACTCGACGATCTTCGCGCGGATCTCCGACTTGCGGACGCCCGAGCAAAACAAATCGTTGCGCAGCTTCAGCAGCTTCTCGCCGTTCGGATCCTTCGAGGCCAGTTCAGCGACCATATCATCAAGCACAGTAGGCATGGATTCTCCTCAAACACTCTCGCTCGTCGTTCGCACATCTTGCGAATCACGAGCGAGAGAGTAGAGCCCGGCTGTAGCCGCGCAAGGATTAGATTTGCCGTTGCTGCCGATCTGGCAGGGTCGTGCTATGCTGCATCGAAGTTGAGCTTGTTGTTAAAGGAAAGAGGGCCGCGAAGTTTGCGAAGGACCGAAGGGCCGCGAAGGAATCGTGGGAAGCGAGAGCTCTCTCCCCCATCACCCTTGCGTCAAACGCATTTCGGACTTACCTTGTCCCCTATCGGCAGTCGCCGCGAACCAACGATTCACAGCGCTTGAGGACGAGCCATGAACGAAACGCCAAACTACAAGCCCCTCACCAGCGATCAGGGATTCAGCGCGCCGAGTGCGCCGCGCCCAGCTCCAACTTCGATGTATCCCGACGAGATGACTCAGCCCATGCGCGCTGAGCTCACTCGCATCGGCGTAGAGGAGCTGATCACCGCTGACGACGTGGCGAACAACCTCAAAGGCAGCCAGGGCACCGCGCTCGTGCTGATCAACTCCGTGTGCGGCTGCGCAGCCGGCAACGCCCGCCCCGGTCTCGCCAAGGCGCTGGCCGAAGCAAAGCAGAAGCCCGACCACGTGTACACGGCCTTCGCGGGCGTTCACAAGGATGCCGTCGACGCCGTGCGCTCGCTCGTTCCCGCACCGCCGAGCTCGCCCAGCATCGTGATGTTCAAGAACGGCGAGCCTGTGATGATGATGCACCGCTCCGACATCGAAGTACGCGACGCCGTCGCCGTGGCCGATGTGCTCGGCAAGATGTTTGAGGAAGTGGCGAAGGAAAGCGCGTAGCGCGTGCGGCGCGGACAATCATGTTTGTGCTCGCACGCGTCATCGCGATTAGGGCGAAGCCCGACCAGGGATCACCCTTACTGTAGCCGCTCACGATATCGTCTGTGCTGGTTTTGGGTGGGGCAGACAATCATGTCTGCCAACCCCACAGCCCCGCGTTGCCCTTTTGAGTAGGATTCCTCGCGCTTCGCGCGAGCGCAGACACGATTGTCTGCTCCACCCACGGCGGCGAAAGCTGCTCGAAAGATATCGCGCTGACGATTGCTCACTCCGACCTATTCGAAGAGCGTTCTGCGAGCAATCTTAGAACGCTCTATCTTTTGACAAGGTGATCCCTCGTCGCCACTCCGTCGCTCTGTCGAGATGACGCGCTCTAACCTTCTTCGAAGCCCTAGCGGCCACGCGATAAGCCAAGGCGACGCCGCTCAGTAGTAGACGAATCATCGCTCATCATCGAAGCACTGCAAGACTCCGAAGTGATGGTGTTTGAATTGGGAGAGTAGGATTCATCGGGCGTCTCTGACGAATGCGCTTTGACGCAGATTCGCCTGCCACCGAAAAGCAGGAGCCAAACCAATAACAACCACGGGATGCAGCCAAAGTACATCAGTAAGGGCTGAGCAAACAACGCAACGCTTCCTTTGAGTGCATCCCCAAGCAGGTATTCGTAGGGATTGATCCTGAAGGGCACCGAAGCGATCCCAAAGGGGTCAAGCAACGAATCTGCTGCGATGATTGATGTCGCGACTACGACCACAAAGACACCAACCACGGACCACAAGACGCTTCGCCCGGCCTCTATCCTTCGGGTTTGAATCCTTGGAATACTCATTGCCAGTCCACCAAGTGAGCCGAATACAACTAGTCCAAGGGGGCCTGGGGCCGCGAAGCCGACACTAAGCCCGCTCGCGTTCCCGCCTCCACCGCCCGGGCTGATGAATAGCCATGAAAGAGACCGCTCTATTGCTATTAGTGCGCTATCGGCATCTGAAAGCGCCCCCACCAATACGCACGAAACAAATACAACAATCGCGATCGGTACAAACAACAGGGCTACTACCGTCCCTAGCAAAAGCAGTAGAAACGCGAACTTCTCTAGAAGCGGAGATACTTCCCCTCCTCCGGCTTCTCGCATCAAGGCCCAAAGTGCGCCCAGACAACCGAGCGCGAAGCAACCAAGAGCTCCCAAGGTCAACGAGCCTCGGACTCCTTTCTCCGCGCACTTTACTACTGCAGCAATAGATCGCTTCATACAGATCTCAGCTCTCTTCAGTACATTCGCTACCGCGCTAAGTTCGCAGCCAGATACTCACCTAACTCAGTACAACCCATCTCGGCAAGCCCACGGTTCCCCCATTCCTCTGTATACCACTTTTCCTCAAGCAAGAAATTCGGCATAAACTGTGCTACCGCCCACTTCCATAATCCGGGGAACTCCTCCGCATACTTATCCTTGATTTCTGTGACCCTTGCCGCGACTTCAGCATGCCAATCACACTGCCCCCCGCGCTTGTTGACTTCGCCGAATAAGCACGCAGCACTGATCGCATAGCGCACGCCAGCCTGCCAATTTGTGTCACGACTAGGGTCTTCCAAGACTTCTTCCGCCGCGTTCAGCCAGCAATCGATTGCCGCTTTATCACATTTGCAGAGAACCCTGAGATCCGCCTTACACATCGCGCCGTTGGCCCACTCCTTTGAACTGAAACCATGCTGCTGGTAACATAAGTCATGAGTCGCGCAACACTTTGCGACCGGATGATCCGGAAAAGCAGTCTTGTTTCCCTTCCCACAGACTCCACCAAAGTTTTTAATTTTCCCCAAGACCGGTTCTTCCTCCACTTCCGTGTAGTTGTCATAGTCTTTCTGCCGCACTTCAAGCGGAGCGAATGAGCAGCGGAACTGCTTATCTACCTTATTGCATGCCAATTCCAGACCAAGAGAGTACGGCGCAAAGTCCTCCTCTGCACTTTCACCGCTCTCGTGCCAAGCATCTCTTCTTGCTTGATGAATTTCCTCAAGAAGCTCGGCCCACTCTGGGCTTCCTCTGTGCAAAGTAGACAGCGTGCATGCAGCCTTGCAGTGCTTGAACTGGTCGCTATCTTTGTCATCATACTCATTTGCGCAGCCTTCCTCGCAATCGCGCTCTAGATACTTGGTCTCAACCAACTTGGTTCTGCACAGCAAATTATTCACCCAGTACTCGACTCTAACCCACCTGTTCCTCGGGAGAGCACCTGGATTGATGTCAGCGTTGTAGTTTCCAATCTGAACAGTTCTACGATGGCCACAACGCAATGACCCTTTTGCAGGTTTGATTCTTCCGATCGGATGCGGAGAGACCGTAGGGTGCCGGAACTCATTGTCTGGAAGCACCTGCTCCGGTCCCGGAGGGTAGTCAACATTCTCCCAAGCACTGCTAGATTCGTTCCACTGATAAGTATTGCCAGCTGCCGCAACTTCGTTGAGTAACCTTTCGCTGCCGTCACGCCGAATTTCGTAAATCTTCAATTCCCAATCGAAAAGGCCCTGACCGCCAGGAGTTCCGACTTGAACCCAGCCGTACCACGGTTTGTCGACATAGATGACGTCTGGTGGTGGACACCACTCGCAACCAGCGCAATCCGGCTCTCCTCTATATTCTGGGAAGTCCGTTTCAATTTCGAATACGGGTGGGAACGTACTGCCTCCTGGTTCGGTAGGAATGTGATGGCGAACGTCTACGTATACCTTTCCAGTGAAATCGGAGTAGCCGTCTAGCCTAGGTGCGTCGGCCCAGGACTTCCCCATGCATCCATCATATCCAACGAGGGTTTGTCCATTCTTAACAGTGATGTTGCGGTAGCGGCATTGGATGAGTTTTCCGGTTTCCGGATCAATCGCGTACCACACTTCGGTATACGTAACTTCTCCTTCACGGTAGGAATGCCCTTGTAGATCCTTTATATACTGTGGCTCATTCCTGTTGGGGCAGTACATTGTTTTCCCATCCGCACTGACCTCACACTCACTTTCCTTCCATTCTTTCTTTAATTGTTCCCAGATGTCTTTCTCGCAAGCCGGGCAGGGATGATGCTTGCGCTGCTCGTCCATCGCCTTTCTCAACCGCTCCACCGCTTGGTATTCTACCCATTTCGCCATGATGTTTTCAGCAGCTCCGCCATCGTTTTCAGAAGCATCGTCTTCATTATCAGAGCCAGTCTCATCTTCGGTGTCTAATGCTTCTTGGAAGACTACGCCAGAGTTGTCGTAGGGGAAGACGATGTCTGGGGAGTCAACGAATCTGCCAGCTTGGTTAAGCGCGCTGGAGACTTGCTGGTTGATCAGTGCCGGGAGGTCTTCAGCGCTGGGGAGTTCGTCTACACCGAGTCTCTCTCGAAGCATGTGCTTGGCGAGCTCAACTGCGGCATTTGCATCACTCCCAGCCTCGCTGAGCGAGGGGATGCCAGCGGAGCCGCGCATCGGAGTGGAGTGGGCGTTGACGACGGGTAGATTGTCCCAGTGTTGGTGCGTTGGGCGAGCGTAATAGTCTGAGCTAAAGCGAGATCCCTCGCCCTGGCGCGGCGTGAGGCTATGTAATGTGTCATACTCGACGAAGCCTGCGGCATCAACGAGAGGCGAGCGTGAGCGCTCCCCCCGCTCCAACACCGCAAGCGTTGTCTCCATAACTTTGTCAACTGGCGAAACTCCGCCTCGCGTCGATCTCGAGGGCTGTGCGCTACCAGAGCGCTTTTTCCCGCCAGCGGAGGGCGCTGGATCGCTCCCGCTACAGCCGCAGGGTTTCTTCTTCGGCATCACTGGCGCGGCGTCACTCGACTTCGCTTTGCCCCCGCCAGAGCAGCCGCAATCGCCCTTTTTCTTTGATTCTACACTCATCACTTCACCCTTTGTTTCGCCCAGATATTTTGGCTTCTGCTCACAATACCCTACGGCACTGGCGCCCACGGCGGTGTGTAGAGCTTGAACCCTTCAAGAATGCTCAGCGCGCCATCGCAGGGAAGTGCAACACCGATCGGCATGTTCACTTCGATGCGAAAGGTCGTGCTGCCTGCGGCGATGGCGTTTGTGCGACGAGTCCTCACCAAGTTTGGCAAGAACTTTTGCTTGGTGAACATCGTCAGACACTCGTCGGGGTTGATCGCGTTCGTGCGCGTCGTGCAGAAGTAGACCCGCGAGCTTGTGTGCACCTCAGCGGTCGTGTAGCTCTGAATCTCGTCATTGATGAGAATCGGAACGCCGTTGTGCGAAGGTACCGGGACGTTGCCGATGCCGGGGAAGTGCACCGGCATCGGCTTTGGAGTGAGCTGACGTTCATAATACGCACGGTACAACGTGTTGAGCGTTTCCGTCGTCATCATGGCGAAAGTGCAAATGCCTTCGTTGGCCGAGATTCGCCCGATGGCGTCGTCGAGCATCTCAAGTTCAAGGTCGAGCTGCGTTGTTGCATCGACATCCACGCGGCGACTGTCGGCGCAAAGCTCATTGAGCGTTGGAGGCTCGCCACCCGTCGCCGACGTTTTTCCGACGACCTGAGAGAGTTGTTGAAAGATGCGGACCCGAGCAATCTTCTCCTCGAGCTTGGTCGGTTCTTCTGGGGAATCAATGACGTCTTCTACTGCGTAGGTCATCTCAAAACCCGTTGAGACCATTCCCAAATCAAAGGTCGCCTGAGGAATCGTCGTCAGTGAAAGGTCGGTTCCTCCTGTCCCGCCCGAGGTAACAAAGGCGGCATTCTCAAGCGGGAGCGCGCTGTCGCCCTGATTCACCGCCTGTGCTGTGATGTACTTGGCGCTTGGAATTCCGACGATTGAGAAAAGCCTGAGCCACTGCATTCGCACTGGCACCTTGACGACGAGATCACCTTGCAAGAGTGCATCGCTGAGGTTCTCGTATTGGCCGATGATTGACATTCACTCTCCTTCGCGGCTGACAATTGGAAGGGAACTATGGGGACAGCTAGTAAGGGTACGCTATTTTAGGGGGGGGTGGGGGCAAGTGTGAATCTCGTTCCGCATAC
>Ga0213866_10003192_pt1 | contig 11235 bp, 9 predicted proteins | sample PICome_11_FD_160079 | JGI IMG/M metagenome (GOLD analysis project Ga0213866, IMG submission 160079) | Coastal seawater microbial communities near Pivers Island, North Carolina, United States - PICO284 | ecosystem: Environmental > Aquatic > Marine > Coastal | place: USA: North Carolina... | reverse complement strand
GCACATGAAGAAGGCGGGTTACGAAACCTACATGACCGGCAAGTGGCACGTGAAGGCGTCGGCACAAAAATCCTTCGACCACCAGGTGCACGAACGCCCGGGTATGCCCAATCAGACCAAGGAAGGTTACAACAGGCCCAAGGCGGATGGCTCCGACACGTGGGACCCGACGGACCCGAAGTTCGGCGGCTTCTGGAAGGGTGGCAAGCACTGGTCGGAGGTGATCGCCGACGACACCGCGGCCTTCCTCGACCACGCGAAGAAGATCGACAAACCCTTCTTCATGTACATCGCCTTCAACGCGCCGCATGACCCACGGCAGGCGCCGCAGAAGTATCAGGACATGTATCCGCCGGACAAGGTCACGCTGCCCCAGCCCTTCATCGCGAAGTACCCCTACGGCGACGCGATGCAGTGCCCGCCGGGGCTGCGCGACGAGCGCCTTGCGCCCCACCCGCGCAGCGAGCACGCGATGCGCGTCAACCGCAGCGAGTACTACGCGATCATCACGCACCTGGACGACCAGGTCGCGCGGATCATGGCGGCGCTGAAGAAGTCGGGCAAGGCCGACAACACCATCGTCGTCTTCACCGCGGACCACGGCCTGGCGTGCGGGCACCACGGGCTGCAGGGCAAGCAGAACATGTACGACCACTCGGTCCGCGTGCCGTTCATGCTTATGGGCCCGGGCATCGACGCGGGAAAGCAGATCGACGCGGGCATCTACCTGCAGGACATCATGCCCACGACGCTCCAGTGGGCGGGGATCAAGGACAAGCCCGAGCACGTCGATTTCAAATCGCTCAACCCGCTGCTCAAGGACCCCTCGGCCGAGCACTATGGCGCGATCTACGGCGGCTACCGCGAGGGCCAGCGCGCGATCACGCTCGACGGCTACAAGCTCATCCTCTACCCCAAGGCCAAGGCCGCCCGCCTGTTCGACCTGAACAAGGACCCCGAGGAAGCTAACGACCTCGCGGCCAAGCCCGCCTCCAAGCCCATCATGAAGAAGCTGTTCGCGGCGCTTCTGACGCTACAGAAAGAGGTCCGAGACGAGTTGGACCTCAAGGCGGTGTACCCCGGGCTCACGCCTTAGCGCATCTTGCATTGCTGATTTGGCTCCCTCTCCTTCCCAGGGAGAGGGTTGGGGTGAGGGTCCAGCGTGGTATTCACAACGAAAGATTGAACTTGGTGGGTGCCCCGGCAGCTTGCCGGCCGGGACCGAGTGGTCTGTGACTTCGCCCGGCCGGCAAGCTGCCGGGGCACTCATCATGTTCACGCATAAAGGCTTGACCAAGGCACCGAGCATGTAAATTTAAAACGCGATCCGTATAAGCGAGAATAAGCCCAAGCCACAAATCCCCTAAAGTCGGTAGTGACTGGGCGCGTGATGATGCACTTGTAAGGATAGAGACCCCTTCCTTATCAGGCACCGTTCTTGTCTCAGCCGCTGGACCAATCCGACAAACGCGCCCTCGTCGCCGAACAGTGGCACAAGTGGCAGGCGTCGATCCGCGCGTACCTGGTGGCCGCGGTCACCAACTACCACGACGCGGAGGACCTGTTGTCGCAGGTGGCCGTCGCCGTCGCTCGGGATTTTGACAAGTACGACCCGGACACGCCCTTCATCCGATGGGCCGTCGCGATCGCGCGCAACCGCGTGCTGAACTATCGGCGGGCCAAGGCGATAAGCAAGCTCGTGTTCTCGCCCGAGACGCTCGACCTGTTGGCCGGCGCGATGCCCGAAGAGCCCCCGGCCGAGACGGCGACGAAGGCCGCACTGGACCACTGCATCGACAAGCTCCAGGCACGATCACAAAAAGCATTGACCCTGCGCTACGAGCAAGACCTTCGACCCGCCGAGATCGCGTCGCGCCTGGGCATGACCGGCACGGCGGTGACCTCGATGCTGCACCGCGTGCACAAGCAGCTGGCCAAGTGCGTGAAGCAGGCCCTGGCGACCGACCCCTCATGAACGAACCGACCCACGAGATCGAGGCCTACCTGTCGGGCGAACCGACCGCGGAGGACCTGCGCGTGTTGGAGGCCTGGCTCAAGGCCGACCCCGTGAACGCCAAGGCGTTCATGCAGGCGCTGCACTTCCGCGAGCTGGTGGGTGAGCGCATTCGTGAACGTGGCAACGACACGGCCGACGTCCTGGCCGAGCTGGCACAACTCGAGGCGATGGCCCAGACGGTCACGGTCCCGCTGGACGACGGTGTCAATACGAAACACGCAGCCGTCGATACGGATGCGAACGCGCTGTCCGGCCACGATTACCTCGCCGCCGTCAGCTACCTGCTTCGGCACGGCCTGCCCGCCCGCGCGGTGGCCCTGGCCGCGATCGCAGCGATGATCCTGATCGCCCTGCTGCTTGTTGCCCCATGGGGCGATGGGCCGGTCGACACAACGACACCCGCGGCACCCGATACCGCGCAGCAGGACCCGCCCGACAACACCACCCATGTCGCCACCCTCAGCGCACAACACGATGCCACCTGGGCGGAGGGCGCTTTAGCACCCGGGTCGCAATTGCGTGCCGGCACCCGCCTCACCCTTACCGCCGGCTTCGCCGAGATCACCACCGAGCGCGGTGCGATCGCCATCCTCGAAGCGCCCGCGACCGTCGAACTGCTCGACAACAACAACGCCCTCCGACTCCACGCCGGCAAACTCGTCGGCATCTGCGAGACCGAGTCGTCCAAGGGCTTTGTCGTCCGCACCCCGAACATGGACATCACCGACCTGGGCACGCGCTTCGGGGTCGTGGTGCAGAAGCAGGGCAACACGCTCGCGCAGGTGTTCGATGGCAAGGTCGTGGTGACGCCCAAGACACAAAGCGGCATTGCGGCCGAGCCGATCGAACTCGTCGGCGGCGAAGCGCACGCGGTGGACACCGCCGGGCAGGCGATCGCGCCGCAGCGCTTTGAGGCCGACGCCTTCACCTCGCTCCGCCTGGCCGGCAGCGGAATCGTGTCGTTGACCGGCGAGGCCGACCTCGCGCCGCGCCCCATCGCGGACAGCGACACCGCGGCCGCACAGAAGGGGCGCGTCACGCTCTATCAGGAACTGCGTGGCCACCGGCTGGCCTCGGCGATCGGGCTGACCTTTGCAACGCCCGGCCGGTACAACGACTTTAAAGAGACCCGCTCGTCCGTCCCCGCCGGCACGGTGATCCGGACCTACATCCTCTGGCACCCCAGCTCAGGCGACGAAAAACTCACCCGCGGCAGCGTGACCTTCGAGGGCGAGGTCCTCGGCGCGGTCGCCAACGAGCGCGACTGGCAGGCCTTTGTCGACGCGACCCCGAGCGCCGCCGAGCAGGTGTGCAAAAGCGGCCGACACGCGGCGCTGGAGAGCGTGCCGGCCGGTAGCGGGAACCCCAACGAGCAGTTCACGCTCAGCGACGACCGCAAGACTTTGCAGTTCCAGTTCCGCAGCCAGGGCGGGGATGCCCTGCGCGTCATCGTCCGCGAGCCGGCGGGAGACCAACCCTGACTTTTTGCTGGCGTCTGTCCGCCCCGCGTGGGGCGGGACGCCTGATCGAGATTGAACCATTCCATTTTCACCCCCTTTAGGAGAGATCCCATGAAGACTCACAAGACCGCATCACTCAAACTCTTCGCCACCGCGGCACTGGTTGCCGGCTTGGGCGGCACGTCCGCCAGCGCGGGTTTAGTGGCCGTTGATTTTAATGCTGGCGGCGCCGATACCGGCCTTGCGAACGCGTACACCGCCTGGCCCGGATCCAACAATATCTACGTTCGAACGCCCGGCGACCTCACCTATGCCAACTACGGCATCACGCAAACGGGCACGCCCACCGGCGTCTACACGGGAAACCCCAGCAATACGGACCGGATGGATTCGAGCAATCTTTCTTCGGCCATGTCAGGGGAAATCTGGTTCTCGTTCCTGGTCGATGTGTCCAACGAAACAGGGAACTTCGCGGGCATGGCGTTCGATGAGAACGCCTCATCGGCCGCGCCTGATCGGTATTCCCCCAACCTGTCCGAGCTTCGGATTGTGATGTCGCCGAATGAGCTTTGGGTGGATTGGGAAGGCGGCAGTACCAATGGCGCTTGGACCCCCGACGCCACCGTCACGGGCTTCTCAACCGGGACGCATCTGGTGCTCGGTCAACTCGATGTCGTTGCCGGCGCCGACACGCTCAACATCTGGGTGGATCCCGACCTGAGCAGTGGCCCCGTTGTCCTTGGCGATCTCGGGGCCGCCGACTACACCGATTCGTCGATCGACTACCTGGACTCGATCGCCAGAATCGGTGCGACCATCTACGACCGGCCCACAAATGAACAGTCAAAGGTCGACGCCATCCGGCTCAGCGATACCTCCACTGCGTTCCAGGACGTGACCGGCGTCGCGCTCGTGCCCGAGCCCAGCTCGCTGGCGCTGCTAGGCCTGGGTGGTTTGCTGATCGGTGCCCGTCGTCGGCATGGTTGATTAAACAGTTTTCTCCTTCAAGTGGTGCCGCGCTTCGACAGGGGCGCGGCGCCTTTAAAACCCCTCCCCCTCCGAGGGGGAGGCCGGGAGGGGGTGTCGAGGGACCTGTGCCTGCTGCCGAATCACTGGTCGTTCGACACCCTCCCCCAACCCCTCCCTCCGAGGGAGGGGAGTTGAATTACCACTCGTTCAGGATTACCCATGCGTCGCGCCTTCACCCTCATCGAACTGCTCGTCGTCATCAGCATCATCGCGCTATTGATCGCGATCCTGCTGCCGGTGCTCAGCAGTGTGAAGTACGAATCAAAGAACTTCCTGTGCATGAACCGTCAGCGGCAGTTCGTCCAGGCGACTACTGCCTACTGCACCGACAACAAGGAGCTGTTCCCCGACCGCGGGATCGACAGCACGACCTCGGGCGAGCCGATGTGGGCGCGCTGGGCGATGCGCATGTCGGTCAACGAGAGCGTCTACGAGCGGTTCGATGATGTCATGGGCAGCTACATGGCGACCGAGACCGCGGTGTGGTGCTGCCCGATGTACGACGGCCAGCACGGCTCGGGCGGGTCGCTGGGCTGCCTGACCCACGGCAAGGGGCACAGCACCCACCGCTACACGACCTACTCCTTCCACGGCGGGCTGAGTGAAAAAGCGAGCGCGGGCCATATCTACAACCCCGGCGACCGGCGGAAGATCGGCGAGAAGTACATCATCGAGCTGGCGGATGGGCGGACGTATGAGAGCGGGCGGTTGATGTCCGACTCGGCGGGCGGCGACAACGGGTGGGTGCCGGTGTACTACCCCAACCCGCCGGCGGGGGTGATCTCGAACCGCGCACCCTGGCCGGCGATCACGCTGATGCACCAGCCGCCGACGTCGAGCACGACCCAGCGGACCTCGCGCGACGAGTTCCGGGTGATGGCGGTCAAGGACAAGACCTACACGAACTGGGCGTACGACGACGGGTCGGCCGAGGTGCGGGTGATCAGCCCCAGCGCGTCGCTGCTGACGTCGGACGAGTGGGTCGCGGTGAGAGCGGATGGGAATCGCTACATGCTGTTTCCGGATTGAGGGGTGGGGTTTCGGTGCGGATGCGCCCACCTCCACAAGACGGCTTCCAGTTCAGCCTGACCCAATTCCAGATTTAATTGTCGCAATAGGGCCAACCAGCCGATACACTAAGCGTTGTTAACGTAGGAGTTCATCTCTCATGCGCCGCGCTTTTACCCTCATCGAACTGCTCGTCGTGATCTCGATCATCGCGCTGTTGATCGCGATCCTGCTGCCGGTCCTCAGCAGTGTGCGCTACGAGTCCGCAAACTTCCTTTGCCTGAACCGCCAGCGGCAGTGGGTGATCGCGACCCACGCCTACACCACGGACTACAAAGACCTCTACCCCGACCGCGGCATCGACAACCTCCGGGCCGAGCCGATGTGGGCGCGCTGGGCGGCGCGGATGTGGATCGATCGCAATGTCGACGAGCACCTGGACGATGTGATCGGCGAGTACATGAACGAGTCGGTCCCCGTTTGGGTCTGCCCGCAGTACGACGGCGACCACGGCATCGGCGCGTGGGCCGGTTGTTTGCAGCACGGCAAGGGGCACTACAACGGCGGGGCCAACGCGTTCCGCTGGACGACCTATTCGTTCCACGGCGGGTTGCGCGAGCGAACGAATCGCGGCCACGTCTACAACCCCGGCGATCGACGCAAGATGGGCGACCCCTACATCATCGAGCTCGCCGACGGCAGGACCTATGAGAGCGGGCTGCTGATCTCCGATGTCGCGGTCGATGACAACGCCTGGGTGCCGTGCTATTACCCCAACGGCCCGGGACGATTCCCCGGCCGCGGCGGCTCGGCTTCCTACCCCGGCATTACCACCATGCACCAGCCCAAGCCCGGCGTGGAGACCACGCTTGTCAACGAACCGCAGTACCGGATCCAGGGTGTCGGCGGCCCGACCCATACGAACTGGGCCTACGACGACGGCTCGGCCGAGACCCGCATCATCACGCCCAGCAATTCGCTGCTCACCGACGACGCGTGGACCGCGGTCAGCGATGACGCCGGCCGATTCATGATGTTCCCCAACCGCTAAGCCTTAAGCGCCCGCCCAATCGCCCCGGCAAGCCCTCACGGGCCATCGCCGCATCCCCCCATCGCGGTATTTGTCCAGCGCCCATGTAAGGTCATGGCTGCTGTCGCATTATCCCCTGCGAGCCGGTGTGCAATACCAACGCCTGCCCGACGGCCTTTCGAACACACAAGCCCCCGATGACCCACCAAGACCCCCAGCACAGGCCCCCTGCCGACCCGGTCTTCACCGACTACTGGCTCGCGTCCCAGCACGCCCTGGGCGGGTTCGTCCGCCTGCATGTCCGCAACCACAACCACGCCGACGACATCATCCAGGAGGTCGCCCGACAGGCCACCGAACACTTCGACCAGTACGACCCGTCGCGCCCCTTCATCGCCTGGCTCATCGGCATCGCCCGGCAGCGCATCGCAGAAAGCTACCGCAAGCAGGGCACACGACCCGTCGTCTTCTCCACCGACGTCATCGAATCACTCACCGATGCCTACGCCCAGCTGCAGGACGAAACCAGCGACCGGCTCGAAGGCCTGCGCAACTGCATGGACCAACTCAGCGACCGCCACCGCCGCGTCATCGAGCTGCGCTACTCCAGCCGTAAGTCCTCCACCGAGATCGCCGAGCAGGTCGGCGGCAGCGCCGGCTCGATCGACGTCATGCTCCACCGCATCCGCACCGCGCTGCGCACCTGCGTCAAGCAGTACCTGGAGTCCAACCGATGAGCACGCCGGAGCACGACGACAAGCTGATCCAGCGCTTCTTCGCCGACGCGTTTGCCCACGAGCTCACCCCCGAATTAGTGGACGAGCTCGAGGCTTGGGTCCGCGCCGACCCCGCCAACGCGCGCACCCTGGCCGAGCTGGGCCTGATGGAACAGCTCATGGTCGCCGCCCAACAGGAGGCCGACGCGTCGGCAGTGCTTGAGCTTCTGCTCGAGCAGGAAGAAAAGGCCGAGCCCATCGAACTGGTCAGCTTGTCCACGGCACAAGACACCCCTCAAAAAGACGACCCCAACGCGCTCTCCGCCCACGACTTTGCCGCGGCGGGCAGCTACCTGCTCCGCCACGCACTGCTCAGCAAGCCCGCGATCCTCGCCTACGCCGCCGCGGTCGTGCTGCTCGCCGCCATCGTGCTCAACCCATGGGGTGGCCGCGATGACTCGAACGATGCGCCGATCGCCGACAACACCGCCGACGAATCCAACGATCCCATCGAGCCCGGGCCTGTCGACCCGGCGCTAAACAACCCCGTCGCCACCCTCACCGCCACCCACGATGCGCAATGGACCGGCGGGCCCGCTTCAGCGGGCCTGGGGATCGGTGACGAACTCCACCCCAACCAGCGCCTCACCCTCACCGCCGGCTTCGCCGAGATCACCACCGCCCAAGGCGCGATCGCCATCCTCCAGGCCCCCGCCACGATCGAACTCACCTACAACAACGCCGTCCGCCTACACACCGGCAAGCTCGTCGGCATCTGCGAGACCGACGCCTCCAAGGGCTTTGTCGTCCGCACCCCACATCTGGAAGTCACCGACCTCGGTACGCGCTTCGGCGTTGATGCGAGTGATCGCAACGTGACGCAAGTGCACGTCATCGAAGGCGAAGTCCAAGTCGCCAGGCAGCACGCGAGCAGCAGCGCGGTCGTCCGTGAAAACCTCGTGGCCGGGGACGCGGTGCTTGCTTCTTCTTCCAGCGATGAACTAACCCGCATCCAGACAAACGACCTGCGGTTCGCCACGCTCCTGGCGTTTGATGCAGACCTGAGTGAACGCCGCGGGCTTGTCGCCCACTGGCGGTTCGATGACCCGCAACAGCTGGGCCTCAACGCATACCGCGGTATTGAAGACCTGCAAGCGCAAGGCGATGCGACCCATACGCCGCAGGGCCGGTTCGGCGGCGGGCTGCTGCTCGATGGCGATGACGACGCACTTTTCGCCGCGACGTTCCCCGAGGGCATCCCGTCGGGTGGCGCGGCACACACCGTCGCCCTGTGGATCAAGCCGACGGCGACCGGCAAGGGCGGCTTCTATAGCTGGGGGACGGCAAAGCGTGTCGATCGGTCGACGGGGCTACGGTTCCACGAAGACGGCGTCTCCCATTATTTCTGGGAAACAAACGGACTCAATGACCTGATGGCGGCCGAGCAGGCCGTCGCCGGTGTGGGCGTTGATTTCACCGAAGGCGGCTGGACGCATGTCGCGCTGACCTGGGATGGGCACACCCGCAAGCTGTATCTCAACGGCCTGTTGGTGATTGAAGGCACCCGCCAGGCCCCGGATGTCACGCCCGGCAACTTCATGATCGGCAGCACGCCTAAGTATGGCGGCTTCGCCGGCACCCTCGATGAAGTCGTGATATTTGGCCGGGCGCTAGATTCCGGGGAGATCACCGCCGTGATGCAAGGCGCGATCCCGCAGACACGTTGATGAAGACACACAACCCACTGCCGGCGCGTAGCCGGCGGAGACAGACTCAATGACCAACAGGAGGAACCCATGAAACACCCCCCGCTCGACAGGAAGCGTTTTCCGGCCGAGCAATGCCTTGTCATTTTACTTCACCTCGTTTTTTTTACTTTTTCCCACTGGAACAGGAGATTCTTGATGAACACCACTAAAACACTTTCCGCTCTCGCCGGCCTCGCGTTCGTTTCCGGCTCGGCCTCCGCCGCGCTGGTCGGTCACTGGGAGTTCGACAACGCCGCGGATGTCGGCGAAGCGACGGTCAGCAGCGACCTCGAAACCGTCGGCGACGCCGCCTACTCCGCCGCAGGTAAGGTCGGCGGGGCCCTGGCGCTGGATGGCACCGGGGACTACCTGCGCGTCAATGCCGGGCTTGACCTTGCAACGGGCCTGCCGACAGGCGATGCGAGCTATACCATCGCCGCGTTTATTCAGACCACCGACGTAGACCGGAACACGATTACGTTCTGGGGCGAAATCTCGTCAACAAATGCCAACGGTTTTCGCACCACGACCGTTAATGAAGCTGCGATCCAGAATAACGCCACCGGCGGTATCCTGAACTGGGGTTTCGCCCGTGACCTTGGTAGCGGTGCTGGCGGCACACCGCCTGGCGATATTTATGATGGCGGCTGGCATCACGTCGCGGTGACATATAACTCGGCGACCTCAACGAAGACGCTCTACTTCGATGGTGTGGAAATCGCGTCTGGCGCCATCGGCGATCTCAATGTCTCCGCCAGTGGCTTTGTCATCGGCGCGACAAGAACGGGCGGCGAGGCATTCGACGGACTGATCGACGATGTGCGTGTTTACGACACAGTCGAGTCCGCCGAAACCATCGCGGGCCTCGCGGCCGTTCCCGAGCCCGGCTCGCTGGCGCTCTTGGGCCTCGGCGGCCTGCTGATCGCCCGCCGTCGGCGTGGATGAGTCACAAGCTTTCTCCTTCAAGTGGTGCCGCGCTCCGAGAGGGGTGCGGGGCCTTTCAAAATTGTTGTTTCGCTTGGATGGGAGGGCGAGGCTCCTGCCGAGCCGCGAGCGACAGAAGATTCCCGGCTCGGCGGGAGCCTCGCCCTCCCGAACATTCAACGGGACGCTTCGCGTCACCCGCTATACGGTTCTTTCGGAGTTCTTCCATGCATCGCGCCTTTACGTTGATCGAACTGCTCGTGGTGATCTCCATCATCGCGCTGCTGATCGCGATCCTCTTGCCGGCGCTAAGCGCGGCGCGCGAGTCATCGCGGACGCTGGATTGCCTGACAAAGACGCGGGGCTTAAGCCAAGCTTTTTTATCGTTCAGCCTCGAACGCGACGGGCGAACAATGCCCTGGGGATCGGAGGCACCGTTCTCACCATTGCTGGAGTATTACGGTGACAACGACAACGCTCGAGTGTGCCCGAATACAGATGGGCTACTACCCGACGGCAACGGGAACGGTACGGTCGGCTCGGCAACAACACTCTGGGAACGCCGTGCCAGTGGCTATGACACGGAGCAGGGCAGCTACGGCTTTAACGGCTTCCTCTACGACCCGCATGACCCGGGCTTGCAAACCGTGCTTTTTGTTGCTTCGGCCTCGAACAGCCAGTTCCCCAAGCCGTGGTTCACAAACACTGATGACATCAATGAGCCTACCAATACGCCGATCTTCGGTGATTGCAACTGGATCGACGCCTTCCCACACCATAACGATCAGGTCCCTCCGGACTTAACCAAGGGGGCGCGGTGGAGTGAGGGGCTGGACCGCAACCCTTGGCAGGTCGGGCGATTCACCCTAGATCGGCACAACATGCGGATCAATATGTCGTTTACTGACGGGCATGCGGAGACGATCCAACTCGGGCAGCTGTGGACGTACCAGTGGAGCCACATCTTCGAGCCCCGTGACGATGTCACAATCAATTAATCAGGCAATAAGGAGAAGGGGGCAGTTCAAGGGCCGGGATTCGTTTACGCAGGCTCGTCCCCCGGGCGTGGCCCGGCGGGTGTTTTTGCGTTGCTTTTCGTAAGCCACGGCGGGGTCGTCAACAGGATCGTGAAGGCGGCCGGCGCGTCACCACGCGGGGGTTGTTTCGTCACGCACGCGGTGCATGAAAAGGCGGGGCGAGCGGTTGGCGGGGCAGTGGATGCGCTGGCGGGCGTTGGGCGGGGGGTGAGGGGGACGCGTTTGTGCGCGCGGGGTTGGGGGTTGAAATATAGATGAGAGGAGAG
>Ga0213866_10003191_pt1 | contig 11242 bp, 10 predicted proteins | sample PICome_11_FD_160079 | JGI IMG/M metagenome (GOLD analysis project Ga0213866, IMG submission 160079) | Coastal seawater microbial communities near Pivers Island, North Carolina, United States - PICO284 | ecosystem: Environmental > Aquatic > Marine > Coastal | place: USA: North Carolina... | reverse complement strand
CTCGACGACTGAGTCGTCTTAGCCAGGCTTTTTCATCTCCATTGCGCTGGTGATCACAGCCTTCACTGCGGTGGCGGGAATGTCGTCGCGGTCCCGAAAATTGATACACCCCTTACCCGTCTTGATGGTTGGATGCTGCTCTCGAAACGCCTCAAGGTGCTCAGCACTGCAGGTATACAGGGAGACATACTGTTTCTGATTCGCTATTGCCACCCAACCCCCCTGCGGGTGATCGAAAGTTGGCATTCGATACCGCAGTGATTCCTCGGCCTGCGGATACAGGTCGCGCACCAGTGCCACCAGTTCCTCCATGCGTTGCCGCCGCTCGCCGGAGAGCGGCTCAAGATAGTCGTCAATCATGGTAGAAGCATAGCGCAAGCTGCTAGATTCGGATTGACCGGCGTCTTGAGCACAACTATAGTCAGTTCCACTTAGAAACTATTTCACAACCTACCCGCGCCACTTCACAACGGAACAAGTCCGGAGGACGCCCCATGAGCACAACACTGGAATTCTATTTTGACTTCGGAAGCCCCACCGCCTACCTGGCACACTGCCGTCTTCAGCAACTGGCGGCACAGTACGATCTCACCGTCGAGTATCGTCCGATGCTGCTCGGTGGTGTGTTCAAGGCCACCGACAACATGTCGCCCGTGGCCATTCCCGCAAAGGGAAAATACATGTTGGAGCAGGATTTACCCCGTTTTGCGAAACGTTATGGCGCGCCCCTGAACTTCAACCCTCACTTCCCCATTAATACCCTCCAGGCAATGCGCGGTGCGGTCGCTGCCCGAAATGCCGGCGTGATGCCCACCTACGTCGACGCCCTTTACACCGCCATGTGGGTCGATCAGAAAAATCTTGGCGACAGCGACGTGCTGGCTGCCGTGCTCACCGAAGCGGGCCTGGATGCAGAAGCGCTGCTCGCCGCTACCGGGGATCCGGATGTTAAGGGTGAGCTTATCCGCAGTACGGAAGAAGCCGTCGCACGTGGCGCTTTTGGCGCACCGACCTTTTACCTCGGCGACGACATGTATTTCGGACAGGACCGCCTTGACTTCGTAGAAGAAGCGTTACGGTAAGACGATCTACAGCTGATGGAGGTTTCCATCACTTGTCCACTATACTCAGGGCTGCCGCCAAGCGATTTATCCGCGCCAACCGAAAAGAGAGTTACCGATGCAGCCTGATCCCGAAGACCGCTATACCGAAGCAAAGCCCAGCGGGGGCGGTGTTCCAACCATCGCTATCGTTGCGGGCGTTCTGATACTTGCCGGTATTGCTGCCTGGTTTCTGATGGGTGGCGAGCCGGAGCCTCCGCCGCCCGCCCCGGAACCGGCGCCGGTTGTGGAACCAGAAGCAGCGCCCGAACCTGAACTGCCTCCAGCGCCCGATATCCCTGAGCCTGAGCCGGTTGCCCCGACTGAACCAAACGAGCCACCCGCCCCCGTGGTACCACCGCCTGTTCTCGAAACCAGCGACGAAGAGCTTCGCGAGCGACTCGCCGGGGCCAGTGATTCGGAACTGCTGGAATCCGCCCTGGTGAATGACAACCTGGTAGAGCGCGGTACTGCTCTGGTCGATAGTTTCAGCCGCGGCTTGATGATGACCAAACTGGTTCCCTTACCGGCGCCAACCGGCGATTTCGCTGTCTCAGAAACCGACGGCGTTATCACTATCGACCCCGCCGGTTATAGCCGCTACGACGGCCACGCCGAGGCGATCGAACAGCTGGATACCGAGACCCTGGTATCGACCTTCCATCGTTTCCGGCCCCTGCTGGAGCAGACCTACGCTGGACTGGGCTACGAAGAGGAAGACTTCGATAACGCGGTGATCCGCGCGCTGGACAGAATTCTGGACACGCCGGAAATCGATGCGCCCATTCCTGTCGTAAAGCACGAGGCGATTTATCGTTTCGCAGATGCTGAACTGGAACAGCGCCCAGGACTACATAAGCAATTACTGAGAATGGGGCCAGAAAATATCGCACGCATCAAGCAGCAGGCCCGCGCTCTGCGAGATGCGCTACTGGCTGGTTCCGAGTAAGCACTGCCAGTCTGCGCCGGGGAACCGGCGCACTCTACACCAAGCCCTCATCTGCCTTCATTTCCTCGCCCTCCAGGGTGAGGCTGGCAACCGTCCACCCGGCTCCGGGTGTCCACTCCCTGCCGGCGCGGAAGGGTTGCAGTCGCTGCTTTTCGTCCCAGGCCACCAGCATTATTCTCACTCCGTCCTGGCGCGATGCGTAATCTTCAAAGGTGAATGCCTCGGTTAAGGTGGTGGTGCGAATCTCAGCGCCCTGGGCCAGCAGGCTCAACATCTTCGATAAACTTGCCCGCTCGGCAAACAGCTGGCGTCCGCGGAACTGCCGAGCCGGCGCGTGTTTCTGACTCACTGACGACGCCGCATCCACCGAGACGGGTAACGAGTACACATTGCCCCGGCCAAATTCACCGGCAAAATAGGCGCACGCAAGGTGATTAAAATCGGTGTTACGAGACATGGCGAAGAGCTTGCCAATCCCCGCTAGCTCCAGCGTCCGGTCTGCATGATCCGACATCGGATTGCCGTAAAAGGTATCGATGCCTTTCATTCTGGCGGCCTTCAACCCGTCCCAGTTGCTGTGGCTCACCACAACTCGAAAGCCGGCCTCATGCAGCGTTGTGGCCAGCGCCGTCGTCAGCGGGTTTGCGCCTACGATCAATACGCCCTCAGGGTCTGGCTCGGCGACGCCCAGCCAGCGCGCAAGAGAACTCGCCGTAAAGCTCTGCAGCACCACGGTGCCAACGATAACCACGAATGCGAGTGGCACCAGCAGCGACGCATCAACAATACCAATCTCTTCCAGGCGCAACGCAAACACGGCGCTGATGGCCGCAGCGATTATGCCGCGCGGACCAATCCAGGCAATGGTTACCCGTTCCTGCCAGCTGAGGTTCGAACCCAGGGTGCACAACGCCACCTTCAGGGGTCGCGCAATAAACTGGATACCGAGCATAACCAGCAGAGCCGGCCAGCCCACCAGTTTCAGCTGTTCAAAATCCAACCGCGCTGCCAGCAGAATGAACAGTCCGGAAATGAGCAGGATACTGAGGCTCTCTTTGAAATCGAGGATGCCCTCGATGTGCAAGCCTCGGGTGTTCGCCAACCATACGCCCATGATAGTGACGGCCAGCAAGCCCGATTCGGAGGCGGCAGAATCTGCCAGTGCAAATACCGCGAACACGATAAGCAAGGTGGCCACGTTCTGCAAAAAGTGCGGAATCAGGTCACTGCGCAACGCCAGGCCCCAGAGGTAACCGGCACCAGCACCAACGACTACACCGGCGCCCACCAGGCGAAGCAGCAGCATGGCCACCTCGCCTATGCCGGTGCTTGAGCCCTGGAAAGCCACAATCACCGCGAAGGTAAGAACCGCCAGCATTGCGCCCATGGGATCAACCAGAATCCCCTCCCAGCGCAGAATATTGGCGATGGAGCGATTGGGCCGCACTGCCTGGATCATGGGCATGATGACCGTGGGGCCGGTCACCGTCATGATCGAACCGAACAACAGGGCTAGCTGCCAACTCGCGCCGATAATCAACCACACAAAAAGAGCCACGGAGAGCCAGGTGACCAGCAGACCACTGGTAACCAATCGGGAGACCACCACGCCGTGCGCTCGTATCTCGTCGTAATTGAGGGTCAGGCTACCCTCAAACAGGATGACGGCGACCGCCAGTGAAACAAACGGAAACAACAAGTCTCCGAAAAAGTGGTCCGGATCCAGTACCCCGGTTACCGGCCCGATAAACAGACCACTGGCGAGCAGAAACAGTATCGCGGGTACGCGCAATCGCCATGCGAGCCACTGTGAGGCCAGCGACAACAAACCAATGGATACCAGTACTAGCAGCACGTGATGGTGCATCAATACTCTCCAGAACGATCGGAATCAGGCGCCACCGGTTAGCTCTGCCCGCCCACGGGGCGCGGTAGACGTTTCATGTACCAGAGAACCGGAACCCCCAGCGCCAGCAGGGCCAGCCCGTAGATCACCACCTCAATGCCACTGCCGGCAATGGCAAACAGGGAGAACAATAGCGCCCCCAGCGCCACCCAGGGAGCTGGCCTGTTGCCTTTCGCCTCTTTCCGACCCAACACCATGGCCGCCACTGCTGAACAGGCATAGGGCAAGAGTGTCGTCAGCGTAGACACCAGAATCAGCAACTCGAAAGCACCCACAAGGCCACGCGTATAGTTCATGCTGATCAACACCGTCGCAAACAGGCCCGAGGCCACCAGCCCGGCACCGGGCACGCCACGAGTGTTGAGGCGCTCAAACAAGGGCGGGAACATACGATCAACCGCAATAGCCCGCGATAACTGTGCGGTTGCCAGTACGTTGCCGTTAAGCGCACCGACAATGGACACAATCGCGCCGCCTGCAACCAGCGCCGCCCCCCAGCCACCGAACAGCACCACCGCAGCATCAGCAAAGGGGAAGGTACTCTCAGACAGCGCCTGTGCGGGTACCAATGCCATCACACCAATAGTCGCCACCACGTAAACCACCGTGGCCGTTATCGCACCCATTACCAGCGCCCGTGGAATGGTGCGCTGCGGATCAATGACATCGTCGGCAGGAATGGTGACGTTTTCGATCCCCACATAGGCCCACATGGTAATCATCACCAGTGTTGCGATCATCGCGGGCATGGGAGCCCCATCCGGATTGGTTGCCGGAATAGTCGTTACTTCGCCAACCAGAAAGCCACCGCCTGCAATGAGGAACAGAGGCAGCAGCTTCAATAGCGTTGTAATCAACTGAAAGATGCCCGCACCTTGCACACCGGTCAGGTTCAGGCCCGTCATCAACCAGATCACCATGACGGCCACCAGCCCCGAAACCAGCGGTTGCTCGGCAACAGCAGGCAGGAAAAAAGCCAGATACCCTGTAAACGCCACGGCGCCAGCGGCGGTGGCGGTTACGTACGAAATCCAGTGGCCCCACCCAATGAGGAATCCCGGCGTCTCCCCGAAGGCGGCACGGGTGTAGGCGTAGGGCCCACCAAGCCGGGGAAGCATGCGAGCAAGGCCCCCAAGGGTAAAGGCAATAAACAATGTACCGGCACCGGCAAACAGCCAACCCAAAAGACTATAGGCACCGTAAGGAGCCAATACTGCCGGCAACATGAACACGCCGTTGCCAATCATACTGCCAACAACAAGCGCCCAGCAGCGCCAGAAACCAAGTGTTCTCTTCATTATTGTTCCGGTGTGGGCCAAAGAGGCATAGAAGCACACCTCGCTGCCACGTGTCACTGGCAATAGCGCGAGGATCTGTGAACGAAGCGTCAGGTCATCACAACGCGATCATCACCCGTCACCACACACAGCATGACCACCGGTCCGAAACGGCGCAAGCTCAGTCCATGAGGTGCTCGTAGTGTTCTCGGGAGAAGCCGCGGTAATTCATAAAGCGGACACGACGGGCTTTGTCCTGCAGATCTTCAGCCGGTACTTCGCCGAACTTTTTCCGGTAGCAGGCTTCTGCGAGATCAAACCAGTTGGGCGCAACACTGACCAGTGCGTCCTCAAGATCAGACTCGGACAAACCCCGCTGTCGGCTTTCCTGGCGCAGCCGCATGGGGCCGTAACCCTGGGACACGCGCTGGCGCACAAAACTCTCCGCGAAACGCTGGTCACTCTGCAGGTTCTCTTCTGCCAGGGTTGCCAGTACCTCATCGATCAGTTCAGGGGCCGAAAAACGTGCCGCCAGTTTTTCCCTCAGCTCGCGCTGTGAATGCTCGCGCCGCGCGAGCAGGTTCATCGCTCTCAGGCGAATATCCGCGGGATCGATGGCTTCTTCGCTGCTATCGGTGTCAGTCACGATTGCGTGTCAGCTAGAGGAAAGAAAAGCGGCGCCGGGTGCGAGAGTGGGATAAGTGGTGCCCCGACGCCGTGGAGAAATTGTGGCAGAGGAGCACTGCTCTCCTGCCCGGGCGGTAGACAACTCAGTCCTTGTCTTCGGGCAACTCAGCGGCGTCGGCTTCCTGCTCTGTTTCCGTTGGGTCTGGCGCAGCCATGGTCTGGTTGCGAATTGCCGTTTCGATCTCGTTGGCGACGGCCGGATTGTCCTCCAGGAACTTCGACGCATTGGCTTTGCCCTGACCGATCTTGTCGCCCTTGTAGGCGTACCAGGCCCCGGACTTATCCACCAGGTTGAGCTTGACACCCCAGTCGATGACTTCGCCCATGTGATAGATACCCTTGCCGTACATGATCTGGAACTCAGCCTGCTTGAAGGGTGGCGACACCTTGTTCTTGACGACCTTCACCCGGGTCTCGTTGCCCACCACTTCGTCGCCGTCCTTGACCGCGCCGATACGGCGGATATCAAGACGTACAGACGAGTAAAATTTGAGGGCGTTACCCCCGGTGGTAGTTTCCGGGCTGCCGAACATGACGCCGATCTTCATCCGGATCTGATTGATAAATATCACCAGGCAGTTGGTCTGCTTGATGGTTCCGGTAAGCTTGCGCATGGCCTGACTGAGCAGGCGGGCCTGAAGGCCCACGTGGGAATCACCCATCTCGCCCTCGATTTCCGCCTTGGGCGTCAGTGCGGCCACTGAATCCACCACGAGCACATCCACCGCTCCGGAACGAACCAGCATCTCGGTCACTTCCAGAGCCTGCTCACCCGTGTCCGGCTGGGACATGATCAGGTCGTCCATCTGTACGCCGAGCTTCTCAGCGTAAATCGGGTCCAGGGCGTGTTCCGCGTCGATGAACGCCGCGGTGCCACCGGCCTTCTGGGCCTCGGCAATGACCTGTAGGGTCAGCGTGGTCTTGCCCGATGACTCCGGCCCGTATATCTCACAGATGCGGCCCCGTGGCAGACCGCCAATACCGAGGGCGATATCAAGACCCAGGGATCCGGTGGACACTGCCGGGATTGCCACGTGTTCGCGGTCTCCCATGCGCATGACTGTTCCCTTGCCGAACTGGCGTTCGATCTGGCCAAGCGCGGCGTCCAGTGCTTTTTGCTTGTTGGCATCCATTGTGATGTCCCCTTTATTAATGTCAGTTCCTGATCCTGTTGTACCTGTTACCGGCAGCACGTGGCTGGGATATGGCAACAGTGCCCTGTACAACTACTGTATATATACTCAGTGTATCGATTTGGAAATGCAACCCCCAAAACCGAAGAATTCTGGGCAATAAAAATCACCCGCCTGAAATGGCGACAGGTCCCTGCCCGGGCGGGTTTTCGAGATGAGGGCTCAGGAGAGGATGGTCGATCCGTCGGCCGCGACTGCATAGAACAGGCAGTCTGTCGATGCGATGGCTGCATTGTTGGTAATCATAAATAGCTTCAGATCCATCGCGGGATAGAGCTCTTCATTCTCGATGCGCACCAGCTTGCTGACGGCACAGCGGCCCCCGGCATCCAGCGCTGAAAACAGGCGGCGAATATCTCCCGTTGCCCAACCCAGTGCGGTATCGCGGGGCACCACACCGAAGTTCAGGTGCTCAATATCAGGCCGCAGGGTGACCGCATGAGCGCCGGATGGCCGCTCCGCGTAGGTCAGGCCCACGCCTTCATTGAGCTCCAGCCGGATGGGATCGCGCAGGAGCTCAAGCCCCCAGTCGGTCTCTCTCTGGGCCAGCACGGTGGGCGCCAGGAAATAGCGCTCCAAACCCTCGGTTGCCAGTACATGGGCCTCATCGTCCAGGCGGCCACCCACCTCTACCGTGACGGTGGGATAGCTGTGCTCGCTGATCTCCATCAGTGCTCCCAGGCCCAGATTGGAGATGATCAGCCGCTGCGTAAACAATGAAACCAGCGCATCGTGCTGCCGGTCCATGTGCGTGCAGACCCCAAATGCCGGGCCTGAACCGGAGGTATTGTGCATATCCACCACCGCCTCGGGGTGATGCAGTCGCAGTATCTCGAGAATCTCCTCTGCGAGCGCACCCTGGGCATCGTCGAAGGGCGGGCGAAAGCAGCGATTAAGATCGCGATCTTCAGGCAGCATCCGGTGGCTGAACACGGGGCTGGTGAGCGCCGCTGTCACCGAGGCAACAATACACACGGCGTTAACGGCAGGCCTACGGCCCGACTTGAGCCACTGAAACAGGGCAATCGCACCCGACGGCTCATTGCCATGCAGCAGGGTCACGAACGCCCGCGTGCGGCTAGTGTCGTCGCCGTCGAGAAAGATGCAGGCCGGGCCACCCAGTTCCTGCAGGAATTCTTCCACGTTATGGCCAATGTGAGTCGACAGGGGATTACGAATAAACCGGACGCGCCTCACAGGGGCCAGTCCGCAATCGGCAGGTTGTCACTGCTGTGATGGATATAGGTCTCCAACATCTGGTGTAACGCCTCTTGGCGATTGGAGCCTGCTTCGAGTCGATGCAGCACGTCCATTTGCCAGGAAGCGCCCGTGCGCCGCGCGGCTAAGCGGCGCTCAACAACCCTGAGGTAGTAGTCGCATTCCGCCGCTTCCACCCCGATCGACAGCAGCCCTGCCCGAGCCAGTGGCAGGTAGCGCTCGAGCAACGCTGCCACCGGCTGCTCCTCACAACCATACTGGTCCGGCTCAGGCCACACCAGCGTCGCCTCCAGGCCATGCTGGGCGGCCCGATAAAAATTGTACTCGGCCATGTGGAAGGGCAACGCCGGCAGCAAATCATTGATACGGGGCTTAATGCCCTCCACCAGGCCTATCATCAGGGCCGCGTTTGCCACCATGTCGATAGCGCTTGGGCCGGCGGGCAGCGCCCGCATCTCCACGCGGAGCTGGCCACCGTCGGCATCGTCATAGATGGGCCGGTTCCACAGCCAGACAGTGCTCTGGTGGAGCTTGAGCTCCGACAGCTCAGGCATCATGCCGGCGGCCAACTGCTCCGCCGCTGACTGCTCCGCGCAGATCGGCAGCAGCGGTGGATTAAGCCGCACAGTCTGGTTGAACAATTCGTAGGCGCCGCGGCGCACCCAGCCGTGACCAAAGTTTACGCGAGCCGGTTCCGACCATTTATAGCGATCCCGTATGCGCGTATCGATGGACTGCTTGAACAAGGGCACGCGTGTTTCCTGCCATAGTGCGTGACCGAACAAGGTGGGAGAGTTGGCAGCAATAGCCAGCCCCAGGGGGCTCACCAGCTGCACGGCATTAAAGGTGTCGGCGTAGTCGGCAGGATTGACGCGATGGTGCACCTGGAAGGACGTGTTTGCCCCCTCCAGCGTGATGTCCGCCATCTCGATTTGCAGCGGGTTTTCACCGTTGATATCGATGCGAAATGCGCTACCCCTGCGTTCGATCAGCTGCGATACCAAGGCGTGGTAGCGCTTGCGATCGGTAATGCAGTGACCGCCGAAATCAGCCTGATTAAGGGTAGGAAGAATGCCAATGGGTACAACCCGGGCGCCCTTTTCGCCCGCGATCTTTCGCAGCTGCGACAGTTTTTCGAGGATTTCCTGCTCGGTCTGACGAAACGGGCTGTCAGATATCTTGTAAGGCGAGAGGTTGTACTCGAGGTTGTAGCGATTGAGTTCCAGCGTCAGCTGTGGATCTGCGGCAGCCTCCTGGATTTCCTGGTTCAGGTACACCGGCCGCCCATGCTGGTCGACCAGATAAATCTCCAGTTCGGCACCCAGTGACCCACTGCCTTTCCCAAAGTCGGGGTCGGCCAGCATGGCACGCAGTGCGGTAAGGTTTCCGGCCAGGCGCTCCCGGAAGTCAGCGAAGTCCTGATCCGAAAACTGTGTCTTGTGGATATCGGTTCCCATGGTTGCTTATTGTGACGCCTCCGGGTTCTTACTGTATTGATCCAGATCGTGAAGCGTGACCCATCAGCCCATGGGATAGCGGATTCGGCGCGACACTTTGTATAAGGCTTTCATAACGTCGGCCGGCAGCACCACATCTGCCGCGGCAAGTATATCCGGCATCTGTTCCACCGAGGTGGCGCCCACAATGGTGGAACCCACAAAGTCATGCTGCTTGCTCCAGGCCGTGGCGAGGGTCACCAGCGACAATCCCAGTTCGTCTGCGATTGCCTGGTACTCGGCGGTTGCCGCCAGAGTCTGCTCGTTGATAAAACGTCGCGTCATCTGCTGCTGGCGCTCTCCCGCTTCCATGTAAAGCGTGAATCGCGCCCCGGCCGGTAGTGCGCCGTCCTGGTATTTACCGGTCAGCACGCCGCCGGCTAACGGAGAATACGGCAGCAGGCTGATCGACTCCTGCCTGCAGGCCTGGGCGAGCTCATCCTCGAAGCGCCGATTATTGAGACTGAAGTTGTTCTGGATGGTCTCGAAGCGTGCCAAGCCATGAACATCAGACTGCCACAGGCTCTTGGTAAGACCCCAGCTAGTTTCGTTACTGCAGCCCAAAACTCGCACCTTGCCGTCGCGCACCAGGTCGTCCAGCGCACGCAGCGTTTCTTCGTAGAGGAAATCGGGGTCGGGCCAGTGTGTCTGGTAAAGGTCTATGTAATCGGTATCGAGACGCCGCAGGCTTCCCTCTACGGCGCGCATGATGTGGTGGCGGTCCAGGGCAGTTTTGGAACCCCGTATAGGCGGAGTGAGCCAGCCATGGCCCGGCCCGGCAACCTTGGTAGCGATGATAATCGCATCGCGATTTTTAGTCTTCAGCCAGCGGCCAACAATTTCCTCGGTTGCGCCGACGTATTTTTCGTCGGGGGGAACGGGATACATCTCGGCAGTGTCGAAAAAATCGATGCCGGCACCAAAAGCCATGTCCATGATATCGAAGGACGTCTTTTCATCTGCCTGGTTACCAAACGTCATGGTGCCCATGCAGATATCGGATACCACCAACGAACTGCGCCCCAGGCGATTTTTCTTCATGGCTCAACTCCTAGTGGTGATCTGATCGTCAGGTAATTTTTCAGTCGCTGGAGCTGTCCCAGTTGCACTGCATCGACAGCAGGCGCTAATGCCTCCAACCCACCTGTAGTGAAGCCACCTACCTCGTAGCGATAGCGCAGTTCGGTGCCGTTCTGGTGCGGGACGAATGCAAAGCTCATCGCTCCGGCCACGCCCATCTGCGCCAGCGGGCCAAGCCCACCGTGCATAAGCAATCGCCTGCCCGGCAACGCCTGGACGACCTGCATATGCTGAACGCTTGCACCGTCTGCCAGATGCTCACAGAAACAGCCCCCTGCAACGGCTTCCAGACTGAAGCCGTCGGCTTTGCCGCCGTAGGAATGCTCTGCGTCCCAC
>Ga0213866_10003190_pt1 | contig 11242 bp, 4 predicted proteins | sample PICome_11_FD_160079 | JGI IMG/M metagenome (GOLD analysis project Ga0213866, IMG submission 160079) | Coastal seawater microbial communities near Pivers Island, North Carolina, United States - PICO284 | ecosystem: Environmental > Aquatic > Marine > Coastal | place: USA: North Carolina... | reverse complement strand
TTTTCTCTCTTTTTCTCTTCGTTTTTTTTTTGAAATTTCAATCCAAAACTGAATGCGCGCGCGCGCGCGTGACTGCTCGCGCGCGCGTTTACGAGATGTGGTGCACCATCGCTGACTGACTCGCTTCGTTCTCTCTCTAAAGGTATGCGCGCCGCCGTCGACGCTTATTCTTGGCTCCATAAAGGCGCGTACTCTTGCGCGTTAGAGTTGCAAACTGGAAATCACTACTGGAAGAAGCAGAACAGAGACGCCCCGTACGTGAACTATTGCATACACCGAGCGAAGATGCTGAAATTTTTCGGAATCGAACCGGTGATCGTGTTCGATGGCGATAGATTGCCGGCGAAAGCGAGCGAGGAAGGCACGAGACGACAAAGGAGAGAAGAGGCGAAACAGAAAGGACGAGAGCGATTGGAGCAAGGCAATCGAGAAGGCGCGACGTTTATGTTCACGCAGAGCTTAGATATTTCGCCGAGGATGGCGTTGGAGTTGATTGTGGCGTTGAAGAGAGAAGGAATTGAATTCGTCGTGGCGCCGTACGAGGCAGACGCTCAAATAGCGCATTTGGCGAAGCAACCGAGGGAAAATGGTGGAGTAGACGTGGTGTTCACGGAGGATTCGGATTTGGTCGCCTACGGTTGCGAGAGAGTTTGCTTCAAACTCGATAAGTTTGGGGCGTGTAAAGAAGTTTTGTTGGAAGATGTGTTGATGAATAAAACAGCTGCGGCGGCCGGGACGACGACGACGACGACGACGACGACGACGACGACAAGTGACGAGATGATGACGAACACCAACGACGAGAGTCAAATGACCGTCGAAAATGATGGAACGAACGAGTCGGATGAAAACGTGGACGCGAAGAAAAAGAGTGCTGCTGCTACGAAGAAAAAAGGTGGTTCGAAGTCTGCCACCGCGGGAGGAAAAGGCTCCAGGGGCGCCAATTCTCCCTTGTGCTTTGAGAATTGGACTCACGACGACTTTTTGGGTCTCTGCGCGATGAGTGGATGCGACTTCTTGGAAAACGTGAGAAATGTTGGTTTTAAAAAGGCTCACGCTTTCGTCAACAAGAATAACCGGTGTGCAAAAACCGCGTTAGAAATGATGAGTAAAGACCCGAAGATTGATGTTCCAGAAGATTACATCGAAAAGTGGCAGCGTGCGGTGTATACGTTCAGACACGCGTTGATTTACGACGTCAAGGAGAAAAAATTGAAGCACTTGACGCCGCTACCCGAGGAGCTTCTCGGGAAGACATCTGACGAGCTTGACTTTTTGGGTAAAGTCTTCGACGATAAAGTTGCGATTGAAATCGCGGAAGGAAGAATGGATCCCATCGCGAGGCGTCCGTTTGCCCAGGCGCAACCGCACTTTCAGCAGCAAAGATATAATAACTACAATAATAATTACAACAACATGCAGAACATGCAACCGATGAAAGAAGAAGGTCCGAAAATTCCGAAAGTCAACATCAATTCTATGTTTGCTGCGAAGAAAGTTGCTGCTTCGACAGCTGCTGCAACTCCAGCAGTGGCAGCCATGCCAGCAGTAACAACAGCTAAAACAGTTCCTCCTCCTTCTCAGCCGAGACGTTCGCCGAGGAAGCATCCGCAAAGTATGGTGAGCGTTTCGCCGGCTAAAAAAGAACAACCGGTATTGAGCGCGGAAGATTTGGAGGATTTAGAGATTGCTAAAATGCTCGGTGCCACGGAACAAGGAGCGCAAGCAATCAAGCAAACGCCGGCGCCACCCTCCGCGTCGAGGAAAAACCGCACACCGCTTTCTTCGCCGAACAAGCAAAGTCATCAAAAGCCGAGCGCGGCGGACAACGCTTTCAAGCGTACGAGCGAGAACATCAAGAACGATGAGAACGACGACATACGGAATAAATTCAGTAAAACGGCGTCGAATAACACCCCAGGCGCGGGATTGAAGAAACCCGTTCCAAAGCCGCCTTCGGTAAATAAGAAGTTTGGTGCTCCGGAAAAAGAAAAGACGATATTCAAACTCGGCGCAGACGGCGGTTTGAAAGAAATCAAAACCAAGCCAAAGTCCATCGCCAGTTTCTTTGCTCCGGTGAAGAAAAAGTAAGTCATAGTCTCAAGTAGCATTAGTGTCAGTGTTATTGTTGTATAATTAGAGTGCGCGCGTCCGTGACCAAATCATCAATTGATCCACAGCTTTCAAGTTTCGTGTGCGTATTTTCGTTCGTTTTTTTGTGCTACGTTTATGCGACTCGTGTGTTACTACAAAGTCCAGGCTAATGTTCTCTCTCTAGTTAACTAAAAATAAAGGCAAAGACTAACGCTGACGCATTAGTTGTTGCCCTTCTTCTTTTGCCAGAGGTGGTCCATGGCGCAGTCTGATTCACCCTGTTGCGTTGAAACGAATGAGAAAGAGAGGTGAGCAAAAAATAAAGACCGAGATCGAGACATCGAGAGAGAGAGAGAGAGAGAGAGAGTGGGGTTTGTTTGCGAGGGAAAATGAAAACGCGAAATCGCGCGGTTTACACCCACACGCGACCACAGAAATCCACAAACAACCCCAAAATGACGTCGTACAAATACCGAGTCGAGCGCTTGCGATTAATTTCACCGACGTACCTTGTTTCTCACGTAACCCGAAATGGCAAAAGTCGAATAGTTGCCATTGTACGTCCCGTCCGGACCCAAATGCCCGACGTTCACTTGAATCGCCGCGTGATCTTTGCACGTGATCAAGCGGTTCGTCCACGAGCACTTTCTCGGGATGTACAAATCGACGTTTTCTCCGTCAGCGTTAATCATTGTTTCGGTGGATGATTTAATTCGTAACGTTAAGTTTATGACGAGATTTCGACGAACACGTTGCGGGGGTCTCCGCGAGAGAAAATTTGCTCCTCCTTTGCCTTTCAAAAAAAAGCGAGACACCTCCTTTCCTTCGAAAAAAAAACGAAAAAAAAGCTCTCTCCCTCCTCGCTCACAAATTCTGCCACTTCCTTTTCGTAAATCGTCACTTTAGCCCGTAGTACGAACAACCAGAAATAATGTCGTTCGCAACGTCCACTCCTGCTCGATTGAATTTTTCAAACAGCGTGTGCTCCACGCAAGGCTTGTCCGCCAAGGTACGCGCGCGTTTCTTTCCCTTTTCGCCGCGCGTAGATTTTTTTGCGAGAGCCGTCTCCCTCTCCCCTTTTTTTTCCGCCCCTTTGGATAAAAAAAAATTCCGAAGTGTTGCTGCGCGCGCGCGCGCGCGATTTACAACCTCACGCGACCAAAAAACTAACCGAATTTTCTCACTCGCAGGCGCCGATTAGAACTGCGAAACCGTTTCCGTCGTTGAAGATTGAAAACAGAGTTGTGGTGAGTAGCAATACCTCTTCTTTTTCGTCGTCGTCACGTCCGTCATTTTTTTCTCCTCCTCCTTTTCCTTCTCCTTTCTTTCGGTTCTCGGTGAATTCAACCTAACCCTGTTTCTCTCTCTCTCTCTTTCCATTTCTCTCTCTCGCGGAAATAAAAAAATATTACAGATTCGTTTTACGCGTTTGGGGAGAAAGCGCCAAGCGTTTTACAGATTAGTTGCCATTGATTCCAAAAAGAGACGCGACGGATTACCGATCGAATTCTTAGGCTGGTACGATCCGATCAAAAAGGAGTCTTCCTTGAACGCCCCGGCGATCAAGGAGTGGATCGCGAAAGGGGCGCAGCCTTCGGAGACCGCCGGTTCGTTGTTGAAGAAAGCGCTCATCATCTCGTAATGGAGGAGGAAGCTTTACGGGCGAAATATATATAAATATAAGTAGATAAAAGAGAGAAAACAACGCGTTGTGTATTCTTATGTAGTAGCATTTCACATTATAGTAGAACTTATTGTTATTAAAAGAGAAAGTATTCCTACTTTTTCCTTGAGAGTTTCTCGGCTTCCGCCGCCCTTTTCCTCTTCGTAAAACTTAAAAAACTTCCGATTCTTCCGGTCCTTCTCCATCCTCTTCGAGTTCTCCGCCCGATTGTTCGTCGCCTCCTCGCGTGAAATCGCGAGCGTTTTTGATTCGGTCGGACAACCAGGTCGTCAATTTTTCTTCGTCATCGTGCATCATCATTGTGTAGTAGTTCAGGCCGTAGAGCTCGACTATTCTGTGCACATTTTTCTTTTCAAACGCATACTGCCAGCCGAGTTGAGTAATCACCTCCGACTTTCCCATCACCGCCGGGTGATACATGATTTTCAGGTAGTTTTTTAAGGTGAAAAGGCTTTTGAAACTCAGTTCAACTTCTCGAACGAGGCCGTCGAGGTCGTGTTCTCGCGCTACATTGAGCACTTCAATGTACAAATCCGCCAAGGATTCGTTGAACGGGCCTGGCGGGAACCCAAGGAATGTTCCAAAGTACAAATAGTGCAGTAATTGCTTCAAGGCCAATTCGGAACAATCGATCTTTACTCGACACAACACTTTATCTTTTTCATTATCATCATCTTCACCGTCATCGTCATCGTCGTCGTCCATCATTGTGCATCCGGGATCTTCCTCCTCGCCAACAATCACGCCACAGACTTCCTCGTCCTTCTTTCTTCTTTTTGTGCTTTTGACGTGCGAGCAACCAGCTTCTATGAGTTTCAAGAACTTTTCGCTCGTGTGCGCGAGTGCAATTCGATGCACACGATACTCACTTGCACCACGCAAAGTCGTGAACACGACGTCGCATAAATCAAGGTTCTTGCATAAATCAGACTTCATTTTTATTTCCATCTTTTTTGAATGCTCCAGTGCATCACCATCTACTAAAGGGGATATCATATTGTCCCAAAGTCTTTCTCTTCTATGGAAACCCCTCGCGTCAATCTGAAAACATTCATTGAATATGTTCGCAGTGTTATCTTGTGGAAAAATCTGAGTAGAAATTTCCGAAACGTACTTGTTCGACACAATGTCGTGTGCTGCGTCGTCGTAGTCATCGTCGTCAAGTTCTATGAACTCGTCTTCTGAGGAAACTTCCGGTCCACTGTTGCCTAAACCGTCGCGCTTCGTCTTTTCAACGATGCTCGTGATAGCATCTACAGCTTCACGCACATTCGCTCCAGTCGCTCCGGATGAGAGCAACGAAGAAGCGGTCAAGCAATGACCGTGCGTTTTTTGGACATTTGCTAATTTTTCTGTAATCGCGGCGATGCTCTTCTTGATGGGGATACTGTCTGGATTGAAAGACTCTAATTCATGCCACGCGACTTCTTTTCTCGCGCCCGAAGGCGTATACGCAAGCGACTTCAAGAAGTATCGCCGAGGTTGAATGTTATGTGTTCCAGGCCTGCTGAAAGACACTCCGTTTTCGACAGTCTTGTGCCCAGTTTTGTTCCACGCGTGCTTAACAAGAACGTCGATCAATATTTTCAAACCTCCAGATTCGAGAAAGATGTCCTGCATGTCTTTCTTATTGCACAAGTGCGCGAAAGCGACGGCAATGCGAAACTTCTTCGCATGTTTCGGCTCGGTCGTCATTAGATATCGCAAATACTCGCGACATTTTTTGTTTTTATCCGACGTCAGTTTCTCTTCCAAACGTTGCAACGTTTTTTCCACGCACGTTTTGGATGCCTCCAAGAGAAGAGTGTTGTTGGCGTCGCGGAACCGTTGCACCGAGCCTTCCGCGATGATTACGTGCACATTATCCTCGTTGTCCGATAATCCGTACAAAGCAAAGGCTGCGTTGTGTTGTAAATTCTCCACGTATCGTCTCGCGTCGCCTTTTAGCTCGGAGTCTGGCTTTTTAGCCGAGCTATTTGTTTCTCGTAAGTGCATCATGATGTCATCGATGTTGGAATCCAGAAGTTTCAGGAGAGGACCGAGACCGGCACCAAAGCAAATGCCGATTTGATTATCTGCATTTTGCGCGAGTCTTCCCAAAGCGAACGCGGCCATTTCGCGTAAGCCTGGATCTGAGTTCTTCAGCATCTCGACTAAAGGTACGATGGCACCTCTCTGGACGATTCGGGTCATGTTATAATCTTTGGGCTCTGTAGCGGCAAATTGGCCGAGCAACAAAGCAGCCTCTCGTTGCGATTCAAGACACGAGGAAGATAACAAACCAATGACTGGCTGTAAAGCGCCTTCGTCCAATACTCGTTTCTTTATCGGTAGACTCGAATGAACGAGATTTCCAATCACACCAACGGCTTCTTTGTGGACCGAAGAATCTTCCGAGCGGACCATGAAAAGAAGCATTTTCAATGCGCCTTCTTCAACGATTTGGTTTTTGTTCTCAGGATTCTTAAATGCCAATGTTCTCAACGCGGCAGCGGCGGCGCGTTGCACTTTCACGTCATGCACGCAATTTAACAAGGAAATTAATGGTGGAATACCACCGTCGTGTCGTACGGTGGATTTGATGGCGTGATTTTCATGCGCAAGGTTCGTGATGGCGTCCGCGGCGCGTCTCGCGACAGAAGAAGTGATGGCGACTGGATCTTGCGGTTTTTCCTTTTGCTCTGAGTTGAAGCCAGAAATTATCTTGACCAAGACTGGAATAACACCGGCGTCTGCGACGCGGTCTTGATGACACGATTTACTTGCCAATAAACTCATGCAGTAACAGGCTTCTTTCAGCACGTCCGAGACGGAAATAATGCGCGGATCCTTTTCATCTTTCACAGCATCTAACAAAATTGCTACTCGATCGTTGATCTCACCAAGAACTTCTATCAACGATTTCACGCTTTCAACCATTCCTTCTTCAACCATAACGTCGCAAGCATCTTCTAAGCGCAAATTCGCGAGTGCAGATATCATTGTTTCTGCTAAATTCAATTCGAGCACCGAAGGGTGCTTTCCAGTTGCTAGAAACGTGGGATCGTTTGGATACACCTCGTTGCTGAGGGTTCCCTCCGGTAACCCGAGAGAGCCGACAGCGACTTTCGCGCGAAATAATCGCACATAAACGCGAATGGCCTTATACAACTTGGTCTTCCTCATATTGTTTTGGTCTTCCTCGTCGTAGTAATTACGAAACTTTAAGACTTCCGGGGTTACACATGAGACGACCTGTATGAACGCGTTTTCCAAATCGTGGCACTCAATGACATCATTCCACTTAACTAAGCTTCCCGTGCCGCATTCTTCCTCGAATGATTTCAAAGAAGCCATTCCTTTCTCGGTGTTCTTCAGATTATCGTAAATATGTTCTTCTGATTCTCGCAAGATTCTCTCCATCCATCTAATCGTGCGAGTTCGGCTGACGACTCGGTCGATGACGTCTGGTACAGTTGGAGTTTCCTTCACTAACTCCGTGATAGAGCGCATCATAGATTTCAACGCGTCTCGTTCAGATGAAGTGAGCACTCGCGCCCGATCTCTCCATAAGTTTTCGACGAATTTTTCAATCTTTCCTATTATTTTCTTGTGTTCATCCATGGCAATAATCGCTGCCGAAACGGATTCTTTCACGCTAGCTTCTTTTCGTTCAAGCAATTTCAACAAAACCGAGGAGAAGTCGCGCTTATCCAACTCTTTGTTGATCTCAACAATTTTCCCGTTCATGTTCGCGACGCATTCTGAAACGTATTGAATTATTTCTGCCGTTATGGTACCTTTCTTCAGCGTTTGATAAGAACCCACTCCCGGCCTGGGTAGATTATTCTTCAAGTTCGCTCGTTCTTTTACAGACTTCTTCATCCAGTACGTCGGAGAGGCACACATGGCGTATTCGTACGTCTCGAGCTGCTTGATGGCATTGTTCGCAGTTGACGAGGAGGTAATTGTGGAAGACGAAGACGGTGACAGCATATCGAGCAGTCTCGTCACAACTAATGGTACGAATGCACCCTCCTCGTAGTTCAGCACCTCCTCGCGAACTTGCTTTTTCTCGCATAAAGCTTCAAACAACGATGCTAACTCGAGGTCGAGTGCGATGGAACGGCGACCACCAGTTGCTTTCTGCATCATGATTGCATCGGGCGGTATATCGCCCAAGAGCTGAAGCATTATCGGTAAAATGTTTGTCTCTTTGACAATGAGCATCGCGCACTCTTCGTAATTATTCTTTATTCTGTCAAATCCGAAAATTATAGTCGGCGTCGAGCCTCTCGCCATTTCTTTCAAAATGTTCAACTTTGCGGTCAACTTGTAGAGAATTTGATGGTTCTCCGATCCGTATTGTCCTGGAAACTCTCGCATTGGTAACAATACTGCTAACGATGCTAACGATGCTGCTTCAACATTCCCACTTTCCTCTATACCGAGAGATTTTACCGTTGCGAATAATCGATCCACGAGGTCGCGTTTGATGATATTAACTAAGTGTTTGTGATACTTCAAGACGCACAACGTGCGGCAGATATCTGTTCGAGGCGATGGTAACTCTGCGTCGTGTGCTGCTACGAAGAAAGCAACGAGTTTGTGGCAAAACGCAGATCTCCTCTCCACGTGCGGCATCAATATCCACCGGTCGTATGTAACCGGCATCTGTATGCTCTCGGAGTAGAAGTACATCTCTTTGCTCTCGATAAAATCGGGCGCATACCATCTGGATAAGTTGTCTGCTACTATCACCTCTTCTCCGGAGGTGAAAATTGCCTCCTGTAAAGTTTGTGGAGACATCGCGCCGTACATATCTCCTGCAATTGCGCTCAAGCGAGAAATGACGTCATGGCCTAGCTTGAAAACTTCAACGAAAGCTTTATTTATTTTGGTACCTTCCGCGGTTTCCTTCCAACGAAATGCCCGAAACCGCGAAACCGCGAACGAAATAATTGGCATGGAATAGATGCATCGACCTATAATATCACTATCCTCCAAAATCATATCGCTACTCTCAGACAAATACGAGTAGTGCGTCAAAAGAGATCCCGTGGTTATCTTCGTCGTATTTGTTTGTTGTTGTTGCTGTTGTTGCTGTTGCTGCTGCTTTGTTCCATCTCCTGTATAATACGTTTTTCCTTTCATCACTTGGTCGTGTTCCATCCTCTCTAAGTCGTCGTCGCCGCCGTCGTCGTCGTCGTCGTCGGGCTCTTTGCCGCCGCCCACCACCATCGGTGATAACGATCTTTTACCGGGCGCTCCCTCTCCTTTCTTATTTGTTGCGATCTCGGGCGTCGTTATCGTATTTCTCGCGTGCAATTTCTTGCGTAAAATTCGTGCCAACCTTTTCAAGTTGTCGAAATCTAATTTAATGTCCCCCCATACGTTGCGATTTATCTTTTTCGCCACCGCGCTTGCAGATACGCCTCCCGAGTATTCTAACTTTTGCCAAGCCTGAAACGCTTTTTCGTTACTTTCGGCTAGTAAACTGATCATGACTGAAATTATGGCGGTTACAATCTGCGCGTTTTGAAGCGTACGTTCTCTCGCCTTGTTGTTCGTCATTTCTTTTGTGACTAAGTTTGACTCTGTAAGAAACCCTACGATCTCGAACAATTCGTGTCTGGCGCACGCAAACGCGAGAGATTTTAAACGCGTCAACACTTCCTTCATTTGTCCTTGAAATCCTCGAATTGCACTCGAGGTTCTCTTCTGACACACCTCACTCGGCAACTTTAAGTTTAAGACGTACGCAATCATTTTTAATCTCTCAACGCGTTCCTCGGTCGTGGATTCTCTGTAATGGATTTTAGTAAACCAGCGCTCGTGCGGTAACCGACTGAGTTGTTCGCTTGTTGTCGGTTCCTTCAAGGCTAAATTACTCGCTGAATAATGACACACCGGGTCCAAAATCTTGGACAATTGCGACTTCTTTTGCACTAAAAACTCTTCTAACGTTTTGATTCCGTTGAATTCTTTGATCGCTGCTTCGTCTCCGTCTTCTTTTTTCTCGTTGTCTTTGATGATTTTCTTCAGTCGTTCCCTCGCTGTGCCTGTCAGCGCCGAAAGAGTCGCAGGATTCGCGTCCTCGATTAAAGCGAACGAAGTTTCAGGAGTAACTACCGCGTACTCCTCCATCGCTCTCGATCGCACGTTCCACATGTCTTCAAACAAAAGACTTCCGGAATCTAACGCGTCGTACGGCGATATCATTTCTTCTTTGCTTTGATTTTGTCGCTGTTTATTTATTCCCTCTTCGTTTTTCTCGCTCTTCTTCTTTTCTCCGATATCTTCCTCCTCCTCTTTCTCCATCTCCTCCTCAGCCTCTGGGTCGTATTTCAAACGCTCTAAGTGCTCTCGATATCGCGAAGAGGAATCTTCCAACAGCGCGAACCATTCTCTCGGCGATATCTTCTTCTCTTTTTCTTCTTCTTCTTCTTCTTCTTCTCCTTTTTCTCTCTTCGTCTTCTCTTCATCGTCGGCGACGGCCAACGTCCTCGTCGGTTGAGATTTCTCTTCCTCCTCCTCTCGATTTTTCTGATTTCTGCGAGATTTGATTTTCGTTTTTTCCTCCTCCAGTTTTTCTTCGTCGACGACTCGTTTCTTCGTCGTCGTCTTCTTCTTCCTCTTCTTCTTATCGTCGTCGTCGTCGTCGTCGTTATTGAGCTCATCTCCTTTCGAGCGTTTGCTAGACGTCATCGTCTCTTTCCGCTTCTTCGCGGAAGACGCTTTCGCTTTCCGCGAAGGAGAGAAAGTCATTTTCAATTTTCTGGCGCCAAAAACACGAAAGAGAGAAGAAAAGAGAGAAAAGAGGAAAAAAAAGAAACCAGAGGTGAGCACCCCAAAAACGCGCGCGCGCTCAACGCTATGTATGTACAGGTTTGGACGTATGCGATCTCCCTATCTTCTACATTATATTCTCTCAAAAGGAGCGTCATTATTCTCAAGCAATTTTAAATAAGTATCTCTCTCTTTCTCACACACACACACACAATGCTACGTAGTATATATCTTTTAAAAGCTAATCCTGTAATATGCCGAGAATCTCCTCGTCTCTAAACAAGAGGAACTCTTTCTTTTGCGGGCCTTCGTCGAGCTTGACGGCTTGACCGCCAAACTCCGGGAGCAAGACTCTATCGCCGGCTTTGACGCCTACGTGTGTGATGAGTAAGACGTGTGATGTAAGGATGGAAAATAGTAACGTACCGTTTGGAATGATTTTCCCGTCCATGGGACTCGGTCGTCCCGGTCCGACGGCAACTACTACGCCGGCGTTGAGCTGTATATTTAGAGGAGAGAAACATCAAGAGAAGAGTTGAGAAAAATCGCATTCGTCAATCACGCGCACAATAACAACACCGTTCCATTCGTTTCGTTCGAACGAGTTAAATAATTCCCCCCCCAAAACGCTCGCGGCGCGCTCGCACTCGCTCTCAACAAATAAGACCAGAGAGGACGACGAAAACGACGACGAGA
>Ga0213866_10003189_pt1 | contig 11243 bp, 14 predicted proteins | sample PICome_11_FD_160079 | JGI IMG/M metagenome (GOLD analysis project Ga0213866, IMG submission 160079) | Coastal seawater microbial communities near Pivers Island, North Carolina, United States - PICO284 | ecosystem: Environmental > Aquatic > Marine > Coastal | place: USA: North Carolina... | reverse complement strand
GGCCATGTCGCGGCCCTCCGGGTGCAGGCCCAGCGTTTCCCCGACCATGGGAATTATGCCCGGATCATGGTGGCCCTGCCGGTCTGGTTCGGCGCGCGGGTCTGGCGTCGCCTGCGCCATGGGCGCAGCCCGAAGACCTGGTTCGTATTTACAGAACTCCTCGGCTATGCCGAGGGCCTGGTCTATCCCATCGGACCGCGGCGGAGGGCTTTGATATGAGCCCCGGCGCTGCCGGTGAGCTCGTCTCGGTTATCGTGCCCGCCTTTAACGCCGCGGCCTATCTGGGACAGACGCTGGACCAGATCCGGCGCCAGAGCCATGAACGGATTGAGGTGATCGTGGTCGACGACGGCTCCTCGGATGCAACGGCCACCATCGCGCAGGGCTTTGTCGAGCGGGACCGGCGTTTCTGCCTGTTGCGGCAATCCAATCATGGCGTGGCCCATGCCCGCAACCGCGCCATTGAGGCCGCCCGGGGCCGTTTCATCGCGCCGTGCGATGGCGATGATCTTTGGACCGAGAACAAGCTCGAAGCCCAGCTTGCGAGCTGGCTTGAGGCCGGCCCCCGAACCGGGCTGGTTTACTGCTGGAGCCGCGTGATCGACGGTGCGGGCCGGACCCTGCGCTATGAGTGTCCTCAGACGATCGAAGGGGATGCCTTCGCCAGGATGTGCCGGGGTAATCTGGTCGGCAATGGCAGCGCAGCCCTGATGCTGCGCGAGGCCGTTCTGGCTTGTGGTGGCTATGATCCACGTCTGCAGGCTCGGGGCCTGCAGGGCTGCGAAGACCTCAAACTGTATACCGCGATTGCAGAACGCTATGCCTTTGCCGTCACCCGGCAATATTGCGTCGGCTACCGCCACACACCTGACAACATGTCCGGGAACTGGCGTCGCATGCTTGGCAGCTATGACCATGTCAGCGCCGAGCGGATCCAAACGCATCCGGAGGTCGCAGCCTTGTGCCGACTCGGGCGGGCAGACCTACAGGACTGGCTGAGGCGTCGAGCCGTCACACACCACAAATGGGCACAGGCTCTGGCCATCCATCTCGACTTCGCCGCGCATATGCCGCTCTATGCCCACAAGACCCTGTACTGGACGCATATCAGGCCCCGTCTGAAGAGGCTGGTCTCAAGGCTCAGTCGGTCTCAGCATGCGCCGCTCGCTAAAGCCGGGTCCGAGCGGCTGTCGAGGGCGCCGTTCTCGCCAGTCCGCCGGCAACACAGGTCATGAATCGGGGCTGGGCTCCCCTCTGGCGCGACCTCGCCATGGCACGTGAACAGGCGGATTTCTGGCCCTATCTGGCCCTGAAAACCATCCGGCTCACCTACGCACGGTCCCTGTTCGGACCATTCTGGATCACCCTCACCCTGGGACTCCAGGTGGGTGCGCTCAGTGTCCTCCTGTCTGCCCTTCTGGGGACACCCTCCTTCCACATCGCCCCATGGATAAGCCTCGGCCTTATCCTCTGGACCTTCATCGCCTCCAGCCTGACAGAAGCCTCGACACTGATCCGCAGCCACAGCCCCTATTTTTTCGATCGGGAAACCTCTGTCTCGGGCTTTGTGGCCGCCCTGCTGCTCCGACAGATGGTGATCACGGCTCATCATGCCTTGGTCTGGGTGCTCCTCGCGCCCCTCTTCGCCATCTGGCCCGGCTGGTCGTGGCTGCTGGCCCTGGCCACCCTGCCTGTTCTGGTTGTGACGCTGTTCGGCCTGTGCCTGTGCCTGGCCGTGATCACGCCGCGGTTCCGGGACCTGGAACGCCTGACCGATCTGGTCCTGATGGCCGGGTTTTTTCTGACGCCTGTTTTATGGCGCCAGCGGGACCTCCTCAATCACCACTTCATCGCCACCTGGAATCCCCTGACCCACCTTCTGGCAATTGTCCGGGACCCGCTTCTCGGCGGCCCGGTACCCCTGTTTTCTCTGGCCGTGTCCATTGTCAGCGCGCTGCTCGCCCTTCTTCTGGGCGCCGTCGCTCTGGTCCGCTGCCGGCCCTATCTGACGGGCTGGATCTGACGGATATGGCGGACATAGAGCTGACCCATGTCGACCTCAACTACCCCAGCCTCGGGCCTGGCGACAAGTCGGCCCGGACCCTGATCGCACGGTCTCTCCGCGCCCTGCGCCGCCCCCGAAGCGATCGGACATCTCCGGGGTTTCAGGCGCTCCGCGCGATCAGCCTGACAGCCGCCGCGGGCGACCGCATCGCCCTGATTGGCGCGAACGGCTCGGGCAAATCCTCCCTGCTGCGCCTTCTGGCCGGGATCCACCGCCCCAGCCGCGGGACCCTGCGCATCAGGGGACAGGTCGGGACCCTGTTTGACATTGGTTATGGCATGGACGGGGACCTGCTTGGCCGCGACTTCGCGGTGGATCGGTGTCTGTTCAAGGGGCTGGACCGCGCGGCGATTGACGCAACGCTGCCCGAGATCCGCGCCTTCTCTGGCCTCGGGCCCTTTTTCGACCAGCCCCTGCGCACCTATTCCGATGGCATGCGGGTCCGCCTGGCATTCTCCGTATCCACCATGATTTCGCCGGATATCCTGTTGATCGACGAAATTTTTGGCGCCGGCGATCACCAATTTTTTCGTCCAGCATGTACACGAATTCTCAGTCAGGTAGGGACCTCCGGTATTACAATCTTTTCCACTCATTGGCTGGAATTGGCAGAAGGTTTCTGCAATCGTGCCATTTGGCTCGATAAGGGACGCGTTCGGCAGGATGGGTCTGTTTCGGATGTCTTCCAAGCCTATCGCAACCAGCGCACGGCACCTTAACCCCCTTTCAATCAAGGCTCTGCGACGCTATATCAGAGGGGTTCTTTTGAACTATGGTGATAAACGCGCGTGTAATAAGCGGCTCGGACCCGGGGGCGGTACCCGGCGGCTCCACCAGAACCCCGTCATTAGCGGTGGATTGGGGCCGAAACAGGATCGACGGACGTGTAAAAACGATGCCTTCACCCGGCTGAGCTCCGTCAGAAGCTCAATCAACAATAGTTGCTAATGACAACTTTGCTGAAGGTGAACTGCTCGCAGCCTAGTCTGCGCGTAGTCATCGCTTTTAACTCCTCTGGCATCAGCGCCTGAGGCGGGGCCCGGAGGCGCCTGGCAACAGAAGCCTCCACTTTTTGGAACGGACATCATCGCATCGGGCCGATCGGGGGCTGCCCCGCCAGTTCCCTGAGGCGAGTCAGGGATCTGGGAATTCTCCCAATACATGAAGACAATTGAAGCGTGTGGCACAGCGGAGTAGTCTCCGATCAAAGGTAAGAGAGGCTGGAATGGACGATTATATTGGGTATGAGGCGCTGACCCAGGCGGCGATGCGTGGCGTCGTCCGCGAAGCCTTGAAACAGGTCGCATCAAATTCGACCCCGCCAGGGGATCACCATTTTTATATTACGTTCAGATCCCGCGCGCCCGGCGTCAAAATGGCCGAACAGCTGATCGAACGCTTCCCGGAGGAGATGACCATTGTTGTCCAGCATCAGTTCTGGGATCTGGAAGTCCATGAGGGTTTTTTTGAGATTATCCTGAAATTCAACGGTGTTCCACAGCATCTTTCGATCCCTTTTGCCGCCATGACAAGGTTTGTCGACCCGGCCGTGAATTTCGGTGTCAGTTTCGAGAAACAAGCAACGGATGATGACACTGAACTCATCCTGCCGCCTCAGACACCGGCCAGCGAGGGTGATGAAGCAGACGTCGCCTCCTCGACAGACGCCACGATTGTCAGCCTCGATCACTTCCGGCGAAAGTAAGAAGATGTCTCAGCCGGACCCAGCCGACCGCCCTGCCCTGACAGATGACGAAATGCTTACGCGTTTCCAAACTTCAAAGAAACGTCCCCCCTGTTCGGATACTCTGGGAATGCGCCTGAGCGACGTCGATCAGGCCAAAAAACGGATCCGGATGGATTTCGAGGTCCCTGAAATGTTTGCCAATCCAACCGGTGCGGTTCAAGGCGGCTTCATCGCGGCTATGCTCGACGAAGCCATGAGCACCTGCTGCATTATCGCCTCGAATGTGACGATGACGGCGCCAACATTGGAAATGAAGATATCTTATTTGCGGCGTTTGATGCCGGGCCCCGCCTCGGTCGAGGCCCGGATCTTGAAATGGGGGCGTTCAGCGGCCTTCATGGAGGCAGACTGCTATGATGCAGACAATCGCATCGTTGCCCGCGGGACGGCCACAGCGATACCGATGGCTTTCAAACGCTTGAGCTAGCCTCCGAAGGCCACCTGGCCAATTTCCCAAAGGATCAGGAGCGACCCCACCAGAGACACGGCCCAGGCCAGCGTTCTCAGATGGGAAATACCGAGCAAGTAAATAGGCGCATAGGCCAGCCGCCCCCAGAAAAACAGTGCAGCCCCCATGCCCGTCAGACCCGTCGAGATACCCGCAGCCTGGGCCGTCAAAATTGCAAGGCTGAATAGGATGAGGCCTTCGACATGGTTGGCAACTGTCCGCTTCGCACGGGCTTCGAAAACAGTATCAGGATCAGGATCAGCGCGATTGGACAGGCCCCAATTCAGGCCCCTGTTGCCGATAGAGGCCATGGCCTGAATCATGATCAGAACCAAAAGGATTAGAATACCGCCATAAAGGTATACGAGTTCATTGGTCATTTTTCCCTCCCCAAATGAAAACGGGCCCAGTTTGCAGACCTAAGCTCGTATGTCCATTGATGTCACCCGCATGTAAATTCCCTCGCGGTCCCCGACCCGCCTTTCTACCAGGAGCCTGGCGACCTGATGATCGTCAACAAAGGCATTCCCCGTGACACTATCGAGCAAGGCTTTGGCGAGATTATCGAGATCCATCCAGGGTGCGTCGCCAGTGTATTCCATAACAATGTGAACATCGTAATCCCCATGACCGGGGCGGAGCCTCGGAAAATCCTTCCGGAAAAACTCGCGGAGCAATTGCTTGTAATATCTGGTCTGGGTGGTCAATCCGACACACCGGATTTCCAGCGCGCCATCCTCGGTTAGCCGTCCTCGAACTTTGCCATTCTTGACCCAGCCATCCAAGGTTTAGGCAACCCAGCCGGCCAATTCGCGACGAACCACGTCTTCAATCACGTCGATCGCCGGCTCGGAGTCATTTAGGCAAGGCACCACGGAATAATTCTCGCCCCCGGCTTCCATGAATTGCTCCTGTCCTTCCATTGCGATCTCTTCCAGCGTTTCCAGACAATCGGAAATAAAGGCAGGGGACACAACAACCAGGTTCTTTACGCCTTGCTCTGGAAGGGTCTCCAAAGTCTCGTCGGTATATGGTTTCAGCCACTCCGTTGGTCCGAACCGGCTTTGAAATGTCGTCAGGGCAAAGTCATCTGCCCATCCGAGGTGCTCTGAGACAAGTCGCGTCGTCTTGTGGCACTGGCAATGATAAGGGTCACCTTTGAGGAAATAAGCCTTTGGGATCCCATGATAACTCATAACGACCTTATCCGGGACGAAGTCGAGCCCGGAGAGATGGTGCTCAATCGCCCCGGCCAGAGCTGAGATATAAGCCGGCTGGTCATGAAAAGGGGCTGCGGTCCGCACTGCGGGCTGCCAGCGTAAAGATTTCAGCGCGTCAAAACTGCGATCATAGACGCTGGCTGAGGTGGCCGCTGAATACTGAGGATATAGTGCCACAATACAGATCCGGTCGCAGCCCCGGTCTTTCAGATTCTGTATCTTAGACGCGATAGACGGATTCCCATAATTCATCGCGAAGTCGACAAGTAAGGTATCTGATCCAATCCGATCTCGTAATTTGGCTGCCTGCGCCTCGGTGTAGATCAAGAGCGGTGACCCTTGTTCGGTCCAAATCTTCTTGTAGGCCGCGCCGGATTTGCCAGGCCGGAAGGTCAGAATAGGACCCTGCAGGATGAGCTGCCACACCGGCTTGGGGACTTCGATAACACGCGGATCAGACAAAAATTCGGACAGGTAACGACGCATGGACCAGTAGTCGGTACCATCCGGTGTACCCAAGTTCACCAGCAGGACGCCCACCTTGCCCTGCAAAACGCGAGGGTGGTCTTCTGGAAGGGGGCCGATTGAGCCGGGGGTCTGAGACATTCGGGACATGGTGGCAGAGTCTGGCATGCTGGGGTTCCGTCGACTAGCTCTGAGTTAGGATCAGAATGGTGTGTTGCAAGACAGGCAACTGAGCTGCCGCGGATTTCGAAATGAAAGGTCAGCTTCGAACCAACCCTTGAACCCTTGTACGTTTGGAAACCGAGAAAAGATCAGTCCCAACCGATCGGCTGGCACCTTCAAAGCACACCCCCGAGAGCCGGCGGAACAAACCCCCTTGCCGCCTGACCGGACCAGATCGGTCAGCATAGGCGCAGACCTACCAGATTGACCTCAGAAGACCGCCCCTAAAAGCTAATATCTGGTACCGGTGGTCGGGCTCGAACCGACACTTCCAGAGGGAAACGGGATTTTGAATCCCGCGCGTCTACCAATTCCGCCACACCGGCGTGTGCGAGTGGGGAACTAGCCCACTCTGTCATGCTTGTCACGCCCCGGATGGTGGTTCACCTCAGCTCTTCCGCAGCGGCCCAAACACGGCTAAAGCGCCAGCAATGATCAATCCACATCGTCCCCGGACATTCCTGCAGGCCCTCGAGGCGATGGCTGAAGAGGCCCCGGATGAAGGGCTGAGCCTGCTTGCCCTGTTCGACCGTCTCGACGAACGTGCTTTTGGCGCTGGCCTGTTCGTGTTGGCCCTGCCCTGCGCAATTCCTTTTTTGTACGGGGTTCCCCAAGTGGTAGCGCTGCCCATGCTCTTCCTGACGCTGCAGATGGTCGCCGGGCGGGACGAGCCGTGGCTGCCCGGGCGGGTTTCCGGTCGGATGATTGACCGGGAGGGCCTAACCAAGACGGCCAAGTTTGGACGTAAATGGTTTGGATGGCTTGAAACCCTGGCGCATCCGCGCTTGTTGATTCTATCCAGCAAGCCGTCTGAACGGATTCTGGCCCTTTTCCTGACGGGGTTCTGTGCCTCAGTCCTCTTGCCCGTCCCGGGGACAAACACTGTGCCGGGGATTGCGGTGGCGATTGCCGCTTTTGGCCTCATGGCGCGAGATGGCCTGCTTATTCTGCTAGGACTGGTCATCGGTACAGCATGGCTGACGACGCTGGTTTTTGGTGGCGCACAGGTCTTTTCGTTTTTCGCCGGCCTGATTTAACCGCGCGACCATGTCATCTGGACTTCGATGCGGGAGCACCTATCGTCTGTGTAGAAACGGGGCAAGACAATGCACAGAATAGAGGGTGTCCTCAGAAGCTGGACCTGGCCAATGCTCGCATCGCTGGCGTCGCTGCTCATGCTCGCCACCGCGCACGCCTTTGAGCGCTGGGCCTTGCTCGCCCCCTGCCCTCTTTGCCTTCGGCAAAGAGAAGTCTACTGGGCGGTGATTTCAATGTGTCTGACCGCCCTCGTGCTGAAACAGATCCGCCCCAACCCCCGCTTTCTGTCGGCTTTTAATGTCTTGCTGGGCATGGTCTTTCTCACAGGCGCCGTGGTCGCGTTCTACCATGTCGGTGTTGAATGGGGCGTTTGGCCTGCGCCATCCGGCTGTGCCGCCGGAGCCGTCGATCTGACTGCGATTGACTTGAGCGATCTTGATCAACGCCAGGCAACCTCTTCCTGCACTGAAATACCGTGGTCTTTCCTTGGGCTGTCGATGGCCGCCTGGAATGGGCTTATATCCCTCGCCCTGGCCGCAACGAGCTTCCGCGGCGCAATCCTTCTTCGTCGCCTTTAAAGCGGCCCAAACTCAGCTGAGGAGCGCAAAGGCCAGCAGCAGGCAAAGCGCTGCTGCCAAAGTGGGCCACAGGCGGAGACGGCGATACCAGACCGGCATATCGAGAGAGGCGCGGTCAACGAGGTAATGAAGGACGAGGGCACAGGACAGCGCACCCATAATCCAGGGCGCGGTGAACCGAAAGAACGCCATAACGGCAATCCAACCAATCAATGCGCCAATGACGGAAAGTGCCAGCTCTCCGAAGCGCGGTTTCTCCCGCTTCACAATCTCCACACCCCAGCGCACACCCCCGAGGAAGCTCAGAATCACCGCCGCGTAGACCAGCAACCAGAGCCCGATCGTATTCAGAAGGATGGTGTCTGCGCGATAGATCACCATCAAGCCGGCCGGGACCAAAAACGGAATTGCTCCCAAAGCCGTCAAAATTACGGGCGCGTTCGGGGATTTTAGTTTGCTCATGGCCAGTTGTATCCTTCATCTCACGTCAATTTATCTATGCTATGCCATTTCGAATGCCACGTAGACTCATCGCCCTTCTTGTTGCCAGCTACGCCATCGCATTCGCGTTTGCCGCAATGGCCGCAATTCGCTGGCCTAGTCTGATGATGTTGGCCGATGTTCTTCTTCAAAACACACAGAACCGGCTGGCTGAGCCAATCGACTGGCGACGCATCGGCATCACCTATGGCGGGCCCTATTTTCTGGCGGCCCTGGCTTTATACGCCTCTGCCATTGCCACCTCCAATCGGCGCAAGGGCGCCGTGCTGTGGTACATTTCAGGTGTGACTGCGGGGTTTCCAGCCGTTTTCCTCGTCGAGTTTGAACCGCTTTGGTGGCAGAATCCCAGCATTGGTGAAGGCCTGGTCGCCGGCGCGGGCGCCACAGCTGTTCTGCTGGGAGCGGCTGTCTGGTCACTGCGCCGACGCCATCCCGTCCGTAGACAGTTTCCTATTCAATCTCGAACGGATACATTAGAGGCACCCGACCAGAGCCTGGGCCCGAGCAAGCAACCACCGACGTCAACCCCGAAGAAACTTAGACGCCCGGTATCACCAGCCATTGCCTTCCAGAGAGCCAAATTCGCAGAAGAAGGACGCCGGATGCTTGCGCGCCAAAGGCGCGGCTGAGCCCCCATCCCTTGCTAGTCAGAGACTTTTGGGGTTCTTTACGGGCCATAGTGGAGAGTGCCTGCCCATGTTTCGACGAAGTGCTGCTGCCGCGATGCTCATCTTGGGCCTCTGGCTGAGCTATGACGCGCTCTATGCCGTCATCCTGATTGTGGGCCGTGGGTCCTCTATAGCAGATGCGCTGCTGGCGCCGCCAAGCGGCCTTATCCGAATCATGGGCGCAGGGCTGATGAGCATGGGTGGCCTTTTGGCACTTTTCTCACAGCGCGGTGCCGGGATCCTGGCGACGATTGGCGCGACACTCATTCTGGGCCTTGGCGGCCTCATTGCGGTTGCCGGAGCCGATCCCAGCCTCTGGATGACAACCGCTTTTTACGGAGTGGCCGCCTTGGTGCTGTCGGGCCTGCTTCTCAGCCTGAGGTCTTAATAAGAACCACAACGGATTGCATTTGCCAGCGGTCTCATTAGGTATCGGCGACATCTCACGGACCATCCAGACAACAGGACATTTCCATGGCAGACACCTATGACGTCGTTATCATTGGCGGCGGCCCCGGCGGATACAATTGCGCCATTCGAGCAGGTCAGCTTGGGCTGAAAGCCGCACTGATCGAAAAGCGTGAGACACTGGGGGGGACCTGCCTGAACGTTGGCTGTATTCCGTCGAAGGCCTTGCTGCATGCTTCAGAGCTATTCGCAGCCGCCCAGAAGGACTTCGCCGATTTGGGAATCGAGGTGGGTAAGGTCAGCCTCGATCTTGAGAAAATGATGTCAAAGAAATCAGAGGCCGTGAAAGGTTTGACTCAGGGCGTCGCCTTTCTGATGAAGAAGAACAAAATTGACCATATCCACGGCGCCGGCTCGATCAAGGCGGCTGGAGAAGTCCTCGTCTCCTTACCCGATGGGACCCAGCAGACACTAAAAACGCGTAACATTGTCATCGCGACGGGATCAGAACCCAGCGCTCTCCCCGGGATTGAGGTGGATGAACAGCGCATTGTGACCAACACGGGTGCGCTTGCGCTCTCGTCGGTCCCCAAGAAGCTGGTCCTTATCGGCGCGGGCGTTATTGGTCTGGAACTGGGGTGCGTCTGGTCTCGCTTGGGCGCGGAGGTCACGGTTGTTGAATATTTGGACCGGATCCTGCCTGGCGCCGACGCGGAAGTTGCGAAAGAGGCACAACGCATTCTTCGGAAACAAGGCTTGACGTTCAAACTTTCAACAAAGGTCACCTCTGTTGAGAAGCTAAAGACGAAACTTAAACTTAACCTTGAGCCCGCCAAAGGGGGAAAACCGGAAACACTCGATGCCGATATTGTCGTCGTCGCCGTCGGCCGCCGACCATACACAGACGGTCTCGGTCTGGAGAACATCGGGGGGCAGACCGATCCGCGCGGTGTCATCCAAACCCAAAACGGTCAGTTTCAGGTCACCGACGGGGTATGGGCTATCGGTGATTGTATTGCCGGCCCCATGCTGGCGCATAAAGCAGAAGACGATGGCGCCGCCGTTGCCGAAATAATCGCCGGCAAAGCTGGCCATGTCGATTGGGGCCTTATCCCAAGCGTCGTTTACACCCTTCCGGAAATCGCATGGGTTGGACGTACCGAAGATCAGCTCAAAAACGAAGGCATCCCATACAAAAAAGGCAAGTTTCCTTTCCAGGCCAATTCCAGAGCCCGGACCAACCATCAAACAGATGGTTTTGTAAAAATCTTGGCCGATGCAAAAACTGACAGAGTGCTTGGTGCTCATCTGATCGGCGTCGGCGTCGGCGAAATGATCGGTGAACTCTGCGTTGCGATGGAATTCGGCGCGGCGTCAGAAGACATTGCACGGACAAGCCACGCCCACCCCACGCTCTCTGAAGCGATTCGGCAGGCCGCAATGGGCGTTGAGGGCTGGACCATGCAGATGTAAGTCAGGGGACGGCTAACACCGGTCCTTCAAGCTCAGATCCCCGCCGAATGGCCTGATGAAAGCGAGCCCTTGTGCCGAATATGATCCCAAAGTGCCAGAAGGAACATGGTAAGCGCCATTATAATCGCGAGGCCAGCATTCCCTGACCAACCCGCCAGATCATAAGCCAGGGTGCCGGCCCAGCTGGCCGCCCCGCCTCCGAGAAACATGATGACGATATAAATGGTCATCAAGCGCGTCCGAATACCTGCATCCTTGCTCAGGAATGTCATACGGCCGGTTATATCGATTACCGGCCCCAGCAGATTGGTGATCATAAGGGGAATGATCAACAACCCCAAACTATGGCCGAACAAGACGAAAAGCCCCGTGGCCCCAACTTGCAGGCTGGCAAGATACACCCGTCCACG
>Ga0213866_10003186_pt1 | contig 11251 bp, 10 predicted proteins | sample PICome_11_FD_160079 | JGI IMG/M metagenome (GOLD analysis project Ga0213866, IMG submission 160079) | Coastal seawater microbial communities near Pivers Island, North Carolina, United States - PICO284 | ecosystem: Environmental > Aquatic > Marine > Coastal | place: USA: North Carolina... | reverse complement strand
AGTTTTGCAGTTTTTGTGTCGTGCCTTATACGCGCGGCGAGGAAGTTTCGCGCGCCATGCCGGAAATCATTGCCGAGGCCGAAGCGCTGGCCAATGAGGGCGTGTGCGAAATCACCCTGCTGGGGCAAAATGTCAATGCTTGGCAGGATCGTGCCAGCGGCGCGCGGCTTGATGTGCTGCTTGACGCGCTGGGGCAAGTGCCGGGGCTGGAGCGCTTGCGCTTCACGACCAGCCATCCGCGCGATATGGACGCGGCGCTGATTGCCGCCCATGGTGAAAACTCCAAGCTGATGCCCTATCTGCATTTGCCGGTGCAGGCCGGTTCCGACCGGATTTTGAAGGCGATGAACCGCAAACATACAGCCGCCGATTATATTGCGCTGGTGGCGCGTTTTCGGGCGGCGCGGCCTGATTTGGCGCTGTCTTCCGATTTTATTGTCGGCTTTCCCGGCGAAAGCGATGATGATTTTGATGCGACAATGGCCTTGGTTGAAACCGTCACTTACGCGCAAGCCTTTTCCTTCAAATACTCGCCGCGCCCCGGCACACCGGCGGCGGATGCGACCGCGCAAGTTGATGAGGCCGTCAAGGCGCAAAGGCTGGCGCGCCTGCAAGCCCTTTTGAACAGCCAACAGCGCGCTTTCAATGAAAGCCAGATTGGCAAAACTTTGCCGGTTTTGTTTGAAAAGCCGTCCAAACAAGAAGGGCAAATTATGGGACGCAGCCCCTATTTGCAGCCGGTTCATGTGCCGATGACGCAAGCGGCGATGGCGGCGGCGCGCGGGCGTATTCTGCCGGTGGAAATCAGCGCCGCCCATGATAACAGCCTTGGCGGGCGGCTGGCCGAGCAGTGATTGGCGCGGGTGCAGGGCTTTATGAAATTTGCGTGAAATTGCCACCTTTCTTCCGCCGTGACTTGCGCGACAGGGCGAAACCGGTGATAGTGAAGGTGATGAATATGGATAAGAGCTTCACTTCCAAGCCGACCGCATTAGCGGACAAGCCGTTTGCGGTGGCACTTTATAAGAGGTCTTTTTGGCTAAATCTGGAAACCGGCGCGCGGTAACGCAAGCCGCATCAGCGTCCGGCACGCTTGTCGAGCCGTTGATGGTTGAATTTGAAGACAATCGCTTGCTGCCGGAATTATACGGAGAACATGGCCGCAATCTGGTTCGGATAGAGCAGACTTTGGATATCTCAATTGCCAATCGCGGCAATCAAGTTTATCTGACCGGCCCCGAAGATGCCTGTAGGCGTGCCGAGCTGGTTTTGGAACAACTTTATCAGCAGCTTGAGCGCGGCGGTGAGGTTGGCGCCGGTGATGTTGACGGGCAATTGCGGTTGAGCGCCTCTGGCAGCGCCGAACAGGCAGATATCCGCCCCGGCAAAGCCCGCCCCGCCGGCCCGATGGTCGCTTTACGCACCCAACGGCGCGAGATAGTGCCGCGTTCGACCACTCAGGCGCATTATATCCGCGCGCTGCTCAATAATGCGCTGCCGGTTGGCACTGGCCCTGCCGGTACCGGCAAAACCTATCTCGCCGTCGCCGCCGCCGCCGTCGCGCTGGTCGAAGGCAAGGTTGACCGCATTATATTGTCGCGCCCTGCCGTTGAAGCCGGTGAAAGCCTTGGCTTTCTGCCCGGTGATATGCGCGACAAGGTGGATCCCTATCTGCGCCCGCTTTATGACGCGCTCTATGACATGCTGCCCGGCCCGCAAGTGACGCGGTCGATTGAAAGTGGTGAAATCGAAATCGCGCCATTGGCCTTTATGCGCGGGCGCACATTGAGCAATGCTTTTGTGATACTTGACGAGGCGCAAAATGCGACACCCATGCAGATGAAAATGTTTCTGACCCGTATGGGCGAGAATTCGCGCATGGTGATAACCGGCGACCCGTCGCAAATCGACCTGCCTTTCGGGGCGAAATCGGGCTTGCGCGACGCGCTGGAGATTTTGCCAAAAATCAAAGGCGTCGATATTGTTCGCTTTGGCGAGGAGGATGTGGTGCGCCATGACCTTGTGACGCGGATTGTGAAAGCCTATAATCACCGCGATGCCAAGCTGACCGAGAAACGCGCCGCCGCGAAAAAGGCGACGGCGGTCAAAACTTTGCCGAGTAATAATGAGGCTGGCAATAATGAGGCCGGTGATGAAGGCGATGATGAAGCCAAATAAGACGATGGATGAAATGACCGACGCCTTGTCTGAACCTGCGTCTGAACCTGCCGATGAGCCTGATCCGGCGGGTGAAATTGATGTCTTTGTGCGCGCTGCGGCGTGGCAGCCTTTTGTTCCTGCCTTGCGCCACCATGCCGAATATCTGTGGCAGGCGCTCAAGCTTCCAAGCGGTGATATGGGGCTGGTGCTGACCAATGATGCTGATATGGCGACGCTGAATGCGACCTATCGCAATAAGGCGCAGCCGACCAATGTGCTGTCTTTTCCGGCTCAGGATTTGACGCCGGGTGAAATGCCCGCCACGGCTTTCAGCCTGGGCGATGTGGTGATGGCGTTTGAAACCGTGACGCGCGAAGCGCAGGCGGCGGCGATTGGTGTCGATGCCCATGCGCTGCATTTGCTGACCCACGGATTGTTGCATTTGCTTGGTCACACACATGAGGGCGCGGCTGATGCCGGTGTGATGGAAGCGCTTGAGATTGATTTATTGGCCGCTGTTGGCATTGCCAATCCCTATTTGCGCGAGGCGGCACAATGAGCGCGCCGCAGGCCAATGGCACACAAGCGCCGCTTTATGCGCGGCTGTGGCGGCGTCTGTTCGGCAATGGCGAGGCCAATTTGCGCGAAAGCATTGAAGGCGTGCTGGATGAAAGCGAAGGCAATGATGCCGGATTTTCCTCCGAAGAGCGCCACATGCTGCGTAATCTGCTCGGCTTCAGAGATGTTCGCGTCGATGATGTGATGGTTCCGCGCGCCGATATCAAGGCGGTTGACGAAAACACCAATCACCGCGATTTGCTGCCCTTATTTGCCGATTGCGGCCATTCGCGCATGCCGGTCTTCCGCGAGACACTCGACCAGCCGGTTGGCATGGTGCATGTCAAAGATGTGCTGACCGGCTTGCAGGCTGATATGGCCGCGCCGGAAGAAGAAAAACCGGCCATTATGATTGCCGAATTATTGCGCCCACTTTTATTCGTGCCGCCTTCCATGCCAGCGCTTGACCTTTTGTTGAAAATGCAGGCGACGCGACAACATATGGCGCTGGTCATAGATGAATATGGCGGCACGGATGGGCTGGTGACGATTGAGGATTTGATTGAGGAAATTGTCGGCGAAATTGAAGACGAGCATGATGAGGATGATGGCGCGCAATTGCGCCGCCTTGGTGATGGCCTGTGGCGCGCGCAGGCGCGACTGCCGCTTGACGAATTGGAAGCCGAGCTGGGTCTGCCGTTTTCCGATGATGAAAGTTTCGCCGAAGTGGATACGCTGGGCGGGCTGGTTTTCGCCATTGCCGGTCGTGTGCCGGAGCGCGGCGAAATGATTGGCTATGATGCCAAAAACGGCCGCGAAATTGAGTTTGTCATCCGCGACAGCGACCCGCGCCGCATCAAAACACTCGACATTAAAATGCCCATTGGCGCGTGAACCGATTGGCCTTGTCTTTCACCAATAGGCTGCGTCATGGTGTCGGGTCGGTGGTGGCTTTGCTTGACCATTATCCCAAAATAACTGCCTTGCTGGTCGGGTTGGCCTTGCCATTGGCCTTTGCGCCGGTCGGTTGGCTGCCGGTATTTTACCTCTCCCATGCCATTATGTTCCGTCTGGCTTGGCAGCACCGACAGCACCTCCGGCAGTTGGCGGGTTTGGGCTGGCTGTTCGGTTTTGGTCAGTTTTTCACCGGTCTTTATTGGATTGGCCATGCATTTCTGGTCGAGGCGGCGACATTTCTCTGGGCCTTGCCTTTCGCTGTCACCCTTTTGCCCGCCGGACTGGCGTTGTTTGTGCTGCTGGCCTTTGTGGGTTGGGGCTGGCTGTATGGCCGCATGGTTGAGGCGTCCGAAAATGACGCGCCCATTACCGCGCTTGTTTTGCTGGCTGTGTGTCTGGTTGCGGCTGAATGGTCGCGCAGCTCCATTTTGACCGGCTTTCCTTGGAATCTGTCGGCGATGGCGCTGGCTGTGCATTTGCCGATGGCGCAAATGCTGGCGCTGATTGGTCTGCATGGCATGGGGCTGCTTGCTTTGCTCAGTGCTGCGCTGGTCGCCGCCCCATTTGTGACCGACCGGTCGGGCTTGGCCTCTCGCATGGCCTCTCCTATGGCACTAAGCATTGCATGGCGCATGGCCGGTTTGGGGCTTGCTTTGCCGCTTGCTGCATGGGGCTATGGTTGGGTTGTGCTGTCGCAAGCGACAGGGGAGCCGGAAACCGGCCCGAAAATACTGGTCGTGCAGCCCAATATCGACCAGATTGAAAAATGGAAACCGGAAAACCGGCTGGCCAATATCGAAAAAGTTTTCGCCGTCACCCGCGCTGGCCTGCAAGCTGCGCCCGACACGGATATTATTGTTTGGCCGGAAACCGCCCTGCCGGCGCTGATAGATGACGGTTCGGGTTTTGGCGACCGGCTGCGGGCATCTTTTCCGCCCGATATTTATTTATTGACCGGTGCCATTCGCCGCAGCCTGCCCGACCCGCAAAGCCAAGCTTTTGAGCGTTATAACAGCGCCATGCTGTTTGACACGCAAGGGCGGTTGTTCGGGCGGATGGACAAGCATCATCTTGTGCCATTTGGCGAATATCTGCCCCTGCGCCCGGTGCTGGCGGCGATTGGTTTGCGGCAACTGACCCAACAGCGGGGCGGCTATGCCAATGGTGCGCCTCACGCCCGTCTGCAAGCCGATGGCGTGCCGCAAGTCGCGCCGCTTATCTGCTATGAGGCGATTTTCCCCTATTTGTCGGCCGGTGCGCCGCGCCCGCTTTGGTTGGCAAATCTGACCAATGATGCTTGGTTTGGTCACTCTTGGGGGCCGCATCAGCATTTGGCGCAAGCCCGCTTGCGCGCCATTGAACAGGGGCTGCCCTTGGTGCGTAGCGCCAATACCGGCATTTCGGCGATTTTTGATGCGCGCGGCAGGCTGGTTGATGCCGTGCCATTGGGCGAAGCGGGTATTTTATCGGCGCGCCTGCCTTCGGCTTTGCCGCCCACGCTCTATGCAAGGCTGGGGGATACGCTGTTTTGGGCGTTGTTTTTCGCTTTGCTGGCCGCGTCATTTGTGGTCAGCCGTCAGCCGCCCGCGCCGCCAAAAAACTGATTGCACGCCCCATGCGCGTGGCTTAATCTTGGCAGGCCGAAAGAACAAGAAGAACGGCGATGTTTATGCCACGTCAGCGGAAACGCGCGCTTGATGCCTATATTGGCGCCCGCCTCAGATTGCGGCGGTTGATGCTTGGCATGAGCCAAGAGATATTGGCGACCAAATTGGGGCTGACATTTCAGCAAGTGCAGAAATACGAAAACGGCACGAACAGCATTTCCGCCGGTCGGCTGTTTGACTTGGCGCATGCCTTGGATGTGCCGGTGCAGTATTTTTTCGACGGCATGGACAGCCCCGAAGATAAAAGTGACAGGCGCGGCCTGCAAGAAGACCGCAATCAAATGGACGCTTATTTCGATTTCATCAGCAGCGCGCCGGGCTATGAATTGAACAGTGCTTTTTTGAAAATAGCCGATGAGAAAGCGCGCCGTCATATTGTCGGGGTGATAAATGATTTGGCATGCCTCAGAAAGGATATAGACACATAAAGAAATCTCTATATGACCCCTTGACCTGATGGCCTGCCTTGCGACATAAGACGGGTAGCGTTGACCTTATGATTTTCAGAAAGGCAGTTTTATGGCTCGTCAATCTTATGTTTTCACCAGTGAGTCCGTATCCGAGGGGCATCCCGACAAAGTATGCGACCGCATTTCCGACAGTGTTCTTGATGCTTTTCTGGCGCGCCAGAGCGATGCGCGCGTGGCGGTTGAAACCCTGACCAGCACCAATCTGATTGTGATGGCCGGTGAGGTGCGCCCCGCTGATTTGGTCACGCCGGATGAAATGGAAGAGATTGCCCGCGCCGCCGTTCGCGATATCGGTTATGAGCAAGACGGCTTTCACTGGCAACATGCCGAAGTGCAGGTGCGGGTGCATGGCCAGTCGGCGCATATTGCCCAAGGCGTTGATGCTGATGGCGGCAATAAGGATGAAGGCGCAGGCGACCAAGGCATTATGTTTGGCTATGCCTGCCGCGAGACTGACGCGTTGATGCCGGCGCCCATTGCCTATTCGCATCAGATTTTGGCAGATATGGCGGCGGCGCGCAAATCCGGCGCGGTGCAGGGTTTTGGGCCGGACAGTAAGAGCCAAGTCACACTGGCCTATGAAAACGGCAAGCCGGTGCGCGCGACTTCAGTGGTTGTCTCAACCCAGCATGATGAGGCGCTGTCGCAATCGGATATGCGCGAATTGGTGCGCCCATTTGTGGAAAATGTGTTGCCTTCGGGCTGGATGTGTCCCGAAGAAGCGTTTTATGTCAATCCGACCGGCAAATTCGTCATTGGCGGGCCCGATGGCGATGCCGGTCTGACCGGTCGCAAAATCATTGTAGATACTTATGGCGGTGCTGCCCCGCATGGCGGCGGGGCATTTTCCGGCAAAGACCCGACCAAGGTTGACCGGTCGGCGGCTTATGCCTCGCGCTATCTGGCGAAAAATGTGGTCGCCGCCAGTCTGGCCGAGCGCTGCACGATTCAGCTGTCTTACGCGATTGGCGTTTCGCAGCCTTTGTCAATTTATGTCGATATGCATGACACAGGCACAGTCGATGCGGCAGCGTTGGAAAAAGCGCTGGCGGAAGTGATGGATTTGTCGCCGCGCGGTATTCGTGAGCATCTTGGCCTGAATAAGCCGATTTATGCGCGCACTGCAGCCTATGGGCATTTTGGCCGCGCGCCGGAAGCCGATGGCGGCTTTTCATGGGAGCGCACCGATTTGGCCGAGGCCATTAAGGCGGCGCTTTAGGGCAGACCTATGGCAGATGTCCGCAATCGCCGGTTGATATACGGGCGTCGGCAAGGCCATAAACTGCATCCGCGTCAGGCAAGGCTGGTGCGCGATATGCTGCCCGCTTTGCGCCCCGACATGACCGCACAATCTATGGCGGGATGGTTTGGCGGCGCTCATTTTGATGCTTATGCGCTGGAAATCGGCTTTGGCGGCGGTGAGCATTTGGCCGCGCGCGCGCAAGAAAACCGCAAAACCGGCTTTATCGGTTGTGAGCCATTTATCAATGGCGTTGCCAAATTGTTGATAGCCATTGAAGCGGCGGGGTTGGATAATGTGCGCGTGCATGGTGATGATGCGCGCGATATTCTCGCTGCCCTGCCTGATGCGACGCTGGCTTGTGTTTATCTTCTCTATCCCGACCCGTGGCCGAAATTGCGCCATCACAAGCGCCGTTTTGTAAATGATGAGAATCTGCGCGCCCTGTTCCGCGTGATGCAGCCCGGCGCGACCTTGCATATTGCCAGCGATATTCCCGATTATGTGAGCTGGTCGTTAATGCATCTGCGCCGCCATGGCGGGTTTGACTGGCAGGCTGAGGCCGCGACCGACTGGGCCGCGCCATTTAGCGGCTGGCCCGGCACGCGCTATGAGGCCAAGGCGCTGGCTGCCAGGCGCGTGCCAGCCTATTTGCGCTTTACCCGCCGCGCGCAGGCGCAACCCGGCACATTGTAATCTTTGCTTGTGCATTGTCGGAAAATAGCTATATTGCAGACAAATCAATCTGCTTTTTGAAAGTGGGATGCTGGAAACGGCCCCGCTTTTTTTAGTGGGAAAATCAAACCACAGGGCAGGCAGGCACAGCTTCCGGTTGCAGGAGAACCGACGCGAATGGATGAAGCGGCACGCACAGACTGGTCATTATGCGGGCATTTGGTGGCACCGGGCCCTGCCCGTCCGCTATTGCCGATTGTCACGCCGGTTTTGCTGGATGTGGGCTTTTATCCGGTGCGTATCCGTATGACCGGCGAGGCAGGCAAAATGACTTTGCAAATCATGGCCGAAGATGAAACCGGCGCGCTGCGGATTGAAGATTGCGAGACGATTAGCCATGCGCTGTCGGCGGTGCTGGATGTGGAAAATCCGATTTCCGGCGCTTATGCGCTTGAAGTGTCCTCACCCGGTCTGGCGCGCCCGCTTACCCGTCCGGTCGATTTTGAGCGCTGGGCCGGATATGAGGCCAAGCTGGAAGTGACGCAAGCGGTTGACGGGCAAAGGCGGTTTCGCGGCACGCTGGACGGCTATCAGGATGATGAGGCGCGGCTTGAGACTCTGCCGGATGGCTATGACAGTCCGCAAATACTCGGTTTCGCGCTTGCCCAAATCAGTGAGGCGCGGCTGGTGCCGGATGACGCCGATTTAACCGCCAGCCTGCGTGCCGGAAAAGGCCGCAGCAAAAGCAATAGTGGCAAAAGCAGCAAGGGACGCGCTGCGACGCCGCGAAACGCCTCATGAATTATCAGGGAAACCCGACAGGATAAGGTAACAGGAGATACCAATGGCATCAGGAATTAGCGCCAATAAGCTGGAACTTCTTCAGATTGCAGACGCGGTGGCGCGTGAAAAAGGCATTGAACTCGACATTGTGCTGGCCGCTATGTCCGACGCTATCGAGAAGGCGGCCAAGGCGCGCTACGGCATGGAAAATGACATTCGCGTCGAAATTGACCCGAAAACCGGCAATACACGGCTGTTGCGGGTGGTGGAAGTGGTGGATGTCGTCGAAAATGACGACACGCAAATCTCGCTGGCGCTGGCGCAACGCGAAAAGCCCGACGCCCAGATTGGTGACGAAATCATTGACGAATTGCCGCCGGTTGAGTTTGGCCGCATTGCCACCCAATCGGCCAAGCAGGTGATTGTCCAGCGTGTGCGCGAAGCCGAGCGCGAGCGCCAATATGAGGAATTCAAAGACCGTGTTGGCGAAATCATCAGCGGCGTTGTCAAGCGGGTGGAATATGGCAATGTCGTGCTTGATTTGGGGCGCGGCGAAGCGGTTGTGCGGCGCGATAATCTCATCCCGCGTGAAGTGTTCCGCCCTGGCGACCGCATCCGTGCGTTTATCGAGAATGTCAAACGCGAGCAGCGCGGCCCGCAAATTATTCTGTCGCGCACCGACCCGAAATTCATGGCCGCCTTGTTTGCCCAAGAAGTGCCGGAAGTTTATGAGGGTGTGATTGAAATCCGCGCTGTTGCGCGCGACCCGGGCAGCCGTGCCAAAATCGCCGTTATTTCCAACGACCCCGGCATTGACCCGGTCGGTGCTTGTGTCGGCATGCGCGGCAGCCGCGTGCAGGCAGTGGTCAATGAATTGCAGGGCGAGAAAGTTGATATTATCCCGTGGTCGCCCGATGCGGCTGCCTTTATCGTTAACGGGCTGGCGCCGGCCGAAGTGACCAAAGTTGTGCTGGATGAAGATGTCGAGCGCATTGAAGTTGTTGTGCCGGATGAGCAATTGAGCCTCGCAATTGGCCGTCGCGGCCAGAATGTGCGGCTGGCCTCGCAGCTGACCGGCTGGGACATTGACATTATGACAGAAGCGCAGGAAAGCGAGCGTCGGCAGGCGGAGTTTGCCGAGCGCACGGAACTGTTTATGGAAGCGCTGGATGTCGATGAAATGATTGCCCAATTACTGGCTTCGGAAGGCTTTGCCACGGTTGAGGAAGTGGCGTATGTGCCGGTTGAGGAAATTACCTATATTGAGGGCTTTGACGAGGAAACGGCGGAAGAAATCCAAAACCGCGCGCGCGACCATATTGACCGCGAAAATGCGGCACTGGATGAAAAACGCAAGGAAATGGGCGTAGAAGATGATTTGGCCGCCACAGCCGGTATCAGCCCGGCCATGCTTGTCCGTCTCGGTGAAAATGACATTAAAACGCTGGAAGATTTTGCCGGTTGTGTGACCGATGATTTGACCGGCTGGTTTGAGACGATTGACCGCAAGCGTGTGCGTCAGGAAGGGATTTTTGACGGCTTTGATGTCTCGCCGGAAGAGGTTGAGGATATGATTATGAATGCTCGTGTGGCGGCGGGGTGGATTACCCAGGAGGAGCTGGAAGCCCAACGCGCCGCGCAAGCCCAAGCTGAGGCGGAAGCCGAAGCTGCTGCTTTGGCTGAAGCTGAAGGTGAAACGCTTGGCGAGGACGCGCTGGCCGCGCCTGCCGCCGATAGCGATGCGGGAGTGTCGGCACTGTAAAGTGCCGGAGCGTGTCCGGTGCAGCAGCAATGCCGGCAGACGGGAATGATGGCCGATGCGGCGGATATGCTGCGATTTGTGCCGTCGCCGGACGGCGTGCTGACGCCCGATTTGGCCGGCAAATTGCCCGGCGACGCGGTTTGGTTGCATAATCGCCGCGCGGTTGTGCAGGCTTTTGCCGAAAGCTGCACTTTGGCTGGCGAAAGTGACTTGCTGGCGGCGCAGGTTGACGGTTTGCTGGAGGCGCGCGCTTTGTCTTATATCGGGCTGGCGCGCAAGGCTGGCGCGATTGTCAGCGGTTTTGCCAAAACCCGTGCGGTTTTGCAAAACGGGCGGGCAGAGATTTTGCTCGGTGCCAGTGATGGCGCTGAGGACGGGCGGGCAAAGCTCGCCCGACTGGCGCAGGCAACAGGTTTGCCGGTGCTGGAGCCGTTCACGGCAGCGCAATTGGGCGTGGCCATAGGGCGGTCAAATGTGATACATGCTGCACTCACCCATCAGGGTTGGGCGCATCGTGTCGAGAGTGAGGTGCGTCGGCTTGTTGTCTATCGGACAGAAGACCCCGGGCAGACACAGGTCGAAGACAGGAGTGAAGGCTGATGAGCGATACAAAAGAAGGCGATGAGGCTAAATCGAAAGCCCCGCGCGGCAAAACGCTGAGCCTGAAGCGCACGGTCGATGGTGGGCAGGTGCGCCAGAGCTTCTCGCATGGCCGCAGCAAGTCAGTGCAGGTGGAAACGCGGCGTCGGCGCATTGTCAAGCCGGGTGCCGCAGATGCGCCGGGCGGCAAGCCTGAAGCGGGCGAAGCCGCAACCAGCGCACCGGCTAAGGCTGACAGCGCGCCAAGCCCCGCTGCAGCGCCCGCCGACGCATCCAATCTGTCTGCTGCCGAGCAGGAAAAACGCCGCGCCGCCGTCGCCGGCGCCAAAGTGCGCGCGGTTGAGGAAGCCAAGCAGGCTGAAATAGACGCCGCTCGCCG
>Ga0213866_10003185_pt1 | contig 11253 bp, 9 predicted proteins | sample PICome_11_FD_160079 | JGI IMG/M metagenome (GOLD analysis project Ga0213866, IMG submission 160079) | Coastal seawater microbial communities near Pivers Island, North Carolina, United States - PICO284 | ecosystem: Environmental > Aquatic > Marine > Coastal | place: USA: North Carolina... | reverse complement strand
CACACAAGATCGGGCGTTGAAACACCGCGCGGCTCGGGTCCTGCCACAGGGGGTCTATGGCCATCAGTCCACGGCACTGCTGCCGGAGACTTATCCGCAATTCTTCACCAGAGGCGAGGGCGCCCATATCTGGGACACGGACGGCCACGCCTATCTCGACCTGATGTGCGCCTATGGCCCCAATCTGCTGGGCTATGGTGACCCCCGCGTCAACAATGCCGCGATCGCGCAGCTTCAAAAAGGTGACACCCTGACCGGCCCAACCCCGCTTATGGTCGAGCTGGCCGAGCTCATGGTCTCCATGATCAGCCACGCCGACTGGGCGATCTTCTGCAAGAATGGCACCGACGCCACCACCATGGCCAAGACCGTTGCCCGCGCGAAGACCGGCCGGCGGATCATTCTGGTGGCGCGTGGGGCGTATCACGGGGCGGCCCCCTGGTGTACCCCCGCCCCAGCCGGCATCCTTGCCGAGGACAGGGCCCATATCCATTATTACGACTATAATGATGCTGAGAGCCTGAGCGCGGCCGTGGCCGGGGCCGAGGACGACCTCGCGGGCATCTTCGCGACACCCCACAAGCACGACGCCTTCACCGACCAGGCCCTGCCCGATCCCGACTATGCGCGGCGGGCCCGGGCCCTCTGCGATCAGACGGGGGCCCTGCTGATCGTGGATGATGTGCGGGCCGGTTTTCGGTTAACCCGCGACTGCAGCTGGGAACTCCTGGGTGTTCGCCCGGACCTCAGCACCTGGGGAAAGAGTTTTGCCAATGGCCACCCCATCTCCGCCCTGCTCGGATCTGAGACCGCACGGGACGCCGCGGGATCAATCTATGTCACCGGGTCGTTCTGGTTTTCAGCCATGCCCATGGCCGCCGCGATCGCCACTTTGGAAATCCTGCGCGACAGTTCCTATCTTGAACAGACCATCGCGCTGGGGCACCGCCTGCGTGAGGGGCTCAGCAAGGCCGCGCACGCGGCCGGGATCGGGTTTCGCCAGACTGGCCCGGTGCAAATGCCGCTTTTCCTGTTCGACGATGATCCAGACTTCCGGCGGGGATTCGCCTGGGCCTCGGACATGCTGGAGCAGGGCATCTATATCCACCCCTGGCACAATATGTTCCTGTGTGCGGCGATGACCGACCGCGATATCGACCAGGTCATCGAGGCGGCCCAGACGTCTTTTCAGGCCGTGTCCAAACGCCTCGACAAGATCGTGCCTCACCCGGCCCTGTCCACCTTGCTGGCCGCAAGGCCCGCCTGAGACCCCTGACAGCAGGAGCACATGTCACCCTGGCCCCTTCACCGCCGCTGAGGCCTCAGGAGACTGAACAGACAGCCCTTGAACGACGCTGATTTTACAGCCTCGAAAAGTTTATGTTAGCTTATCCGCAGGCCATCAGGGGATCTTCATGAGACGTTTCATCGGTTTGATTACTTTTCTTGCGTTCGTCAGCCTGCCAGGCGTGTCCAGCGCCTCACCAGACTTCGGCAACAATTCCAGCACATGGGCCAATGATGGCGAATGTGACGATCCTCGGTTCAAGGGCCCGGGCATGGCGGGCACGCTGGTCGACTCCGACCGCAGAGCCGATGCCACCGACTGCGAAGCCGCCTACAATGCGGGCACGATCGCGCTGGACCACTCGGGACTTCCCGATTTCGGCAATGACAGCAGCACCTGGGCGAATGATAATGAATGCGATGACCCCCGCTTTGAGGGACCGGGCGTCGCCGGGACACTGCAGGAATCCGATCGCCGAGCCGACGCCACGGACTGCCGCAAGGCCTGGAATGAGGGGAAAATCGTTCTGACCCAGAGCGGCCTGCCCAATTTCGGAAATGACAGTGGGCGATGGGCCAATGATGGAGTTTGTGATGACAGCCGCTTTTCCGGGGCAGCCCGGCAAAATGCCGCCATCACCAGCGACAGCCACCATCTCAAAGACGCCACGGATTGCCGGCAGGCATGGAACAATGGTGGGCTGACCTATGTTGTCGCCAGCAAAGCCAGCAAGGGCATAGGCACCATGCCCTCATTTGGAAATGACAGCGGCAACTATGCGAACGATGGGGACTGCGATGATGCCCGCTTCTCCGCTGACGGCGACAATTACAACTATCAGCGGGAACATGTTTTGCGGGATGCCACGGACTGCCGCCAGGCCTTTATGGCGGGCGAGGTGACGCTGCTTCTGGATTTTGGGGATGACAGTGGTAACTGGGCCAATGATGATGTCTGCGATGACAGCCGGTTCTCGGGTCCAGCGCGGGCGAATGCGGTCATTACCAGCGACAGCCATCACCGAAAGGATGCCACGGACTGCATCGCGGTCTACCGCGCCGGAACGCTGAACCGCTAGGCAGGAGGCCGGATCCGGTTTCAGGCGCCCGTCCAACAGCGCGCCTGACTGGCACTCTCGTGCTTGAGACGGCTTGCGGCCGGGCGGGTCTTGGGAAACAATATCGCATGCAAAACCGCCTGCGAGACTTGCCTCAGGTCCAGCGTCTGCTGGAAACCCCGCCTGCCCTTTTGCTGATCCACGAATTCGGCCGCGAGACCGTTGTCGGTGCCATTCAGGGCCGGTTGCAGGAAATCCGCGAGGACCTGTTGGGCGGGCAGGCCGACACTGAGCCGTCAGGCTTCGGGCCTGCCTTTTTCACGGAGATCGGCAGCCGTCTGTCACGGACGCGCCAGCCCTCCCTCAGGCGCGTGATCAATGCCACAGGGATCCTGATTCATACAAATCTCGGGCGGGCACGACTTGCCCCGGAAGCCCTCGCCGCCATGCACGATGTCGCCGCGCATGCGTCAACGCTGGAGCTTGACCTGGAGACCGGACACCGCGGGTCCCGGCAGGATCATGTCAGCCGGTTGATTTGTGAGCTGACAGGGGCAGAGGCGGCGCTCGTCGTCAATAATGGGGCCGCCGCCATCTTCGCCTGTCTGGCCGCCCTTGCCGCCGGCCGGCCTGTCGTGGTGTCCCGTGGAGAGCTCGTCGAGATTGGCGGCTCTTTCCGCATGCCGGACATCGTTCGGCAGAGCGGGGCCCTTCTCAAAGAGATTGGCACAACGAACAAGACCCACCTCCGGGACTATGAGGCAGCCATTGAGCCTGACACCGCGCTCCTGCTCAAAAGCCATACCAGCAACTACAAGATTGTCGGGTTTACCGCAGCACCGGACCGGCGGGATCTGTCGGATCTGGCGCGGCGGCACCACCGGCCTCTGGTCGAGGATCTCGGCAGTGGCGTCCTGATCGATCTGGCGCCCTTCGGGCTGCCCGATGAACCGGTTGTTCGCGACGTCCTCGCGAGCGGTGTCGACCTGGTCACATTCTCCGGGGACAAACTGCTCGGCGGACCGCAAGCCGGAATCATTGCGGGCCAGCGTGTTCTCATCGACCAGATCAAAACCCACCCCATCGCCCGGGCGGTCCGTGTGGACAAACTGTCTCTTGCCGCCCTTGGTGCAACGCTTGAGCTCTACCGGGCGCCGAACCGCCCCATGGAGCACATCCCCGTCCTGAAAATGCTGGCGGAACCGCTGGCCACCACTCAAAAGCGTGCCTCAGCGTTACAGCGCCAGATCGGCTCCGCTGACGGCCTTGACGTCCGGATCGTCGAAACCATCGCCCGCGCCGGTGCCGGCTCCCTGCCCCAGCAGGATCTGCCGAGCCGCGCAGTGGCCGTGACAAGCCGGACACACACGGCCAACGAGCTGGCCCAAGCGCTGCGACGGGGCGCGGTCCCGGTCATGGGCCGGCTGTCGCAAGACCGGCTGCTGCTGGATGTCCGGACCCTGATGGATGATGAGGTGGCCGAAGTTGCCGCCGCCCTCAAGGCGGCCCTGAACGGATGAGACCGGTCATTATGGCCGTGCTCGGCCATGTCGACCATGGCAAGACCACACTGGTCAAGGCCCTGACCGGAACAGAGACGGATACGCTTCCGGAGGAAAAGGAACGTGGCCTGACCATCGCGCTGGGTTTTGCAGCCTGCGACCTGCCCGGCGGTCCCCTCTATCTGATTGACGCACCAGGCCATGCGAGCTTTCTCGGCACCAGCGTGGCCGGGTTGAGCGGCGCTGACGCCGTTCTGCTCGTCGTCTCTGCGGTCGAAGGCCCCCAGGCCCAGACCCGCCAGCATATCGAAATCGCCCGTCTCATGGGCGTCAGAACGGTGATCACTGTGATCAGCCAGCAGGATCTGGCCACCCCGGCGCAGCGACGGGCCAGCGAGGCCGCAGTGGCCGAGCTACTCGGCAACCATGATTATGGACAGGCTGAGATCTGCCCGGTTTCGGCTTCCGACCCGAAAGGTCTGGACCATCTCAAAGCGGTGCTGACCGCGAGGCTCAAGCACCTCCCCCCCGCACAGGGGCCAGCCGGCCCTTATCTGACCATCGACCGCGTCTTCTCCCAGAAGGGTGCTGGAACGATCGTGACCGGTTCACTGCAGGGCGGTCCCCTGTCGCGTGATCAGGCCTGCAAGGTCGAGCCGCAGGGTCTGCCCGTCCAGATCCGGGGCCTGCAGATCAGGGGGGAGACCGTCGACTACGCGGTCGCCGGCAGCCGCGTGGCGATCAATCTGCGGGGGCAGACCGGCGAGGACATCCAAAGAGGTCAGGTGATCTCTGCCATGGGGATCGGCGCGTCCTCGCAGCGCTTTGATGTGCGCATTGCCCGGCAGAAGGGGTCCCGCGCGCCCTTGCGGCACATGGAACAGGTGCAGGTGAGTCATGGCACCACCCGCAACACGGCCCATGTCCGGCTTTATGAGCTGCGCCCCGCGGATGCCGACGGCCCCCAATACGCCCAGCTCGTCTTCAACAGCCCTCAGATAGCCTATCGGGGGCAGCCCTTCATCCTCCTGCGCCAGTCGGCGACCGATCGTCTGGCCGGCGGCCGGATCCTGGACCCCGCGGCGGGCGATCACCGCCGTCAGAAAGCCCTGCAGATCGACGTCCTGAAAGCGGTCGAGTCGAGACAGGCGACACAGATCGCCGCGGCGCTGTCGGTCCGCGATCGGGGCTGTGTCCAGCGGGCCGAGCTGGAGCGGCTGACCGGCCAGCTTTCTGAGGATGCGGTCAAAAACCTGTCGGAGCAGTTCGCGCCGCACGGGCCCGATAAGCTGATCGACCGGGCGGCCCTGAACCGGGTTCAAACAACTTGTCTCGACCAGCTGGGTCGGCTTCACGCGACCGCGCCTCTGCTCCCGGAACTCCCCATCGGGCGTCTGCGCGCCCGGATGCGCAATGTCCCGGATGCCCTGTGGCAGGCGGCCCTGAATGGGCTGGTCGATACCGGGCTTATGCTCCGTCAAGGTGCCCACATCGCACGGGCGGACCACGACCCCATGACCCGGCTCAGCGACCAACAGCATGATCTGATGACCCGGCTGGAGACCCGTCTGCGGGACGGCGGCCTGCAGCCACAGGCACAGCCGAGGGGCGAAGACGAAACAGAGACCGCCTTGATGACGCTGCTGGCCCGGGCTGGCCGGGGTCTTCGCCTCTACAACCACGCCCTTAAACAGATTGTGTGGCTGCACCCCGACAGCGTGCAACAGGCCGCTCTGACCCTGAGGCGGCATTTTTCAGGCCCCGCAGGGTTCACAACCGGCGAAGCCCGCCAGTGCCTTGGCACCAACCGGAAAATTATCGTTCCCCTGCTCGAATATCTTGATGAAACCGGGGTCACCTCCCGGCAGGGCGACCGCCGCCTGATCGGAGCCGAGGCCCCGAACTGATCCAACAGATCCCATATTGCCATGGCCGGTGCCGGGCTTAGGCTGTCCCGGCAGAGGGAGGTGACAGGGGTCTGGTGGCCCTCCTGGTCTTCAAAACCAGTGACACGTCGTGATCGGCGTGTGGTGGGTTCGATTCCCATCCACCTCCGCCAGGCTGCCAGATCCCGCCCCGGCGGCATGGTAGACAAGCCTCCTAAAGGCCGCATAATCCGACCAGAGAGGATAGGGGCCGAACATGGATGCCAGACCGGCTTTTGAGCTGAAGTCCACCGAGGGCGGAACGCGGTCCTTCCCCGCCGGCCGGCCCGCGCTGATCTGCTTCGCCAAGGAGGATTGCGAGACCTGCAATCTGGTGGCGCCCCTGCTTCAGGCTCTGCATGAGGCGTTTGGGGACGCCGCCAATATCTGGGTGGTGGGACAGTCGGGAGACGGGAATACTGTCTTCCGGGACCGGCATGGCCTCACCCTGCCCCTTCTGGACGATGCCGATCTCGCCACAAGTTTTGCCTGGGACTTCGAGGCGGTCCCGGCCCTCTATTGGTGCCCGGACGGAGCCACCGCAGAAACCCATATGGAAGGCTTTGTCCGTGAGGAGTGGCAGGGGCTTGCGACCACGCTGTCCCAGACACTCGGACAGGGCCGGGTACCGGTGGACTGGGCGGCGCTGCCTGCCTGGCGACCGGGCTGCGCCTCGAAGCATCTAGACCCAGATCTGAATGACCGGCTCAGGGCAGCGGCTGAAAACAGCCCGATCCGCGCCCGCCGGATCACCATTGCCCCGGCCGACGATGTCGCAGAATTCATGTTCGATCAGGGCTTCTCCGATGGACTCCCCCTGGTGCCCCCAACGCCGGAACGCGTTTTGCGCATGCTGTCGGGGACGCAGCGGGATCCGCAGGAGGTGATCGCCCTGATGCCCCCCAATATGGGCGAAGCCACCATCGAGAAAATCGCCATCAATGCCGTGATGGCGGGGTGCCGGCCAGACTATCTCCCGGTCGTCCTCGCGGCGATCGAAGCGATCTGTACCGATGCCTTCAATATCCATGGGGTCATGGCCACAACCATGGGCGCCTCCCCGGTTCTGGTCGTCAATGGGCCCATTCGGGAGCGGATCGGCATGAATATGGGGCTGATGGCTCTGGGCAGCGGCAATCGGGCGAATGCCACGATTGGCCGGGCCGTCCGGCTGGCTGTCCGAAATATCGGTGGCTCGAGGCCGGGCGGAACAGACCGGTCGACGCTGGGCAGCCCGATGAAGTTCACCATGTGCTTTGCCGAGTGGGAAGAACGCTCCCTCTGGGCGCCCCTTCATGTGGAACGCGGCTTTGCGAAGGATGACTCCGTTGTTACGGTTTTTGCCATGACCTCCGGCCCGGTCCAGATTGTCGATCAGGAATCCCGGGCCCCGGATGAACTGGCCGGATCGCTCGGCCTCGGTCTGGAGGGCATGTTCCAGCCAAAATACCACAATATGCCCGTGGACAGCCTGCTGGTGGTCTGTCCGGAGCATGTCGACACACTGATGCGGGACGGTCTTTACGAAAAGGACCGTCTGCGCGACCGGATCCAGGCTGTGACGACGCGCCCGCTCAGAGCCATGCTTGCAGATGACACTTCGGGCGCCGGGATGACCCGCGAGGCCGCAGCCGGTCTGAGCCCGGAGCAATTAGACCGTCCGGTCCCGAAATTTGCCAGTCCGGACAATATCCACCTCGTCGTGGCCGGCTCAGATGCCGGGAAGTTTTCCAGCGCCTATCATGGCTGGGTCACCGGGGCGATGGGATCTCAGGCTGTATCCCAAAAGATCGAAGATATGTTTTGAGAGGAGGACATATGGAGACAATCCTTGATCCAACAGACGAGGCGGTGCCTGTCAGCCGACAGATCACACCCCGAACAGGGCCCGTTTCCGGCGTCCTTGGTCTGATGGATATTCGAAAACCGAGAGGCAACATCCTGCTGGACGAGCTGGAACGCCTCCTCGCGGAGCGCCTGCCGGACCTTGATGTCAGGCGGTATGCCAAGCCAACCTTTACCAAACCCTGCCCGGAGCCCTTGCGGGCACAGATCCGGGACGAGTGTGACTATCTGGTTGAAGCGCTGGCTGACTGAGGGTCTTGTACGACGTGCAGTATGCACGACACAGTCTGGTTTGAAATCCAGGGCCTTCCGGCGGTCACCATTGCCTCCAGCGAGTTCAACGAGGCCGCGATAACCCAGCGCAACGCGCTGGGCATGCCTGATGCCCCCTTCGTTCTGGTAGACCATCCCATTCAGGATGCCACCGATGACGAGATGCGGGACAAGGCCAAAGCGGTCTTTGACAAGATGCTGGCAGCCCTTTCGGGCTGACCCAGCAGCGAGATCAGGGCCGTCTGGGCGTTTATCCGGACGGCCCCGGTCCTGTGTCACTCGCCAAGGCGGGGCAGGTCGCTGCGCCCCAGCAGCCTTCGGGCGGAGCCACCCAGCAGATCACGCCACATCCGTCCTGCATCCCCGAAGACGACGCGACCGAGCGCCTGCTCTGTCCTCAGGCCGGACAGTATCTCAATGCCGCCCTCGATGGTTGAGACATTCTCCAGATAAAAGAACCGGGTCCGGGCGAAATTATACCCGAAAAGGGCCTCGACGACCGCATATTCCAGATTGTCTCGCCGACCCTGTGCCGGACCACAGACACAAATCAGGCAATCTGCCCGGGCTTCAGGGGAACAGCCCTCCCAAAACGCCTTCAGATTGGCACGCAGGGTCTTCTCCGCACTCCGCCCGGACTCATCGATCACGGCCTCAAGATCTGATCTGAGCGGGGCCATGTCCGCACTAAACGCGTCGGCGTCTGGCGACATACCGGCCTCTTTTAGGGAACAGAAAGCGACGAGGGCATTCAAGATCCGCTGGATTGGCTCCGCCATGGACTGCGGGACAGACCAGGCGCTTTGGGCCTGGACATCAAGAATCGCGCGACTGAGGGCTTCACCGGCCTGCTCCCGGGCCTTCTGTCCCTCACACAGTCCTTCCACCCAGCCGAACACGGCCACGATCGCATGCAGAAGGGTTTTCACCCTCACCAGGTCAGGATCCGCCGGATACGACAGGGTGGGCCGGCCCTGCTCAACACGCCACACCTCCCCCGTGCCGATGAGGGTCATGGCCGTCACCGGCAGGGCCCGGCGATAGGCCGCACGGGCCCCGGCATAGGACTCCCGAAACAAGCGATTCACGGCACTGAAAGGATCCGATCCGGTCCTGTCATCCAAAAGATCAGCCATATGCACCTCCTGTCCAGCGGACGTCGCCATGTTAGCGACGGCGGGTCAGGCCTGCAAAGGCCTGAGCCGAACCCTTAAGCCGCCTCCGGTTGCATGGCGCGGTTGAGCCCGGCACTCTGGCGGGCCAAGAAGATGATTGCGGAGACGCCATTCTGATGTAGAGAACGCAAATGCCCGAGCTGACGCATCTCCCCTTGAACACGCAGAACTGGCCGAACTGGATGCAGTCCATGGCGCCACAGGTCTGGCTGATCAGCATCATTCTGGCCCTGACCCTCGGTGCCTATCTGATCGGCTATGCCGCGAAACGCGTGGTGCGGCTGCTGGGGCGCCGGGCCTATGACAGCGAGGAGCAATTTGTCGGCTCGAGCTGGGATCTGGCCGCTCCGGTGGTGCAGCTTCTGGTCTTTCTCATGGCCATCACAGCGGGCTCCGGGGCTCTGGGCTTTACCTTCTCCGAGCAGCTCGTGGGATACTGGCCCAAGGCCCTCGCAGGCCTGATCATCATCGGCGCCGCAGTCGGACTGTCGACCTGGATCAATAATTCACTGCGATCCCTGACCGAACGGGCGCATGGCAAAGCCCGCATGGACGATACGCTGGTCAATTTTGCCGCCGCGATTATCCGATATGCCATCCTCGGCGTGGCCATCATCATGGCGATGATCCAGTTCGGCTTCGCACCCGGGTCCCTGATCGCCATTGTGGGTGCCGTGGGCCTGGCCATTGCGCTGGCCTTGCAGGATGCCCTGAAGGCCGTGGCCGCAGGCTTCATGATCGCGGCCTTTCGACCCTTCCGAATCGGGGATTGGATCCGAATTGGCGAAGAAGAAGGGGAGGTCTCGGAAATTTCCCCTTTCAACACAACGATCAAACAAGTCGATAACAAGCTGGTCTTTTATTCCAACGATCAGGTCTGGGGCAGTCCGATTATCAACTTTACACGGCATCCCCGCCGTCGCCTCGACCTCTATTATGGCGTCCATTATGACACCGATCTTGATCATGCGCTGGCCGTGCTGATCCGCCTGGCCAACGACCATCCCCTGGTCACCCAGAAGACCGACACCTGGGCCGGGGTCCATGACTTGGGCGACTGGGCCATCACACTTCGACTGAGAGCCTGGGTCCCCACAAAGGAATTTGTGCAGGTTCGGGCTGACCTGACAAAAGGCGTCAAACAGATGTTCGACCAGGAGGGCATCGAGATCCCGTACCCCCACCAGGTGGAGTATGTGCGCGAGGGCTTCAACCTCAAACCCCCATCGACCGTGAAGAAGGAATAGAGTTGTCTAGGGATCGTCGACGAGGATCCGTTCAGGCTGTCCGGTTGGATGAACCCGAAAGACAATCACTCGACTGCCCTGCGGTCCGCCAACCGGCGCATGCACAGCCCCTTGCGGAATCATCAGCACCTGCCCCGCCTCGAACAGCTGATCAGGCTGCCCGTCCTCCACATAAAGTGTTGAACCTTCGATGACATAGACGAATTCATCGCCGGGATGAAAATGGCGCGGCACGCTGGCGCCCGCGGGAATAACCATATCAGAAATGCGGATCTCGAGGCCCTCGGCCCCCGAAATCGTGGCCTGCAGCCGTTCCGAATTGGCCGACGGAGGCAAAGGGACAGCGGAGGACGGCGGGGCCTCAGCCGGATCGCCGCCCCGGACACACGCCGACAGGACAAGGCTCATCATCCCGAAAAGTATGCCGCGTCTCATCCTGCTTCCCATCTGGCCACTCTATCGCGGGCCAGGCCAACCTGTCCATGAGCAGCCCGGTTTGGCACACCGAGGCAACCGATTTTACCGCTGAGCAGAGGACCACAGCGGCGCAGGAAAGCCCGGCCGGGGGCTGTCTCGCCAACCGGCCTTGCCTGCCATCAGGAGAGATGAAATAACAAGAGTGGCCAGGTGAGGGACCACGCTCAACCGAAAGACATCTGACCATGATAAAACTGCGCCGTCCCCAACTGCTTTTGCTAATCCTTATCGGGCTGGGCTGTGGCGCGCCCGGTTTTGCGGACCCTGGGCCCGTCAGCGTGCGCGCCGGGCTGGGCATCGCCACGTCGCAGAATACCGCCTTTGCCGACAAGGACTGTGAGGCAATCTCACCGGCGGCTTATTTCGGCTGCGGCGATGGGCCGGACGCGAAGCCACGTGGAGCCTATGGCGATATATCAGCTGGTCGCCTGATTGAGGTCGGTATCGATTACCAGCTGACGGAT